>Ga0315278_10000590_pt1 | contig 32145 bp, 29 predicted proteins | sample YL17G06_0_MG_FD_203880 | JGI IMG/M metagenome (GOLD analysis project Ga0315278, IMG submission 203880) | Sediment microbial communities from Yellowstone Lake, YNP, Wyoming, USA - YL17G06_0 | ecosystem: Environmental > Aquatic > Freshwater > Lake > Sediment | place: USA: Wyoming | collected... | reverse complement strand
CATTGCGCGAATAGAAATCGTCAATCGCAGCTTGCCTGCAGCGCAAGAACTTGCTGCAGAACTGGGTGCCACGGCCAGTGCGCTGGAATCATTGAGCGAAGTTTTGCCGCGAGCTGACATATTGATCAGCTCCACGGCCAGCCCGGTTGCCATCATCGGCCTGGCAGCAGTAAAGGCTGCGCTGAAAAAACGGCGGCACCGCCCAATGTTCATGGTGGATATTGCCGTTCCAAGGGATGTCGACCCAGCGGTACAGGAACTGGATGATGTCTTCCTCTATACCATTGATGATCTGCAGCATGTTGTAGATGAGAATATGCAGCAACGCCATATCGCTGCCGCGGCCGCGAGTGCTGATGTTGAACTCAGCGTGGATGCGTTCATGCGCTGGCTGCATGGCATTCGCGCGTCCCGGGCGCTGGAAAGAATCCGCTCCCAATCCCACACGCACGAGGCTGCCCTCATCGAAAAAGCCGTGAAAAAGCTTCAGGCAGGGCAGGACCCTGAGCAGGTGTTGACCCAATTGGCCAGTACCCTGACCAACCGGATTCTGCATGAACCGACCCAACGCCTGAGGCAGGCCGCTGAAGAGCAGCATTACGAAATCCTCAAAGCTGCAGATTGGATCTTCAGCAGCGAAAAAGATCGGGAAGATGGATGAAAGATTCGATCCGTAATCGCCTGAGGCGGCTTGCCGACCGCTACGAGGAAATTACCTTGCTTCTCGCTGAACCGGATGTTTTCTCAGAAGCCAACCGGTTTCGCGATCTTTCACGTGAGTTTTCCCAACTCGAACCGCTGGTGAACACATGGCGGGATTGGGAAGCCACGATAGTCGCCGTTGAGGACGCACGGGCAATGCTCGACGAGCCCGACAAGGCACTGCGGCAAATGGCCGAAGAGGAATTTCGAATCAAGAACGCCACGGCGGAAAAACTGGATAGCGAAATACAAGTGCTGCTGCTACCCGCGGACCCAAAAGACGAATGCAACATTTTCCTGGAAATCCGTGCCGGAACCGGTGGCGATGAAGCTGCCCTGTTCGCGGGAAACCTGTTCCGCATGTATCAGAAATATGCGGAAGCAAAAGGTTGGAATACCGAAGTCATCAGTCAAAGTCACGGAGAGCACGGCGGATTCAAGGAAATCATTGTCCTTATGGAAGGCCAGGGCGCCTATTCCAGAATGAAATTTGAATCAGGCACCCACCGCGTGCAACGTGTTCCGGAAACCGAATCACAAGGGAGGATACACACTTCGGCATGTACCGTGGCCATTCTTCCTGAAACTGAAAACATTGACTCGATCGACATCAATCCCGCCGACTTGCGAATCGACACCTACCGCTCATCCGGCGCCGGCGGCCAACATGTTAACAAGACCGATTCTGCCATTCGCATTACCCACCTGCCCAGCGGCATCGTGGTTGAGTGCCAGGAGGAGCGTTCGCAGCACAAGAACAGGGCACGGGCCATGTCCTTGCTGCAGGCCAGGCTGCTCGCGCAGGAGCAGGAAAGGCAAACCTCGGAGACAGCTGCATCCCGGAGGTTGCAAGTGGGCAGCGGAGATCGCTCGCAGCGCATACGAACGTATAATTTTCCCCAGGGCCGGCTGACCGACCACCGCATTGATCTCACGCTTTACAAGCTGGAAGAGATTTTGACCGGGAACCTCGATCTGGTGATCGAGCCACTGCTACACGAGCACCAGGCGGAATTACTTTCCGAGCTCGGGTCCTGAAGCGCCAACCATCCGGTGTTTAATCAAAACCCATGCCGCAGCGACGTTTAACGGCAGGAAAGCCGCCAAAAGGTCGGCCGTGTACTGGCCCGGCGGCAGCACCGTCATCACCATGGCGATCGCGCCGAGCGCAAGCACAAGCACTCCGGTTACAGTAAACAGGCGCCTACCGAAGAGGCACAGGAACCACAAGGGGTTGCACAGCAACAGGTTGAGGTTGAGCTGTGTTACTGCGTGGTCGGTGAAAAACCAGAGATAGGCCAGGGCTATACCCAACAGGGCGGACAGGGACAACCAGCAACGCGCCAGCAAAACGGGTTGCAACCATGTGACCCATCGGCTGAGCAGGTATGCGAAAGCCAGAATCGCCGTGGAAACCAGCAGGTAGCGAGACCACCATGCACTGACATTTTGTGGAGGCCCAGGCTGGGTGGACGTATATATCATCGTGTCTTCCAGTACTACCTTGCTATCCTGGGAATCCACCGCATCCGACCATTCAGCCATGCCGTCTGCCAGCACTCCCGGAATGAAAAACTCGTCCCACCGCGTGATTGCCTGATCGACCGGGGAACCTAGACCGAGTTCCACGCCCAAGTACAACCAGAAATCTGCAATCGTCAGCCGCCGCGTCTGGTCCCTCATGTCCAGTTTCGCGGGAATCGACTCGTAGTTGGCCCGCAACCTTCCGCCAAGAGCCATGTCGAGTGCATCGCGCACCCGGGTGGAGCAATTGTTCCAGTAGTAATCGTAGAGGTAATCGCGATTGGCCGGTTGCACTTCGTTAACCAGGTAGTCGGCCAGGTTAAGCGCCTCTGCGGGTGTCATTGCCAGGCGCTGAACCCTGATTGAGCGGTTCTCGTTGATGTACTGGGAAAATTCCTGCTGAGCCGGCTCGGCTGCTACGAAGTACAGCATGCGCCCCTGCACAAAGTTCTGCAGGAACCCCTTCTGTTCGAAATCGAAAAATCCAAAGTTGAATACATGGTCAAGACCCAGGTCCTCATCCCGGATCCAGATTCCATTGTGCCCAAATCGTTGCCAGTAGATCTCGCCGGGACCATAGGTAACCAGCCAGACCTCGGTCCCCTTGGGCGTGTCCTGGGCTTGCGCAGCAGTGCATGCCAGCCAGAGCGGAAAACCAAGAATCAGTATTCCAGTTACCAGCTTCCGGATGAAATGAGCAATGGAGAAATCAGGCAAGTACGTTTAACTCAAGTGTAACGATGCGGCGATTTTCCGCCCGGGTGACACGAAACTCCCAGCGGTCATCCAGAACGACAACGTCATCAAGCGCAGGCACCCGGCCGCATTCCGCCATCAGGAGGCCGCCAATGGTGCCGTAGTCATCGTCGTCAAAATTGCTGCCTACGGCTTGGTTCAATTCATCGATGGGCGTAAGCGCCTGGACCTGGAAGCGGCTCGGGCCGATCTGCATGACCAGGGCTTCCTCTTGTGAGTCGTACTCGTCGTCGATGTCCCCGACGATTTCTTCCAGGACGTCTTCAATGGTAATCAGCCCTGAAACGCCCCCATATTCATCAACCACAATGGCCATGTGGTTGCGGCTGGAACGAAAATCCCGCAGGAGCATGTTCAATCTTTTGCTCTCCGGAATCAGGATTGGGGGCCGGATCGCGCTGGACAAGTCGAACTTCTCACCCCCGGAAGCGACAAAAGGCAATAAGTCCTTGGCCAGCAGAATTCCGATGATGGCATCCTTGTCCTCGCCGACTACAGGAAAGCGCGAATGACCGGATTCGATGATGCGGGGAAGGAAAGAATTGATATCGACGTTGTGGGGCACGACGACCATCTGTGAGCGTGGGATCATTGCGTCGCGCACCTGCGTCTCTGATACATCCAGAGCGCCTATCATCGTGGCCAGAGCGTCAGCATCCAGCACTCCCTCGACGAAAACTTCCTGCAGAAGTTCTTTTAGCTCGTCGCGGTTCCGCGGCAGGTTGGAAAAGGCTTTTCCAATTTTGTCGACCCAGGATTTTCGCCCCGAACCGTTACCCGATTGATCTTCACTCATAATGCAAACCCGGACCGTGCGCTGCACAAATAAGCAGGAAAATCCGGGGTAAAGCTGGCAACGCCATTTGCGCCACCTCCGAATATAGGGGCGAAAGTCGTTGTATTCCAGTCTTTTTTCTCGTTTTGGTATACATCAGCGCAGTCTTGTTGAAGTCACTTGTATGGGTCCGGGAAACCCAAGCTGGCCAATAGTGCAGTTTCGCGCGCTTCCATTGCCGCCGCATCCACCTCTGACTGGTGATCGAAGCCAGTCAAATGCAACACTCCGTGTATCACCATGTGGGCCCAATGCGCCTTGAGTTCTTTTTTTTGTTTAATCGCCTCTGCAGCGACCAGGGGCGCGCAAATCACGATATCTCCAAGCAGTGGCAGGTCAACTTCCGGCGGCACATCAGCCTCAAAAGAAAGTACGTTGGTGGCGCCCTCTTTGCAGCGAAAGCGCCTGTTCAGATCGGCGCTTTCTTCCTCATCGACGATTCGAATGGTGAGACAGGCCTCGCCATGATCAGCCAGTGCAAGCTTCGCCCAGTTTCGCAAGCTTGGGTCCGGGGGAATCAAAGCGGACCCCGATGCTCTTTGGACGTCAACGTCAATCATCTGCATGTTTACTGGCTGCCTCGTACGCTTCCACAATGTGCTGCACCAGGGGATGACGAACTACATCACTGGCCAGGAAGTGGCAGAAACTGATTCCTTTCACACCCGACAGGATTTGCAGAGCGTGTATCAGCCCGGACATCCTCTTGTCCGGAAGATCGATTTGAGTTACGTCGCCGGTTACCACGGCCGTAGAACCGAAGCCAACCCGGGTCAGGAACATCTTCATCTGCTCGCGCGTGGTGTTTTGTGCTTCGTCCAAAATCACGAAGGCATCGTGCAGCGTACGGCCGCGCATGAATGCCAGCGGAGCAACCTCGATCAGGTTACGGTCGATCAGCGCGGCCACGCGCTCAAACCCCAGCATTTCATACAAGGCATCGTAAAGAGGTCGCAGGTAGGGGTCGACTTTCTGCGCCAGGTCGCCGGGAAGAAAACCCAGGCGCTCACCCGCTTCTACCGCCGGCCTGACCAATACGATTCTTTGCACACTGTCTTCCTGCAAAGCAGCAACGGCACAGGCTACCGCCAGAAACGTTTTTCCAGTGCCCGCCGGCCCCACGCCAAAATTTATGGCGTTTTCGGCAATGTTTTTCAGGTATTTCTTTTGATTTGGGCCGCGACCACGGATGATGCCAAGCCTGGTTTTGATGCCAATTTCCTGCACCTGCCCTGCCAGGCCACTGTCTTCACCCAACTCAGCAATCCCGGAATCCTGCAGGTGCAGGTGAACCTGGTTGGGTGTCAGCATCTCCGATTCCGTAAGCCGGTACAAGGCCTGCAACAGGCGCCTGGCAACCCTTGCTTCGTTTGTTTCACCTTCAATGGTAAACAGATTTCCATGACAAAACAGATCCACGGCGAGGCGGGCTTCAATCTGCTTGAGATGGCCATCAAACTGACCGCAAAGGTTTGCCAGTCGCCCGGTATCAACAGGCTCAAGTTCGAGCATTAGCCGCTCAATCATATAAGGAGCTTCTGATCCATAATATGATCATGCAACAGCAGTTTTTACAAAGTCATTGGTTACGACTCGCCCTCGCAGGGAGTTACTCATCGCTTCGGTAATGAGCACATCAGTGAATTGGCCAATGAGCCGTTGCTCACCGTCAAAATTCACCATCCGGTTATTCTCTGTCTTGCCTGCCAGTTGGCGGTCACTCTTCCTGCTTTTTCCCTCGACCAGAATACGCTGGATACTGCCCACCATGCCTGCGCTGATGTTCGCCGCCTGGCGGTTGACCAGTGCCTGCAAGCGCGCCAGGCGTTGCTTTTTGACTTCCATGGGAAATTCATCCGGCAGGTTGGCCGCAGGCGTTCCGGGACGAGGTGAATAAATGAAACTGAAACTTTGGTCAAAATTCAACTCTTCAATGAGCCTTAGCGTGCACTCAAAATCCTTCTCCGTCTCTCCGGGGAAGCCGACTATGAAATCAGACGATAAACTGATGTCAGGTCTTCGTTCGCGCACACGGCGAATTTTCTGCTTGTATTCCAGGATCGTGTGACCGCGTTTCATCAGGCCGAGAACCCGGTCAGATCCGCTCTGGACTGGCAGATGCAGATAGTTCGCAAGTTGTGGGACTTCAGCAAAGGCTTCAATCAGGCTGCTTGAAAACTCAACGGGGTGCGAGGTAGTAAAGCGGATGCGCTCAATACCATCGATAGCTGCGACAAAGTGTATCAGCAGGGCCAGGTCAGAACATGTTCCATCATTCATGGGTCCCTGGTACGCATTTACATTTTGGCCCAGCAGATTGATTTCCCGCACGCCCTGTCGCGCCAGCGTGGCGCATTCCGCAATCACGTCGTCAAAAGGCCTGCTGACTTCCTCACCGCGGGTATAGGGTACGACACAGAACGTGCAGTACTTGCTGCAACCTTCCATTATCGAAACAAAGGCGGTAGGTCCTTCCGCGCCAGGTGCCGGCAGGTGGTCGAACTTCTCCACCTCGGGAAAAGAAATGTCGATGGCCGGCATGCCAGTCGCCCACACGGAATCGAGCATGGCTGGCAGGCGATGCAGGGTCTGCGGCCCGAACACCATGTCAACATAAGGCGCCCGCTCGAAAATACCGGAGCCTTCCTGGCTGGCTACGCATCCCCCAACACCGATCACCACCCGCGGGTTTTTCAACTTTAGCTGCCGCCAGCGCCCCAGTTGGGAGAACACTTTTTCCTGTGCCTTGTCACGGATGGAACAGGTATTGATCAAAATGACATCGGCCTGGTCTTCGTACTGGGTAAGCTCAAGACCATGGGAAACGGCCAGCACGTCGCGCATTTTGGCGGAATCGTACTCGTTCATCTGGCAGCCATGTGTCTTGATATAGAGTTTGCCTTTCATCAAGCTTTCTACTGGCTGTGCAGCGCAATGAGTTCAGAAATCGTGGCGTTTTGCACAAAGATTATCCTGCAGTGTTTTGGACCGCGTAGAATACACTCAAGAGCCCGCCACTGCCACGCTACGGCCTCTTGGGTGGGTTGTCGTTGGTCGGCAAAAAGGAGAAGACATGAGCTCAATGATGCGCGCACTGGTGAAGAGCAAGCCGGGTATCGGCATCTGGATGGAAGAGGTTCCCATACCCGAGCCGGGCACCAACGAAGTCCTGATAAAGCTGGAAAAAACCGCCATTTGCGGGACTGACGTGCATATTTACAACTGGGATGACTGGGCCCAGCGCACCATCCGCCCGGGTTTGACCATCGGGCACGAATTTGTTGGACATATTCAGGCACTGGGCGCCGGCGTTACCGGGTACAAGGCTGGGGACAGGGTTTCTGCTGAAGGCCACGTGGTGTGCGGCCATTGCCGCAATTGCCGCGCCGGCCACCCGCATCTTTGCCCAAACACGGTTGGAATCGGGGTGAACCGCAACGGCGCGTTCGCTGAGTTTGTGGTCGTTCCGGCATCAAACCTTTGGCCAATTCCACCCGAGATCCCCTCCGAGCTGGCAGCATTTTTCGACCCCTTTGGCAACGCTGCACATTGTGCCCTGCAATTTGACCTGGTGGGCGAAGACGTCCTGATTACTGGTGCAGGCCCGATCGGCATCATCGCCGCAGGCATTTGCCGCCACGTCGGGGCCCGGCACGTGGTGGTGACGGACGTTAATGACTACCGCCTGGCACTGGCCCGGGAAATGGGGGCAAGCCGGATCGTAAATGTCCAGCGAGAGTCCATCGCGGATGTAGTCTCCGAGCTCAAAATTGAAGGTTTTGACATCGGACTCGAGATGTCGGGCAATTCGCGCGCCTTCAATGACCTGTTACACCACATGTACCATGGAGGCAAAGTCGCATTGCTGGGCTTGCTGCCGGAAGGCACGGGTTGCGACTGGGACCAGATCATCTTCAAGGGACTGCAACTGCAAGGGATATATGGCCGACGCATGTACGAAACCTGGTACAAGATGACGCAAATGGTCCTGACGGGGTTTCCGCTTGGGCGGGTGCTTACCCATCACATTCCGATCGAGAGCTTTGAGCATGGCTTCCAGCTGATGCGCTCCGGAGAGTGTGGCAAAGTAGTTTGCGACTGGAGCGGGAAAATCTGAACCATGACCAATACAGCTGTAGCTGCAACGTTCAAGCGTTTCCAGGACACCCTGGAGGAAATCAAGGCGGCCGGGTTGTATAAGACCGAGCGCATCATCACCTCGCCACAAGGTGTCGCTATCCGGGTTCAGGGCGGTGCAACCGTATTGAATTTCTGCGCCAACAACTACCTCGGCCTTGCAGACCACCCCGAAGTAATTGCTGCGGCCAAACATGCATTGGGTGACCACGGATTTGGCATGGCCAGCGTGCGCTTCATTTGCGGCACACAGGACTTGCACAAAAATCTCGAGCAGACCATTTCTGCTTTTTTTGGAACAGAAGATACTATTCTCTATTCGTCCTGCTTTGACGCCAATGGAGGTTTGTTTGAGACTTTGCTTGGCGAAGAAGATGCGGTCATATCAGACGCTTTGAACCACGCTTCGATTATTGACGGTATTCGCTTATGCAAGGCCGAAAGGCACCGCTACCCCAACAGTGACATGATGGCCCTGGAAGAAATTCTTCAACAAACCCGGCATTGCCGTACCCGCCTGATTGCCACCGATGGCGTATTCAGCATGGATGGCTACATCGCAAAACTGGACGAGATCTGTGCGCTGGCCGACCAATATGACGCCCTGCTGATGGTGGATGACAGCCACGCTACCGGCTTTATTGGCCGTAGCGGGCGGGGGTCGGCCGAGCATCGCGGCGTCATGGGCAAGGTAGACATCTTTACTTCAACCCTTGGCAAAGCCCTGGGTGGTGGCTCCGGTGGTTTCACCACCGGCCGCAAGCCCATCATAGACCTGTTGCGCCAACGCTCACGCCCCTACCTTTTTTCCAATAGCTTACCTCCTGCCCTGGTCGCAGCTTCCATCCGGGTATTTGACTTGCTCAATTCCTCCACCGAGTTGCGTGACACGCTGGAGCAAAATACCGCGTATTTCCGGGCACAGATGACCGCTGCCGGCTTTGCTATCAAACCAGGCGAGCATCCCATTGTTCCGGTGATGCTGTATGACGCTTCCCTTGCCCAGGAGTTTGCCCGGCGATTACTCGATGAAGGAATTTATGTGATTGGATTCTTTTTCCCGGTTGTACCCCAGGGAGAGGCACGCATCCGGGTGCAGGTTTCAGCCGCTCACACGGCTGATCAGCTGGACCAGGTGGTCGCAGCATTCACCAAAGTAGGGAAAGAACTCGGGGTTTTGCAACTGGGGAAAAGCCAGGGAGCTTAGCCCTGCAATTCTTCCCGAACCGTGTCCGCCAACTGTTGCGCCAGGCGCTGTACCTGGGCCGGATCATGACCTTCAAGAGTAACGCGAATCAGGGGCTCTGTACCTGAGGACCGCAGGATTACCCGCCCCATCCCGTTCAGCTCAGCCTCTATTGTCTTCACGGCTTCCTTGATCCGCTCGGACTGGCCCAGCATTTGACGGCCGTTATCACCAACCGGAACGTTAATCATCGTCTGCGGGAATTTTCGGAAACCCTGCCTGAGTTCAGACAAACTCTTACCGGTGGTGACCATGACTTCCAGTACCTGCAGGGCGCTTACCACACCGTCTCCCGTGCTGGTGCGATCAAGGCAAAGCAAGTGGCCGGACGCCTCACCACCCAGTTTCCACCCGTTACGAATCAAGGCACGGTGTATGTGCCGGTCGCCAACCGGTGAACGCTCAAACGCTATTCCATGCTCTGCCAGGGCAAGCTCCAGACCGAGGTTGGTCATCACGGTCCCCACCACCCCCCCAACGAGGGTACCGGCATTTTTGCGCGCCAGGGCAAGGATATATAACAACTCATCACCATCAACCAGGGCGCCCTGGCTGTCCGCCATTACCACGCGGTCCCCATCTCCGTCCAATGCGATGCCCAGATCAGAACCGCGACTGATGACTGCCTGCCGCATCTGCTCGGGTTCGGTAGAACCGCAGTTTTGGTTAATGTTCATGCCATTGGGGTCAGCGGCGATTGTATTCACTTTTGCGCCCAGTTCGCGCAACACGGCAGGTGCGACCTTGTAGGTTGCGCCATTCGCACAATCAAGGGTGATTTTCAAACCTCCCAGCGACATACCGAAAGGAGTGGTTCCTTTGCAGAATTCGATGTAGCGGCCAGCTGCGTCATCTACCCGGGAGGCCTTGCCCAGCCTGGCCGATTCGACGGTGACAAACGGCTGGTCAAGCTCCTCTTCGATTGCAGCCTCGACATCATCCGGTAGCTTCTCTCCGTCGGCCGAGAAGAACTTGATGCCATTGTCGAGGTAGGGGTTATGTGAAGCCGAAATGACAATGCCCGCGCAGGCGTAAAGCGTTCGTGTCAGGTAGGCCACACCGGGTGTTGGCATGGGCCCAAGCAGCAGTATATTGGCGCCTGCGGCAGCCAGGCCCGCTTCCAGGGCAGACTCGAACATATACCCGGATATTCGGGTGTCCTTGCCGATGACCACGGCCCGTTTCTGGCCTTTGGCCAGGACCACCCCGGCCGCCCTGCCCAACCGCAGCATGAAGTCCGCGGTTATGGGGGGCTCCCCAACCCGGCCGCGAACGCCATCGGTACCAAAGTACTTTCTATCCATGCGCTGATTCTAACCCCAGTTTCAGTCTAGGGAGCCTCTGATCAATTATGCACGGAGCGCGTTTCTGCCGCAAAGGCCGCAGATCGTGCGGAGCGAGCCGCGAGACAGTAGCACCGCTACGGCCAAGGCGCGCCACGTGCGAGCCAACGTGCGACGTGCCGCCTTTGCGGCGAAACCCGTTGGGACGGGCCTTTGCGGGCGCTCCGCCCCGTTCCGGCTCGTTTATTTGGAATAACCAAACCGCACTCGCCAGAGCCGGACCGGAGCATGGCCCAGGCCAGCCTCTCGACCGGTTCCCGGTCTCACCTTCTCCCGCAAAGACTCGTCGCGCCCGTGCATAATTGATCAGAGGCTCCCTAGCGTATTATCCAGCCGAAAGCGCCGCCAAGGTTTTCAGGGCGTCCACGGTTTCACTGACATCGTGCACCCGCACAATTGCGGCACCCAGCTGGACTGCCAGAATTGCCGCCACGATGGATGCCGGCATTCGCTGTTGCACGGCTTTCCCGGTGATTTCTCCCAGCATGGATTTGCGCGAGACCCCGACCAACAGGGGGAAACCCAGTTCAGATAAACGGGGTATTGCCCGGAACAGCTCGAGATTGTGTAGAAATGTCTTGCCAAAACCGAACCCGGGGTCGAGCACGATTGCGTCATCCAATATGCCGGCAGCCCGGCATGCCGCAACCCGGCCCAGAAGAAAACCCTGAACGTGTGAAACTACGTCCTGGTAGTGCGGCGCTGCCTGCATGGTGCGCGGTATGCCATGCATGTGCACAAGGCAGACGGGCACATTCAGGCTGGCCGCCATTTCCAGGGCCCCCGGCTGCTGCAGAGCGAAAACATCATTGATCATGTCCGCGCCTGCTCCAACCGCCGCTTGCATGACCTCGGGTTTACTTGTATCGATTGAAACGGCTATATCCAGCTCAGATTTCATTCGGCGGATCAGGGGAACAGTGCGGGCAATCTCTTCTTCCGGGGAAACCGGCAAAGAACCGGGCCTCGTTGATTCTCCACCAACATCAATGATGTCCACCCCGGCGGCAGACATGTCCATGGCATGCTGCAGCGCCCGGGCGGAATCGATCCATTGGCCCCCATCGGAAAATGAGTCAGGTGTTGTGTTAAGCACACCCATGACCCAAGGGCGGCCCCGACCAGGGAGCTTCATGTCAAACCTCAACGTCGAGAGCCTAGACCTGTTCTGCCGGGCCACCGATTGGGGATTTTACGTCCCGTTCATCCTTACTGCTTGCCTTGGTTTCCGGTTCGTTATCATTCCAGCCTTCTGGTGGATCCGGTTCGAGACCCGCCATGATCTGGGTGATTTGGTCGCCATCAATGGACTCATACTTCATCAAGGCGTCCGCCATGCTGTGCAACTGGGTAAGGTGTGCCTGCAGCAGCGTCTGGGCGGTACCGTGCGCCGCCTCAATAATGGTGCGAATCTGTTCATCAATCAGGCGCGCAGTGTCATCAGAGACATGCTTGTGCTTCGTCACCGATCGACCCAGGAATACTTCGTCCTCGTCTTCGGCATAGGTCTGGGGTCCCAGCTTGTCTGTCAGCCCCCATTTCGTGGTCATGTTGCGCGCGATGTTGGTAGCCCGCTCAATGTCATTTGACGCACCGGTGGTTACATTTTCCGCGCCGAAAACAAGTTCTTCTGCAACCCGGCCGCCGAATAGGCTGGCCAGTTGGCTCTCCAGCTGTTTTTTCGAAACACTGTACTTGTCCTGCTCCGGCAGAAACATGGTCACGCCCAGCGCCCTTCCCCGCGGAATGATGGATACCTTGTAAACCGGATCATGCTCCGGCACGAGACGCCCGACTATCGCATGGCCGGCTTCATGGTAGGCCGTAAGCTTCTTCTCTTGTTCCGACATCACCATGGAACGGCGTTCAGTGCCCATAAGGATCTTGTCCTTGGCACGATCCAGGTGCTCCATGCTCACGGATTTGGCGTTGTCCCGGGCAGCGAACAAGGCAGCTTCGTTCACCAGGTTTGCCAGGTCGGCGCCCGAGAAACCCGGGGTGCCCCGCGCGATGACCTTGGCCACGACGTCCTCCGCCAGCGGCACTTTGCGCATGTGAACCTTGAGTATGGCTTCGCGTCCACGAATGTCCGGGAGCGGCACGTACACCTGCCGGTCAAACCGGCCAGGCCGTAACAGAGCCGGGTCCAGCACATCCGGCCGGTTGGTTGCTGCAATTACGATGACTCCCTCACCGCCCTCGAAGCCATCCATTTCCACCAATAGCTGGTTGAGCGTCTGTTCCCGCTCATCATGGCCTCCGCCCAGTCCGGCGCCCCGGTGGCGGCCAACTGCGTCGATTTCATCGATAAAGATGATGCACGGCGCATGCTTTTTCGCCTGGTCAAACATGTCGCGCACCCGGGAAGCGCCGACGCCCACGAACATTTCGACAAAATCCGAGCCTGAAATTGAAAAGAATGGGACTTTGGCCTCGCCGGCAATAGCCTTGGCAAGCAGGGTCTTGCCTGTGCCCGGCGCGCCCACCATAAGCACTCCGCGCGGAATGTGCCCGCCCAGCTTCTGGAATTTGCTCGGGTTGCGCAGGAACTCGACCAGTTCACCCACTTCTTCCTTGGCCTCTTCCACACCGGCGACATCCGCAAACGTGATTTTTACCTGGTCTTCGCCCTGTAACTTGGCCCTGCTTTTGCCAAACGACATGGCCCCGCGGCCAGCACCGCCTCCTTGCATCTGGCGCATGAAATAGACCCAAACCCCGATCAGCAGAAGGATGGGAGCAACACCAAGAATGAGGTCAACCAATACCGAGCGCTCAGCCGGAGGCTCGGCAGTGATGTCGACGTGGTTTTCAACCAGATCGTCAACCAGCTTTTGGTCAGGTGGGCCGAACGTCTGGAAATCCTTGCCATCAGTAGTTCGCCCGGAAATCTGGTTGCCACTGCCGGTGCTTTCGATACGCACCTGGGCCACCTGCCCGGAGCGCACGTTTGCCAGGAACTGTGAATAGGACACCGTGTCGGTGACCGCAGTGACGCTGGCGTAATGATTGAAAATAGAAACCAGCACAATGGCTATTATTGCCCAGGTGAGCAGATTCTTGGCAAGGTCGTTCAAATCAGTTTCCTCTAAATCTATGTTGAGACGTGCTGTATTGCTCAAGCCGAGAGATCAATTTAACCGACCTTGTGTCCCTGGGCCAGTAAATAGACTTCGCGGCTACGGGAACGCGAAGCATCCGGCTTGCGCACCGTGACCTTGGTAAAAATTCTCCGCGCTTCGCGAACATACGCATCAAACCCCTCACCATGAAAAATTTTGACCAGGAAATCGCCTCCTGGTTTCAAATGTGACCGCACAAAGTCGAGTGCGATCTCAGCAAGGTACATGGCCCTGGTCTGGTCCGTCACGGCCATTCCACTCATATTGGGGGCCATGTCGGACAAGACAAGATCAACCCGCTGGCCGCCGAGCAATTTTACCAACTGCTCCAGGGGGATAAGCTCTGTAAAGTCACCCTGGATGAACTCGACGCCTTTCAGGGGTTGAATATCCAGCACATCCAATCCGATAACCCTGCCCTTGGCGCCTACTCCCGTGGTGGCCACCTGGCACCAGCCACCTGGTGCACAGCCGAGGTCAACGACGCAGGAGCCGGGCTTGATGAGTCCATATTTTTCGTCAATTTCCATCAGTTTGAACGCAGAGCGCGAACGCAAGCCGAGTTTCTGTGCCTGTTTCACATAGGGATCATCGAAATGCTCCATTAGCCATTTTTTGCTGCTTTTGCTGCGTGCCATCGCCGATGTACCTTCGCGTGCTAGAATTCCCGTCCTGAAACAGGGGCTAAAAACGTGCAACTACATTGCATTCGAGTCACCCCGTGTCAGAACGCCACTCACAGTTTGACATATCAGGAAGCAAACATGTCACTATCGACCCAACAGGTGCGCTATCTGCGGGGGCTCACCCATAATCTCCAGCCAGTGGTCACGATAGCTGACAAGGGACTGAGTGAAAATGTCCTCGCAGAAATAGATGCTGCCCTTGTCAAACACGAGCTGATCAAGGTAAAACTGAGAGCAGAAAGAGACCTGCGAGAACAATGGATAGCGGCGGTAATCCAAAAGTTCAAAGCAGAGAAAGTCCACGTCATTGGGCAGGTGGCGTGCTTGTATAAACGCAACAGCAAGAAACCCGTTATCGCTCTTCCGGGCAAAGCCTGATCGAAGGGAATGCTGTGGACCTTACGCTGCAGAGACCGGGGGACCATCTCTTCATAAGAGCCATTTCTGACGAGGGGATACAGGTGGGTGAAGAGTGGTATTCCGAACCCCTGATCATTTCCGCGACCAGCCTGGTAACTGACTGGGACACGCGCTCCGTGGAAGACCTCCATCCACACAGTTTTGACCAGATCTTTGAATTGAGACCCGAAGTGGTGCTCATAGGCACTGGAACACGCCAGCAATTCCCGCCGATGGAATTGATGATGGAGTTTTACCGCCGGGGCATTGGTGCCGAGGTGATGTCGACAACGGCCGCCTGCAGGACATTCAACGTGCTGGTCTCTGAACAACGCCTGGTCGTCGCAGCTCTCATGCCGCTTACACCGTGCTGATGTTCTCTTTCAGTCCATAAACGGGAATTCTGAACATCCTTCCTTGCCTGAGATGTCACGCAATCTTTTCAAAGCGCTCATTTGTACCTGCCGTACGCGCTCGCGCGTGACCCCCATCAAGCGTCCCGCTTCTTCCAGCGTGAGGCGCCCGCAGCGGCGCAAGCCGTAGCGATATTCAATTACTTCCCTTTGTTGTGCGGTCAGCTTTTCCAGCCAGCTTTCCAACCGTCGCTGCGCCGCGGTATCAGCGTATTCTGCCTCCGGATTCCGGCGGTTTTCATCGGGAATGCTGTCAAGCCATTCGCGGCCAGGATCAGAATTGATTGGTTCAGAAGCAGGTGCAATGGTTTCGTACAGTTCGATCAGGCCCAGCACAGTATCCAGATCAACGCCAAGCTCCAGGGTTAATTCCAGGGCTGTGGGTCTCCGGTTGAGTTTTTGTTCCAGGGACCGTGACGTACGAAGTTGAATCGCCAGCTCGCGAATAATATTCACAGGCAGGCGCACCGTGCGGCCCTGGTTCATGATAGCGCGCTCAACAGATTGGCGAATCCACCAGGTCGCATACGTTGAAAACCTGCAGCCCCTTCCAGGGTCGAATTTCTCCACGGCCCTGATCAAGCCCAGGTTGCCTTCCTCGATCAGGTCCAGCAAAGGCAGGCCGCGTTGGCTATAGCCGCGGGCGACTTTCACAACCAGGCGCAGATTTGCTTCTATCATGCGCTGGCGGCTTTTGGCGCAACCGGCCTGAGCCGCGCGGGAGAGCTGGATTTCCTGTTCCGCACTAAGCAGCCTGGTTCGGCCAATTTCACTGAGATAATAATGTGTTACATCACCATTGTGGCCGGGCGAACGCCTCGTGCTGGTTCTGCCCTGGGGTGGGGATGAAACGGCGGGACATGCATCATCTGCAAAGAGCATGGGTACATCCGTGTGCCCGGCAAGGGCTTCGTGCATCCATCCTCCCAGCGCCGGTCAGGCGCTGTCAGGTCGGCCCGTCCGAATGATGTCCGCGTTTTGCCGACCATAGCGAGTTGAAGTGGCGGCGGGACGGACCATGAACGCTAGCACAATCCTGGACTGCTGTCTCCAGGTTATTGAAAACAAGACAATTTACTTAGGGAAGCTCTGAATAATGCCATCCTGGCATTCCCAGAGCACGCCAAACAAAAAGTGTGATTTTCCAATTGCTTGACCTATTGGGGCTTCATTTTCAATGATTTACAATCATCGAAAATGGCGGCACATCGACCTCCATGGATGGAGGAAATGCAGTCGGGTTGTCGGGAACAACCCGTGCCCTGTACCGCGGAAACTCTGAATAAAGCAGAGTTTCCTCAGATACCAGAAACAGCTGACCCGATCATGAGCACGCCAGCTCCCTCAATGTGTCCGGCCTTTATTGCCAGTAGCGCATCCTGGGCTTTTTCCAGGGGGTACTGGATGATCCTGGACTGCAGCGGAGCGCGCGTCGCCAGTTCGAGTATCGATCGCACGTCTTCGCGGGTTACATTGCTCACGGTCTTGACAGATTTTTCTTGCCACAGGTGTCGCGTGTAATCCAGCCTGCCGAGCGCGCTCTTGTCACCTTCCTCTTTACGGATGGCATTGATGACCAAGCGGCCTCCCGGCGACAGCGCTGCCAGGGCTGACACCACCGGGAGCCAGGCTGGTGTTGAATCAATGACCGCATCCAATTTTTGTGGGGGCCTGTCGGTGGTGTTTCCAGCCCATACGGCACCGAGTTCAAGCGCTATGGTTCGCTCCAGTTCACTGCGCGCGAAAACAAAAACCGGAGAAAGTGGCAGAAGGTGATGAGCCATCTGCATGACCAGGCGCCCGGAAGCCCCGAAGCCGGTTAATCCCAGTGCCTCACCATTGCGTAGCCCGGTCAATTTCAAAGCGCGGTAGCCCACGGCTCCAGCGCATAACAAGGGTGCTACCTGGGTTGTCTCCAGGGAGGGTGGAATCTCGTGCACAAATTCCAACGGGGCCGTCATGTATTCTGCGTACCCGCCGGCATGGTCACGCCCACAGGCAACGAAACGGTGGCAGAGGTTTTCATGCCCTCGTTTGCAGTACCCACAACTACCGCAGGCTGAATATATCCACGCAACGCCCACCCTGCGACCGACCTGGTTACCGCTGTAGTTGCCGGGGGCGGAAACAACCCTGCCGACAACCTGGTGGCCGGGGATCATGGGGAGCCTGGATGGCGGGGTACGATTCTCGATTTCATCAACTTCAGTGTGGCAGACCCCGCATGCGTCGATTTTTATCAATACCTCACCCAAGCCAGGCTCAGGAACGGGAACCTGCCCCAAGCTCAGGCCCGAATACGTGCTGCTGAGCCGTCCGGTTTCGTGAATTTGCATGGCCCGCATGTTCGTGTTCATTCAAGCTTCCTGCCCCCTGAGGTCTGGCCGAAGCTGCACATCAGCCAGCTTCATCAAGCTCAGATAGCTCTTCCTCAATTGCCACGAGTTCTTCATTGGCCAGTCGTTCAATTTCCTGCAAAACCTCGAGATTTTGCAGCTCCACTGCTTGTTCTTCAGAATCTGAGGCCAAGCCGCGGCCAAGGTCCCCACGAATCGCCGCGAGGCGCTTCAGCAATTCATCTTTGCGCACCAGCAGTTGTTGTTTGGACCTTTCCACAGCTTTGTGTTCCGTCTTGATTGCCAATGTTCAGGGTACTAGCTGGTCCGAGCGCAACCAATGACCCCGGTCAAACAAACCGCGACAAGCTCAGCTAGAATGGTAATGCAAATGCAACCAACCTTGGGAGAGAAAAGTTATGGCCGGATACAAAACGATAGCAGTTGCAATTGATCTGAGTAACGAATCCAAACCCATCATCAAGAGGGCACTTGATGTGGCCTCTCCCGGTACGCGCATCCACTTGGTGTATGTCCAGGAACCCATGGATTCTGTATACATGGGCGTGGTTCCATATGGCCCGGTTTTCGTGGGCATGAACGAAGTGGAAGAGAACCTGAAAACGGAGTTGAAGAGCAAGTTAAACGCTCTCGGAAACGAGTTTGGTATTCCGCCGGAGTCCAGGCATTTTCTGAATGGCGCTCCTGCGAAGGAGATTCATCGATTTAATGATGAAAACAATGTTGAGCTGGTTGTGTTGGGCACGCATGGGCAAAAAGGAGTTCAGTTGCTGCTGGGGGCAACTGCAAATTCAGTGTTGCACGGATCCAACTGTGACGTGCTTGCAGTACGTATTCACGACAGCGAGTGACTCCATGACATGAGCTTGTACAGGCTTGCTTGGCTGGGTGTGTTTTTTGCCGCTCTGGCGTGGTCCGCCTGGAGGCCACACGACTATGGCACCTGGTGGCTTGAGGTCATCCCTGCCCTGGTTGCATTACTTGTGCTCGTCGTGACCCGCCACTCCTTCCCTCTCACGCCCCTGGCCTATGCTCTCATCCTGGTTCACGCCCTCATCCTCATGGTTGGCGGCCATTACACCTACGCCGAGGTACCCGCGGGCAACTGGTTGCAGGAGTTGATGGGCGGTACGCGCAACAATTATGACAAACTGGGTCACTTTGCCCAGGGATTCGTCCCGGCAATTATTGCTCGGGAAGTATTGATACAAAATCACGTCATCGCGCGGCGTGGATGGCTGGCGTTCATTGTTGTGTCTATTTGCCTGGCGATCAGCGCATTCTATGAATTGATCGAATGGTGGGTTGCTTTGTCAAGCGAGGATGCCGCCGAATCCTTCCTGGGAACCCAGGGCTACGTCTGGGACACACAGTCCGACATGTTTTTGGCACTGCTGGGAGCCAGCGCAGCCTTGCTTCTTATTTCCGGTTTGCATGACCGGCAGATTGCGGCAATGTGCAAAAACAAGAACTCGTAGTCAGCCGTTCCTGCCATGGTCGTGTCGATTGTTGCAACCGGATTCAGCCCGGAAGCCGATTTTTGTTACATCCCGGACTTCCTCCCGGCCAGAAGCGCTAACCGCTTGGTGGAGTGCTTATGGGCGGGCCTTCAATGGGAGCAGCGAGACATCACGCTTTTTGGCCGCAGAATTCCACAGCCGCGTTTGACCAGTTGGTATGGCGACCCGGATGCACACTACACATACAGCGGGTTGAACCTTCACCCATTGCCGTGGCATCCCGCTTTGCTTGAGTTGCGCAGATTGCTGCAGGAAAAACTGCGGCATGACTTTAATTCAGTACTTGCCAACGCCTATCGCGACGGCCATGACAGCATGGGTTGGCATGCGGATGACGAGAAGGAACTCGGACCGAAGCCGCTGATAGCATCACTTAGCCTGGGCGAAGGTCGGCGGTTCCTGTTGCGCAAGAAGCTGGAGAAAAACTCCAAATCTGTGGGCCTGCAGCTTGAACATGGCAGTTTGCTGGTAATGCAGGGGGACTCCCAGTCACGTTACATGCATTCACTACCCAAGACCCGGAAACCAGCTGGGCTGAGAATCAACCTGACGTTTCGCCAGGTGTTCAGGCTTTGATTTTTCGCGCAGGACTGGAAGTGGCGCCTGTGCTCAGCAGTTGCAGAAAATCGTCAATTTGAGCCTGGATTCCGGCAGCGTCGAGCCGTGCGCGGTGGAGACATTCTTCCCTGGAGCCATGCTCGATAAACGAATCATCCAGGCCAATGTTCAATACCGGCAGTACAACTCCAGCGGCAGCCAGAACTTCATTCACGCCGCTGCCGGCGCCACCGGCGATTGCATTTTCCTCAACCGTAACGAGATAATCATGCCTGAGCGCGGCGTCCATGATTGCATCCCGGTCCAGGGGTTTTACGAAACGCATGTTGACCAGCGTGAAGTTCATGCGTATCGCAACGTCACGGGCCATTTCGACCATGCTGCCAAAGGCCAGTACGGCAAGTCCCGCTCCTTCACGTACGGTCCTGGCTTTACCAATGGGTAATTCTGACATGGTCAATTCAACGGGGACGCCAGGCCCGCTGCCACGAGGGTAACGAACCGCAGCAGGTCCGTTATGTCGGAACCCCGTATAGAGCATCTGCCGGCATTCGTTTTCATCAGCAGGCGCCATGATGACCATGTTTGGAATACATCGGAGGTAGCTCAGATCGAAGCTGCCCGCGTGAGTGGGTCCGTCCGGCCCCACCAGGCCTGCCCGGTCTATGGCAAACAGAACGGGTAAGTCTTGCAGGGCAACATCGTGGACCAGTTGATCGTACCCGCGTTGCAGAAAGGTACTGTAAATGGCCACGACCGGGTGCGCCCCTTCACAGGCCATGCCTGCCGCCAGGGTGATGCTGTGTTGCTCCGCGATGCCAACATCAAAATACCGCTTGGGGAACAACTGGTGAAATTCCACCATCCCGGAGCCTTCTCTCATTGCGGGAGTAATGGCGAGCAAGCGCTCATCAATCGCTGCCATATCGCATAGCCACTTTCCGAAAACATCCGTATAGCTGGGTTTTTTGGGCGCGGAAATGATTTCTTTCTCGATGCCACGGACAGGATCAAAAGGCGCCACTGCATGGTACTTCACCGGGTCTTTTTCTGCCGGGGCATAGCCTTTACCCTTTGCGGTAATGATGTGAAGCAGGTTTGGGCCCTTGATGTCGCGTGCCGTGCGAATGGTGCGAATCAACGTCGGAAGGTCATGTCCGTCAATCGGCCCGAGGTAATTAAAACCCAGCTCCTCAAAAAGTGTGCTGGGCATAACCATGCCCTTGATGTGCTCCTCCCAGCGACTGACAAATCGCCAGGTGCGCGAATCCCGGTGCATCAGTTTCTTGCTGCGCTCCCTGATCCCGGTAACCGTGGGCCCACTCATGAGGCGTCCCAGCATCTTGGTTAGCGCACCCACATTGGGTGAGATGGACATCTGGTTTTCATTCAGAACAACGAGTAAATCCGTATCCAGGTCGCCGCCGTGGTTCAGCGCCTCGTAAGCCATTCCGGCTGTCATTGCGCCATCACCAATTACTGCGACACACCGCCGCTGGTGTCCCAAGGCTTTTGCGGCAATGGCCATGCCCAGGGCCGCGCTAATCGAGGTAGAGGAATGGCCGGTGCCAAAGGTGTCGTATGGGCTTTCGGTGCGTTTCGGAAAGGGCGCCAGGCCTTGCTGCTTCTTGATGGTCCTGATGCGGTCGGCGCGTTCACACAGAATTTTGTGTGGATACGCCTGGTGTCCCACGTCCCAAACGATCCGGTCATCTGGCGTGTCGTACAGGTAGTGCAGAGCGACGGTCAACTCCACGCAGCCCAGGCCTGCGCCGAAATGGCCGCCGCTACTGGAGACGGACTCGATCAGGAACTGGCGCAGCTCGTCAGCAACCTGGGACAATTGGCTCTCATCAAGTTTGCGCAAATCGGCGGGCGATGCAAGCCGGTGCAACAGTGGGTAAATCTCTGGGTTCATAAGCTGCATTTTATCGCCGTTAGGGTTCCAGTGCTAACGATCACGGCTAATCATGTAGTCGGCGAGCCAGGCCAGGACCGAAGTGTCGCCATCCAGTTTATCCAGGGCTGCCAGGGCTTCATCCCGCAACTGCCTGGCACGCGCATGTGAACCATCCAGGCCAATGAGAGCGGGGAAGGTTGGCTTGTTGTGCTCTGCATCGGCATGGATGCTCTTCCCAAGATTTGCCGGATCACCGGTCACGTCAAGAATGTCGTCTTGTATCTGAAATCCCAGCCCTACGCAGCGGCCGAAATGATCAAGTGTACGAAGGATGGCGTCTTTGCTTCTGGCGACAATTCCTGGTGCAACCACGCAGGTGCGTATCAATGCCCCGGTTTTTAACTCATGTATATGTTCTAACTGTTTGATATCCAGTGTTTTTTTATCTGCCAGTAAATCAAGCATTTGCCCGCCGGCCATTCCGCCTGAACCGCAGGCCACTGCCAGTTCGCTCACCAGGCGAATGGCAACTTCAGGCTGATCGGCCAACTCATCCGCAAGGGTTTGGAATGCCAGGGCCTGTAAGGCGTCTCCCGCAAGGATGGCGGTCGCTTCATCGAACTCGAGATGGCAGGTTTTGCGACCACGGCGCATGTCATCATCATCCATTGCCGGCAGGTCATCATGGATCAGCGAGTAAGCATGAATGAGCTCTACGGAGCAGGCGATGGCCGTCAGCTTCTCAGGCTCCTGCCCCACGGCCAACCCGGAAGCGTAAACCAACATTGGCCTTATGCGCTTGCCTCCGGAAAGTGAAGAATACTTCATGGCCTGGTGTAACCGGTCCGGTTCCGGCGCAGACAACGACAGTTGACGCGCCAGCTCACTTTCAAACCTCTGTTGCCAGGCGGCTACGATTGCGCTGGCGTCAGTTGGACGGTTCAATGCCTGTTTGTCCATCTGGATTGGTGGCCAGCAGTTCGACCGTTTTTTGCGCTTCATCCAGAACGGATTGGCAGTATCGGGTCAATTCGACCCCCCTTTTGAAACAGGCCAGAGATTGGTCGAGGCTCAAATCCCCTGATTCCAGCTTGGAAACCAAGCCTTCGAGTTCCGCCAGTGCGCTTTCGAAATCAGGCTTCTTGTCTTGTTTGCTACTCATATGACATGTTATTCCTTTCAGCAGGCTGGACACTAACTGACTTCAATTTACGCAGCAATGGGTGAATTGGATGCCAGTGCAGGCTGGCATCATGTTCGTCCAGCCATCCGAGCAGTCCAGGTTCCATCACGCAATCACCCAGGGACACAGCCGCTCCGTTCCAGTAAAGCACCGGAACCGCATGGCGTAACCAGGGGGGGATTCCCTGTTCGCGCAAAAGGTCAATGAGCTTGCGTCGGGGTCCTGATGCGTGCAGCTTCATCCGGGCGCCGTTTCTGAGGAATCCGACTTCCCAGCCCTTTGGAATCACACCGTTGCTGCCCGACAACCGGATACTACCGAATTCTGGGCCCAAGCACAGGCTGGTGCCAGATTCCCACGCGAGCGCTGGGCTTAATTCGGGGCAGGGCAGTCCATGCCACCAGACAAAACGCTGGTGCCGCTTGAGTATTTGTGCAGCCCAGCTCAGTTCCGCCTGGTTGGCTGTTGCTGCAGTAGTGCGAAGTTGATCCAGAAACTGTTGCAAACGTCGCCTGGGAGGGGTGAGTACACCTTTCCCTCTGACCCACTGGCGCAGCACCGCCGTTTGCACCTCGTCCTTCAAACCCAAAAGAATATCAAGTGACAGCGTATGCTCGTCGATGACTGGATTGGCATGGGGATGCGACAGCAAAGTCGCCAGCACAGAGGCTGAATCGCGCGCATTCCGGGATGTTTGATTCAAGTTGCTGACCAGTCCAGGCCAGCGATTCTCCAGTTCCGGAAATACAGTGTTTCGCAGGAAGTTGCGATCAAAGGATGTATCCAGGTTCGAAGGGTCTTGCAGCCAGGTAATACCACGCGCACGCAGGAATTCTTCCAGGCTGCGGCGGCGGAAATCCAGTAGTGGCCGTGCAACCCAACCTTTACCCGCGGGCCGCAATGCCGGGACTCCGGCGAGCCCATCAAGGCCGCTACCTCTCATCAGGTTAAGGAACAGGGTTTCTGCGTTGTCATCTGCATGATGGGCAGTCAGGTAAACCTGTTTTTCTTCCAGGAAACTTTCAATCGAAAGATAGCGGCCATTCCTGGCTTGTTCTTCGGCGCTTTGCCCTTCCTTGAGGTTCAATTCAAGGCAATAAATACTGATCGGAATATTTCTTTCATCACAGAATGACTGGCAGTGATGCTGCCACTCGTCAGCGGCTTCCTGCAGGCCGTGGTTGAAATGCACGGCAGCAAATTCTGCCGGCAAATCATGTTCCATCTCCTTGAGTGCCACGAGCAACGCTGTGGAGTCAGCACCGCCGCTGAAACCCACCCAAATCTTGGAAACAACGGGCAGTCGGGCAAGGCGCTCATGCAATTGCCCGATTGAAAAACTCATGGCCTGTGTTTTCACGAAGCTAGTGTCCTGTCCCGCATCTTATGGCGCTTCAGAGCCCCGCATGCGCGCCAAGGCAAGACGCAGTCTGCCGGCAATGGCGCGCCGTTGCCCAGGACTGCAACGCCGAATTTTATCCCTGGAATTCGCCATACGACAGGAGCCGCAGGTAGCGAGACTCCAGCAAGGTGTCTACCGGCAGGCTGCTCAATTCTTCCAATTGCCGCTCGATGCAGTCAGCAATTCTCCTGGCAACTTCATCCGGCTCTTTGTGCGCGCCACCCAGTGGTTCAGGAATGATTTCGTCGATCAAACCCAGGGCCTTGAGGCGATCGGAAGTGATGCCCAATGCAGTTGCGGCCTCTTCGGCGTTGGCAGCATCCTTCCACAGAATAGATGCGCATCCTTCCGGTGAAATCACCGAATAGGTGCTGTATTCCAGCATGTTAACGCGATCACCAACGCCGATGGCCAATGCGCCTCCAGACCCTCCCTCGCCGATAATAGTACACACGACCGGAACGGGCAGGCGCGACATGACTTCCAGATTCCGTGCAATAGCCTCCGATTGGCCGCGCTCTTCGGCGCCGACGCCAGGGTAGGCGCCCGGTGTATCTATGAAGGTCAGCAGGGGCAGGCGGAATCGGGCAGCAAAGTTCATCAGCCGCAGAGCTTTGCGATAGCCCTCAGGCCTTGGCATGCCGAAATTCCGGAACACTTTGGCCTTCGTGTCACGGCCTTTCTGTTGACCAATGAACATCACGGCTCTCTGCCGGAATCGCGCTAGCCCACCAACGATTGCATGGTCATCTGCAAATGCGCGGTCGCCGTGCAATTCATGAAAATCATCAAAAATCTTTTCAACGTAATCCAGTGAATAAGGTCGCAGGGGGTGGCGGCTTAATTGCGAGACTTGCCATGGGGAAAGGTTACTAAAAATGGTCTTTATCTTCTGGCGCATTTTTACTTGCAGCCGCTGGATTTCCTCATCAAGATTGATGGCATTGTCCGAACCCACATTGCGTAGTTCATCAATTTTAGCCTGCAACTCTGCAATTGGCTGTTCAAAATCCAGGTGGTTGGGATTCATCTTCCGTTCTCAAGAATGTCCAGGTTGACATTATAACGTGACTGCGACAGGTGCCTCATTTTGTTTGCTTCCCTGCCAGGTTGCCGAGGCCAACCACTATGTCACGATCCTTGCTTAATCTATCGATCGACCAGTTTTCAATTGCCCAGTTCCAGGTGCTGGCAAGGCCCCCTGCGGGTGGCTCGTGGCCCAGGAAAATCAAAGCCGCCCGGAGCGCCTCTGCGGGTGGCAGCCTGCTGATGGGATCTGAATCCATGCTCTTACTTAGCTTGCTGCCATCGGGCAATACCGCAGTGGGAATATGCACATAACCCGGCGTCGGCAGGGCCAGGCATTGTTGCAGCCATACCTGCCGGGCAGTGGAATCGAGTAAATCGGTTCCCCTAACCACTTCGGTGACGTGTTGGAAGGCATCATCCACCACTACGGCAAGCTGGTATGCATAGACTCCATCAGCCCTTTGTATTACGAAATCACCGATTGAGGACTGCAAATCGTCTACTTGTTCCCCATGTATCTTGTCCATGAAACTAAGCGGATCGTCACCGACCCTGACGCGCAGTGCTCGCGGCAATTTTCCTGGTGGCAGGCCATTGCGGCATGTCCCCGGGTAGATGCCAGTTGCGGGCAAATCTCTCCGGCTACAACCGCACCAATACGCCAGTCCTGACTGAATAAGCTGCTCACAGCTTTGTTGATAGGCTTTGAACCTGTGGCTTTGAAATAGCACCGGTTCATCAGCGGTCATCCCAAGCGTCGCCAGGTCAGTGAGAATGGCCTCGGCGCTACCCGCAATTTCTCTTGGCGGGTCAATATCCTCGATTCGAACCAGCCATTTGCCGTGGGATTTTCTTGCCTGCAGATAGCTTGCCACGGCCGCAAGCAGCGAACCAAAATGCAAGCTGCCAGTGGGTGATGGTGCAAATCGCCCAACATAGGTTTTTGAACCAGGATATGTGCTCATGCAGGGGCAGTCTAGCGCAGGCCGGCCACCTTAAAGAATCACTCTTTCACTTTGGAGCCGTCAATGTGGGAGGTGTGTCTCTCTGAAAGACAGGGCAGGGTGGTTACTGTCCAACAACCTGCGAGTTTTCCTTGAGGAATGCGCCGGCGATGAGTTTCACGCCGCACTGCCAGAGTATCGACAGGCTTGACGTGTCAGCGACTTCGTCAGCAATGACAGCAACCTTTCGTGCTTCCGCAGCATCGACTATGGCTCTTACCAATTCCTGCTGGGCCGTGTTTCCCGTGAGTTTTTCGGTCAAAGCGGGCTGGATTTTGATGTAAGAGGCGTTGAGGTGTTCAAGCACTTGACGAGAGCGACGCTCGGCATCAAATCCGGAAATGGAAAGTTTGCAGCCAAATGGCTCAAGCTCATGCATAAGGCGCTGAACTGGCTTGAGGTTGGCCAGAGCTGTGGCTACGTTAACTTGCAGGATCAACCTGCCGGGTTCAACACAACATTCAGTCATCTGGCCAGAAAGCCACCCGGGGAAACTGTAGTCCAGGATGGAATTGACGCTCAGCGACACGATTTGTTTGTCTGAGCTCTCAACGAATGACTTAAGTAAACCGGGAATGACTTGACGGTCAACCTGCCCTGCCAGGTCATTGCGGTCAGCAATGGCCACGTACTGATGTGGCGCCTGGTCACCCGAGTCATCACGCAGGTAAATCAGGTTTTCCACCAGCTGTGCGCCCTCACCATCGAGGTCAATGATGGATTGCTGCACGGCATAAAAGTCTTGGTGTTTGAGCGCCAGCTTGATGCGATCGATCCACGGGCGATCATCTTCAAAACTACTTACCGCTATCAATTGCGGCCTGAACGTGATGGCACGATTCCCGATGGTACTGGCTTCAGCTTGGGCCTTGCGGGCCCCGGCAATTATTTGTGTCGAATTCTTGGCCAGGCGCCCAAGCGTGGCAATGCCAATACTGCAGGAAATCGAAAACGACCGGTCTTCTATCTCCACCAGGTGGCTGCAATAGGACTCAAGTATCTTGCCTGCCAGTTTCTCCACGTTTTCCATGTTGGATTGCGTGGTCAGAACAGCAAAGCCGAGATCACTGATCCGCGCCGCTACATCCTGAGGACCGAGGCAAGACTTCATTACCTGAGCCAGGTTAACGGTCAAGGAATCCATGGAACTAACGTCCAGTTCCTCCTGCAGGCCCGTCATGCCGTCCGGTTCAATGTAGAGAACAGAGGCAACGGAGTCGACCGTACGAGGCTTGGCCAATTCATCATCCAATCTATTGGCAAAAGCGCGTTTATTATCGAGTTGCGTTAGCGGGTCTGTCTTGCGCAATCGTTCCAGTTCAGCTGTCAGACCTGCCGCGGCATCGCATTCATGCACCAGCATCTGTGTGCAGTTTTCGCCGTGATATCTGGCTGGAGAAAACGCCAGGTTGGCCGCGAAAGAACTTCCGTCAGGTCGGGTAACATTAACCGTCAGTGGCTCCTGTGGGTACGCTCCGCGTGATAGCCCCTGAAATACTTTCTTGAGATTCCCTTCCTCTGTTTGCATTAGTTCCAAAAGGGAAATTCCGGAGATCTCTGAAAGGTTCTTCACCCTTAACGCCTCCAGGTAGGCTCGATTTGCATAGACGTGCAAACCTTCGTGAACGTAGGCCATCGCGTCTCGAGCGCTTTCCAAGAGAAGATCATAGCGCTGTTCCAGTTCTTCCAGCCGGTTTTGCTGCTGCAGCCCACTGCTGCTAAGGTCGTGCTGCGAGAGCAATCGTCTCACCGTGTCTGTCAGGTGGGATTCACTCTCAGAATGAATTACCAGGCTGGGCGACAATTTCAACGCCTCGATCAAATCTGCGGGATTCTGAAAATCAGAATAAATCGCAAAAGGAACCTGGTAGTGATGGGCGAGGGCGCTGATCTCTTCGATGTTGGCGGATTTCGAATCAGCGTCAGAAAATATGATCAGAAAGGGTGAGTCCTGATCGAGAGCAAGTTTTACATCAAGAATTTTTGGGGCGTGGGTTACACGTATTTTGATTCCGGAATTTCGAAGCAGAGAATTAATTCGTTCTGCCGATTCTGCAGATCTATCAATCACCAGCAAGCTTGTGCTTTCCATAGCATCCGATCTCCGGGCCCGGTTCCTTTCGGGATTTCTACCACTATAGCTTATTTAAATCAATAGATTATGAAATTGTTTAAATTTAAATTCCAATGTGTAATATACACTGTTCAGCGCAGATTATGACTGATTCGCCCCGTAAATTACAATGAATTGGAAAGACTGCGGACGATTGCGCCAGATGTACCGAAAACTCAGCTGGTCTAAAGGTCGGAAGTACTCACGACCTTATGTTTCTCGGCTTGGCTGCAATCAATGCAGGGGCGGGACTGAGGGTCCTGACTCTAAGCAAGAAGCGGGCGCCACGTAGCGCACTGCCACTTAGTTCCTGTAGTAGAGTATCAGGGGTTCCCTAGGTGAATCCGTCGGAAGGTAACGGGGCGAAGAGCAGGTTATTCTCAATGAAAGAGTCATGGAGCAGATGGGAGTTGCCTGGCTATCTCGCCGTGGGTCTCCTCGTTTTGGCCACGTTTTTCGCCTACGCCAACGCTTGGCCGGACGAGCTGGTCCACGACGACAAGTTCTTCGCTGGCACGCCACGTCAGGCGGAGTGGTCGGATATCCCGCGATTTTTCACGGAGGACCTGTGGGCCGCCGCGGGCGCTGATAGCGACCTCTACCGGCCGGTGCTGCTCCTTTTGCTGGCCGTGGAATCCCGCACTTACGACGCATGGCTGGCTGGTTACCATCTGGACAATATCCTGCTGCACCTGCTCGTGACCCTACTCGTTTATGGGTTGTTGCGGCAAGTGCAGCGAACCGCCGCGGAACCAGGGCAGTCGTCCGATCTTTACCCCCTGCTGGCCGCTCTGGTGTTCGCCGTACACCCCGTGCACGCTGAAGTAGTCAACTCAATTTTCAATCGCTCCGAATTGCTCGTGGCACTGGCGGGTGCTGGCGGTCTCTGGTGGTTCCTGCATTTTCTGGAATCCCGTCCTGCCTGGTCCTGGTTCGGCCTGGCACTGTGCTACCTCTTCGCGCTGTTTTCGAAGGAGAGTGCCGTCATGATACCGGCCATTGCTATCGCACTGGTGCTGATCCTGTACCCTGGACCGTGGATGGGTCAGATACGGAAATGCCTGCCGGCGCTTTGTCTGCTGTTGCCGCTGGCTCTTTACCTTTTCTTGCGTGCACATGCTCTGGCACCGGCGCCTGCGGAAGGAGTCGAGAACGTCAGTGACATAGCCCAGACCATGGCACCGCCGGCCGCGGAAGGAGTCGAGAACGTCAGTGACATTGCCCAGACCATGGCACCGCCGCGTGCGGAAGGAGTCGAGAACGTCAGTGACATTGCCCAGACCATGGCACCGCCGCGTGCGGAAGGAGTCGAGAACGTCAGTGACATTGCCCAGACCATGGCACCGCCGCCTGCGGAAGGAGTCGAGAACGTCAGTGCCATTGCCCAGGCTTCGACCGTGGCTGGGGTGGTTAAACTTTCCATTCCCAGCAGGATTTTCGAGGCATTTGCATTTTGGGGGCAAGGGCTCTGGCTTATCGCCTGGCCTGATCCACTGCTGCTTTTCCACGAAATTCCACCAATTACCCAGAAATGGGTCCTTCTTGGACTTCAGTTAGCGCTGTTGGTAACAGCTTTCCTGCGGTTCCGTGCAAAGCAGTATGCGTTGTTGGCTTCTCTCGCTTTCTTCTACCTTGCACTGCTGCCAGCCATTCGGACAGTGGGTAACGGCGACATGCTCGCCCAACTGGCGGAGCGTTATCTCTATTTTCCATCAGTGGGGCTGGCGATTGTGCTGGCCAGCGGGTTCAGTTACATCGGTCGGCGCCACAGCGCTTGGCATGCAATCATCCCGGCATTGATCGTGCTGTCGCTGCTCACACCGCTTACCTGGAACAGGAACAGTGACTGGACCAGTGAAGTACGACTGTTCGAGAGTGAGTATCGCAGAGGACACCAGGAACCGGACACGCTGCGCTTGCTCACCGCGGCCTATATCAGGAAGGGCAAGCCGGATCAGGCTGCCGCAATCTGTGACACGCACCCTTTTGAGGGAATGCAACTAACAAAGTATGCCAATCACTGCGCCGTCGCCTATAACCATCTTGGGCGGAACGCGGATGCTGAGCGCGCCTTCCTGGCTGCGACCAGTACATCGACCCAACCCGGAATACATGGGAACCTGGCGCAGTTTTATTTGCGTCAGGGGCGTCGCGAGGACGCGATACGACAATTCGAGCTGAGCGCCAACGCAGAAAAAAATCCGGCGCTCCGGGCATATCGAAACGGCGAAATGCTGGTGTTTCTCTACCCGGATAATCGGCAAAGACTGCTGGAAGCCAGAAGCTACTTTAGTGAAGCCGTACGCCTGCAGCCGCGGATGGCTGCGGCACAAGTATGGCTGGATCGAATCGATCAGGTTCTCGGTGGGCCACGACCCTGACAGCCGCGCGGCCGGTGATGTAGTCGCAGCGCGGGTAGCTCTAGAATCCTGAATCCCTGCTGTTTGATAAGCCGATTTCAAGCTAGAATGCGCACTTCATTTGGAGCCGGGACTGGCTTGCACATTCAAGCGAGCAAGTTCTGGACAGGGCCGCGACTTAATTTGGAGATCTTGATGGCAACTTACGGCATGAGCGAATTTCGCGGAGGATTAAAAATCATCATGGATGGTGATCCGTATAATGTCGTTGACATTGAGTTTGTTAAGCCGGGTAAAGGTCAGGCATTCAATCGGGTCCGCCTGCGTAATCTCAAAACCGGGAAAGTTATCGAACGGACGTTCAAGGCTTTTGAAACATTTGAGTCAGCCGATATTTTTGAATTGAATGTGCAATACCTTTACAACGATGGAGAGTTCTGGCACTTCATGAACCCCGAAACATTTGAGCAACATGCCTGTACCAAAGATTCCATTGGCGACGATGCAAAATGGATGAAAGAGGAGGACATGTGTCAAATGATGCTTTATAACGGTGAGCCTTTGAGCGTCAAACCGCCCAATTTCGCTGAATTGCGCATTGTTGCAACGGATCCAGGGGTACGGGGAGACACATCCGGCGGTGGTGGAAAACCTGCGACACTGGAAACAGGAGCGGTGGTTCGGGTTCCGTTGTTCGTGGGTAATGACGAATTGATAAAAGTTGATACACGGACAGGAGAATATGTATCTCGAGTGAAAGAGTGATTGTCTCTTGCGCAATCTAACCCAACGGTAATGGCTGAAACCGCCGCCCAGCGTGTCATAATCCAGGCCCGCTACGTTGTGCCTGTGTTGCCCGAGCGCAAGGTGCTGGAGCACCACGCCGTTGTGATAGAGGGCGAAAGGATTATTGATCTGCTACCAATTGAACTGGCCAGAGCTCGTTACATTGATGCAAAGGAAGTAAACCTTGGCCATCATGTATTGATTCCCGGATTGATCAATATGCATACCCACTCCCCAATGACATTGTTACGTGGATATGCCGATGACTTGCCCTTGCAGCAATGGCTGGCAGAATTCATCTGGCCGGCCGAAAAGCGCTTTCTCAGCCCTCGATTTGTTGCAGACGGCACGCGATTGGCCATTGCAGAAATGTTGCGCGCGGGCACAACTTGCTTCAATGACAATTATTTTTTTCCAGACGTAATGGCAGACATCGTTGGCGAGACGGGAATACGTGCTTGCATCGGCTTGCCCGTTATCGAACTCGCTACGGCATGGGCCGCAAATGTCGCAGAGTACCTGGAAAAAGGCCTCGCCTTATTGAACCAGGGAAACAGGTCACCGCGAGTCACGTATTCTTTTGCGCCGCATGCACCCTACAGTGTCACCGACGCTACCCTGCGCCGTTTGTCCGAATTGTCTGCTGAGCACGAAGCACCCATCCACATTCACCTGCTGGAAACACGATGGGAAATCCGCCACTCCCTGGGCCAGCACGGCATGACGCCGGTGCAGCGATTGCTGGACCTGCAGTTGCTTAACTCCCGCCT
>Ga0315278_10000589_pt1 | contig 32149 bp, 34 predicted proteins | sample YL17G06_0_MG_FD_203880 | JGI IMG/M metagenome (GOLD analysis project Ga0315278, IMG submission 203880) | Sediment microbial communities from Yellowstone Lake, YNP, Wyoming, USA - YL17G06_0 | ecosystem: Environmental > Aquatic > Freshwater > Lake > Sediment | place: USA: Wyoming | collected... | reverse complement strand
CCGAGCTCGCTCGAAATCAGCGTCGTCGACACATTGGGCTCGCCGAAACGATTGAACAGTTCGAGCGTCACCTCCAGGATGCGTTGGGCTGTGCGGCGAGGCTTCTTGGTGCGGGTGGACATGGCGGAGCGGGGCTTGTGCGGCCAATCTAGCATCAAGTGCGGCGGCCTCCAACGGCATTGGCCCGGGTGGCAATGACCCGGAGATGGATCAGTCCCGCGGCATCCTAGAATCACGGCCCGCATGCCCGCCGTTTCATTCCAGCACGTCAGCAAGACCTTCGGCAGCGGCTCACGCGAAGTCCAGGCCTTGGCCGATGTCAGCTTCGACATCGAACCCGGCGAATTTTTCGGTCTGCTCGGCCCGAATGGCGCCGGCAAGACGACGCTCATCAGCGTTCTTGCCGGGCTCGCGCGAGCGACTTCGGGAACCGTGCTGGTGCATGGTCACGACGTGGTGGCCGACTACGCCGCCGCCCGGCGCAGCCTGGGCGTGGTGCCGCAAGAGCTGGTGTTCGACCCGTTTTTCAGCGTGCGCGAAACGCTGCGCATCCAGGGCGGGTATTTCGGCATGCGCGCCGATGCCAAGGCGAACGACGCGTGGATCGACGAGCTGCTGACCCACCTCGGCCTGACCGACAAGGCCGACGCGAACATGCGCCAGCTGTCGGGCGGCATGAAGCGCCGCGTGCTGGTGGCACAGGCGCTGGTGCACCGCCCGCCGGTGATCGTGCTCGACGAGCCGACCGCGGGCGTGGACGTGGAGCTGCGGCAGACCCTGTGGCAGTTCATCGCGCGTCTGAACAAGGAGGGCCACACCGTGTTGCTGACCACGCACTACCTCGAGGAGGCCGAAGCACTTTGCGGGCGCATCGCGATGCTGAAAAACGGTCGGGTCGTTGCGCTCGATCGCACCTCGGCCCTGCTCGCCGGAACGGCGAGCACGATGCTGCGTTTCAAGACGGACGACCCGGTTCCCGCCGCGGTCGCGAGGCGGGCCCGGATCACCGGGCGTACGGTGCAGGTCAGCGCGCATGACGCGGCCGAAGTCGAGACCACGCTCGCGACGCTGCGCGCCGGCGCGGTGAAGGTGGAGGACCTGGAGATCGGACGTGCTGACCTCGAAGACGTGTTCCTCGAAATCATGGCGAGCGCCCCTGCCACCCTCAGGGCGGCATCATGAGCCCCCGCCCGGCCGTTCCGAAGGGGGCTCGCACCGCAGTGCGAAGCACGGAGGTTACCGAGTGAACTCCACCGCTGTCTCGCTCAAGGGAACCGCGACGCTGTTTCGCAAGGAAGTGCTGCGCTTCTGGAAAGTCAGCGTGCAAACCGTCGCTGCGCCGGTGCTGACAGCAGTGCTGTACCTGTTGATCTTCGGCCATGTCCTCGAAGGCCATGTGAAGGTGTTCGACCAGGTGCCCTACACGAGTTTCCTGATTCCGGGGCTGGTGATGATGAGCGTGCTGCAAAACGCCTTTGCCAACACCAGCTCGTCGCTGATTCAGAGCAAGATCACCGGCAACCTGGTGTTCCTGCTCGTGACGCCGCTGTCGCACTGGGCCTGGTTCGTCGCCTATGTCGGCGCGTCCGTGGTGCGCGGCGTGGCCGTGGGCGCTGGGGTGTTTGTCGTGACCTGGTGGTTCGCCCCGTCCGGCTTCGCGCAACCGCTGTGGATCGCGATCTTCGGCTTGATGGGCGCAGCGTTGATGGGCACGCTGGGGTTGATTGCAGGCCTGTGGGCGGAAAAGTTCGACCAGATTGCCGCATTCCAGAACTTCATCGTGATGCCGATGACGTTTCTGTCGGGGGTGTTCTATTCGGTGCACTCGCTTCCCGATTTCTGGCGCAGCGTCAGCCACCTGAATCCGTTCTTCTACATGATTGACGGCTTTCGTCACGGCTTCTTCGGCGTCAGCGATGTCTCGCCCTGGTTGAGCCTGGGCGTCGTCGGCACCAGCCTCGCGCTGCTGTGCATGCTGTGCCTGCAACTGCTGCGCAGCGGCTACAAGCTGCGGCATTGAAGGCGCCCGCGGCTTCGGCGGCGAGGCCGCGGACTGACGCATAATTTCGCCATGGCCGACCCCACGCCCGCCGAGATTGAACGCTTCATTGCGCAGGGCCTGGCCTGCGAACACCTCGACGTGCAGGGCGACGGGCAGCACTTCTTCGCCACCATCGTCTCGGCCCAGTTCGAAGGCGCGAGTCGCGTGGTGCGTCATCAGCGCGTCTACGCGGCCCTGGGCGATAGAATGCGTGAGCAGATCCACGCCTTGTCGATGAAGACGTTGACCCCCGCCGAATGGGCCGCCAGCCCGGACGCCGCGGCCACCCAGCACCACTGAACAACGCCGCAGGATCTCCTCGCGTCGAACCGGCTCGCCTCTTGCGCGCGCCCACGCAACGAGCCTGCGCCAGCGACCATGGACAAACTCCTCATTCGCGGCGGCCGCCACCTCGAAGGCGAAGTCACCATTTCGGGCGCGAAGAACGCGGCCCTGCCGGAGATCTGCGCAGCGCTGTTGACTCCCGAGCCGGTGACGCTGAGCAACGTGCCGCACCTGCAAGACGTTGCGACCATTCTGAAGCTGCTGCGCCACATGGGCGTGAGCGCGATGCGTGATGCGCACGACCCGGGCCGCGTCAATGTCGATGCCGGCCAGGTGCAATCGCTCGAGGCGCCGTACGAGCTCGTGAAGACGATGCGCGCGTCGATCCTTGTGCTCGGGCCGCTGCTGGCGCGGTTCGGCCAGGCGCGCGTATCGCTGCCGGGTGGATGTGCGATCGGCTCGCGGCCGGTGGACCAGCACATCAAGGGCTTGCAGGCGCTTGGCGCGCAGATCGTGGTTGAACACGGCTACATCGTCGCCACGGCAAAGCGCTTGCGTGGCGCACGCATCACGACCGACATGGTAACGGTCACCGGCACCGAAAACCTGCTGATGGCAGCGACGCTGGCGCAGGGCGAAACCGTGCTGGAGAACGCTGCGCAGGAGCCCGAGATCCCGGATCTGGCGCAGATGCTCATCGCCATGGGCGCGCGTATCGAAGGCCATGGTACGCGCCGCATCGTGATCCAGGGGGTTGACGCGCTGCATGGGCTGGCCGGCGCGAACGTGCATCGCATCATTGCCGACCGCATCGAAGCGGGCACGTTCTTGTGCGCGGCGGCAGCGGCCGGCGGCAATGTGCTGTTGCGCGATGCGCATGCGAATCACCTCGACGCCCTGATCGAAAAGTTGCGCGAGGCCGGAGCCGAAATCGAAAGCGGGAATGAATGGGTCCGGATTCGCAGTCTCGCGCGGCCGCAGGCGGTGAGCTTTCGCACCAGCGAATATCCGGGGTTCCCGACGGACATGCAGGCGCAGTTCATGATTCTGAACTGCCTTGCGCGGGGCACCTCCACCGTGACCGAGACGATCTTCGAGAACCGCTTCATGCACGTCAATGAACTGCTGCGCTTGGGCGCGAGGATCCAGATCGACGGCCGCACCGCGACGGTTCAGGGGGTGCCGCGGCTTTCGGGTGCGGCCGTGATGGCCACCGACTTGCGCGCGTCGGCGAGCCTGGTGATTGCCGGCCTGGTGGCCGCCGGCGAGACGCTGGTGGACCGCATCTATCACCTCGACCGCGGCTACGACCAGATGGAAAACAAGCTGCGCGGCCTGGGCGCCGATATCCAGAGGGTTCGATGATCACCCTTGCGCTGTCGAAGGGCCGCATCTTCGACGAGGCGCTGCCGCTTCTGATGGCCGCCGGCATTGAAGTGACGCAAGACCCGGAGCGAGGGCGCAAGCTCATCGTCGGCACGAACCGGGCCGACCTGCGGCTGGTGCTGGTTCGTGCGAGCGACGTGCCGACCTACGTCCAGTACGGCGGCGCCGATCTCGGCATCGTGGGCAAGGACACGCTGCTCGAGCATGGCGGGCAGGGCCTGTACCAGCCGCTGGACCTGAAGATCGCGCGCTGCCGCATGAGCGTGGCGGCGCGCGCCGATTTCGATTACCGACGCGCCGTGACGCAGGGCTCGCGGATTCGCGTGGCAACGAAATACACACGCATTGCACGCGACCATTTCGCCGACAAGGGCGTGCACGTCGACCTGATCAAACTCTACGGCTCGATGGAACTGGCGCCGCTGACGGGGCTGGCCGATGCCATTGTCGACCTCGTATCGAGCGGCAATACGCTCGCGGCGAACCATCTCGTCGAGGTCGAAACCATCATGCCGATCTCGGCACGACTGATCGTGAATCAGGCTTCGCTCAAGTTGCAACGCGAGCCGCTGCGCGCGCTGATCGACGCGTTTTCCGCCGCAGTCAAGTGACGACATGACGCTCGCCATTGTTCAACTCGCCACCAGCGCGCCGGATTTCGAGGCACAGTTTCAGCGCGTCCTGCATTGGTCGGCGCAGACCGATGCGGCGATCGAAGCGAGTGTGGCCGAGATCATTGCCGACGTGCGCGCGCGGGGTGACGCCGCGGTGCTCGACTGCACGCGTCGCTTCGATGGCCTGAGCGCGGACTCGCTCAAGGCGCTGGAGATCGGGCAAGACGAACTGCGCGCCGCGCTCGGCGTCATCACGCCGGCGCAGCGTTCGGCGCTGGAAATTGCCGCGGCGCGAATTCGCACTTTCCACGAGCGCCAACTCGATGCCTGCGGCCGCGCCTGGAGCTATCGCGAGCCGGACGGCACCTTGCTCGGCCAGAAGGTGACGCCACTCGATCGCGTGGGAATCTATGTGCCGGGGGGCAAGGCCGCCTACCCGTCGAGCGTCTTGATGAGCGCCGTGCCGGCGCGTGTCGCCGGGGTCGGCGAGATCGTGCTGGTCGTGCCCACGCCGGTGCACGGCAGTGTCGCCAGCGGTGGCGGCGTTGCCGGCGCAAGTGCAGCGCGCGGCGAGCGCAATCCGCTGGTACTGGCCGCCGCCGCGCTGGCCGGCGTCGACCGCGTCTTCACGATCGGCGGCGCCCAGGCCATTGCCGCATTGGCCTATGGCACGGCAACGCTGCCCGCGGTGGACAAGATCACCGGCCCGGGCAATGCCTATGTCGCAAGCGCGAAACGCCGCGTCTTCGGCAAGGTGGGCATCGACATGATCGCCGGCCCGAGCGAAATTCTGGTGCTCGCCGACGGCAGCACGCCGCCCGACTGGGTGGCGATGGACCTCTTCAGCCAGGCTGAACACGACGAGTTGGCGCAAAGCATTCTGCTGTGCCCGCACGCCGGCTATATCGCGCAGGTGAAAGCCGCGATCGACCGCTTGCTGCCGCAAATGCCGCGCCGCGCCGTGATTCAGGCGTCGCTGGTTGGGCGCGGTGCGCTGATCCAGACGCGTTCGATGGACGAGGCGTGCGCGATCAGCAACCGCATCGCGCCGGAGCACCTCGAAGTGAGCTCGCGCGATCCGCATCGCTGGGAGCCGCTGCTGCGGCACGCGGGGGCCATCTTCCTCGGCGCCTACAGCAGCGAAGCCCTGGGCGACTATTGCGCGGGGCCGAACCATGTGTTGCCCACGTCCGGCACGGCGCGGTTCTCTTCGCCCCTGGGCGTCTACGATTTTCAGAAACGCAGCAGCCTGATCGAGGTCAGCGAGCACGGCGCGCGAACCCTCGGCCCGGTGGCCGCCGAGCTCGCGCTGGGCGAGGGCTTGCACGCGCACGCAAGGGCGGCCCAGATGCGACTGGAATTGCCATGATGCCTCTTGCGCAGCGCATCCGCGAGGTCATTCGCCAGGACGTGCAATCGATGCACGCCTACGCGATCCAGCCGAGTGCCGGGTTGATCAAGCTCGACGCGATGGAAAATCCGTTCCGGCTGCCGCAGCAGCTGCAATCCGAACTCGGCGAACGCCTGGGCCGGGTCGCGATCAACCGCTACCCGGCGCAATGCGTGGCCGATGTGATCTCGGCGCTCACCGAATACGTGAAGCCGCCGCCTGGCAGCAAGATCATGCTCGGCAACGGCTCCGACGAACTCATCAGCCTTTTGGCGCTGGCCGCCGATGTGCCGGGCAATACCGTGCTCGCGCCGCTGCCCGGCTTTGTGATGTATCAGATGTCGGCGAAGTTGCAGGGCTTGAATTTCGTCGGCGTGCCGTTGACCGCCGAGTTCGAGCTCGACGCGCGGGCCATGCTCGCGGCGATAGCGCAGCACCGCCCGGCGCTCACCTACATCGCCTATCCGAACAACCCGAGCGCGAATCTGTTCGACGATTCCGTCATCGACCGCATCGTTGCCGCCGTCGGCGCGTTGCAAGGCCTGGTGGTTTTCGACGAAGCCTACCAGCCGTTCGCTTCGCGCACCTGGATGCAGCGCATGGGCGCGCACGAGCATGTGCTGGTGCTACGCACGCTCAGCAAGTTCGGCCTGGCCGGGGTGCGCCTGGGCTACATGGCGGGTGCTGCCGCGCTCATCGATGAAATCGACAAGGTCCGGCCACCCTATAACATCAGTGCCTTGAATGCCGAGGCGACGTTGTTCGCACTGCAGCATGCCGACGAGTTTGCGCGCCAGGCCGCGACCCTGCGCGCCGAGCGTGAGCGGCTGCAGCAGGCGCTTGCACGCATCGCGGGCGTGACGGCGTTCACCAGCGAAGCGAACATGATTCTGCTGCGCGTGCCCGACGCGAAAACCTGCTTCGACGGCATGAAGCAGCGCGGCGTGCTGGTGAAGAATGTGGCCGCGATGCACCCGCTGCTCGCCAACTGCCTGCGTCTGACGGTGGGAACGCCGGAAGAAAATGCGTTGATGATCGACGCCATGAAAGCGAGCCTGTAGATGAGCGATCGGATCGCGCAGGTCGTGCGCAATACCAAGGAGACGCAGATCCGCGTGCGGGTCAATCTTGACGGCACGGGCCAGGCCCAGCTGGCCACGGGCGTCGGCTTCTTCGACCACATGCTCGATCAGGTCGCGCGCCACGGGCTGGTCGATCTGGAGATCGAAGCCAAGGGCGACTTGCACATCGACGGCCACCACACGGTGGAAGACGTGGGCATCACGCTCGGCATGGCGGTGGCGCAGGCGGTGGGCGACAAGGCCGGCCTGACGCGCTACGGTCACGCCTATGTTCCGCTGGATGAAGCGTTGTCGCGCGTCGTCATCGACTTTTCAGGCCGCCCCGGCCTGCACATGGATGTGCCGTTCAAGAGCGGCATGGTCGGCGCCTTCGATACCCAACTCGCGTTCGAATTCTTCCAGGGATTTGCCAACCACTGCGGGGCGACGCTGCACATCGACAACCTGAAGGGCCAGAACGCCCACCACCAGGCTGAAACCGTGTTCAAGGCCTTCGGCCGCGCGTTGCGCATGGCGCTGACGATCGATTCCCGCTCGGCGGGTGTGGTGCCGTCGACCAAGGGCAGCCTTTGATCGCCCAGGGGCATTGATGCGCCGCAGCGTCGCCGTCGTCGACTATGGCATGGGCAACCTGCGCTCCGTGTCGCAGGCGGTGCGGCACGTCGCGCTGGGCTCCGACATCGAGGTTATCGTCACCGCCGATCCCGAGCAGGTGCTGGCGGCCGAGCGTGTGGTGCTGCCCGGCCAGGGTGCGATGCCCGACTGTATGCGCGAGCTGCGCGACTGCGGTTTGCTCGACGCGGTGCTCGACGCCGCCGCGCGCAAACCCTTGCTTGGGGTGTGCATCGGCATGCAGATGCTGTTGACGCGCAGCGAAGAAGGGCCGACGCAAGGCCTGGCGCTGATCGCAGGCGAGGTGAAGCGTTTTCGACTCGAAGGGCAGCTTCAAAGCGACGGCAGCCGCTTCAAAGTACCCCAAATGGGCTGGAACCGGGTGCACCAGGCGCGAGCGCATGCGCTGTGGGCGGGGGTGCCCGATGCCAGCTATTTCTATTTCGTGCACAGCTACTACGTCGCGCCGGCCGACTCGCGGCACAGTGTCGGCGAAACCGATTACGGCGGGCGCTTTACCTGCGCGCTGGCTCGGGATAACATTTTCGCCACCCAATTCCATCCCGAGAAAAGCGCCGAACATGGTTTGGCGCTGTACCGCAACTTCCTCCACTGGAATCCTTGACGCCCACTTTCGCCCCGGCGCGGGTACGATCCAAAGGCCGACAGGCTCCTAGCCTCCCCACTCTCGACTCCTGCGCGCGGCCATGCTGCTGATACCTGCGATTGACCTGAAAGACGGTCATTGTGTGCGCCTGAAACAAGGCGACATGAAACAGACCACGACGTTCAGTGAGGATCCGGCCGCAATGGCCCGACGCTGGGTCAACGCCGGGGCGCGACGCCTGCATCTGGTGGATTTGAACGGCGCGTTCGCCGGCAAGCCGGTAAATGAAAGCGCGATCAAGGCGATCCTGGCCGAAGTCGGCGATCGGATCCCGGTTCAGCTCGGTGGCGGCATTCGCGACCTCGACACGATCGAGCGCTACCTCGACGATGGCCTGAGCTTCATCATCGTCGGCACCGCCGCGGTGAAGAGCCCGGGGTTCCTGCGCGACGCGTGCAGCGCGTTCGGCGGCCACATCATCGTCGGCCTGGACGCCAGGGACGGCAAGGTCGCCACCAACGGCTGGAGCAAACTCAGCGGCCACGAAGTCGTGGACCTGGCGCAGAAGTTCGAGGACTACGGCGTCGAGGGTGTGATCTACACCGACATCGGCCGCGACGGCATGCTGCAAGGCATCAACGTCGAGGCCACGGTCAAGCTGGCGCAGGCCCTGAGCATCCCCGTCATCGCCTCGGGCGGTTTGAGGGGAATCGCCGACGTCGAAGAACTGTGCGCGGTCGAAGACCAGGGCATCAGCGGCTTGATCTGCGGCCGCGCCATCTACACCGGTGATCTGGACTTTGCGACGGCGCAGGCGCGTGCCGACGAATTGAACGGTGCGGCCTAGGCCCCGCCGCGGCGCAGGGTCCACGCGATGCTTGCCAAACGCATCATTCCTTGCCTCGACGTGACCGGCGGGCGCGTCGTCAAGGGCGTCAATTTCGTCGGCCTGCGCGATGCCGGTGACCCGGTGGCGATCGCCGCGCGCTACAACGAGCAGGGTGCCGACGAGCTGACTTTCCTCGACATCACCGCCACCAGCGATGGCCGCGACATGCTGCTGCACGTCGTCGAGGCGGTCGCCTCACAGGTCTTCATTCCGCTCACGGTGGGAGGCGGGGTGCGCAGCGTCGAAGACGTGCGGCGCCTGCTCAATGCAGGAGCCGACAAGGTCAGCTTCAATTCGGCGGCAGTAGCGAACCCGCAACTGATCGCCGACGCGTCGCGCAAGTACGGCGCGCAGTGCATCGTGGTCGCGATCGACGCGAAACGGCGCGTCGGCGCCGATGCCGCAGAGCGTGGCGCCGGTTGGGATGTCTACACCCACGGCGGGCGCAGGAATTCCGGCGTCGACGCAGTGAACTGGGCGCAGCGCATGGTGCTGGCCGGCGCCGGCGAGTTGCTGCTGACGAGCATGGACCGCGACGGCACGAAGGCCGGCTTCGACCTGGAACTGACGCGTGCCGTGAGCGACGCAACAAGTGTTCCGGTAATTGCCTCGGGTGGTGCGGGCACCCTCGAGCACTTGTCGGAAGGCATTCGCATCGGCCGCGCCGACGCGGTGCTCGCCGCGAGCATCTTCCACTACGGCGAGTTCACCGTCGGCCAGGCCAAGGCGCTGTTGGCGCGTGACGGCATCGCGGTTCGGCAATGAGCCCAAAGCCCGACAGGCTCCTGGCCTCGGGCTCGCGCCGGCCGGGACCGCGGGAGGCGTCGAGGGTGTGCCATTGACAGCGGCGCGCGGCCGCGTCTTGCCGCAGGCGGTGCGCATCATCGGTGGCCAATGGAAACGCAGCAAGTTGCCGGTGATCGAGTCGCCTGGCCTGCGCCCCACGCCGAGCCGGGTGCGCGAAACCCTGTTCAACTGGCTCGGACAAGACTTGACCGGCTGGCGTTGCCTGGACGCGTTTGCCGGTTCAGGCGCGCTCGGGTTCGAGGCAGCGTCGCGTCACGCCGCGCTGGTGGTGCTGCTGGAGCGAGACCACCGCCTCGCCGCGGCCCTGCGCCAATGCCGGGATCGACTGCAAGCGACAGCGGTGCGGGTCGAGAACGTCGATGCCATCGCGTGGATGAGTGCATCGACCCCGGCGAGCTTCGATCTGGTCTTGCTCGACCCGCCCTTCGGTGCCGGTTTGACACTGCCCGCGCTCGAGCGCGCGGCGCGCCTGCTCGCCGCGGGCGGGCTCGTTTACCTCGAATCGGGGCAGCCGATCGACGCCCAACTGCTCGCCGGTGTGGGTTGGAGGGCGACCCGCCGGGCGCAGGCGGGACAGGTTCACTACGCGCTGCTGGAACGCGCTGCGGTGGCCCCGCCCCCGGTCAGCGATAAACTCGCCTACCAATGACCTCCGTGACCCGCCTCACCGCCGTCTACCCGGGCACCTTCGACCCGATGACGCTGGGCCATGAAGATCTGATGCGGCGCGCGAGCCGCCTGTTCGAGCGCTTGATCGTCGCGGTTGCCGCAGGGCACCACAAGCAAACCTTGTTCACCGAAGATGAACGGCTGCAGATTGCGTCGGAGCTGGCGGCGAAATACCCCAACGTCGAAGTGATGGCGTTTCGAGGCTTGCTGAGCGACTTTGTGAAACAGCAGGCAGGCAAGGTTGTGGTGCGGGGCCTGCGTGCCGTGAGCGACTTCGAGTACGAGTTTCAGATGGCAGGCATGAACCGGCAGTTGATGCCCGAAGTCGAAACCGTGTTCCTCACACCGGGCGATCTCTACCAGTTCGTTTCGGGAACCTTCGTCCGCGAAATCGCAACCCTGGGCGGCGACGTTTCCAAGTTCGTGTCGCCCTCGGTGCTCGCGCGCTTGAAGCATCGGGTGCAATCCGAGCCTTGATGAGCGCGGTATGGCGCTGCTGACCACGGGCACGCAGCATGGCAGTACGCAGCGACTGCGTTGCAGCGTCGTGTGCGGCGCGCGCATGCTTGCGGCTGCACCATTGATCGCACGGCAGGAGCTTCAGTGGCCCTTCTGATCACCGACGAATGCATCAACTGCGACGTCTGCGAGCCCGAATGCCCGAATCAGGCGATCTTCATGGGCGCGGAGATCTACCAGATCGACCCGGGCCGCTGCACCGAATGCGTCGGCCACTTCGATGCACCGCAATGCGTGCAGGTCTGCCCCGTGAGTTGCATTCCGCGCGATCCGCTGCATCTCGAATCGGTCGAGACCTTGTGGCAGAAGTTCCGGCGCTTGAATGCGCAGACAGCGCCGATTGGCGCGCCGGCGGCGCAAAACAACGGATGACTCAGGGTCGGCCCAGGGTCGGCCCGGCGGCAGGTCAGTTGTTGGCCTTGGGTTCGCCGATCACAAGGGGTTTCGGGGTCTTGGCTCTGGACTTGACCTTGCCCGCTATCCACTTCTTCGAACCGGACTCGGGTGTCGAAGCCGCCTTCTTGGCAGGTTTGGCCAAACCATCGATGCCGGCCGCTGCGGCGGCCTTGCGCAAGCGTTGCTCGGCGCGCCGTTCGCGTTCCAGCCCCACGGCCTTGCGCTGTTCATCCTCGGTCACGCGGACCGCGGCGGCGCGTTGCGCGGCAGATCGCCCATCCGTGCCCTCGAGAACCGTGCCGCCGAGGCAGGGCGCCTCCGAATACTCGCGCTGGCCCGGACCACAGCGGTAAATCGTCGTCCCCGCCTGGCTCAGCCCGCAAAGGCAAGACCACAAGAGCAGCGCCGCACTGGAGCGCATCATGACGGTCGCTGGGCCGGCTGCATCGGCGCTTCGGCTTCGCTGCGGGGGGGCTTGGGCCGCGCCGGCTTTGCGTGAATGGCCATCGTCGCTCGCTCCATTTCTCCCGCCAGCAACAAGTCCAGTGCGCCCAGGCTCAGCGTGATGCCACTGCGAATCGCGTCGTACTCGTCCGGCAACGGCGGGTGCAGCACGTAGTCCACGACTTCCGATTTCGCTCCCGGATGTCCGATTCCCAGGCGCAGGCGCCAATAGTCCGGCGTTCCCAGGTTCGCATGCACATCGCGCAGGCCGTTGTGGCCGCCATGGCCGCCACCGAACTTGAGTTTGACGTGACCCGGCGCGAGGTCGAGATCATCGTGGATCACCAGGATCTGGGCAGGCTCGATCCGGAAATAGCGCGCCACCGAGGCCACCGATTCGCCGCAGAGATTCATGAACGTCGTCGGCTCGAGCAGCCAGACGGGAGCGTCGGCGCCATTGAGTCGGCCCAGGTTGCCCCGATGGCCGCGATCCGGCCGCAGAGTCACCGAGAGCTGGCGCGCTGCGCCATCGAGCCACCAGAAGCCCGCGTTGTGGCGTGTGGCAGCATACTCGACGCCCGGGTTCCCCAGGCCAACCAACAGGCGGATCATCCTAGAAACCGCAGTTGGACGCGCCCGAGTGGGCCGTGATGCGGTGCGCTGGCAAGGCGCGACGACGCGGCGGGCTCATGCCCGCGAGGAGGAGCAACGCGGCCAGCGTGCCGCAGCGCGGCTCAATCGGGCGCGTAGCGCTCTCACCCAAGTGGAGAGGGTGGTCGTGGGTAAATGTCTCAGTGCTCATGCGGTGTAGCCAGCGCAGGGAAGCGGTCAACTGCGGTTTCTAGGATCATGCGCGGATTATCGGCGCTCGACGGGCCTCGTCGGCACGGCGCTGGGTCAAGCCAGGGCGTCGCGCGAGGCTCCAGCATGAAAAAAGCCCCGCGCGGGCGGGGCTTGTTGGCAAACGAGCAGCCCTTACTTCTTGTTTTGCTTTTCGGTTTTCTTCGCTTTCACCGGCGCTGCGGCGGGCACGGCCACCACCACCGGCGCAGCCACGACCTCTTCTTCAGCCGCCTGCACCGACACCGAGACGATCACGGGGTTGGTTTTGCCATGCGTGATGAGTTTGATGCCTTCGGGCAGATTGATGTCGTTGGCGTTCAGCGACTGCCCCTTGGCCAGTGAACTCAGATCGACCGTGATGAATTCCGGCAACTGCGAGGCCTGACACTGAATCATGAGTTCGGTGACGACGTGGTTGACCAGGCACTTGTCGGTCTTGACCGCAGGCGAATTCTCTTCGTTGATGAAGTGCAGCGGCACGCGCTTGGTAACCTTGGTCGTGGCGTCGACGCGCTGAAAGTCGATGTGCAGCACGATCGGCTGAAACGGATGCATCTGGTAGTCGCGCAACAGCACGTTTTGGGTCTTGCCGGCAAGCTCCATTTCCAGGATCGAGGAGTGGAAAGACTCCTTCTTCAACGCGAAGAACAGCGCGTTGTGATCGAGCTCGATCATGGCAGAGGCGCCCCCGCCGTAAACGATGCCTGGTACCTTGTGCGCATCGCGCAGGCGGCGGCTCGCTCCGGTCCCCTGCAGCGTGCGCTCATAAGCGACGAATTTCATGTTTTCACTCCATTGATGCGAAGCCCCGCGACCAGGTGCTTCAATAAAGGCCCTTCGGCCCAGCTTGCGCCGGCCCGCACGGGCCGGCTTTCGAACCCTGCACTAGACGTTGCTGTTTTGCTCCGCGAACAGCGAGGTGACCGACTCGCCGTCCGAAATCCGGCGAATCGTCTCGGCAAACAGGAACGCCACCGACAGTTGCCGCACCTTGGGGCAGTTCTGCCCGGAATCGCGAAGTGGAATCGTGTTCGTGATGACCACTTCGTCAAGCATCGAGCCCGCGATGCGTTCAATCGCCGGTCCGGAAAAAACAGCGTGCGTGCAATAGGCGTAGACGCTCTTCGCGCCGCGTTCCTTCAGCACTTCGGCGGCTTTGACCAGCGTGCCGGCAGTGTCGATCATGTCGTCCATGATGACGCAGTTGCGCGCCTCGATGTCGCCGATCACATGCATCACTTCCGACACGTTGGCGCGCGGCCGGCGCTTGTCGATGATGGCCAACTCGCAACCCAACTGCTTCGCCAGCGCGCGTGCCCGGACCACGCCGCCGACGTCGGGTGAGACCACGACCAGGTCGGTGTAGCGCTTCGAATGAAGATCGGACAGCAGGACCGGCGAGGCGTAGATGTTGTCCACCGGGATATTGAAGAAGCCCTGGATCTGGTCGGCGTGCAAATCCATGGTCAGCAGGCGTTCGACGCCGACTGCTTCGAGCATGTTGGCGACCACTTTGGCGCTGATCGGCACGCGCGTCGAGCGCGGCCGGCGGTCCTGCCGCGCATAGCCGAAATAGGGGATGACAGCGGTGACGCGGCGCGCCGACGCGCGCTTGAGTGCATCGACCATGATGCACAGCTCCATCAGGTGCTCGTTGGTCGGCGCGCAGGTCGGCTGGATCACGAAGATGTCGCGAGCGCGCACGTTCTGGTGGATCTCGACGTCGACCTCGCCGTCGGAAAAGCGCGCGACTTTGGCCTTGCCGATCTCGATGCCGAGCTGCGACGCGATTTCATCCGCCAATTCGGGGTTGGCGTTTCCGGTGAACAGCAGGGTATTGAACAGCATGCTTGCTCCGACCAGGCTCAGCGCGCGTCAGCGCCGGTGCCCACCAAGGCCACACATCGGGCCGTTGCAGGAAACTCGAATTGACTTTGGCAGGGGAGGAAGGACTCGAACCCTCGCATGTCGGAATCAAAATCCGATGCCTTAACCAACTTGGCGACTCCCCTACACAGGTTCGCGGCTTCGCAGCCGCAACCCTCGCAACCTGTCAGTCCCGAGCCCACCCCAACAGCGGGTGATGCTCCAGACTGCGGCACATTCGCCCCACCCATCCCGGCGCCAACGGCGCCGGCAGTGCCGCCACGGGTTGGGCGTCTGTGCCAGCCCTGGCGAAAACCGCGCTGCCCGAGCCCGTCATGCGACTGTTGCCGAAACGGGCCTGGAGCAATTCAGCGGCCCGGGCGACTTCAACGCATTGTGCTTGCGCAGCACGTTGCAGATCGTTGCGCCCAAATCCGCCGAGCAGGCCTGCAATTCCCGACTCGCCCAAGCCTTGGCCGGGCGGGACTTGCGTGCCTGACGAGGCTCTCCCAGGAAAGCTTTCGACTATAACAGCGCCGCTGTCGCGCACCAGCAGCGGACTGGCAAAAACCGCCCGTGTCGCGAGGCTCGCGCTCGGTTTGATCACCGCGAGCCATTGGCCAGGAATCGTCACCGGCGTGAGCCGCTCGCCCACGCCTTGGACAAACGCATTCGTGCCCGCCAGGAAGAAGGGCACGTCAGCGCCGAGTTCCAGACCCAGATCCAACAGGCGCGAAAGTGGCCAACCCACGCCCCACAGCCGATTCAGCGCAAGCAGTACCGAGGCTGCGTTCGAACTGCCGCCGCCCAGGCCCGCGCCCCAGGGAATCTGTTTGTCGATAGAAATGTCGACCCCGTGGCGCACGCCGGTTCGCGCTTGCAACGCCTTCGCGGCGCGCAGGCACAAGTCATCGTCGGGCAGCGCAGCCGCGAGGTCGTGCCGTGTCAGGCGTGCGTCATCGCGCAATTCGAAGTGCAGCACATCAACCCAATCGATCAGGACAAAGATCGACTCCAGCAGGTGGTAGCCATCGGCGCGCCTTCCGATCACGTGCAGGAACAGGTTGAGCTTGGCCGGCGCGGCCAGGTCGTAGAGTGCACGCAACACCATGGCGTTCAGGGCCGGTCCAGTTTGGCGCGCACGGTCACGACCGGCGCCCGTTCACGCCTTGCCGACACCAGGGCGTCGGTGAAGTCCGCGAGGCTGATGTCCCAGCCCAGTTGCACAAATCCGGGTCCGGCCGTTGCCGGGTTGGGCTGGCTCGCCGCAGCAGGCCAGGGGCGCCCGCGCAGCCAGTCGAACAGCGCAGCCACCGGCACGCTCTCTCCCAGCAAGCGCGCGGTCAGGCTGTCCAGGTCGGCATACGGCACGCGTTCTTCGGGTGTCACGAGCAGGGCCTGGCGCGGTGACCAGCTCACCTGCGCCAGCACCGTGCCAAGCGGCGTGGAGAGATTGAGCCTTCCGAACTGCGGATTGCCCTCGAGCTCGAAAGCGGCGTTCATGGCCCGGGAATCGGCATGATCGGAGGCGTCGACCCGAATCGAGATCCGGCCCGAGATCAAGCCGCCGGGCAGTCGCTCCCCCGATCCCGCAGGCGTGGCACAGCCCGCAAGAATGATCGATCCTGCCGCCAGCGAAACCGCAAGCAGCCAGGCTGCCCGCGTTGACTCCATCACAGGTCGACTCGCAAGCGGCCCAAGGTTTCGCGCAACACATCGTTCGCGTTGTCGCGCTTCTGTCCTTCGCGCCAGATTCGCCGCGCCTCGTCTTTTTGACCCAGGGACCACAGGACTTCGCCCAGATGGGCCGCGATCTCGGGATCGGGCCGCGACTTGTACGCACTGCGCAGCAGGCGCAAGGCTTCATCCCGATTGCCCAGGCGAAATTCGACCCAACCGAGACTGTCGGTGATGAACGGCTCACCCGGGCTCAGCGCAAGCGCCTTCTGGATCAACTGCTTGGCCTCCGGAAGGCGCAAGTTGCGATCGGCCAGCGAATACCCGAGCGCGTTGTAGGCGTGGTGATGATCGGGTTTGATCTTGATCACACGTCGCAACAGGCGCTCCATATCGGCCACACGATTGAGTTTTTCAGCCGTCATCGACTGTTCGTAGAGCAGATCGGCGTCGTTCTCGAACTGTTGATTCGCCTGCACGAGGACGGCGTTGGCGTCACCCCAACGTTTCACGTCGCGCAGCACCTGCGCCTCCGCCAGCAACTTGGCTCGCGCATCTTCCGGCGCGCGTTCCGGGACGCGCCGAATCAGCTCGCGCGCCTGGGCAATCTTGCCCTGACGTGCAAGCAGCGTGGCGCGGCGCGTTTGCACTTCGAGCGCCCGCTGCGGGTTGTCGATCTTGCTCAGCCATGACTCGGCAGCCTTGAAATCGCCCAGTTGCTCGGCGCATTGCGCGAGCAACAGCCAGGCTTGCGTAAGGTCTTGCTCCGGCGTGACTGCTGAGCCTTCTTCTTCGGCGTCGGGGGCCCGGGCACCGGCGCTTGCCTCGACGAGTTGGACGTATGTCTGCAGTGCCTGCGCGGCCTCGGCCGGCTGTTTCAGCTCAAGCTGCAACGCGCCCAAGGTCAACCACGGAGGCGCGAGCTGCGGCTGATTCAGGGTCGAGATTTTCAGCTGCGCAACGGCGTCGGCATAGCGCTGCGTGCTGGCCAGGGTGCGCACGTAGACCAGCCGCACGCCATGGCTGTCGGGCTTGGCGGCGAGGTGCCCTTGCACGATGGCTTCGGCCGTTTCCAACTCCGCCATCAGTTCGATGGCGAATACGGCGGGGCCCTCGGCGGCCGGATCGAGCGCGTGTGCCGCGCGCGTCAACTCGAGGGCCTTGGCTGCGTCCTGTGCCGCAAACCATGCCCGCGCCATGGCCACTCGCGAAACGACCTCGGTTTCGGTGTTCGACAGGTAGGGCTGCAATGCCTGCTCGATGAGCACCGCACTCTGGCGCCGATCCGCATTCGAGCCGAAGAACCTTGGCATTGAATTGATCAGCACCACGCGTTCGGCTGAACTGGCGCGCGCCAACATCGAGCGCAGCGGCTCGGCCGTTTCAGGCGCACGGTTCAGCGACACCAGCAACTGCACCACATAACGATGCGCCTGCATCGAGTCCGGCAGGGCGCTGCGCCAGGCCTTGGCCGTGGCAAGGGCCTGCTCCAAGGCCCGAGCTTCGACGGCAACTTCGGTGACACGGCGGAAGAGCTGTTCATCCTTGGTTCGGCGCGCGGCGTCGAGAAGCACTTCGTAGGCCGTGCCTGCCTGACCGCTGCGCAGTTCGATCTCTCCGATCAGCAGTTGATAAAACAACTGCGAGTCGAGGTTCGAGTTCTCCGGTTTCGGGGTCGGGCTGCCGGCGGCGCTTGCGATGTCGGCGCAGGCGGCGCTGCACATGAGCACAAGGCCGACGCAATGCGCAGAGTAGCGAAATCGTCGTGCCGCCATCGTGAACTCCTGATCCTTTGGACCTAGAAACCGCAGTTGACCGCTTCCCCCCGCTGGCCACACCGCATGAACACTGAGATCTCTACCCACGACCACCCTCACCGTTTGGGTGAGAGCGCTACGCACCCGATTGAGCCGCGCTGCGGCGCGCTGGCGGCGTTGCTCCTCCTCGCGGGCATGAGCCCGCCGCGTCGTCGCGCCTTGCCAGCGCACCGCAGCGCGGCCCACTCGGGCGCGTCCAACTGCGGTTTCCAGGTTGAATGATTCTAGGTCGGCACGCCGCGGCAGTCGTGATAATTGCCGCAATGCCCGAGCTTCCCGAGGTCGAAATCACGAGACTGAGCTTCGCGTCGCGGATTCAGGGCGCACGCACGACGGGCGTGCGCGTCGGCAAACCCTTGCGCTGGCCCATCGGATGCGACCCCCAGCACCTCTTGTCGCAGAGCGTGGGTGAAGTCGTGCGGCGCGGCAAGTACCTCTGGCTGCCTTTGGAAAGTGGGGGCCTGTTGCTGCACTTGGGGATGTCGGGGTCGCTCAGCTTTGCCGCAAACGTCGGGGAGCCAGGGCGGCACGACCACTTCGACCTGTCGACGACGAAGGGCACGCTGCGTTTGACCGACCCGCGCCGGTTTGGCGCAGTCGTGTGGTCGCCCTCGATGCACAGTGGGCCGGCGGCGAAGCTGCTTTGCGGCCTGGGGCTCGAACCTTTCGACGCCGAATTCGACGGCGCGTACTTGAAGTCTGCCTTGCGCTCGCGCAGCGGGCCCATCAAACAAGCGCTGCTGTCAGGAGCGATCGTCGTCGGCGCGGGCAATATCTATGCTTGTGAGGCCCTGTTCGAAGCTGGCATCGACCCACGCACGCGAAGCTCCAAACTCAGCCTTGCGCGCTGTGAGCGCCTTGCCGCGGCGGTGCGTCGAACCCTTGCGCGGGCGCTCGACCTCGGCGGCTCGACGCTGCGCGACTTTCGCGATGCGCATGGCATTGCGGGCGAATTCCAGTTGCACGCCCAGGTCTACGGCCGCGAACACGAGCCCTGCGCGCGCTGTTCGGCACCGATCCGGCGCATCGTTCAAGGCCAGCGCGCAAGCTACTTTTGCGGTCGCTGCCAGCGGCGCTGAGGTCAAAGGCGCGGCGCTTCGACCCATGACGCGGCGCTGCGCTTCAAGCAAGCTGCGCCAGAGGTCACGGCACAAATAAAGGCGCGGCTTCATGTGCCGTCAGTTCCGGCGCATGACACCAACCCGTGTGCCGCCGCCGCTCGAAATGAAGGGCTCATGCGGCTGCGCCGATGGAACCGGCACCTCCTGTCGACGTGGATTAGTGCCGACGCCCGCAAGGTGAGCGGATGTCTCGCGCGCTCAATCCAGCGACGCTTGCGCTAGCATGGCCCATCGGTGAATTACCGCAGGGCGGCGTGTTGCACTCATGAACCATTCTTTCGCTGGCAGCCTGGACGCCCTGGGTGGTTGGCGCGCCGCGCTTGTCGAGGGGTTGGACGAGATCTCGCAGTTCCTGACGGGCAACGGCCTGATCGACGAGCCCATTCAAGAGCAGATCGGCTTGCTTCGAACCCGGCTCGGAAGCGACAAGTTGATCGTTGCCTTCGTCGCCGAATTTTCGCGAGGCAAGTCGGAACTGATCAATTCGATCTTCTTCTCCGACACGGGCCGCCGCATCCTGCCCGCGACGCCGGGGCGCACGACGATGTGTCCGGTGGAGCTCGGTTGGGACGCCCAGCAAGGCGCCGCGCTGGCGCTGCTGCCGATCGAGACTCGGCTGGAAGGCTTGTCACTCGCCGAATTGCGCCTCCAGCCCCGCGCCTGGCGCCGTATTCCACTGGACGTGCTGGACCCGGAACAACTCTCCAATGCCTTGCAGGAAGTGATGCGCACCGAGTGGCTGAGCAAGGCGCATGCTCAGGATCTGGGGTTCTGGAACGACGAGCGCCCCGAGGACAACCCGCCGCTGGACGAACTCGGCCGAGTCCAGGTGCCGGCCTGGCGCCACGCGCTCATCAACTACCCGCACCCGCTGCTGCGCCAGGGCCTGGTGGTGCTCGACACACCGGGCTTGAACGCGATCGGCGCCGAGCCTGAACTGACTTTGAGCCTGTTGCCGACGGCGCACGCCACGGTATTCGTGCTGGGAGCGGACGCGGGGGTGACCAAGTCCGACCTGGAGATCTGGCGCGACCACCTGGGCACGAACCCCTTGGCGCGGTTTGTGGTTCTGAACAAGATCGACACGTTGAACGACCCGCTGCTCACGGCCGAGGAAGTGGCAGAGCAGATCCAGGTTCAGGTGCGCGACGCTTCGCGATTGCTCGGCATTCCGGCGGCGCGCGTCTTCCCGCTGTCGGCGCGCCAGGCGTTGACGGCGCGAATCACCGGCGACGACGAGGCACTGCGCGAAAGCCGCTTGATCCCGCTCGAGGAAGCGTTGAGTGCGCAACTGCTGCCGCAACGCCGAACCGTTCTTGAACAGCTGGTGCTGAGCACGACGCAGCAGATCGAGGCCCAGATCGCGCGCCGTCTGGTGGACGAGCGACGCCAGTTGTCGGAGCAGTTGCTCGAGTTGCGAGGCCTGCGTGGCAAGAACAGTTCCAAGGTGCTGCTCATGCTGCACCGAGTCGACGCCGAAGTTCTGGAGTTCGAGCAGTGCAAGGTGCGGCTGCAAGCCATGCGCATGGTGCACACCCGCCTCCTCAAGGATATGCTGGTGGGCCTGTCCACTGACCGGGTGCAGGGGGAGGCGAGCCGGATGCAAGAGGCTATCCAGGGCAGCGTCTTGAATATGGGAGCCAAGAAAGCCTTTGTTGTGCTGTGCGAGAGCCTGAACGCCATGCTCGCTTCGGCCCAGAAACATTGCCTTGAAATGCGCGAGATGCTGGAAGCCACGTTCGCCAAATTGAATGCCGAATTCGGCTTCAGCCTGGCGCTGGCCAAGGGGCCGGATCTGCAGCGCTTCGGGCGTGAACTCGCGCTCATCCAGAGCAACTACATGCAGTATTTCGGGCTGACCCAGGCGCTGCGCATGTCGCAGCCGAGGTTCATGAATCAGTTCCGGCGCATGCTGGTGTCGAGGTTGCGCGTCGTGTTCGAGAACGCGAGTAGCGAAATCGAACTCTGGAACAAGACGACGTCAGGACAGGTCGACTCGCAACTGCGCGAACGCCGCCGCAGTTTTCAGCAGCGCCGCGAAGCGCTGGAGCGGATCCGGTCTGCCTCGGGCGAGCTTGAACTGCGCATCAGCGAACTCGAAGCGCAGGACCAGCGCTCCAAGCAGTTGTTGACACGAGCCACCGAACTCGCGGCGACGCTGCGATTGCAGGCGAGCCGGGATGCCGCAGGAACCCCGACTTTGTTGGACTCCGTCCCACCCGGGGTCGCCAAAGCAGTGACCGCGCCGCGCCTGCGCAGCGCCTAGGCGGCAACGGCGCCGAACGGCGAGTGACCCGCCCCAGCACGTTTGCGCAGCGCATCATGCGTTGGCAGCGCAGCCACGGTCGGCACACGTTGCCGTGGCAGAAGACGCGCGACCCCTACCGCGTCTGGCTCTCGGAAATCATGCTGCAGCAAACGCAGGTGGCAACGGTCCAGCGCTACTACGAGCCCTTCTTGCGGCGCTTTCCGCGCGTGACTGACTTGGCTGCGGCGTCGCTCGACGAGGTACTGGGCATGTGGAGCGGCTTGGGTTACTACAGCCGCGCCCGCAATCTGCATCGCTGCGCCATCGTTGTGACGCAGGAGCGGGCCGGCGCCTTTCCAACCCACAGCGCCGACCTCGCGCGCCTGCCCGGCATCGGCCGCTCCACGGCGGCGGCGATCGCGGCGTTTTGCTTCGGCGAACGGGTCGCGATTCTCGACGGCAACGTGAAGCGGGTCTTGACGCGGGCATTCGGATTCGACGCCGATCTGTCCGAGGTGCGCCATGAGCGCGAGTTGTGGGCGCTGGCGCATGCGCTGTTGCCGAGGACGGGCATCGAGTCCTACAGCCAAGGCCTGATGGACCTGGGCGCAACCACCTGCGTCTCGCGCAATCCGTCCTGTGAGTCGTGCCCGGTGCAGGCAGGGTGCGTGGCTGCCGCGACCGGGACCCAGCACCACTACCCCGTCAAGTCGAAACGCGGCAGCCGCGGTGCGCGTGAGCATGTCTGGCCGATCCTGGTTTGGCGTGGGCAGGTGTGGCTTGAGCGACGGCCCGAGCACGGGGTCTGGGCCGGGCTGTGGAGCCTGCCCGAATTCGATTCGGTGCAAACCTTCGAGCGCGTCAGCGCCGGGTGGCCCGGCCGGGCCGAATGGCTGCCGAGCTTCGTCCACGCCCTGACCCACCTCGACTGGACGCTGCACCCGGTGCGCTGGAGCTTCCCCGCGCGTACCAGTGCGGCACGCATGTCCGGTGTCGTCGCGCAGTGGCCGCGTGGCCGCTGGTTCAGTTGCGATGAGGCGCGCGCCGTGGGTTTGCCGGCTCCGCTGCGAAAACTGCTGCTCGGCTGAAGGCGAGTTCGACGCACATCGATGCAGCAGCACGGTTCAGCGCTCTTGAGGAAAAGCACGGCCGCCCGAAGTTTCCTCAACCCCCACGGGGGGCGGACGACGTATGTCGTCGGCCTGGGGGCGCTCTCAAGCAAATGTGGCTCTGCCACTTTGCTTGACCCCCACGGGGGGCTGAGCCCGCACCGAGTGAGCGCCTGCGCGCTCACGAGTGGCTGGCGAAGGCCATCGGGCCTGCAAGCCCGGTGGCGGCCGGCTTGGGCCGGCCTCGGGGCGCTCAATTGACGACACCGTTGCTGCGCAAGAATTGATCGACCACCTTCAACCGAGCCATTGGGTCGACCAGCTCCATCAATTTTTGTTTGGCGCCAAGCGGGATCGGCAGGATTTCGCACCACCGGTTCGCGACCCAACCGGCATTGTCAAAATCGTAGGGCCGGAGAAACGGACTGGCGCCCTGCGCCTCCAGGGCCGCGATCGCGTTCGCAAGCGCTTGCACGGTGTCGCGAAGTGCGGCAGGTGGGGGTACCACGACGTCGCCCGCAACCGCGGCGATCTGCGCGAGCCACAGGCCGTCGTCGCGTTGCAGTGAAGATTCAAGCGCAAAGCGAGCCGTGCCGCGGCACCGCACATGCAGAATTCCCGGCTGCTCACTGTCCACGTCAAGCAACTCGGCGAGCACGCCTGTCGATTCGAATTCGACGTGACCCTTGCTGCCTCGAACCTCGCTGCCCGTTCGCAACGCCACCACGCCGAAGGGCCGCTGCTCGCGCAGGCACGACGCCATCAAGTCGAGGTAGCGAGCTTCGAACACCTTCAGGCTGAGCAAGCCACCCGGAAACAGCACGGCCTGAAGCGGGAACAGCGGCAGCGAGGACTCAGCTGAATGTTTGGTCATTGCCATGCGCGGCGCCGTTTCGCCGATGTTCGCGCCGGGTGGTTGCCGCGATACGCACGACCCGGCGCTGGGCTCGAAGATCAATCGCGAGCGTCGAGCTCGCGGTGTCGAATCAAGGTGGCGACGCGAGCGCCGAAGCGATAGGCGAGCGTCTCGACGAAATAGACCGAGCGGTGCTGGCCTCCGGTGCAGCCGATTGCCACCGTCAGATAGCTGCGCTGGTCGTCTTCAAACGAAGGCAGCCAATGCGAAAGAAAGGCATCGATTTGCGCAATCATTTCGTTCACTTCGGGCTGCGCGCGCAAATAGTCGGCCACCGCCTGGTCGCGGCCGGTCATCGGCCGCAACTCGCGGATGTAATGCGGATTGGGCAGGACGCGCACGTCGAACACGAAGTCGGCGTCAAGCGGTACACCGTGTCTGAAGGCGAAACTCTCGAACACCAGCGTCAGGCGGCTCGCGTCGGCGCGAACCAGATCGCGCGTCCAGGCCCGCAGCTGGGCCGGACGCAATTGACTCGTGTCGAGAACCGTCGAGGCCTCGCGCAGCTCGGCGAGCAACTCGCGCTCGAGTTCGATCGCGTCGATCAGCGCGCGCCGGCCGTCGGGTGCTGCGTCTTCCTTGGCCCGGCCTGGCACAGGGTCGTCGCGCTGATCCGACAACGGGTGCGGCCGTCGAGTCTCCGAAAAACGCCGCACCAGCGCGTCGGTGCTGGCGTCGAGAAACAGGGCGCGAATCGACACGCCTTCGCGGCGCAGCGTCTCGATCAACGGCAACAGATGCGGCAGCGAGCCCGCGCTGCGCACGTCGATCGCGATCGCGACGCGGCGCTGCGAACGTTGGTGTTCGAGCCGCAGGAATTCGCGCAGCAATTCGGGCGGCAGGTTGTCGACGCAGAAGAACCCCGCGTCTTCGAGCGCGTGCAGCGCGACCGACTTGCCCGATCCGGAAATGCCGGTGACGAACACGACTTCACGCGGCTCGGCGAGTGCGGCGCTGGCGCTGTCGGGGCCCGACTCGTTCATGCTCATGTTCTGGGCGCCTTCGCCCGGGATTGCGGCGGCACGCTCATGGCCGGCTTTTCTTAGGCGCGGGCGGGCTTTCGGGCGCTGTCAGGGCAAGCATTGCCTGGGCGTGGGCCAGGCTCGTGCCCGACAGCTTTTCGCCGCCGAGCATGCGCGCCACTTCGGCAACACGGGCTTCACCGGCGACGCCTTCGATCTCGCTGCGCACGCCGCCACCCACGGCGCGCTTGGTGACGACAAAGTGGTGGTCGGCGCAGGCCGCGACCTGCGGCAGATGGGTGACGGCAAGCACCTGGCGGTCGCGGCCGAGTTGTTTCATCAATCGCCCCATGCTCTCGGCCACGGCACCACCAACACCGGCGTCGATTTCATCGAAGATCAAGGTCGGCGCAGCGCCCAGCTCGCTGGTCGTGACTGCCACACTCAGCGCGATGCGCGACAGCTCGCCGCCGGAAGCTACCTTTGCCAGCGGCTTGGGTGCGGTGGAGGCATGCGCGCTGACCAGCAGTTCAGCCGCTTCAAGACCATAGGCCTGGGGCGCGGGCGCTTCCACAAAGGCGACTTCGAAGCGCCCGCCTTTCATGCCGAGTTGTTGCAGCGCCTGTGTCACGGCCGCCGCCAGGCGCGGCCCGGCTTGGTGCCGTGCCGCCGAGACAATGCGGGCGCGCAGTTCGTAGGCGCTGCGCGAGTCGTCCAGCGCCGCATTCAGACGCGCCAGATCGCTCGCCGCTTCCAGTTCGCGCAGTTCGTTCTTCCACTGCTCCTGCAGCGCCGGCAGCTGGTCAGGCGTGCGCCGGAAGCGCCGCGCGAGGCCGATCCAGCTGGCGATGCGTTCGTCCAGCGCCTGCAGGCGTTGCGGCTCAAGGTCGGTGTGGTTCAAGTACGCGCTGAGCGTGCGTGAAGCGTCTTGCAGTTGCACCTGCGCGCCGCGCAAGACGTCGATGGCCTCGGTCAATCGGGCATCGAACGCGGCCACGCCGGCCAGGCTGTCCAGCGCGCGGCTGGTGGCACCCGCGGCGTTGTTCTCGCCTTCCGCGATCGAGTCGAGGGCGTTGCGCACGGCGTCGAGCAGCGATTGCGCATTCGAGAGCTTCTTGTGCTCGGCCTCAAGCTCGCTCCATTCGCCAATGCCGGGCCGAAGCTTGTCGATCTCGCCGATTTGCCACACAAGACGCTCGCGCTCGAGCTCGAGCTCGGCCTGTTTGCCGCGTGCCGACTCGAGCGCTTCAGTCGCTGTGCGCCAAGCGCTCCACAGGTGCGCGAGCGGCAACGCATCGATGCCGGCGTAGGCATCGAGCAGGGCGCGCACGGCAACGCCGCGCGTCAGGCTTTGCCACGCGTGCTGGCCATGAATGTCGACCAGCCAATCAGCAGCTTCGCGAAGCTGCGCCAGCGTCGCGCTGCTGCCGTTGATCCAGGCCCGGCTCTTGCCCTGCGCGTCGATGCTTCGGCGCAGCAGCAAGGCCTCGCCCGACTCGAACCCGGCTGCGTCGAGCCATGGCGAAATCGAAGCGGGGGCGTCGAACTCAGCGCAGATCTCGGCGCGTGCCGCGCCGTCGCGAACCACGCCGGCTTCACCCCGGCTGCCGAGCGCAAGCTGCAAAGCGTCAACCAGGATCGACTTGCCGGCGCCGGTCTCGCCCGTGAGCACGGAAAAGCCGCCCTCGAACTCCACCTCGAGCGTATGCACGATGACGAAGTCGCGCAGCGACAGGCGGCGCAACATCTCAGTGCCCGCCCGGCCGCTTTGGGCCACGAACGTTTGGCGCGTGGGGGCCCCGTGGCATCAGTTCACCCCGGCGTTCCAGTGCAGCTTGCGCCGCAGCGTGGCGTAGTAACTCCAGCCGCGCGGGTGCAGGAAGCGCACCTGGTCCGACGAGCGCCGCACGCTCACCCTGTCTCCGTGCATCAGGCTCGCCAGGGCCTGCATGTCGAAGCTCACGCTCGCATCGCGTCCGGCGACGACTTCGATGCTGATCTGCACCGTGTCGGGCAGGACGATGGTGCGGTTCGACAGATCATGCGAGGCGATCGGCACCAGCACCCAGGCGGCGACGCCGGGGTGCAGGATCGGCCCACCGGCCGACATCGCGTAGGCCGTGGAGCCCGTGGGCGAGCCGACGATCAAGCCGTCGGCACGAAAATTCGCGACGAACTCCGGCCCGATGTCGACCTTCAGCTCGACCATGCTCGACGTCGCGCCGCGGGCGACGACCACGTCGTTCAGCGCGAAGGCCTCGAACACGGCCTGGCCGTCGCGCCACACGCCGCCTTCGATCATCGTGCGGCGCTCTTCTTCGTAGTCGCCGGCGATCATCGGCGCCAGGGTCTGCGCGTAGTGCTCGCCGGGGATGTCGGTGATGAATCCGAGGCGCCCCTGGTTGATGCCCACCAGCGGTGTGCCGTGGTGCGCGAGTTGGCGCGCGATGCCCAGCATCGTGCCGTCGCCGCCCACCACCACGGCGAGGTCGCATTCGCGGCCGAGTTCGGCCGCGGTGAGCGAGCCGTGATCGAGGATGCCCGTGTTCAGTGCCGTCTGCTTTTCGAGCGACACCTCGAGGCCCTGGCGCAACAGAAACTGCGCCACTTCTTCCAGGATGCCGCGGATGCCTTGGGCCTGGTACTTGCCGACGAGCGCGGCGTGACGGAAGCGGGAGGGCATGCGTGGAATTACACCACAGGGCCCGCGCCGGCGATGGCCGAAATCTCACGCCGCCTACAATGAAAACATGCTCGACGAACGCGCCAAGACGCTGCTGAAGGCGCTGGTGGAACGCTACATCGCAGACGGCCAGCCGGTGGGCTCGCGCACGCTGTCGCGCGCGAGCGGGCTGGAGCTTTCGCCGGCAACGATCCGCAACGTCATGTCGGATCTGGAAGATCTGGGGCTGATCGTGAGCCCGCACACCAGTGCCGGGCGCATCCCGACCACGCGCGGGTACCGCCTGTTTGTCGACACCATGCTCACGGCGCAGGCCTTGCAGCTCGGCAGCCTGACGCTGCTGGAGCCGCAACTCGCGCACGACCAGCCGCAACGCGTGATCACGAATGCGGCGCAGCTGCTGTCCAACCTGTCCAGCTTCGTCGGCGTGATCACCGCGCCGCGCAAGGCCAGCGTGTTCCACCACATCGAGTTCATGCGCCTGTCGGAGCGGCGCGTGCTCGTGATCCTGGTCGCGCCCGACGGCGACGTGCAAAACCGCGTCATCTTCACCGCGGCCGATTACACCCCGGCGCAATTGATCGAGGCCAGCAACTACCTCACCGCGCATTACTCCGGCCGCACCCTGGAGGAGGTGCGCGAGCGATTGAAGACCGAAATCGACGCGCTGCGCGGCGAGATCGCGGCGCTGATGCAGGCCGCGGTGCAAGCCGGCAGCGAAGCCATTGCCGACAGCCAGGAGCAGGTTGTGATCTCCGGCGAGCGCAACCTGCTCGCGGTGCAGGACTTTTCCGGCGACATGGGGTCGTTGCGCAAGCTGTTCGACGTCTTCGAGCAAAAGACCCAGCTGATGCGCCTGCTCGAGGTGAGCAGCCGCGCCGACGGGGTGCGCATCTACATCGGCGGCGAAAGCAAGATCGTGCCGTTCGAGGAACTGTCCGTCGTCTCGGCGCCTTACGAAGTCGACGGCCAGATCGTCGGCACGCTCGGCGTGATCGGCCCGACGCGCATGGCCTACGACCGCATGATCCAGATCGTCGACATCACGTCGCGGCTGGTGAGCAATGCGTTGAGCCTGAAGTAGCGCAGCCTGCCCGCTCCCTACAATCGCCCTCGCACAAGGGCCGTTAGCTCAGTTGGTTAGAGCAGAGGACTCATAATCCTTTGGTCGTTGGTTCGATCCCAACACGGCCTACCATCGTCAAAACTTGCGCTGCTTCCGGCAGTACAAGGCGGGTGATCCGCCACGGTTGAATCTCCTCGTGCGGATAGGCCGCGGCTGACAGCGCGCATTGCGGGTGGCCCAAGAAGGCGTTGGACTGGTCCAGCGTCCATGGTCCGGCGACGACGGCCCGATCTCGATAGCACGAGACTGTCTCTGCCCGCGCGTCGGTCTTCTTGAGAAAGCGGTCATCGAGTATCGAGACTGCCGCCGAGCCGAGCCGGTGAATGCACCGGCGCTCATCAGCGAAGCGGCTGATGGGCGCGCCGCCAAGCAGTCGCCCGGTCAGGCGAACTGAAGTTCGATCTTTCCGGCGCGGCGGCGCACGGGACCAACGACGATCTTGACGTCGTGGCCGAGGCGGGTGACCAGTTCCAGAAGCTTGGCTTCGCTGACGCCGCGGAAGTGGCCGCGGGTGATTCGAGACACCTTCGACTGGTCGATGCCGAGCAGTTCGGCGGCACCCTGTTGGGTCAGGCGGCGCGCCTTGATGGCGCGGGCGATTTCGGCGGCGAGTTGGGACTTGCGCTGCATTTCTGCGGCGTCGGCATAGCCCAGGTCGGCGTAGACGTTGGTGCCGCCTTCTTCGATCGTGATGTCGGTGTTCCGGGTCATCGTTGTGCTCCTTGTTTGGCGTGCCAAGCCTTGAAGTCTTGCTCCGCGGCCTTGAGTCTTGCGTGGATCAAATCCATGTCTTCCTTCGGCGTCTTGATGCCGCTCTTGGACTTCTTCTGGAAGCAGTGCAGCACGTAGACCCAACCCGCGAACTTGACGGTGTAGACGGCGCGGTAGGTGTCGCCCCGATCGTCTTCGATTACTTCCAGCACGCCGGCTGATCCGAAGCCGGTCATTACCTTGGCGTCATGATGTTTGGCGCCCGCTTGTGCCAGGTCGATGGCGTGACCGAACACGTCTTTGACGTCCTCGGGCATGGCATCCAGATCGCGCTTGGCGGAACCAACCCACTTGAGAGGCTTACGGAATTGCTTCGCCGTCGAGGTCATTATGCCAATGTGGACATACACGTGTCAATCCGAGGCGATGGCGACGCCATTCGCCCTTCGAGGGCCCGTGGCGCCCTGAGTCCGGGTCGATCGAAGAGATGCAAAGAGTGCGCCCCCGCTGCGCAGGACCGCGCTGTTGCGCTGCGTGTCGGGCAGCCGTTAAGGGCCCCGCGCCACGTCGCTGCGGGCGGCCATTCTTCACGCCCAGCACGGCCAGGCCGGCGCTGCCGGCGGCGATGACGAGAGCGGCCCGCTCCCGTGACCGCGGATCGCAGGCCCTGCTTCCTTCACACTGCCAAGGTTCAGAAGAGGGTGCGTGGGTGAGCTTCGTCGTTCGTGACAGCGCCTCGGCGCGTGACGAACTGAAGCGCCCTTGCGCGTACCTGCTCGATCGTGCCACCACCGTCGAAGATCTTGACCTGGCCGGGCGCGCGCTGGGCACGATCATCGGCTCGGTAGACAGTCTCGGCCGTTCGCCTTTCGTCGACCGCGAGGCGGGTTCGAGCCCCTTTCTTCGCGAGCCGCTGATCCCGTTCGGCAGCAGCGGCTGCGTCGCCCTCTTCTCGTGACCGAGACGATCGTCCTGCGCAAGGTGCTGAAGCTGCCGCCGATCGCCACTTTCACCGGCGTCGTCGCCACGGCTATCCTAGGCGCGGGTTCCGTGGCCAATGCAGTGCACCGACCGCCGCCCACCACCACGACCTTCAGCTCTGACCGAGACTTCCCGGCAAACGCCGTACGCACCATGACCCCACAGAAGAAATTCCACCTCGTGTTCTCGCTCGTGATGGGGGCGATGATGGTCTTCCTGATGACGTTCGTCATCACGCTCGTCAACGTCGGCTACTCCGAGGCCTTCGTGCGCACCTGGATGAGGGCCTTCGCCATCGCCTATGTCGTCGGCGTGCCGGTGATCTTCTTCCTGGCTCCGGTGGCCCGAAAGATCACCGCCGCAATCCTCGGTGCGCCGCAGTGATGCGGCCTTGACCCTGTGACCACTCCCGCACCCGTCAGCCCGATCGAGCAGCTCAACCGCGACTGCTTCTGCTTCAGTCTCGACCGCGATGCGTTGGCGCATGCGCTCGACGCCGAGCTTGGGCAGCCGGGGCTGTCGGCCTTGATGCGGGAGCGCTGCCCATCGGTCTTCGCCGCGCAGCCGGTGTTCGTCGCGGCGCCGCAGTTGCAGCGCATCGCGCAGGTGGTGCGGGCGGTCGAGTCGGTGGTGGCGCTGCCGGCGTACCGCGAGCAGGCGCTCGCCACCGCGCCGGCGATTGCGCGGCTGGGCGCGGGCGGCGCGCTGGGCGTGTTCTTCGGCTATGACTTCCACCTCGACCGCGGCCGTCTGGGGCTGATCGAGATCAATACCAATGCCGGCGGCGCCATGCTCAACGCGGTGCTGGCGCGAGCGCAGCGCAGTTGCTGCACGGCGATGGACGAGATGGTGCCCACACGCGCCGACGTCGCCGCCTTCGAGCAGCGCCTGGTGGACATGTTCCGTCACGAATGGCGCCTGGCCGGCCACTCGCGCCCGCTGACGAGCATCGCCATCGTCGACGAGGAGCCAGAGAAGCAGTACCTCTACCCCGAGTTCCTGCTCTTCCAGAGGCTTTTCGAGCGGCATGGCCTGCGTGCCGTGATTGCCGACCCGGCGGCGCTGGCGTGGCGTGACGGCGCGCTGTGGTGCGGCGAACTGGCGATCGACCTGGTCTACAACCGGCTCACCGACTTTTACCTCGAGCAAGCGGCCAGCGCCGCGCTGCGCGAGGCCTACGAGCAGCAGCGCGTGGTGTTGACCCCGCACCCGCAGGCGCACGCGCTGTACGCCGACAAACGCCAGCTGGCGATCTTCAGTGACGCTTCGCGGCTGCAGGCGCTGGGCGTGCCCGAGCCCCAGCGCCAGGTGCTGCTGGAGAACGTGCCGCACACTGAGGTGGTGAAGGCCGCCGATGGCGAGCGCCTGTGGGCGGCGCGCCGCGGTCTGTTCTTCAAGCCGGTGGCGGGCTACGGCAGCCGCGCCGCCTACCGCGGCGACAAGCTCACGAAGCGGGTCTGGCAGGAGATCCTCGCCGGCGACTACGTGGCGCAAGCCATCGTGCCGCCGGGCGAGCGGCTGATCGAGGACGACGACACCCCGCAGACGATGAAATTCGACCTGCGCGCCTATGCCTACGGCGGCGAAGTGCAGTGGCTGGCGGCGCGTCTGTACCAGGGGCAGACCACCAACTTCAGGACGCGGGGCGGTGGCTTCGCGCCCGTCTACAGCACGCTCGACGCGTCGGGCCGCGCTCTGCGCCAAGCCGAAGGCGAACACGCCTCGTTCGTCTTTCTGCTCGACGCTGCCGGCGGCGTGCACGCGGTGCCGCACGCGCTCTATGTGGCGCTTGCGCGGCACGAAGCCCTTGCGCCGACGCTCGCCGGCCAGACGCTGCGTCTGGCCGACTGGTATGTGCGCCTGAAGCGCAGCGGCGAGCCCGACATCGTGGTCAACGAAACCTACGGCGTGGTCCGGGCCGATGTGCAGGGCCGCATCGAATGGACGGCGGCAACGGCGGATGCCGGCTGGCCGACGCCAGCCGAGCGCGAACGCATGCGTGCCTTGCTCTTCGAGCCTGCGGCGTCGTGATCGACGGCAAGGTGGTGCGCATGCCCTTCGCGAAACCCTGCGCGCCGCCCCGAACGGCTACCACTTGACCGGGCGCAAGGCTGGAGTCACAAGGCAGCGCACAGTCAGCCTTGTAGCCGGCAACGCATTGCATGAGGTCATCGAAATGCAAGTCATGGTCCTGGGATCGGGTTGCAGCAAGTGCCGCAGCACGATCGGCCTGATCGAGCGGGTGGCCCACGAATCGGGCGTTGACGTCGAGATCGTCAAGGTCCAGGACCCCGAACAGATCAGGCACCACGGCGTGCAGGCGACCCCCGCCGTCGTCATCGGCGGCA
>Ga0315278_10000588_pt1 | contig 32217 bp, 32 predicted proteins | sample YL17G06_0_MG_FD_203880 | JGI IMG/M metagenome (GOLD analysis project Ga0315278, IMG submission 203880) | Sediment microbial communities from Yellowstone Lake, YNP, Wyoming, USA - YL17G06_0 | ecosystem: Environmental > Aquatic > Freshwater > Lake > Sediment | place: USA: Wyoming | collected... | reverse complement strand
GCAAGATCCTTGGCAAAAGACTCTTTGAGCTCTTCCTTTACCTGGGCTGCGCCACCGTATTTTATAACAAAAGATTTCCCGTAAAAATTCCTGATATAAGGCAGGGCCTCTATCAATATTTCAGCCTTAGTTATTATGTCTTTCATTATCAGCTCCATTTAATTATTATTCTCAAAACACGGGATACACACAATCTGTCCATCTTTTACCCGTGCCCTTGGCTCCATCATCTTTTCACCACAGACGGCACATGTCAGACTTTTATATATCCTTGCCTCCTCAGGCAGATCCATTTTCCCTTTTATAACCCGGAAAAGCTCTTCATCGCTTAAATTTAGTATTATGTCAATTTTTTTTGATTTTCTGTTATGAACCGTTTTTAAAATCTCTTCGGATTGATCGCCATTCATGTATCGCTCCCACATGCGTTTCTCTTCTTTCGTCTCTTCAGGAGATTTCCAGTCAACGGAGATCCTTATCCCTTCTCCTGAAGGTCTCTTTATAAACGTATATACCTGCTTCCCGTAATCCCTGAAAATAAGATTGCCCTTTCCGAATGTGCAGCCTGTTACAACCTGAACAGCATCAACAGCACACGAATTATTCTCAACAATTGCCACCAGTTCCTCATCAGCCGCCCTATTCCCAAGTTGTTTTAGAGCAAACACAGATGCCCTGTATCCCAATGCAAGCCCGGGGCATGAATGACCATGAAATTCAACAACATCTTCAAATGTTTTCATTTCAGATGATTTTACATCAAAACAGTGGTATTTTGTAAATCAGTAGATATACGGGCTTACCATAAAGTAAAGAAAGTTGACCTATCCCTCTGTTAAAATAGAAAATATATGTTATTAGCAATGATTAATAGAAACTTCACTTTAGGTATCTCTGAAGATAAGATTTTAACTCTTGTGAAAACCAGACCAATCAGCAACAGGAATCGTGAATGCACTTTGTAGTATCCTGGGAAATCAATTCAAAGGATAATTACAGTGAGGAGATCAACAGCTCATTAATGGAAGGACTTCTTGGATATTCCTGGTTACGTCTTCTCAGGACATTCTACATATTAGAAGTTGAACATGAACAGGACTGGCATGTAATCCAGGATAAATTGCTTACTATTGCCCAAAGGTATGCAGGTGAAGTAAACTTTTTAATGAGTCCATTATATGATTTTGACTCTGACTATTTTGTATATAAAATGCCGGACTCAAATTTTTATCAGGCTCAATAAGAAGGAATGAACTTTACGCAATGGAAGAAAATAAAATAGAGAAGATAAAAAACAGCCATATTGCCGGGAGCGATGGTAAGGAACTGAAAAATATTTACATGGAGATGGCTCTCGGCATTTCCGAAGTCTTCGAAGCTTTAAAAAAGATTTCCGCGGGTGATCCTTATATACGGATCGATGAAACTTCCAGTGTTGAATTAATTTCGCAGCTGAAACATATGATCAATCTGACTGCTGAAAATATAGGGGAAATCGTTGATCAATCACATGAGTTTGCCATGGGTCTTGCCGAACACTTTGATGTCTTGCTTAAAGTATCACATGGCGACCTTAATGCACGGGTATCCGGAAATTCAACCGTAGAACTCCTGGAGTCTCTCAAGAAGGTAACAAACGAAACGATAGAGAGCATATCCAGTGCTCTGAACGAACAAAAAAAGGCAGAAGAATCTCTCAGGGATATAGAAGCGCTGGAGTTCTCTATCCTTAGTGCAATACCTCACGCAGTTATTGGGTTACGTGAACGCAAAATCATCTTTGCAAACGAATCGGTCAAATCTGTTTTTGGCTGGAAGCCGGAAGAATTAATAGATAAAAGCACAAGAGTGCTGTACAGGTCCGATAAAGAATATGAGGAAATCGGCAGATCTTTTTATCCTGTCCTTGAGATACAGCGAACCCATACTGAAGAGTTTACATGCCGTCACAAAGATGGCAGCGATATTTTATGCCGGGTGAGTGCTTCTGTAACCGGAGAGAAGCTTGAGAAGAAAAAAATTGTGGTTATCTATGAAGATATTTCTGCCCGGAAGATGGCAGAGAATGCCCTGATAGAATCAGAGAAAAAATACCGCTCACTTATTGAGAATCTGAACATAGGCGTATATAGGAATACAGCCGGAGAGCATGGATGTTTTATACAGGCTAACCCTGCCATGTCTAAAATTTTCGGTTATGAATCTGTTGATGAAATCATGAAAATTCATCCATCTGACCTCTACCAAAACCCGGTTGAAAGGAAGCGATTTATCGAAAAAATCCATAAAGATGGTTATGTCAAAGATGAAGAGTTGAAACTTCAGAAGAAAGACCGAACCCCTATATTCTGTTCTGTCACCGCTAAGGTGCAGTACTCAAAAAATGGCGGGATAAAATGGATAGATGGTGTTATGGAAGATATCACCGAGCGTAAACAAGCTGAAGAAGAGCGGGGCAAGCTTGAGGCACAGCTTCTGCAGGCGCAGAAAATGGAAGCTATCGGACAGCTCGCAGGAGGCATCGCGCATGACTTTAATAACCTGCTCACAGCAGTCATAGGGTACGGGAACCTCTTAAAATCAGAGATAAGCACTGATCGCCTGACTTCATATATAACTCAGATCCTTAGCGCAGCAGAAAGGGCCGCTACCCTTACCAATGACCTCCTTACCTTCAGCAGAAAACAGATCATCAATCCCAGGCCTGTCGACCTGAATAAATTAATCAAAGAAATGCAGAAACTGTTATCCAGGATCATTGGTGAGGATATAGAGCTTTCAACAGTCCTTTCGAATAAGGAATTAACCACTATGGCAGACAGCACCCAGATAGATCAGGTGTTAATGAATCTCGCCACAAATGCACGTGATGCAATGCCTAAGGGAGGAAGTTTAATCATCAGCACAGACTATGCTCAACTGGACAACGACTTTATAAGGGCCCATGGTTATGGCAAAACCGGTCCCTATGCGATCCTGTCATTTGAGGATACCGGGACAGGCATTGATGAAAAGATAAAGGAGAGGATATTTGAGCCATTCTTTACCACGAAGGATGTTGGAAAAGGGACAGGCCTCGGGCTTGCAATGGTTTATGGGATAATCAAGCAGCATAATGGATATATCAATCTATACAGCGAGCCTGGCAAGGGCACAACTTTCAAATTATATTTACCATTGATCGAATCAAAAGCTGAAGATGACCAACCTGAAGTCTTTCCTCTGTTAAAAACAGGCACTGAAACAATCCTCATCTGCGAGGATGACCTTCAGGTCAGAGGTCTCATGAAAGAGATACTTGAGAAGGCCGGGTATGAGATTATCGAGGCTGAAGATGGTGAAGATTCAATAAGGATTTTCAATCAGCACAAGGACAGGCTTCATCTTCTTATCCTTGATGTTGTCATGCCGAAGAAAAACGGCAAAGAGGTGTATGATGAGATAAAGAAGGCAAAGCCGGATATCAAGGTTGTTTTCGTAAGCGGCTACAGTGCAGATATCATTCATAAAAAGGGGATCATGGAAGAAGGAATGGAATTTATCTCAAAACCTATTTTACCCGGAGACTTTCTGGCAAAAGTCAGAGATGTTCTGGATACATAACATAAAGTTGCAGCTAAACGTACTTTTTCAACTCTTTAAGCATTCTCATAAATTCCTGGCTGTACTCTTCTTCATGTTTTGAGAGGTGTTCGGCTAACCGGGCCTTTACCGCTTCATCAACTGATACGCTCATTTGCATGACGGTCTTTCCATCCGGGGTCCTCACAGGCTGCATCCTCAACTGCGGGTGCATTTCCATCTGCTTCTTTAAATCTTCCCTGACCTTTACCTTTATTTCTTCGTATTTCCTCTGCAGGTCCTTGATTTCGTAAAGTATTGGCTCAATAACTGACGTACGCGGGCTTTCCTTGAGTGTTTCGATCGCTAAAATTCCCTGCCTTTTTGTCTGCAATTCCTCCGTTAAACTTCCCAAACTCAATGTTTCGATCAGGTTTATTTGAACCATATGTAAAAGAGAAGGCTTAGTCCCTCTTAACTGTTGCCAGAGACCATTCGAATCTAATTTCCCTTGATAAAACTCCTTTAAGATGGAGAGCACCTTCTCTTCATCTCTTATTTTTTCTTTTTCTTCCTGAGATAAACCACCAATCTCATCTGCCTTTTCTATGGCAATTTCAAGAGCGCTCTTTACTCTCCCCATCTTTCCTCCTTGCAAATTCATATTTTAAATGCTTTTCGGTAAATGTTCAAAAACATCCTTATTGAGAATTTTATTCTCCCAGTTCAGCCAGACATTCTGATCCTTTCTGCAGTCATAGTTTCGGCATCTTTCAGGCCGGTCTTCCCAAATCGTGCAGATCAATTTCTCTCTATCAAGATGAGGGCAAAATCCATCTTCATCTCTCGCTATAAAGTAAGGCTTTTGGGGATTCCATTTCACTATCCCTTTTTCAAGATCCTTCTTTGTCAGTGCAAAAATAAAACTGCAGCATATTGATTTACAAAGTTCCCTGCTTCCCATTTCATCAAAAACAACTGTTTCAGCTGTCTCATCCTCATCGCCATAAACGACAAAAATACCCTTTTCCATTAACTTTTGAATCATCTCTTTCATGTAGGTCCGTTGCTCTTCTGTTAATTCTTCTTCATCTACATTGGTTAGATAAACTTTGTTAGCTTCTTCTGACATAACAGTCCTTTCTCACCGTTCGGTACCCTTCAGCGCACTTTTCGGGTTGTTTTTTTTCTTCTCCCGTATATCTCAGGAAGACCTGCACTCCACTTGAATATCATTGTCTATTATACGGACCTTCAACCCGCGGTCATTCAGGCCCTTGTATAAAGGACGCCCGAAAATAAACATTTCAAATTCTTCCATTAGTCCTAACTCAGCCACAGCATAAGATCGAATGGCAAAATCCTTTCGAACAAACTCAGACAGCTGAGAGAGAATTTTTGATTTCTCTTTTCCTGAATAAAGTCCGGATACCAGGGTGTTTATTTCGTTAAAAGGACATTCCTGCTCATGTTCTTCGATAACCTTCATAATAGGGTCACCGGGATTAATAATATCCGCGCGTGTAATAGTGTTTTTCCCTATGAGAGACATTATTTCAGATGTATCCCAGCATTTTAAGAGGCAGCATTCAAGGAAACGGTTCTCATAAATATTACATGATGCCTCTTTTTCGTCATAAAAATAACATGCCCAGTCATCACCTTTTCCTTTTACCTTAATCAGTTCTTTTTTAACTGGTTCGAGTATGTTTCTGAGAGGGTTAAAAGCCATTTCGCCTTTCCGTATAGTCACCAAATGCTGATGGCCTGCGTAACCGGCAAGGAGTATTTTTTTATCTTCATGGTGCAGTGCCGGCCCTCCTTTCAGACAACAAGTCCCGCATCGCGAACATTCAGATATGTTTTTTGTATTAAGATGAAACATTAATGTCACCTTTTTAAAATATCTTACTGCGTCTTTTATTCCATACTTTAAAGTAATATACTATATCGTAAAGATAAAACAAAGGAGGCTCTATTATGGTAAAGGCAAGAATATTCAGCTATGAATGTGAACAGTGCGGTTCTGAAATCATTGTTACATCATCCGGAGAAAGTCAGTTGAGTCCTATTTACTGCTGCGGGATAGAAGTAACAGAGATTTCTTCCGAAGCAAAGAAACCGGCCATGCCTAAAAAGAAGATAGCAAAGAAAGCGGCCAAAAAGATACCGGCAAAGAAGGTTGTTGCAAAGAAAAAACCGGCAGCTAAAAAGAAGGCGTCCAAAAAATAAAAACTGAGTTGAGCATCCTTTAAGTTATTATCTCTTTGTGAGGACTATTTTGTGATGTAAGAGGGAAATCTCCTTTATCTCTCCATCAAAGATTTTCTGTTCTCCGAAAAGGTTCCTGAGGTATATCTTTCCCTCTTCCGGCCTCATAATATCAACGCTCTCCAGATAGAGATCTTCTTTCCCGTTCTCATAAATATAGGCGTTTGCTTCACACATATTACTTCTCCTTTCCTATCTCCTGCCTGACATTCTCAATGATCTTCTCTATCATATGTGGAAGGGGCTCTTTTTCTACACCTGTAATGTCAATGCCTTCCTGATTAAGGGGCAGAAGAGTTTTTTTTGCTTCGGATGACAGTATTGCATCCGCCATTTTCGGAGTCAGCTCCCCAAGCATTGCATTCGGAAGAACAATACTGAGAGACCCTATGATCATTCTGACCCTGTTCGAATTCCAGACGATCGCATTTTCTCCTGTAGCGCCTTTATTAGCCCTTGATTTCATCATGGAAGATGTTGCTGCAGCATTTGTGCCGAGGGCAATGATCTCGATTTTATCTCCGAATTCATCCCGAAGCCTCTTAACAATCAAGCTTCCAATGCCGCCTCCCTGACCGTCAACCACAGCGATCTTAAACACAAAATAAGTATAAAAATATACTCCCTTATATGTCAAACACTGAAAGGGTTTTCATGAGCTGTTGAGTCGATGTAATATTTGCAGTACATCGGCTATAATATTTATTTAATAAAACAGTTTTGATTCTTTTGGAGGCTACGATTAAAAAATTACCTGACAGAAAAGGATATTTCGGCATGTACGGAGGCCGTTTTGTACCTGAAACCCTTATGCCGGCTCTCAGGGAACTGGAGGATGCTTTCCTGCAAATAAAAAACGACAGGAATTTCCTGAGAGAGCTCGTCCATCTCCAGAAAACATATATTGGGAGACCAACACCACTGTATTTTGCACAGCGGCTTACCGAATATCTTAAAGGGGCAAAAATCTATCTGAAACGTGAAGACCTTGCACATACAGGCGCTCACAAGATCAATAATGCTGTCGGCCAGGTGTTGCTCGCAAAAAAAATGGGAAAGAAAAGGGTGATTGCCGAGACCGGTGCAGGTCAGCACGGAGTAGCCACTGCAACAGGGGCATCACTTCTCGGTCTGGAGTGTGAAATCTATATGGGCACAGAAGATATGAAAAGACAGTCCCTGAATGTGTTCAGGATGAGACTCCTTGGAGCAAAGGTAACCGGGGTCTCAACCGGCTCAAAGACACTGAAGGATGCGATCAATGATGCCATGCGTGACTGGACCACGAATGTCCGTACAACACATTATGTACTTGGGACAGTATTCGGTCCCCATCCATTCCCTGTCATGGTCAGGGATTTCCAGTCTGTCATCGGGAAAGAGGCAAAGAGACAAATACTCAATGCAGAGGGAAGACTGCCTGATTATCTCATCGCCTGTGTTGGCGGTGGAAGCAATTCAATGGGACTTTTCTACGAATTCCTGAATGATGAGAAGGTGAAAATGACAGGGGTCGAGGCAGGCGGTAAAGGGATAGAGACAGGAGAACACGCTGCACGGTTTGCAGGTGGTTCTATCGGCGTATTTCAGGGATGCAAGAGTTATCTCCTGCAGGACGACGACGGAAATGTCCTTGGGACACATTCTGTATCAGCAGGTCTTGATTATGCATCCATAGGTCCGGAACACCCTTTTCTGAAGGATACAGAACGGGTTCAATATACGTATGCCACTGATGATGAAGCATTGCACGCCTTTGAGCTTCTTTCAAAAACTGAAGGCATCATCCCTGCGCTGGAATCTTCCCATGCAGTTGCAGAGGTGATCAAACTTGCGCCTCTGCTTTCCAAAGATACAATTGTTCTTGTGAATCTCTCGGGAAGGGGAGACAAAGATGTCCAGCAGGTTGCACGGATTAAGGGGATCGAGTTGTGACAACAAGGATTTCAGGAACATTTAAACGATTACAGAAGGAAGGGAAAAAGGCCTTTATCCCTTATATAATGTCCGGTGATCCTTCCCTAAAAGAGACAAAGGATATCGTGCTTCTTTTCGAGGAATGCGGAGCGGATATAGTCGAATTAGGCGTGCCTTTTTCAGACCCTCTTGCAGATGGGCCTACCATCCAGCGCGCCTCGGAAAGGGCCCTGAAAAATAAGGTTACTCTAAGAAAGGTCATCGCTCATGTTAAAGAGTTGAGATCTTTAACGCAGATACCGCTCGTTCTTATGACTTACTTCAACCCTGTATTTAAATATGGCATAGAGAGTTTCATAAAAGATGCCGGGAATGCAGGTGTTGACGGTGTGATTATCCCTGATCTGCCGCCTGATGAAGCTGAAGATTTCATTCTGCTTGCGAGAAAGGCAGCTCTTGATACGATCTTCCTTCTTGCGCCAACCTCAACAGAAGACAGGATAAAGAAAGTGGCAAAGGCTTCAACCGGTTTCATATATTACGTTTCCATCACAGGTATAACAGGAGCCAGCCTTTTGTTCGATGGATCTATGGAGGTTTTGATATCAAACATTAAAAGATATACGGATAAGCCGGTAGCTGTCGGATTTGGTGTTTCCACTCCTGAAAATGCTTCGGCAGTCGCAAAGATATCTGACGGAGTTATTGTAGGAAGCGCCATTGTCAGGAAAGCTCATGAGAATCCCGATGAGCTAAAGAGCTATCTTTTGAGTCTTCGCAAAGCAATCCTATGAATTCAATCCTCAGAAAACTTGAACAGTTAAAAACACTGATGGAGCTCTCCTCTCTTATAAACTCATCACTTGATCCGGCTGAAATAAGGAAACGTGCAATTGAGGCAGCCATGAAGCTTGCAGAGGCAGAGGCCGGCAGTCTCATCCTTGCTGACCAGGAATCAGGTGACCTTTTTTTCGAGGTTGCCCTCGGTGATAAGGGAAACATGGTGAAAGAGGCCAGGATCAAGAAAGGTCAGGGGATTGCAGGCTGGGTAGCGGAAAAAGGGGAATGCATAATAATTGATGATGTGCAGTCAGACCCCAGGTTTTACAAGATTCCTGATATAAAAAGCAAATTTAAGACAAAGAATATGGTATGTGTCCCTGTAAAATCAAAAGACAGGGTTCTTGGCGTTCTCGAGGCAATAAACAAAAAAAAGGGCGTCTTTAGCGATGATGATAAAGAGGTTCTTTTAGCTCTTGCAAACCAGGTAGCGATAGCAATCGAGAATGCAAACCTTTATCAGGAATTGAAGGAGACATTCTATGGCACTGTTGAGGCGCTTGCAGAGACAATCGAAAAAAGAGATCACTATACAGGAGGACACACAAGGAGAGTAATGAATTATAGCATCATGATCGGGGAATCTATAGGTCTTTCAAAAAAAGACCTCGAGGACCTCAGACTTGCTTCTATACTCCATGATGTTGGTAAAATAGGTGTCAGTGATGATGTCCTTTTGAAAAGAGGCAGACTGAACCGTGAGGAGTTCGAGAAAATGATCCTGCATTCCAAATATGGGGCTGAGATACTGGGTCATATCAGGTATCTGAAAGATGTGATACCGGGTGTCCGGGGCCACCATGAAAGGGTTGATGGCAAGGGTTATCCGGACAGTCTGAAAAACGATGATATCCCGGTTATAGCAAAAATAATCGCGGTAGCAGATACTTTTGATGCAATTACTTCAGACAGACCTTATAGGGATGCGCTGAGCGCTGAGAATGCTTTAAAGGAATTAAAGATGAATTCCGGCATACAATTCGACGAAGTGATAGTTGATACTTTTATAAAGCTTTACCAGGAACAGAAATTCACTGTTTCATCTTCCGGAAAGAATGAGGGCTGATGCATGGCTTTCAGGACTGTAACTGCCGGATAATGGTTGCTTAGGATAACAAAATGGCTTGGTTTAAAAAGACAAAAGAGATACGAACTGACAAAAAGGGCAAAACTCCGGAGGGACTCTGGGTAAAGTGCGACGGCTGCAAAGAAATCATATACAAAAAAGAGATAGAAAAGAACCTCAAGATATGCCCTAAATGCAATTACCATTTCAGGATAAGCGCGCGTGAACGATTGAAACTGCTCGTTGATGAAGGAAGCTTTGTTGAGATCGACGAAAACCTGTCATCTGTCGATCCTCTGCATTTTAAAGACTCCATCTCATACAAAGACAGATTGAAGGAAAACCAGAAAAAGAGCGGTCTTAAAGAAGCTGTCGTTTCAGGAGACGCATTGATAAAAGGGTATCCGGTCAGTCTTGCTATCATGGATTTTTCGTTCATGGGTGGGAGCATGGGATCAGTTGTCGGTGAAAAGGTATCAAGGGCAGCAGAAAGGTCAATCGAAAAAAAGCAGCCGTTTATTTCTATTGCGTCTTCCGGTGGTGCACGCATGCAGGAAGGCATTTTTTCTCTTATGCAGATGGCAAAAGCCTCTGCGTGTATTGGCAGGCTGAAAGATAACGGCATCCTCTATATATCAATTTTATGTGACCCAACATTCGGCGGTGTCACCGCGAGCTTTGCTACATTGGGTGATATCATAATTGCTGAACCAAAAAGTCTGATAGGCTTTGCAGGTCCGCGGGTGATCGAACAGACCATCAAACAACCACTCCCCGATGATTTCCAGAGAGCAGATTTTTTGCTCGAACACGGACTTATTGATATGGTCGTAGACCGTAAAATACTGAAAGAAACCCTTGCTAAAATCTTTGAACTTCTCATATGAATTACGATGAGACGATCCGGTACCTCTATAACCTCCAGAAACACGGCATAAAATTCGGGCTTCAGAACATAACCAGGCTTCTTTCAGCTCTCCATAACCCTCACAAATCATTTCTCACCGTACATGTTGGAGGTACAAACGGAAAGGGTTCCACCTCAGCTATTATTGCCTCTGTCCTCCGGACCGCAGGTTTAACTGTCGGCCTGTTTACATCACCACACCTTATCAGTTTCACAGAGAGGATAAGGGTTAACGGAGAAGAGATAACCGGGAATGATATTATAAGCATAGCTGCAGAGATCAGGGATATTGTCTTGGGTTTTGATGAGTTTTCTCCTACTTTTTTTGAAGTAGTTACTGCAATAGCCATGCTGTATTTCAAAAGGAAGGAAATAGACATAGCTGTCATGGAAGTCGGCATGGGTGGAAGGCTTGATGCTACAAATATCATTATGCCTGAAGTCTCTGTCATTACAAACATCGGCTATGACCATAAAGAGTTTCTCGGAGATACACTCAGAGAAATCGCCCGGGAGAAGGCAGGCATTATAAAACAAGATGTTCCTGTTGTCATATCATATCAGGACAGAGAGGTATTGGATGTTATTGAAATGACAGCAGATGAAAAACACGCCGACCTTTATCTATACGGCAGGGATTTTTCTTCTCTGCTGAAAAGCGAAAATGTTTCGGCGTTATGTTTTGATTATCGGGAGAATGATTCTTTTGCGATTCATGATCTGATCCTGCCGCTCACAGGTGAGCACCAAATGCAGAACGCCTCACTTGCCATTAAGGCAGCAAGGATTGTGCTGAGCAATCTCCGGGTCTCCGGGTCCCCGGTTCATGGGGAAGATACCATTAAATCCATAAAAGATGGCATTGCAGCATTAAAGTGGCCGGGAAGGCTCGAGTACATTCAGGAAGACCCTCCGATACTCATTGATGCTGCCCATAATCCTGCTGCTGCAGACGCTCTTGCCAGGGCATTAAAAAGAACCTTCCTCGAAACATACAAAAAGATTATAATTATACTCGGCATTATGGCTGATAAAGATATAAAAGGGATCATGGAACCATTATTACCTTTGGCATCTGAGGTGATTCTCACAGCCCCTTCTTACAGCAGGGCAGCCTCACCTGCACACCTTGCAGATATCGCCCATTCATTGGGATTCTCTGACCTGCGGATTGCGCCAACGGTAAAAGATGCTATTGAAATAGGAATGAAGACAGGATTAAGGGATGAAGAGAATGGATCAGGTAAACTACCACTCATTCTGATTACCGGTTCATTCTATACAATAGGCGAAGCAAAAGAAGTGCTTGGACAAAAAGGTGTGCTGACAAGACTGAGAGAATGAAAAAGACAGCAGACAGTAAACAGCTATCAGTAAACAGCAAAAAAACCAACTGGATCATCTTTTTAGTTTTTCTTTTTTCTGTCTACTATCTACTATCTACTGTTCACTATTGTTTTGCTGAAGAGAAAACAACCATAACTTCAGATAGCCTCGAATACAACAGGGAGACATTTACTTACAGTGCTAAAGGCAATGTGAAGGTTCAGAAAGCTGATGCTGTCGTTGAAGCCGATGAAATGATATATAACGAACAGTCGGACGAGCTTGTTGCCAAAGGGAATATAAGATACAGGGATCCTGAGGTTTCGTTCACAGCAAGCAGGGCTGATCTGAATCTCGAAAAAAAGACAGGTACCCTTCATGATGCAGAAATCCTCTTTAAAAAGGACAATTACCATATAACAGGGAAGGAGATAGAAAAGAAAGGAGAGAAATATTATGTCAGTCCTGAAGCTACCTTCACGACTTGCGATGCGCCGGCTGCATGGTGTTTTAGAGGTAAAAATATGGATGCTATCGCTGGTGACAGATTAAAAGCAAGGGATGTGACATTTCGTATCAGCGACACACCGGTTTTCTACACTCCATATCTCATAGCCCCTATCTTAACAGAGAGAAAAACAGGCTTTCTCATACCGTCTGCAGGCTACAGTAATCAGCGCGGGTTTAATTTATCATTGCCTTTCTTCTGGGCAATAACAGAGAACCGTGATGCAACATTTATTCTTGACGAATACACCAAGAGAGGCATTGGTGAGGGCATAGAATACAGGTATGTGGAACCAGGAGATATTAAAGGCAAATTCTGGCTTTACCATATAAGGGACAATGAGCTCAATAGGGACTTTGTTGAAATCAGAGCGCTCCACCAGCAGTATTCTGCTGAAAAGATCGGAGGGTTTTTGAGCCTAAATCTTGTGAATGAAAAGGATTATTACAGAGAGTTCAATTCAGCAATTGATTTAAGCTCAAACCGTTTCCTTGAATCAACAGGAGAGATAATGATCCCGTTTTCAAACTCCCGCGCCTATTTTATGTCTCAGTACTGGATAGACCTTAAAGAAGACAATGAAAAACCTGCTCAAAGACTGCCTGAAGCAGGCTTTGTTTTACATCCGACCAACATCGGCAATTTCTGGTTTTCTGCGGCAACCGCAGTCTCCAATTTCTGGAGGGATGAAGGCGTCAACGGTTATAGATTCGATGTTTTCCCGAAACTGCGGCATGAGTTCGGCAATGATATCGTTATTTCACAGACACTCGGTTTGCGGGAAACAGCATACTCGCTCCAGGATTACGATGAGAGTTCTCCTCATAGGGAATCGCTGGAATATACTATAGACGCCCATTCACGGTTCCTTAAGAAATACAGCTCATTTACACATATTGTTGAGCCTTCTTTAAGCTACACCCTGGTCACAAATTCTGAGAATGATCTGCCCGTCTTTGATTCAACCGAACTGTTTAAAAAGACCTCCCTGATTGAGCTCTCTTTCTTAAACAGAATAATAACCAGTAGCGGAGAGCTTATGGTATTCAGGATTTCTCAGGGATTTGATTCAGAGTATGGAGACAGGCCATTTATGCCACTCAAACTCGAAATCGGTGTAAAAAAACCATTTTCCGTCCGATTTGATATAGACTACGACGTGCATACCGGAAAAGTCGAGAATACAAATTCTAATGTTTTTTTACCAATCTCCGACATAACCATTATGGGAGGCCACAGGTATAACAGAAAAGATGATATTTCATACTTTGATGCAGGACTTGGCATCCGTCCATATAAGCCCTTATATATTGAAGGCAAGATATGGTATGACAATACCGAACACGAGACAAGGGCAGTATCTTTGAAGCTCAAATATCTAAGCAAGTGCTGGGGCATACTAATGGAATTTATCAACAGGCCTGATGAATTTAGCGCAAAGGTAATGTTTGAACTGACCGGTATCACCAGCAGTCTTAGCAAGCTTTAAGCCGCAATATCTCCTGATCCATTCTTTTTCTTATCTCATCAATCGAAGCTTTATCCGCGTCTATTAAGATTTCCGGATTTAATGGTTCTTCATAGGGCACTGTCACGCCGGGTACCGGCGAGCCTGCAGCGCCTTTCTTATAAATATTCCTCGGCGCCTCACGTGTATTCACTCTGTCCTTTTCCCTCTCCATGCATATCTTTACAGGGCATTTGAGATAGGCCTCTGCGAATCGAGGCATAAGCTCTCGCGCAAGATCACGCCATTTTCTGAGATTTCCGGTAGCATCGATGATTACATCTTGTCCGGCTTCTGTGAGCTTCATGGCAAGATAGACCAGTGCCCTGTATACCATCTCCCTTTCAGAATCAGAATATGTCGGCTCAGGTGTGACGACTTTTCTGAATTCATCCATCCGTAGCAGGATAAATTCAGGATGAAGCTTTTTTATTTCATCCGCCACCGTACTCTTCCCGCTCCCCGGCAGCCCGGTTATCCAGATCGCTATACCTGACATAATGATCTATTATAATTCATCACTATGACTTATTCGCAGCAAACTTTTAGGTGATATTGAAAAAAGGCATTTTACTGCTATACTTTTACGAGAAACATTCAAAAGAGGTTATTGATATGGAAAGAAAAGGTGTAATTACTTTTTTGGGCAACCCCCTAACCCTTATCGGGACAGAAATAAAAGTCGGTGCAAAGTCAGGGGATTTTACTGTTCTCGACAAGGAATTAAAGGAAATCACATTAAAAAACTTCTCCAGTAAGATAAAACTGATCAGCGTCACTCCTTCTCTCGATACCCCTGTTTGTGATATGCAGGCACGGAGGTTTAATCAGGAAGCAGCTAAATTGCCTGATAGTGTTGTTATCATGAATATCAGCATGGATCTTCCATTTGCAATCTCACGGTTCTGTACATCAGCAGGCATAGACAAGATTAAAACATATTCAGACCACAGAGACGCAAACTTCGGCAATGCCTTTGGTGTTTTGATCAGGGAACTGAGATTGCTCGCAAGGTCTATTTTTATAATTGACAGGGATGACACAGTCAGGTACATAGAACTCGTGCCTGAGCTTACAAACCATCCGGACTACGACAAAGCGCTTGCGGAATTAAAAAAACTTATATAAACAAGAAATATACTTATATTTTGCCACGTCTTTTCAGGTCCTTGAGAACTTCCTCAAATGACAGGTCAGGCTAATGAGCCCTTTCTCCAAATACAGCGATGTCTTCTGCATCTTCCGCGAAGACTATTCGGATTGCCTCATTGACGATATCAGAGACAGAACTATCAGTTTCAGCGGCTTTTATACGAAGAGCTTTATGGATCTGAGGGTCAAAATAAATTGTTGATTTTTTAGCTAATGTTTTCATGTTTTTAATATACCATCATGAAGGCAAAGCGTCGAGACGCTATTTTTGTCAAATTATTGTTTGGTAATTTTATACATAACGTTGAGGGTCAGGTGCGCGAGGGTAGCGCGTCGCCTGTACCCTCTTGTTGGCCATCCGCTTTGAATCCCACGTGAAACTCAACCATGCCCTGTGGAATATGGCCATCGAAAGATAAAGCGAAGAAGACCTCTTCCGGTACTCCCTCACAGACAAGCCCCCGGATGTTCTGGAACCCGAAGCGCCTGTAGTATTCCGGATGTCCCACGAGGCAGCATCCCCGGGCACCAAGATCCTTCAGACGTGATATCCCTTCCTGTATCAACGCGCTGCCAATCCCCCTTCGCTGGTATTCCGGCAATACCGACACAGGTCCAAGTCCATACCAGTTCGGAGAACCATCGGAAATCGTCACCGGGGAGAATGCGATATGTCCCAATACACGCCCATCTGCTTCAGCTACGAGCGAGACCATGAGCGCCTTGGCGGCACGTAGCGCCTCGATGATGAACTGCTCCGTGTGGTTGCTGATCTCCAAGGTCTTGAACGCTGCGATAGTCACCTCAGTTATCGCGCAAACATCGTCATGCGTCTCGTTCCTGATAACGATCTTTGGATTCATGGTCTCATATTCCTCTTTCTTGCAGGCCAAAGCTGGCCTTAACCAGCGCGGCTGAAAGCACTGCAAAGTCAAACCAGCATTATTCCGCGTCTGGTTGAAGGCTGTGTTATGTTGATTTTTATTTTTATAGATCATTGAATTTTATTATAAAAGCCTTTTGCCTTTCCGGACTGTCTTGCAATTCTCTGCCGTAACTTTCAGTGTATTCCCGTATGGCTGTTTCAAAGTTGTTCCGATATACAATTTTAGAGTTCTTGTCTATTAGTAAACCATTATTATTTGTTGCCCATATCCTCCAGCCACCCTTTGTACTTGCCTCATGCAATAAGCCGCAGCGTATATTTTCATAGAATTCTTTGGCCAATTTTTCGTCAAATGTATTGCTAAAAGGCTTTCGATTTTTAAGAAAGCTGATAAACATTTCTTTGCTTGATGAATACTCGTTAGCTCCAAGTAATTGGCCCTTGCGTTTATATTTGTATATCTTTCCCTGATACGTTGACTCGAGAAATTCAATCAGCGAGCAAAGTATCGCCATAATGGAAAAACCTTCACCGGCGAATGTGCCGTTATCTTGCAGTATTTTTATAGGATGCAAATAGCGTAATTCCAGTCTCTTTATAAAATATTCTTCGAATGCTTCACGCCATAGATCCTTTGTTCTTTCTTTTTCTATGCGCTCGCGGAAGGCTATCCAATCAGCCGGAGTTTTATTCCCCGCGATATAGTATTCATTATTGTCTTTATTCATTTTTCAAACATAACATTTATTTTTATACTGATTCTATATTTGGTTCAAAGATTATACGCTTTAGGTACCTTTGTCAATAAATTTTGCAGGAAAACTACCGATAGGGGCCTGATAATTCTATATCAGGAAAAAACAACGAGGCAAACCATCTGTTAAATAGTCACAGCCCGATTTTCTTATGCCTTGCCTAACGCAGCCTTTTCGAGTTCTTCTTCACTTATTTGGAGTTCATGCGAAAGGACTTTCAGAGTTGCGCCTGACTGTTTTATCACTTCTCTAACATACTCCTCATGTCCGATGTTTCCTTCCCAGCAACGCTCGAAGTACTCCTTAAGCACTGTTGAAAGTCCTTCTGATGGTATCCGGTAGCCCTTTCTCGTTGCTTCTTTTTCTCCCGTGCTTTCCGGCATGCCGATTACCACGATCCTGTCATCAACAACAATGTATCTGCAATCATGCACAATGGCACAGGTGCTGTACCTTACCTGAGCGCCTGCCTTGCTGTACATATTGCCGAGATATATTCGATCATGGAATTTCGGAATGATGTATTTCACGATTACTCCATCCTTCGACAGCCGTTCGATGTTATTCACAATGGCCCGCGTCCTCTTCGTATCGTCACCGGTCGGCATTCTCCCTGTGATAAAACCGATTAATTCCCGTTTTGCATCAAGCATTGCATCCATAACTGTCAGGAAATACTCCTGGCGTGTGAGCACCTTTGTGGTCTTCTCGACTTCCAGCAGGAGGTTCCTCCGTCCCCTTCCCTCTTTAATGTTGAAGAGAAGCAGAATGATAGTGAACCCCAGCAGGAGCGATTCAAGGATTAATAATATGGTCTCTATCTTCATGACATCACGTCCTACAAAAGAATAGCATAAAACCCTCTTTGAGTTGAACCGACAGCCTCATCGGCATAATGTCCGGCGATAGATTCCGGGTTGAGCCCGGAATGAATAAGAACCTGAACTTAAAACAGACATTACATACAACATGAGTCCCCTTCCCTTTTTTCCTCATGCCCTTTATAATAAACCCAATTTTATATTAAAATACAAAGAGATAAATGCTTGTTGGTTACAACACAAACATACCTTATAAAGATAAGACCTATCATGTCCAGACAGAGGATAATGGAAAAAACAATCCGGTGATAGTAACCCTTCTCTATTCACAAGGTGCAATCCTTGCATCTAAAAAAACAAGTTATGCAGACATTATTTCAGAACCTGATTATGAGCGCAAGGTCAGGGAGCTCATGAAAGCACAACATAAGGTCATGATAAAAGAGCTTATAGCGGGCAAATATACAGGTGACCAAAAGGAACAGGCTAAGGCTGAGGTTAAGGTTGAAGTACAGGAAGAGTCAAAAGAAAAGGCAAAGGTTAAGGCAAAGGTTAAGGTAAAGGTAGAAGAAAAAATAAAAGGAGTTTTAGAACCTGCGGCAGTTACAGATGGATCAGAACAAAAAGAAAAACAGGAAATTCCGCTGGAAAACATCCAACAGCATGATGCCAAGGCAGAGGCTATGGACCAGCTTGCAAAAAGCCTTGATGACATCCTGCTGAATTATATAATGAAGAGGGCTAAATAAATGAAATCAAATGTTTCTGAGAAGGATATAGCTGTTCTGAGGGAGAAGGCAAAAACCCTCAGAATAGAAATTCTCAAGATGCTGACTGAAGCCGGCTCCGGCCATACGGGTGGTTCATTGTCTGCGGCTGACATAGTCACCGCACTTTATTTCTACAAGATGCGGCACCATCCGAATGATCCAAAATGGATAGAAAGAGACAGGTTTATCCTTTCAAAGGGACATGCAGCTCCGGTCTTATATGCAGCGCTTGCCCTGTCAGGATATTTTGACAAGTCGTTACTCTGGACATTGCGCAAGCTCGGTAGTCCGTTGCAGGGTCATCCATGCTCCAGGAAACTGCCCGGCATTGAGATCTCGACCGGCTCACTGGGACAGGGTTTATCAATTGCAAACGGGATCGCCATCGGGTTGAAGCTTGACAGCCTGAGTTCGAGAGTCTATTGCCTGCTTGGAGACGGCGAGATTCAGGAAGGACAGGTATGGGAAGCGGCAATGACTGCTTCACATTACAATCTCGATAATCTCTGCGCTATTATTGACAATAACGGTCTTCAAATAGACGGCCATTGCTGTGATGTTATGTGCGTAGAACCGATTGTGGATAAATGGGCAGCTTTCGGCTGGCATGTCCTTGATATTAATGGGCATGATATGGAGGCAATCGTCGGTGCATTAAATGAGGCGGAAACTTTAAAAGGGAAGCCGACAATGATCGTTGCACGAACAGTTAAGGGCAAAGGCGTTTCATTTTTTGAAGGCAAGGTTGAGTATCATGGTTTAGCGCCTACTCACGAAGAACTCGAAAGAGCATTAAAGGAGCTTAAAGGATAATGGGTGAAAGGAAAGAGAATTCTGAGCACGTGAAACAGGTCACAGAAAAGAAACCGATCGCAACTCGCGATGCTTATGGTGAAGCGCTTCTTGAACTCGGCAAAAATAGACAGGATATCGTGGTTCTCGATGCAGACCTTTCAGGTTCTACAAAAACAGGAAAATTTGCCAAGGCATTTCCTGAAAGGTTTTTTAATATAGGCGTTTCCGAGCAGGATTTAATCGGCACCGCAGGTGGTCTTTCTATTACAGGGAAACTTCCATTTGCCTCAACGTTTGCGGTCTTCGAGACCGGTAGGGCCTGGGAACAGATACGGCAGACCGTCTGCTACTCAAATCTCAATGTGAAACTTGTGGCAACGCACAGCGGTATTACTGTCGGCGAAGATGGCGCCTCACATCAGGCAATAGAAGACGTGGCCATAATGAGGGTTCTCCCTAATATGACGGTCATTGTCCCTGCTGATGGCTACGAAACAAAGCAGGTCATTAATGCTATAGCAGATTATAATGGCCCGGTATATGTAAGGCTCGGAAGGTCTAAAGTTCCGGTTGTAATGCCTGATGATTACGAATTCAAAATAGGAAAAGCTCATACATTCCACCTGGGCAAGGATGCAAATATAGTGGCCATGGGAATTATGGTTGCTGTCTCTCTTGAGGCTTCAAAAATTCTGAAGAATGAAGGCCTGGATGTCGGTGTCATTAATATGTCTACTGTTAAGCCACTCGATACAGAAACAGTTCTGAAGGCTTCAAAGATATGCAGGCTGATCGTCACCGCTGAAGAGCATTCGACAATAGGCGGCCTTGGGGGCGCTGTGAGTGAATTTCTTTCTGAAACCAACCCTACAAGGATTATCAGGATCGGCATAAAAGATGATTTCGGCTGTTCCGGAACGTCAGAAGAATTACTGAAACTGTACGGACTTACTGCTGAGGACATTGTTAAGACTATTAAAGAGGGACTGAAATAGTGTCAGAAACAACTTTTTACGTTTTAAACTTCTTTTTTCACTGAAAAAATGATTCACTTTCAGGACGTATCAAAACACTACGACAATCATACAGCCCTGAGGAAAATAACTTTTTCCATAGAAAAAGGCGAGATGGTTTTTATAACCGGGCCGAGTGGTTCAGGCAAGTCAACGCTCCTGAAACTCATATATATGGCGGAAAAACCTGATGAAGGAGATATAACTGTAGCTGAATGGGGAATAAATAAACTTAAAGATTCAGCCATTCCTTTACTACGTAGGAACATCGGCGTGGTTTTCCAGGAATTCAGACTGCTCTATAACCGGAATATATTTGAGAACATAGCACTTGCACTGAGGATAAGGGGAGTTGACGAAAGAGAGATTAAGGCCCGGGTCTTTGAATCACTGAAAATGGTAAATTTAAGACATAAGGCTGATAATTATCCTTCTGCTTTATCAGGCGGGGAACAGCAAAGGGTGGTTATCGCCAGGGCTATTGTTTCTGAGCCACAGATCCTCCTTGCTGATGAGCCAACCGGCAATGTAGACCCTGACACCTCAGCAGGAATAATAAGGACTTTCAAGGATATCAATGCAAAAGGCACGACTATCCTTATAGCAACACATAACAGAGAGATGTTCAGGGAGACGGGCAGGAGGGTAATGAAACTGGATTTCGGAAATTTTACCGGTGAGGAACCCGGATAAATGGGTCTCTCCTACTCTTTCAAGCTTGCAACCCGCAGCCTACTGCATGAGAAATGGATAAACCTGCTATCCATTCTTACAATAGCAGCCGGCCTTCTCATCACAGCCCTTACTATATTCTCTGTCTATAACATAGATATTGCGACACAGAAACTCCCTGATAAATTTTCCGTGATGCTTTATCTGAAAGATAATATTTCAAGACAGGATGTAGACAATATCATCGATACTGCCAGGAAAGACAGTGTGGTAGAAAAGGTGAAATACATCCCTAAAGACGAGGCGATGAAGGAACTGAAAACTGTCCTGAAAAATACAGAATATGTGCTCGACGGCCTGGGAGAAAATCCACTGCCGGATACGATAGAAGTAAAATTAAAGAGTGAGAAAATAAGCCCGGATATCGTAAAAAGATTTTCCGCAAGGCTGAAAGATACAAAAGGAATCAATGAGATAGAGTATGGCGAAAAATTCCTGTCTTCGATATATTCCTTAAGGGTTGGAGTGAAAACAATAGGCATTGTCTTTATCATCATTATGTCTGCCGGAATGCTCTTCGTCTGCTACAGCACGGTTAAAATACTCTTTTACAGAAAACATGAAGAGATAGAAACTTACAAGCTCCTTGGCGCTACAAAGACCTTCATAAGGGGTCCTTTCATTATAGAAGGCGCAGTCATTGGCTTTTTCGGCGGGCTGCTGAGTCTTGCAGGCATGCTGTCTTTATATTATTTGTTCATTCTCAGGATGAGCGCTATATTTCCCCTTTTCAAGACAATACTATTCCCGGTTGATATAGCCTTTACCCTCCCCCTTGCAGGACTTCTCCTTGGCATATCAGGAGCCGTGATAGCGATAGGGAGGATTCGGTATTAAACAGAATGCAAAGAGCGAATAGCATAGGGCTTGAAGCCAAAATCAAATAATAAGAACTGAAATGATCAAAGAGCTAAGTATTCAATGCTTTATGTTCGCTGTATTTTGTTTGATGCTCTATGCTCTATGCTCTATGCTCCATGCTGATTTTTGTATTGCTGCTACGCCGCAGGAAGAATATAAGAAAATACAAAAAGAGATCAAAACACATAAGAAGAAACTGGCAGATGTAAAAAAGCGTGAATCCTCTATCCTCACCGATATCGAATATGCAAACAGACATCTGAAAGCAATAGATTCTGACCTGAAGGAATACAGGAATCAGCTTCGGAACACGGAGTCCCGCATTGCAAGGGTAGAGCTTGAAATCTCTCAGGATAAAACCAGTATCGAGAAGATCGGGGAATGGATAAAAAGGAAACTCAGGGCAATCCATAAATATGGACACAGTTCAGATGTTGCAATGCTGCTCCTGAGCGCTGATGACAGTTCTCAGCTCATGCGAAGCGGCAAATATCTGCAGTATATTGCTGTTTATGAACACAATTTACTGAATACCTATAAAGCGGACCTGGAAGATTTGAATAAAAAAGAAAAACAGCTTTCAACGCTCAAGAAAGACCTAATAAAGAACAAGGAGAAGGTTAAAGCAGAAGAACAATCTCTTGAAGAAAAGAAGAAGCGTAAGGAAACATTGCTTGTATCTGTAAAAAAAGAAGAGGTCTCCTATTCAAGGATGTTGCAGGAGCTGAAAGATGCCTCAAAAAGAATAATGGAAATTATCAGGGAGTCTGAAAAGGCTGAAACTACTAAGGATAAAGAAGAAATCTTCACCGGTAAAAGTTTTTCTGGTCTGAAGGGAAAACTTCCCTGGCCTGTCGATGGCAAGGTAATAATACCCTATGGTTCCCAAAAAGATCCCCAGTTCAATACCCCTATTTTCAGAAGCGGCACATATTTTCAGTCAAGCGCCGATTCGTATGCAAAAGCAGTGCACAATGGTAAAGTAGTTTTTGCAGAATGGTTCAAAGGATACGGCCAGCTCGTAATCGTGAACCATGGGGATGGGTACCATACCCTTTATGGAAGCTTATCAGAGATTTTTACAAAAGTTGGAGATATAATAAAAGGAAAACAGATTCTTGGCAGGGTTGGGAATTCAGGTCTACTGAATTCGTCCGGCCTCTATTTTGAACTGCGATATAAAGGCAAGCCACTTGATCCATTACAGTGGCTGCACAGGAGATAAATCTTGGAGGATAAACAAATGGGTAAAAGGATGATGGGTAAAAGGATAATCCTGATGGTGGCTCTCATATTTGCTGTCGCATCAACAGGTATTCTCATTGGCAGATGGACTATAAGCAGTGTTGATGCTGAAATGAGCGGATATGACGAATTGAGGGTCTTTTCAGAAGCCATGTCTATCGTAAGGAAGAACTATGTAGAAGATACGAAACCAAAAGATCTCGTATACGGTGCGATTAAAGGAATGCTTGGTTCCCTTGACCCACATTCTGCTTTCATGTCACCCGAGCAGTTTAAAGAGATGCAGGTGGACACAAAAGGAGAGTTTGGCGGTCTTGGCATACAGATAGGCATAAAAGATGGAATGCTGACGGTAATTGCCCCTATCGAGGACACCCCGGCATACAAGGCCGGAATAAAGGCAGGCGATAAAATAATCAAGATTAACAATGAATTTACAAAGGATATGAGTCTGCATGATGCTGTCAGCAAGATGAGGGGAACTCCATCGAGTTCTGTGAAGATAACCGTCATCAGGGAAGGTTGGAAAGAAACAAAGGACTTTACCATGGTAAGAGAGATAATAAAGATCAAGAGTGTAAAGTCAAAGCTCATCGAAGACAGTATAGGATATGTCAAGATAAACCAGTTCCAGGAGCAGACTTCATCCGACCTTTCTTCTGCCATCGAGAAACTGACACAGCAGAATATAACTGCTCTCATCCTTGATCTCAGGAACAATCCCGGAGGTCTCCTGAACAGCGCGGTTGATGTCTCAAGCCAGTTTCTGCAATCAGGCAAATTGGTGGTATTCATAAAAGACAGAAAGGGGGAAAAGATTGAGTACCGCAGCTCAATGGACAAATTAAACACCACCATACCGATGGTTGTTCTGGTTAATCAGGGCAGTGCAAGTGCATCAGAGATCGTTGCCGGAGCACTGAAAGACTGGAACAGGGCTGTAATCATAGGCACCCAGACCTTTGGCAAAGGTTCTGTTCAGTCAGTCGTGCCCCTTGGGGATGGCTCTGCACTCAGACTCACAACAGCACGTTATTACACACCGAAAGGAGTATCCATTCAGACAACGGGAATTACACCTGACATCATGGTAAAACCTGAGGTCAAAGAAGGGGAGAAGAGCCGCCCTGCAATAAGAGAAAAAGACCTCGAAAGGCATCTGAAAAATGGTGTGGAGATGGAAGAAAAACCAAATGAGCCTGAGGACGCGATTCCCATTGAAGTTGATGAAAAAGAGGACATCCAGCTTCAAAGGGCTATAGACCTTCTTAAGACATGGAAGGTCTTTAAGGAACTGCCGAAGGCATCTTAATAAAACAGTAGGCAGCAAACAGTAGACAGTAGGTAGGGGTTTTATATACTTTTAACTTTTCACTTTTAGTAATTTTTTATTGATAGAGGTAGCCGCAGCCTTTAGGCTGCGCCAATAAACGCAGGCTAAAGCCTGCGGCTACAAAATTCCAATTTAACTTATTTTTTATGTTGACCGTTAAGGATGCTATTGAACAGAGACGGAGTATCAGGAAGTTTAAGCCTGATCCTGTACCCGATGAATATATAATAGCCCTCCTTGATGCCGCGAGACTGGCCCCTTCAGGCTGCAATGCGCAGCCCTGGCGTTTCAAGATTGTCAGAGACAGAGAGACAAAATTGGAACTTGCAAAAGCTGCTTATAATCAGTCGTTTGTTGCAAATGCTCCTGTGGTTTTTGTCTGCTGTGCTGATATAGGAGGTTATCTGAAAGGAACTGTTTCAGGTATACAGGACCTCGGCAGGATCGGTGCAGTTGAAGACAGAATAATAAAAGTGCTGCATAAGCGTGCTGAACAGATGGAGACTCAGATGAAAATCATGAACAAAGAACAGCTTGGAGCAAAGATAGCCTTTAACATTGCCATTGCTGTTGAACATATGGTTCTCAGGGCTTTAGACTTTGGGTTAGGCAGTTGCTGGGTCAGATTGATCAATGAACAGATGGTCAAAGATATTTTTGGATGGGACGAGAATATTTATGTAGTTAGCCTGCTTCCTGTCGGTTTTCCTGCCGAGTCTCCTCCACCACGAAGGAGACTCAAGGTCGAGGATATTGTAATAGATTAGTGAAAAATATGAATATACTCTTTTGACCGCATACAAGTAAAACAATTTTAGACAATGTCTTAAAGACAAACATATCTTTTATCACTTTTCGAGCCTTTACTCCCATTATAGAAAGCCTCCACAAGCCCTGTGCTATCTTCTGACCGTTCACAACATAATTAAAGATCGCCTCTCATTAAATCCAAAATAAATATATTTCTTGACAAATATATAGCATTTGCTAATATTTAGTTAGAATTTCAAACCGCCGCGGAAGTTTGTCATGTTTGTAAAAAAGGAGGTGGTGAAGATGTTCATTGAGATCCTGAGTGCTTGAAAAAGATTACCGAAGTTCAATGGAGGGGAAATCACAAGAAGAGAGATATGATTGAGGTCAATCGTGATGTTCACAAGGAGGTGAACAATGAAAAAATTAATTGTACCGTTCATGGTCCCGATAATAATTTGTATTATTGTCGGATATGTATCGGCGGGAAGCGGTCCCGGAATGCCAAACCCCGCTGATGTTTACTGTTCTGAAATGGGTTATGAACTGAAAAATATAACAGGGAAAGACGGAGGGCAACATTCAATATGTATTCTCCCTGACGGCAGTTCTTGCGACGCGTGGAGATTTTTTGAAGGTAAGTGCGGGAAAGAATATTCCTACTGCGCCAGACAAGGTCACGGACTGAAAGTAAAGAGTGACGGCAAAAATTCTTTCTCGTCAGATTACGCTGTTTGCGTTGACAAAAGCGGAAAAGAAGTGGGTTCCATGACAGATCTTTTGGACCTGAAAAAAAGATATCACCGTCCCATTGAGGGGCTTCCAAAACTGGAACCGAGTCCTCCGAAAGAAAATCTTTTGGCACCAACGGCCATACCTTCTTCCTTCGATTGGAGAAATTACAACGGATTTGACTGGATGACTCCCGTAAAGAACCAGAGCCAGTGTGGCGCATGCTGGGCATTTTCAGCAGTTGGCACCGTAGAGGCAACATACAATATTTATCACAATGCCCCTAACCTTGACATTGACCTCTCCGAAGAGTATGTGAACACGGATTGTAATGGTAATGGTCAGACGGGTTGCTGCGGTGGCTGGCATGACCAGGCACTCAAAGCTATCAGAGATAATGGAGTCCCGGATGATGCCTGTATGGTATTTGATGTCGCTAATTTCTACCGTTTTGGTACCTGCAGCTGCAGTCCCAGCCCCTGTGCTGCCAGCTGCCCTAACGGTGGGGGCACATCAACTGATTGCAGCCATCTTTTTTGTGATGATGCATGTTTTGACGCTGCTGGCAGATTAGTGAAAATAAAGGAATACTACAATGCCGGGGCGAATGACCGGGATAAAATGAAACAAAACCTTGTTGAAAAAGGACCCCTTTCAGTTGCCCTCGATTTTGGGGGGACTCGTGACGCTAATGGAATTTATAGATGTGACTGCAGCTCCGGTTGCAGTTTCACTCACGCAGTAGTGATTGTCGGATATGACGACACGCAGGGCTACTGGATTATAAAAAACAGCTGGGGCGACACCGAAGGGCCTCACGGAAATGGTTACCGTGAAATTGGCTATAGCGAATGTCGTATTGAAGAACTCCCATATTATGTGGAAGCTGCTGATAAGGGATTCCCGATCATAACTGTTCCTGGAGACATAACATTTTCCGGCACATGCGTTGTAGATTCGAGTTCAATGGTACTGAACGTATGTAATACCGGACGGGCAAATCTTCAAGTCTACTCTATCACATCGTCCAATGCTCAATTCACTGTAACAGAACCGTCTTCAGGATATCCTGCGATCATCAGTCCTGACTTCTGCTATCCTTTCCCGGTAAGATTTGCACCGACAAGTAAAGGGCAAAAAACAGCTACTTTGACTATTCAAAGTAATGATATTGGCCATCCAAGCATAGTTATCGATGCACAGGGGGAAGGTATACAGCAGAATATTGCTACATTCATTTCTGATAATGGCAACTTCGGGAATATATGCCCCGGCTCATTCAAAGACATGGATTTGACGATCAGTAACAATGGCGGGTGTAACCTCTCAATAAGCAACATTTCCTCTAATTCGGCTGAATTCATTATACCGGCAGGCATAGCTTTTCCTCTCGTCATCAGTCCAGGAGGCTCTGCTAAAATACCGGTACGGTTCCAGCCGACGAGTAATGGTGCAAAATCAGGCAACATCACTATAACCAGCAACGCTCCTTCATCACCCACAACCGTAGCTGTCTCCGGAAATGCACCGTCATCGGCAATCACAAGGGCAATTGCCAACGCGGGTAACTTTGGGGATGTCTGCCTCGGCTCATTAAAGGATATGGATCTGACCATCAACAACAGCGGCGGGTGCAACCTCTCAGTCAGCAACATCACCTCTAACTCAAACGAATTCATCGCCCCAGGTGTTACATTCCCCTTGATTGTCAGTGCGGGGAGCTCTACCCGGGTGCCGATAAGATTTCAGCCGACGAGCCTCGGGCCGAAATCGGCGACCGTCACGATAACCAGCAATGCTCCTACGTCACCAACTACCGTAGATGTCTCAGGCAATGTACCGCCCGGTGACGTCCGTGTGACTGGTTCCTTTGATTTTGGAGATGTTTGTGCCGGGACACTTGCTGAAAAGACAATTTCAGTCTGTAATGTTGGGAAATGTAACCTTGCCGTGACCAGAGTGGCCTTTGATCCGGCGTGCTCTGACTTTTCCATTATCAATAATCCCTTCCCAGCCACGGTGAGTCCTGATTCTTGTGTAAATCTCGTTATCCGCTTCACCCCCACTTCTGATGGGCCTAAGAGTTGTACTCTTGTTATCACCAGTGATGATCCTGATGCCTCTGAGATCACAAAGACTGTTACGGCGGATACTCCGGAACCTTCAATCGATATACCGTCAAATCTTACGTTCCTGCCTACGGTTATACAAAGTCTCGGCAATTGTCAATCGCAGAAGTCTTTCCCAATATCGAATACCGGGACGTGTAATCTCACGATCACGGATGTATCCATCACGAACAATTCAGCCGAATACTCTCTGGTGGGTCGTCCGTCATTGCCCATAATCCTGGAACCCGGGCATATAGCAGGAGAGGGAGATTTGATGACTGTCTTTCAACCAATGGTTCTGGATAGAGAACGCACAGGTCAGTTGACAGTCACTTACGAAACTGACCCTACCACTCATGCCACTACCAGTGTGACCCGTGATTTTTGCGGAGAGGGAACCATGACAGGTGCACGAGTCCTCGTGACACAGAATGGAACCCCTCTGCTTTCGGTTGAGCAGATCAAGATTCAGCGTATCAACGGGAACCGTAACAGAAAGATCGTTGACACAATAGATGTGTCTAAAAACCTCGATCTGCAGACAGTTACACAAGATCCTCCCTGCGCGACTTTCCAGTTCCACAGAGAATATGGTACTGTTTCCAACCCAATACAATTGCTGCCAGGCGATTATACAATCACTGCAACAGCGATCATCAATGGAAAGAGAAAGAGCAAGACGGTTGGATTTAATGTAGATACCTGCGGCTTTAACCAGAATATCGAGATCAGATTCTAAGATCAAATTAGAGAGATGGACGCTTGCGTCCATCTCTCTAATCACTTCGGTCGAGTCTAATTTTTCTTGGAGAAGCTTGTTAAAAAGGATCCATCTGTCTTTTACCTTTATTCAGCATATGCAGCTTCTGAGTATCTTCTTCCGGCATTATTCTCTGTCTCCCGGTTATTCCATTGGGTCCTGCTGTCTTATTTATTTCCTTCTGCTTTACAGGGGGTTTGAGAATTTCCTTTTGTCAGACTTTCCTTTTTAGGGATTGCATAACCTTTTTAGGAAAGCCTTTAGTCATCCTGTCTTTTCTGTGGAAACTGTCAGAAAAGAAATATATAATATGTAAGGTAAAATGCCCAGAATTATATTTGACATTGAGACAGTCGGAAAAGATTTTAAATCTCTTGATGAACCGGTTCAGGAATACTTTCTGCGGTATGCAGAGACTGCCGATGAAAAAAAAGAGATGAAAGAACAGTTGTCATTCTACCCGTTAACAGCCGAGATTGTTACTATTGGGATGCTCAATACGGACACAAATGAGGGCTTTGCATTCTTCCAGACAACAGGAGATCCTCTGCTGCCTTTTGAAGAAGATAATGTCCGCTATGAAACCGGTACAGAAAAGGAAATTCTTCAGAAATTCTGGAAAATCATGAAAGGCTGCGATAAATTTGTTACCTTTAACGGAAGAGGTTTTGATTGTCCTTTCATTCTCATCCGTTCAGCTGTTCATAAGATAAAGCCGACAAAAGACCTGATGCCGAACAGATACGGTGACACACATATAGATCTTCTTGACCAGCTAAGCTTTTATGGCGCATCACGGAGGAAGTTTAATCTTGATATGTGGTGCAGGACTTTCGGGATAAAGAGCCCCAAAGAAGGCGGCATTACAGGTTACGAGGTAAAAGATCTCTTTAAGGCAGGCAGACACCTTGATATTGCGAAATATTGCGTCGGTGACCTTAGAGCAACAATGGAACTTTTCATGTATTGGGAAAAGTACATAAAGTTCTCACCATAAGATCCGGAAGCAGACAATATCACTCAGGAACAGAAATTATAATTGTTTTTCTTTCGATAATCGTAAAGAAGTCAAGTCCGGCCAGGATTTCAAGGAGTATTAGATTCTGCTCTGTAAGTAATCATTCACCCTATTAATCCTGAACCTGTCGTCATCAAGAACATTATGAACAAAGTTGAAGATAAGCTTTCTCTGATCAGAGGTTAGTCCAGGATAAAAAACAGGGTTTGCGACTACCGCTCCCCTGAAGGCAAAAAAGGGCGCAACAACTTCTGTTATTTTTGTATCTCCTGAGGCCGTTATGTATTCCTCGAAAAACAGTTGAAGTCCCTCAAGATATGCCCCTCTGACGTCACTAAAGTTTTCTACTGAGAAAAAAATATAGTTTATGGCAAGCGCTGTTATGTCATCTGCAGGTTCTCCCCATGGCCCCCTGCTCCTGTCGAGGAGGATGAAATCTATTTCCCCGCTCCCCCCCGGCAAAGGGGCAGTAAACCAGATATTACCCGGATGAAAATCGCCGTGTATCTGGGAAAGTCTCTCATATCCCGGTTTCAACCGTGCATACCAGTCAACTGATTTTTTAATAATATCTGCCATCTCTTCATATGACATTGTTCCATCGGGATATGTATCAAAAACACCCATCAGACATTCACCATGTCCAACAGTATCTCTCAGCTTCCTCCAGTACAGGGTCTTTGAATCCTTTTTGATCGCATGAATCTCTGCGAGGTATGAGGTCATTGCCCTTATTTTATTTATATCCTTTTCATCAAGATGATCCTTTTTTGAAAATTCGGCCAGGTCGCTAAAGTAATGTTCACCTTCTGCCTTCTCCATCAGCAGATAATATTCCTTGCCTCCGCCGACAGACTTCACAGAACCATCACTCATTTCAGAAAACACATCTACAGCCTTTACATGTTTTGGCAGGTTGCCATATTCATCAAGATCAAGAAGGAATACCGAAGCCCTGTCAGAAGGATAGTCGTGGCCCAGGCCTTCAGGAATAAGCGCTTTTATGACATATGACTGGTTACCGGCTGATGTCCTCATCTCGATAAGGAACCCGGAGCCCTGAACACCCGAACCAAGTTTCCTGATATCCACATCAATGATATCCCTGAATGTGTTAAGAAGATAGGCCTTTATTGCAGCTTCATTGATCATAGTAGATGGTCGTCAGTTTTTCCTGTTATTCCAGCTTGTCTGGAATCTTTCTTTAAGTAAGTCCTAAAGGAAATGAAGAAGGATTCTCGCCTCGGCGAGTCGCTGAGGTGACCGAACAAGTCGGAATGACATTTAGTTGAGATAAAATTTGTTATAAATAATTTCACATCTCACCAAAATTACTTCTGTATCTTTCAATAAAATCTTCATAGGTGAAGTGATGCTCCTGTGTCCCGTATTTTTCTATGGCATATGCAGCAGCAATGGTTCCCATCCTTCCGGCAGTTTCAATGTCCCTGCCTGTAACAACCGCCTTCAGCAGTCCTGCCCTGTATGCATCGCCGGCGCCTGTTGGATCTACAACACCGTTGACCTTTGCAGGAGGAATATATGCTTCATCATCAGGTGAAAGTATGACAGAACCTTTTTCCCCGAGAGTTGTAACCATCCTTTTTGTCAGTCCCAATAGTCCGCTTTTATCCATGCCTGTCATCTTCATGACGAGTTCCATCTCATAGTCATTTGTGATAAGCAGCATTGATCCATCTATCCAATCCCTGAGAGACTTCCCCTCCCACTTTGAAAGAGACTGACCTGGATCGCAGATATAGCGAATCCCCTTTTCTCTGCATATCCCCGCATATCCGATCATATCCTGAAGGTTCCCGGGCGCGATCAGCACAATCGAGTTTTCAAAATCTGCACCTTCGAACCTGTATTCTGAAGGATATTTCATGGCGCCGGGGTTGAATCCTGTTATCTGGTTATCTGACATATCAGTAGTTATATATGCTCCGGCGGTAAATTCATCCTGTATTATCCTGATCCCTTCAACAGGCATCTTGTTCTTTATCAACCAGTCAAAATAACCCTGATAGTCTTTCCCTATAGTTGCAACAATCAGCGGCTTCTCATTCAGCAGGCTTAGTGTATAGGCTATATTTCCGGCAGTGCCGCCAAATTTCTCAACCAGGCCATTAACATTAAAACATACATTCAGGATATGTATCTTGTCCGGGAGGATGTGATCTGCAAATTTCCCCGGAAAATCCATAATCCTGTCATATGCCATCGAACCAGATATGTAAATATTCATCATTCGAGCAACCGGAGTTCAGATTCTATTGATGACTTCCTCTGAACAAGTTCAGCCTTTTTTTGCTGCACAGCATACAGCTGTTGTTTTAGAGGTTCTACCTCTTTTTCCAGTTGCTTAATTTGGATGAGATTGTAGCTGAATCTCCTGCCTGTCTTTTGATTTATTGTTGTTACTAAACCGGCTTCCTGTTCTTCTGCAGTCTTGATCTCTGAAATTACTGATTGCAGTTCTGTTCTTAACGCATTTATCTGGTTGCTCTTGTCGTTCCCGGGTTCTTGAGTTCGGGGTTGTTCCTGAGATTGAGTCCGGGGTTGCTCTTGAGATTG
>Ga0315278_10000587_pt1 | contig 32234 bp, 30 predicted proteins | sample YL17G06_0_MG_FD_203880 | JGI IMG/M metagenome (GOLD analysis project Ga0315278, IMG submission 203880) | Sediment microbial communities from Yellowstone Lake, YNP, Wyoming, USA - YL17G06_0 | ecosystem: Environmental > Aquatic > Freshwater > Lake > Sediment | place: USA: Wyoming | collected... | reverse complement strand
CCAAGACACGAATTCAAAGAAATTCAACATAGGAGTCAATATCGAAAAAATGTGTAACCTAATGACATTCAGAACCAAAAAAAAGAACCCGCAAAATTTAGCGTGTAGCCTTAACTTAGTGACATTCGGGACAGTCAAAAAAATTCCCTTCCCCCGTTATCCTTCTTATCATACCCAATGCCATATAATAGTTGCCGGTCATCCCTCCATATATAGGGCTTCCCGGAACAGGTGTCCAGGAGGGTGCGAGCCATCCTTTTCCTGTTCAAAATCTGTGATTACTCATTATTTCATTATTGGGTCTTGAAATATTTTTGAATTTGTGCTATTGATAATACCGGTATGCAGGAAATTATGAAAAAGGAGTTTGACTGTGAATGTTGAAAGAAAAATTCCTGGCGATCCACTCGATTTTATCCGCCAGTGTATTCGAAAGAGAAGCATTTTATGGACCTATCATATCAATATGAGAATGGTGAATCGCTTCATTTCCCGTCAAATGATACTGGAATCGATCGAGAACTACGAGATTATCGAGTCTTATCCTGAAGACAAGTATTTGCCAAGTTACCTCATATATTCCAGGTATCAACTCACTGTTTTCCATGTACTATTTGCGGTAGATGTCGAAAACATGAATGTTCGGGTAATAACAGCCTACCGGCCAGACCCAAAAAAGTGGTCGGAAGATTTTAAAAGGAGACAAAGAAAATGAAATGCCATATTTGCGGTGGGAACCTAAATCCAACGAGAACAGACCTGCCTTTTAAGCGTGATGAAAAAAGCATTGTGATTTTTAAAGATATCCCTATTTTTCAATGCGAAAATTGCCGGGAATATTTGATTGAAGACCCTGTGATGGAGGAGGTTGAATCCGTCATGGCAGGAGTGAATCCAACCGTTGAATTAGAGATATTCAAATATGCTGCATGAACGAAAGTAAAAACAAAAAACTCTCCGGCATCTCTAACGCAGGTACCGAGGAAGAGATTGCCGAATTTTGGGACTCCCATAGTCTTGCTGATTATTGGGAGCAAACCAGGGAAGTTGAAATTGAAGTCAGAGCCAAATATAGACCCCGTATAACTCTAGACCCGGAAATCTATGAGAGGGTTGAGGGAATTAGGGACACTCAAAAAAAATGAGAAAAAATTTGAAAAAGGTAAAGGAAATAAGGGGACAGGCAAGAATGTCATCAGGGGTGTTTTTTATTTATTTAAATTATTTTTGAGGTATGAACAGCCAGGTCGCTTAAGGCAGTGGATTGCATCAGATAAGTAATCTTGTAGGTGAAGGACTCCCGCCGGATAGTATCCATCATCTGCCGTAAATCCGTCCCGGGATTCGGCCCCGAAATATAAGGTGAGAGATATCCCCACATATGTTGAACAGCGTTTAATAACCTGCCGTAAGGCGGGGGAATCGCCAGGAGATCGACAAATTCCCGGGCTACCCGTTCAAAAAGTTCTCTATTATCATTTTTCGATATCAGCGGCCCGATATCCCGGTAATATCCCGGGTCCCTGGCCAATATCGAATACTTGTGTTGAGCCCATAATTGTTGGCAATTAACCGGCAGTGGAATACGTCCTTGCTCACGGCCGTTGTATTTTCCTTTTAAGATATCGAACTGCCGGGAAGGAATGTCTATGAACATTTTTTGTACTGTCTCGTCTTCCACATCTTGCATGGGTGTAAAATGGTTATAGTTTCTGAGGGACATTTCCGAGACCAGGAGATCGTGTCTTTTTTTTAACTCCGCCAATTTATTGAGCCAGCGAAGCGTTTCCGGGTGCCTGGAGTACCCCTTTTTCCCCTTTGCAATAACGACGAAAATACCGTGGATTTCACGGTGCTCGGCCAACAGGCTTTGGCGGTTCAAGTAACCCGGGTTGACATCCCATACCCGCATTTCAGACCTCCGGAATCCTAAAACACCTATATTATATATTATAATACAATAAAAATCATGGAAGAGAAAAAAGAGTGACATTCTGAGATATTTCTTGCCTGTCTCCTTCCGCCTCATTGTCATTTTCGATCCCTTCTGGATATAAAAAAACTCAGGCTGAAACTGGACGCTGGGCGATATGTTGAACCCTTTAAACAATCCTACCTGGAAACCGGCTAGATATTTTTGTTCCATCCCGGCGGGTTCCACGGAATAGAATTTTGATAGGTTGAAACCTCCTTTAATTCCACCTTGCGCGGACAGGTTGATGGTTAAGATAAACATCACTGCCAGCACCACACACATGATTTTTATATTTTTCATTTTGTTTTCCTCCTTTTTTAAAATTTTTAAGGCAGGGCCAGTTTAGTATTGCGTTGGTTTTGTCTCCTTTCATTTATTTTTTCCAACCGCCTATAAGATAACGCAAGTTTCAAATTTTTTATTCCAGAATGATAATATCATATATTTTTTTCCAGAGCGACGATATAATAAGGGTTTCGAGAGTTATTGATTTGTAAATCAATAATAATTTATAGTGAGATATTGGCCTGTCCCTGAAATACCCTTAATGTTATCAATGTATCAATGCAGCGAACCATCCTAATAGGCCCCCCGCGTCATATCGCCGCGGGGCCCCCTGCAATGGTTCTACAATAGGGCACGGGCGCAACCCGCGCGAAACTGCGGCACAAGCGCAAGCATTGAATGGTAATCTCTTATTGTATTTTAACCGGGTCGGGATGAAAATATCCTTTCCCATCCCACCAACCATTCACATAGGGCTTTACCGGCGCGATGCCTTCCATCATTTGATGGGTCCTGCCGTTGGCTAATTCCAACCAACCCCGGGAGGTGGGTAACTTTACTTCGGGCTCCGGCTCCTGCCCCTGGATATCGGATGCGGGAACAAAATACATCCACGCGCCGTTGTTGTGCCCTACTATCGTCCCTTCAACGAAATATCCCCCCGGTTTCCTGTAATCGCCTTTGGCGAAAAATGTATAGTCCTTTAACTCCAGGTACCCGGGGATTTCCGCCGGCGGCATCGGTATATTGACAATTAAAGGGGTCTTCTCACTGCCCCATTCATCATACCGCTTCACTACTTTTTCCAGGACCGTTTCGTTTCCTTTTTGTAAAATAAATTTAATATAGTCCCCGGAATAGGCGCCGGGAAAAGCGCCCCGTGGAAGTTCATGTCTCCGCATACCGGGGGCGTAGAGAAAGAAATAAAACCAGAGGTGGTTCTTCCCCTTTAGATCAGGGTCGTACATAAAGCCGCTGATCTTTCTAATGGGCGCCCTATCCCGATCCAAAACCAATGCAAAGAATTTATACTCATCGGGCAGGCGCTGCGGCAAATCCACCATGATGGTGAGATAATTTCTCCCGCTGCCCATTTCTCCCACCCGTTCCAATTCCTTACTTAACCGCTCTAAATCCAGGGAGACTGGGGCGGTTTCCACGCTTGTCCCTGTATCCCCTGCATCCGCGCGGCACTCGCCGGCGCTAAAGAGAAAGAAAAATAATCCCATCGCTGCGAAAATCCAAACTACTGATTTTGTTTTCATTTGTCAGTTCCTCCTGTCATAAATTTTTTATATGCTTCATTCACGTTTTGAGTGTTTGTTCCAACCAATCCAGGTATTTGCCGAATTCGCTGCTTACCTTATCCCTGGCGGCCTTCCCCTGCTTTTTCTCCAGGGAATCCAGGTACTCGCCGCTTACCAGCCCGGCGCGCGCTTTCTCGCCCCCGATGAACAATAAGTACATCCGCAGGGTGCAATAATTAAAGCGAGAATAATCATCCAATAAATTTCTCCCGGAAAGATAATCGTTCATCATATGTAAATAACCCTCCGCCGGGAGATACTGTTTCTTTCGCAGGGCCGCCGAAGCCATGTGAATATAGGTTGCCGGCGTTTCAACCCGCTGCCCCGGGTTTTCTTCCTGTACCGCGGCGATAATTTTTTGGGCGTCGTTATCGCTGCCCAATACCAGGGGCAAGTAATTCTCCAATAACGGGCTGTGAATACAGGAATGCAAATAATCGATATTTTTATACCTCCCCCAGATACTGTTTGAAATGAAAAGTTCATCGATTACCGGGGAAACGGTAAAGTATGGGATTGTTTTTTCCCGCATCGATTCGGGCCATAATTTTGTCATACTCCCGCTGTTCATAAAATTCGCCTTTGAAGCGGGGGAATTCATGAAATCGATATAAGCGGCAATATCCCCGGGCACGCTTGCTAAACGGGAAGATAACCGATGGGGATAATTATCCGCCAGCGGCGGCGCATCTGCAAGCCAATCCCTCAATCGCCGGCCGTCCGCGATAAAAAAGGCGCCCAATTGTTCCGGGCTTTCAAAACCCAGCGTACGCAGTTCCGGTCCCACCACGGGGTCATGCCATTGCCGGGCAAAATCTTCTTCGGTCACGCGTTTGACTGGGTTCTTGAGGCCCACCATCATCCACTCCAGCCCGGACCCGGTCCAGAGGGAATTCTCATGGAAAACTTCACCAAAACCTTTTAATATGGACCGGGTTTCCGATACGCTCAACTGGTAAACAGGCAGCCAGTAGGTAACGATCCCCCCTTCGGACAGACGGTCATATAGCAGTTGAAAATATTCCTGCGTATAAAGGTTCACAATCCCTTTGCTTTTGGGCGGCGGGGGTTCCGCCGTTATTAAATCGAACTTCCGCCGGCGCGTCAGGAGAAAGAACCGGCCGTCTTCGATATGTACTTTGACCCGGGGATCATGAATGGGGTTCTCCTTTGGGTCCGGGAAAACAACGCGGCCCTCTTCTACGATCTCCCGGGAGATGTCCACGATTTCGATATTTTCAAAACCCTTCGTATCCGTCATTGCCTTTGCCGTCATGCCGCACCCGTAACAGATCAAAAGGACATCCTTAATGCCGGGGTTCACGACTGTGGGCCAGTAAACAAAGAGTTTCATATACCGCCGCGCCCCCATCCAGGTGCCGGACATCGTATGACTGTTGGTGACCAACCGGTAATAATGAGGTTTCCCTAACAAATCGCTCTCCAAATACTGGATCGTTTCCACCACGCCTTCCCGGGCTGCCACCCTTTGCTCACCGTTCTTACTATAACGTTCGTAAGGTATTTTTAAATAGTGAGTATCCATGAAACCGAAAGGGAAAAACAATAAGGAGGCAGCATATGCGGCGATTACGGCGTGTGAGAGGGAAATTCGTTTCTTTAACAGCGCCGATTGTTCTTTTGGGAGCGCCAGTAAGGCCATGACGCCGAAGCAAAGCGCGAACAGGAAAAAACTTTTCTCAACGCCGAGATAGGGGATGAAAACAAACCCGGCCGCCAGGGAACCGATCATGCCGCCGGTGGTATTGGCTAATGTCAGCAGCCCCACGGCTTTTGTTTCGGAGCCCATTTCTTTATGTAGGGCTTTTCCCAGTATGGTAAAAATAACGCCCGATAAAAAACAAACCGGGAATATAAGGAATAATGAAAGGAATGATATCTTAACATTCTCGCTGAACATTCCCATAAGGCCATGAAAAGCGAAAGCGCCAAAATTGGTGTAAAGGAGAACCACCAGTATACCGTTGAAAACCAACACGGCGGTGAGAAAGCGGTCGGCGTCCGGTCGCAGCCGAAACCATTTGGACGCTGCCATCCCACCCAGGCTGATTCCCAACAGGACCGCCGCCAGCACCAGGGTGAAATTGAAGGTAGTGGCGCTGAAAAACAACAGCATGAAGCGAAACCAGTTGACTTCCAGGGCCAACACAGTGAAACCGGAAAGAAAACCGGCGGCCAATAGGCGGATGGTTTTAAATGAAAAAACCAGCATCGATTCCGCCTCCGGCGGCCAGGAACCCTTTTGAAAAAAGCCCTCACGGAGGGCGAGGTTCCCGACACCTCCCAAAACTTTTGATAATGAAAAGGTTTTTGGTTCTTCCTTGTTTTTCAAGTAGACCCAGGCGGCCGCGGCGGCGGCCAGCAGGTTGAAACTTGCGGCCAGGAGCCCGGCGCCCCGGATACCGAGCCATTTCACCAGGAACAATTCCCCACTTATCACCCCGGCTGCCGCGCCAAAGGTATTCCACCCGTAGAGTATTCCCAGTGAATGTCCGAAGTTTGGGGTTTCATGATTCGCATGCAGCGTCAGTGCGTTTACCAGCACGGGCAAAGTCGCGCCCATGGCGCAAGCCGGCGCCGCCATCAGGCAAAAGGCGGTAACGGTTTTAAAACCGTTAAGAAGGAAATCATGCCCCAGGAGTACTCGGTACACCGGGACAAAAATTTTGGTGAGGTTAGGCAGAAGCAGGACCAGTAAAAAACCGGAGACGCCGATGATAATTTCCAGCAGGGCATAGAAGCGGATGGGGGTTTTGATTTTATGGCCTTTGAATCCGACCAGGCCGCTTCCCAGGGCCAGGCCGCCCATGAAAGCAGCGAGCGCCAGGGAAGTAGCCCATACGCTGTTGCCGAAAGTCAAACCGGCCAACTGGAACCATAATAGCTCGAAAATAAGCGCCGAAGCGCCGGAAAAGAAAAAAATCGCACAAAGTATTGCAGTCATGGTAGTATTTTAACTGAAAAGGGCGTTTATTTCAATAAAAAAAAAGTGCTGGGCTTGACATTTCCGCGGAATGTAGTATAAAAGGAAGTCGAAATAAATTAAGGAGACTAAAATGAACCCGACAAAAGACGAAAAAGGTCTGACAGCAATCGTCGAGACCGATAAAGGAACGATTCGGCTAAAACTTTTCAGCGACAAAACGCCGCTAACGGTGGGCAATTTTGTCAACCTGGCGCAAAGGGGCTATTACAACGGGCTGAAATTCCACCGCGTGATCGCCAACTTTATGATCCAGGGCGGATGCCCCCATGGCACCGGCGCCGGCGGACCCGGGTATAAATTCGAAGATGAATTCGCACCGGGATTAACCCATAACAAACCCGGGATTCTTTCCATGGCCAACTCAGGACCCGGCACCAACGGCAGCCAGTTCTTTATTACCCATGTCCCCACCGACTGGCTGGATCGAAAACACTCTGTTTTCGGCGCAGTGCTGGACCAACAAGACCAGGACGTAGTAAACCGCATCGCCCAGGGGGATAGTATCCGCAAAATCACCATCGAAGGCGATTATTCCCAATTACTGACTCAAATCAAACCCCGGCTGGACCAATGGAACCAGGCGCTGGGTCAACGGTTTCCCCATTTGGACAAATTGTTATAAAATAAATAATTTCCACTTGACATCGGAAAAGGAGTTTTGTAATATATCAATCTAAACGTTTAATTTAAACAAAATAAGGAACCATAGGTACATGAAACAAGGTACGAGGCGGCTGTGAAAAAGAAAATTAGCCTGAGAGTCATCCAGAGAATATCTTTTTACTATGAAGCTTTATTGAAACTGAATCTGACCGATGATTCCTATATATCCTCCAAGAAACTGGAAGAAATAACCGGGGTTTCTTGCAACCAGGTGCGTCAGGATTTTTTCTACCTGGGTATCTCTATTGGAAAACAGAAGAAAGGTTACCAGGTCAAAAAATTGTTCCGGGAGTTAAGAAAGATATTGTCCATCGATCGGGGGGCGGAAGTGGTAGTTATCGGCGCCGGGCGTTTGGGCCGCGCCCTTTCGGAGTATAAATTGTTTAAAGTCAGGAATATCCATGTAGCGGCGCTGTTCGATGTCAAACCGGGACTGGTGGATACTTCCGTGGATATAAAAGGGGAAAATATCCAGATTTATCATACAGATCGACTGGAACAATATTTAAAAGAACACCCGGAAATTAAAATCGCCCTGTTAAGCGTCCCGGAACAAGCGGCCCAGGAAACGCTGGACCGCCTGGTTATTTACGGGATAAAGGGGGTAGTGAACTTCGCGCCCAGGATACTGAAACTTCCCAAAAGCACAAAAGATGTCCAATTGGTGAACGATTGCATCGGCGCCTCTTTGTACAAAATCGTTTACCAGATTTATCATAAGAAATAATTAGGATAGACACCAGGGGCAACAAAAATGGACGTGGTTTTACATATTGTCTTTTTTATCGTATTACTGGTATTCAGCGCTTTTTTTTCCTCGGCCGAGACGTCGCTGTTATCTCTTAACATGATCAAGCTCAACCTCAAGGCCAAAAAAAAAAAGAAAAAAGCAGTATTGGTGAAAAGGATACTCAAGAACCCTGAAGAATTCTTTTCTACGATTTTGATCGGCAATAATTTTACCAACATTGCGGCCGCCACCATATCCACCGTCCTTTTTACCCGGCTGTTAAAGACCGATGAAGAATTGGTCCTGCTGATCTCCACCATGGCCACCACCATTGTTATTTTACTTTTCGGCGAAATCGTGCCTAAATCCTTTGCCTTCCGCTACAGCGAACGGATGTCTTACATATACGCCTATCCAATCCGGTTTTTCACTTATTTGTTCTACCCCCTGGTCAAAATCACCTCCGCGATTTCCAACTTTATTTTCAAAAAAGGCTCCCCACGCATTGAGAAAAAAGACCTTACCATCGAGGAAGTCAAACACTTTTTGTCCTCCGAGATTCAATTGTTCAGCTACAGCCCGGAATCGCTGCGCATGGTGAACGAAATACTGGATATCGCGGAAAAAGATATCAAGAGCATCATGACCCCGCGTATGAATATCGTGGCCCTGGACGAAACCGCCTCTACAGATGAATTAATAAAAATTATCGCCGCCAAGAGAATAACCAAAATTCCCCTTTACCGGGACACCCTGGACAATATCACCGGCATCGTCCATATGGATAAACTGATTACGGTGCTGGTGGCCGGTGAACTGAAAAAAATAAGTTTAACGGATATTGCTGTGAAACCCATCTTTATCTCCGAGTACTCCTCGTTGAACTATGCATTGAAAGAATTTAAAAAATTCGGGCTGAATATTGCCGTGGTCCTGGATGAATACGGCGCCACCATCGGTATTTTAACCCTCAGCGATATTTTCCGAGAAATCCTGGGCGAAATAGAGATCGGCAGTCACCCCATCCGCCAGACCGGGGAAAACCGATTCCTGGTTAACGCCGGTATGGCCGTGGAAGAAGTCAATGCGAAACTCAATATCCAATTGCCGGAGAAAAAGGATTATACAACTTTATCCGGTATGTTTATCTATCATTTCGGCAAATTCCCCAAAGAAAACTCCACTATCACAATAAACGATATGGTATTGGTGGTCAAACGCATGGGCAAACGAAAAATAGATGAAATCCTGGCGATTCGCCATAAAAATGAATGATATAAAATGAAAAAAGTATCCGTCGTCATCATTACCTTGAATGAAGAAGACCGTGTTGAAGAAGCATTAAAAAGCTGCCGGGACATTGCCGACGAGATCGTGGTGGTGGACTCTTTTTCCACGGATAAGACCTGCGAAATCGCGGCCCGGTACGGCGCGGTTATTTATAAAAATGTGTTCAGCGACTACGGCTCGCAAAAAAACCTCTCCCTGGAAAAAGCGTCCCATGAGTGGGTATTGAACCTGGACGCCGATGAACGCGTCTCCGACCGCTTGAAAAATGAAATCCTGGCGTTTAAACAAAAACCGGACTCCGAAGCCGGGGAAGATAATACGGATGGCTTCCGCATCAACCGCAAAACCGCTTACCTGGGGCGGTGGATCAAACATTCCGGCTGGTACCCGGACTGCAAATTACGGCTCTTCCGCAAAAGCAAGAGCAGGTGGCAAGGCCGAATCCACGAAGCGCTTGTACTGGATGGCAAAACCTCCCGGATGGCCGGCGATATCCTTCACTTCACCTACCGCGATATAACCGACCACATTCAGCGGTTGAACAGCTATTCCCGGCTGCAGGCCCCGGATATTATCGATAAGAAAAAGAAATTACTCTATTTAAGGGCTTTTTTACTGCCGCCTGTTACCTTTTTAAGGTTCTACTTCTGGAAGCTGGGAATCCTGGACGGGTTCCCCGGACTGGTAATCGCCCTGGTCTCCTCCTGGGCAACAGCCATGAAATACCTGAAAGCGATTGAGTTGAAAAGGAAAAGCAAAAGCAAAGAGAATTTATTTTAAATTTAATATTTAAAATAAGACCTATTTCTGTTAAAATAGGACCTACATAGAAATATTGAAACATTAAAATATAATAGGAGTACAAAAATGACCAACGGCAGCCAACAGGGCGAGTTATTAGAGTTAGATGCGGCGATCAACTTTCTTTACGATACCTTTACCGGGAAAACCACCAATCATTTCGAATTGTTGGGGCTTTCCACTACCGCCACTCAAAAAGATATCGAAACCGCTTACAAAAAATATTCAGAGGAATTTTCCCCGCAGCGCATTGCCATGCTGACCGACCCCGAAACAAGGAAAAAAGGTAATTTTCTCATCTCACGGGGAAAACAAGCCATCGAAATCCTGTTTGATTTTAAGAAGCGCGCCGATTACGAGAAGAGGGGATTCCGGGACCCTTCACCCGAAGATATACCGGAAGATACCGATGAAGAAAAAGCCAAAGGTATTTTTAAAAAGGCCAAATCCCTCAAAGCCATGAAGGATTATGATAAAGCGGTCTGGGCGCTGAAAGAAACCATTAAACTGGACGCCACCAAACCGGCCTATTACTTGATGCTGGGACAGTGCCAGGCGCAGTCCCCCCAACATAAAAAAGAAGCGGAAGAGAACCTGCAAAAAGCCGCGGAAATGGAAGCCTGGAATGCGGAACCTTTTTTCGAACTGGGAATGTTGTTTTATTCCGAGCGGTTGTTCAAACGGGCGGAGACTTTTTTCCGGAAAGCGCTGGAATTGGAACCCACCCACCGCCAGGCCAGGATCAAATTAGAGGCCATCGTGGGCCCGGAGAAAAAATTTATGGATGTCGCCCAGGATGCACTGGGAAAATTCATTCCCTCTATCTTCGGTAGGAGAAAATAAAAAATTCTGGCGCCTTGGCGCCTTGGTGGCTTGGTGGCTTATGAATTTGGGGCAGATTCATCAAACCCTTATTTTGGGAAGAGTTCCTCGAATTAAAAATCGAAGGGCCCTTTGCGCCGTTCGTCGACGGGCTTCTTAAGCCGGTATTATAACGAACAGGCGGCTCCTGTTCCCTACCAATATGCGCATTGCGCAATACCTTTTCGGATAACCTCTTGCCGATTCTATCGGGTTTCATTTTTCTAATCACTTGATGATTTTGAAAAGGCACATTATTCAACCATTTAGTGACATTTTTGACTGTCCCGTTTCCATCGGTTTCCATGCTTCGGCAATATTTCTCTGATACCAATTTGTGGGGATAGGGTTCGGGCGCAGCACTTTTTTAATTGAAAAAAAAGGGGAATTGGTCTACAATGGCATTCATGCGGATCATATTGCCGGTACTTCTTTGTTGGTTTTTCCTTTTTCCCCAAAGCGGGCCAGCCGCGCTCAAAAACCAACAATACGACCCCTGGAAAGATCAAACCACGGAAACTTACGAAATTTACGCCCGCATCATCTCATTTTACCTGCAAATGTTCGACCGTACAGGAAAGAAAGAATATCTATATAAAGCGATTTATTTCAGCGAGACGCGCAATCTCCATGTCTATGAATCGATCCCGGGGATTCCCACTCCCGTTAAAATCCACACTTTCGCTGAACTTAATATCCCCTTGATCCGGCAAAAATTAAAACCCGGGCAGGTCATCATCAAGTATACCCTATCAAAAGACGATGTTTATGCTTTCTATATCGAAAAAAACGCCGTGGGTTACCGCAAGCTGGACATTACTACTTCCCAATTGGTAGACCTGGTGCGCCGGTTGACCGAACCCCTGGAGGATTTTACCCGCGGCGGCGTGGATTACCTGCGCGTTCATTTTGATCTACCGCTGGCCCGGCAATTGTACAACATATTATTGGGGCATTTCAAGAAGCGCCGGCAACACGGAACGGGAACTACCCGGGAGATTTTTATTATCCCGGACCGGGAACTTTTCAAATTACCTTTCGAAGCGCTGGTCACGTGTTTTAACCGGAGGGACCCGGAACCGGACGTTATATTCTCGGAATATGCCTCCGCCGGTTATTTGATCGAGGATTACGCCGTCTCCTATTTTCTCTCCCTTTTCGATATCCTGAAAAAAGCGGAAAAAGCGCCGCCGGCCGGCGCCCCCGTGAAAAAATATACCCTATCCGCTTTTGGCGGCCCCACCATTCGAAATGTACCCATGCCCGGTAATAGCAACGAAAATAACGGCTTGAAATTTCCCAGGGAAATCCCCGCTTCCCGTAGGGAAATACTGGATATTGCCGCGATTTTCGGGAAGAAAGAGTCCCGTATTTTTTTAGCGGACCTCTTCGATCGGAAAAATTTCGAAACCTTTGCGCCCCGTTCGCGGGTGATTCACATCGCCACCCATTTCTTCAACAATATCGAGCACCCCCAGCATTCGGCCCTGGTGTTTTCGTCGCCCGGGGGCGGCGGCAACGCCGCCGTAGATTATTACTATGCTTATGAAGTTTTCAAGTTGAAGCTGGACGCCGACCTGGTGGTGCTGAGCGCCTGTGAAAGCTCGGAGAAACACCTGGAAGGCCTGCAAGGTCTCATGGGCATGACCGCTTCTTTCCGGAACGCCGGGGCGCGGGCCATGATCGTCAGCATGTGGCCCGTGGATGAATACAACAGCCAATTGATCCCGCTCTTTTACCGGCAATACCGCGAAGGAAACCCAAATGCCGCGGCGTTACGGGCCGCCAAATTGCAGTTCATGGGGCAAACGGCGGTCCTGGTAAACGGGTTGAAAATCTCTTTTAGCCATCCATTCTTATGGGCCGATTATATTTTGTATAATTTTGGTTTACCCCTTGCCCTCCGGGGGCCAAAAACCTTTTTATAAAAAGGTTTTTGGATTTCCAAAAATTTTTGATTATTAGGGCCTATATTTTACGGATTACTACTTCTTCGTTTTCAATGTCGGCTTTTACTTTTCCACCTTTGGACAATTCCCCAAAAAGCACCTGGTCCACAAAATAGGATTTTATCTTCTCCTCGATCAAACGCGCCACTTCCCTGGCGCCGAAAAGATCGGAAAACCCCTGCTTTGCCAACCACTCGTAACACTGCTGCGTCACTTCCAGGGAAATGGCCTTCTCTTCCAGGATCTTCCGGAATTCCGAGATATTTTTCTTTACGATTTGCAGCACAATGGCTTCATTCAAACCGTTAAAGTGAACAACCCTGTCCAACCGGTTCCGGAATTCCGGTGAGAAATGCTTTTCCACCGCGATTTTAATCGAACTCTTCGCCCCCCCCCTGGTCCCGCCGAACCCGATTTTCGGTTTGCCCAGGTCCCGGGCCCCGGCATTGGAAGTCATAATAATTATCACGTGCCTGAAATCCGCCTTTTTCCCCGTATTATCCGTTAAAGTCGCATAATCCATGACCTGCAAAAGCGTATTGAAAATATCCTGGTGCGCTTTTTCAATTTCATCCAACAGCAGTACCGCATGGGGGGTCTTGCGGATGGCTTCCGTCAACTGGCCGCCCTGCTCAAACCCCACATACCCCGGCGGGGAACCCACCAACCGCGCCACCGTATGCTTTTCCTGGTACTCGCTCATGTCGAAACGGTGCAGCGTGACGCCCAGGATATTGGCCAATTGGCGCGTTAATTCCGTTTTCCCCACGCCGGTGGGCCCCACGAACAGCAGCGACGCCACAGGTTTATTGGGATCGCGGAACCCGGCCCGCGACCGCTTGATGGCCTCGGCAACACTCCGCACCGCCCCATCCTGGCCGAAAATCTGCTGCATCAATTCCGTCTCCAGGTTCATCAATTTGGATGTCTCATTTTCAGAGATGGTCTTTTCCGGGATCCTGGCAATCTTTGCCACCACCTTTTCAATCCGCTCCGTGTCGATCACCACCCGGGGGGCGTCGTCCTTTTCCCGTTTCATTCGTTCCGCCGCGCCAACTTCATCCATCACATCGATGGCTTTGTCCGGCAGGTAACGGTCATTGATATACTTACTGGATAAATCCACCGCCGCATGCAATGCTTCGTCCGTATAACGGATGCCGTGGAAATCCTCGTAACGGTCCTTTAAACCCATCAGGATATCCAGGGTTTGTTCCGTCGTGGGTTCCGGGATGTCGATCTTCTGGAACCTCCGGGAAAGTGCGCGGTCCTTTTCAAAATATTTTTTATAATCTTCATAGGTGGTGGAACCGATGCACCGGACCCTCCCGGATGAGAGCATGGGCTTAAGAATATTGGAAGCATCCATGGACCCGCCGGAAACGGCCCCGGCCCCCACCACGTTGTGGATTTCGTCGATAAACAGGATGGCCTTATCCTCTTCCAGGAGTTCCTTTAAGACCCGTTTCAAACGTTCTTCAAAATCGCCCCTGAATTTTGTGCCGGCCAGCAGCGCGCCCATATCCAGCATGTAAATTTTGGAATCCTTCAGGGCATGGGGAACTTTATTTTCCGCCACCAAACGGGCCAGGCCTTCGGTAATGGCGGTTTTTCCCACCCCCGGCTCGCCCACGTGGACCGGGTTGTTTTTCAATCGCCGGCACAGCACCTGGATGGTGCGTTCGATAATATCTTCCCTGCCGATAATGGGATCGATTTCACCGCGGGCCGCTTTGGCCGTTAATTCGGTAGTATAAATTTCGAGGAATTTCTTCTTTTTCTTTTTACTCCTGGCCTCGCGTTCCCGGGTTTGGGGTTCCGCACCCGTTTCTTCGTCTTCTTCCGGGTTTTCGCTTTCCACACCATCCTCATCGTAGACCGCATCGGGGTTGGGAATGACCGATATGCCGTGGGAAATATATTCCAGGACCCGCAGCCGGGTGATATCGTACCGGGCCAGGAAAGAAACGGCAAAAGACTCCCGCTCATAGAAAAATGCGGCAAATATATCGCCGATCTCCAGCGTATTTTTCCCGGCGGAAGCCACATGCAGCATGGCGTTCTCAATCACATTATGAAACCCTTCGGATTCGCCCGGGTCTTTTTCCTTAATCACCGGGATATATTCGGCCTTAAAGAACTCTTCCAGGTCTTTTTTTAACCCGGGGATATCGCCGCCGCAATTGACTATAATATCGCTCCCTGAATCGAAAAAGAGCGATGCATATAGAATATGTTCGGGGGTGATGTATTCATGGGCCCTCGTTTTTGCTTCAGCAAAAGCGGCGGCAATAATGTTGTTTAATTCTTCGTTTACGTGCATTCTTATCATGATTAAATCTCTTCATACCCGCATCTGAGCGGGTATTCATGCAGGTGGGCTTGCCGGTGAACCTGGGTTACCTTGGTTACGGCGATATCGTACGTATACACGCCGCAAACGCCGGCGCCTTTTTTGTGGACATCCAGCATGATGCTCGTGGCTTCCGCGGCCGGTTTATTGAAAATCGACATTAATATCTCTACTACGAATTCCATCGATGTATAGTCATCGTTGAAAAGAATCACCCGGTACAACTTCGGTTTCTTTATTTTCGTCCTGGGGATCGTTTTTACATTGCTCCTGGTCAACTCGTCTGTCATAGGTCCATTTGGCATCAAGACCTCCTCTCGCATGGCAATATATTATAACACTACAATAATATATTGTCAAAATTTTCTGATTTCAACTTTTAAAAAAATTGGAGTTGACTGTAATGATTGAGTTAATGAAGGTCTGTGAAGTATTTTATTTATTATCTTCTTGTTTTCCCAGCGCCAGGAGGGCGCGGATTTCAGTGAGTGCTGCCTTTATTGCCTGTTCGACCGCGGGGACTTCCATCAAATCGATTAATTCGGCGTACCTGTCATACAGGGGGTCTGTTTTCTCCGGCCGGGATTTCTTTTTTATAAACATGTGCCCGGCCCGGGTCAACAACCAATGAATATTTAAGCCATATGTTTTATACAGGTAATGGAGGAGTGCGATTTCCGGGTAAACGACGCCGGTTTCGATATCATTGATTTTCGCTTCCGGGATATTTAGCTCGGACGCCAACTCCATCTCGGTTTTGCCGATGGCTTTGCGGAACATTAAAAAGCGGAACCCCAGTTCTTTCTTTGTTAAATTATCATCGTTTTGCATTTTATTGTCTATTTCATTCATTATTTGCATTGTATTATAATAAATCGGCTTTGTCAAGTTTTGAAAAGAGGAATTTTGATTTTTATTTTATGGAAAAATCCGGCTGCCGGGCTTGAAAATTACTCTGATTTATGATAAGGATTATGTCTGATAAAGCTAAATTCTAAGGAGAAACGTATATGGAATTAAAAGAATCGATCCTGGAGCTAATCCGGAAGGCAGCAACCGACCTTTCCCCCGATGTGGAGAAGGCCCTAAACGAGGCCTATAAAAATGAGGGAGAAGGCACTCCTGCCAAAAACGTGTTCGGCACTATCCTGGAGAATGTGCGCATGGCCAGGGAACAGGGTACACCCATGTGCCAGGACACGGGTTCACTTGTTTTTTACATCGATTTCCCGGTAGGCGACTCAGAGGCAAAGTACCGGGAAGCCGCCCAGTGGGCGGCAAAAGAAGGGACCGCCAGGCAATATCTTCGCCCCAATGCGGTGGACCCAGTGACAGCTAAGAATTCCGGCAACAATGTCGGGGTTAACGCCCCTTACTTCCACTTCCACCAGTGGGACAAGGATGAAGTACGGATCCGCTTGATGTTGAAAGGGGGCGGCAGTGAGAACGTGGGCGCCCAGTATAAACTGCCCCATCCTCCGATAAAAGCGGGCCGCGACCTGAAAGGGGTCAGGAAAGTGGTCATCGATGCCGTGGTTAAAGCCCAGGGCCAGGGGTGCTCCCCCGGTATCATCGGCGTCGGCATCGGCGGCGTTAGGGACCTTTCCTATGCCCTTTCCAAAGAGCAATTCTTCCGGAAAATCGGCGAACGACACCCCATGAAAGAACTGGCCGACCTGGAAACCCAGCTTATGGAAGACCTGAACAAATTGGATATCGGTCCCATGGGCTTCGGCGGTAAATCGACGGTGCTGGATGTTTTCGTGGATTCCCAGGCCCGTCACCCGGCTTGCTTCATTGTTTCTGTTTCGTATACCTGTTGGGCGTTTAGAAGGAAAACCATGACTATTAAAAACGGCGAGGTGAACTATGATTAAGTTAAAAACCCCCATTTCCGAGCAAGAGATTCGTAAATTGAAAGTAGGCGATACCGTGCTCCTTTCCGGTACAGTGGTAACCGGCAGGGATGAGGCCCACAAATTAATGGTGGAACAGAAACCGGATTTTATCCGCGAAGCGTTGAAAGAAGCCGTTATTTATCACTGCGGTCCGGTGGTTAAGAAGTTGGACAGCGGTAAATGGATTTTCGTATCCGCCGGTCCTACGACTTCTTCCCGTGAAGAGCCTTTCCAGGCGGATGTGATTTGCGAGTACAATGTCCGCGGCGTTATCGGCAAGGGCGGCATGGGCGACAAAACCGCGGAAGGACTAAAGAGATGCGGCGCTGTTTATTTTCATGCAGTCGGCGGCGCAGGTACTTTGATTGCCAATTCCGTGAAAGAGGTTAAAACGGTTTATAAACTGGAAGAATTCGGTACGCCCGAAGCCTTCTGGGTCATCGAAGTAGAGGATTTCCCGGTGGTGGTTACCATGGACGCCAACGGCGGCAGTATTCACAAGGAAGTCAAAGAAAAATCCGAAAAAATAGCCAACGAATTGATGGGTATTTAATATTCGCTGTTGAAAATTGTAGGGAACAGGCAGTGCCTGTTCCCTACACCTATTCGCATAAAAACATAAGATGAAGGATAAAAAAAAATTTCTCAACCCGGCCCTATTCGTATTGGTCTTATTATTTATTATTTGTTCTTCATCATTTATTTATAGTGGATATAATGGAGGGAATATGCAGGCAGCCGATTTACCCGGGACATTCGGTATTTATGAGCAAACATTAAAATTAGAGAACGGCAATGCGCTGCGATATACGCTTTCTATCCCGAAATCTTTTTCTTTGCGGAAGGAGACGCCGTTGATTGTGGCGCTTCATTACGGCGGGAACGTGAGCCCGTGGTACGGAAAAGGATACCTCACTATCCTGGTGGAACCGGCGCTGCGCGACCTGGGCGCCGTTATCGCCGCCCCGGACTGCCCGGCAAAAGACGGTTGGGACAACCCCGCGGCTGAATCCGCCGTCCTACAACTGGTAACGTATATCCGGGAAAATTATCAAATCCATCATAAAAAAATCCTGGTCACCGGTTTCAGCATGGGCGGCATCGGGACATGGTACCTGGCGGCCCGTAATCCCAAACTCTTTTCCGCCGCTATCCCTATCTCGGCTGCGGCCGAGCCGGAAATTATCGAAACCATCCGGGATATCCCGGTTTACGCCATCCACAGCAGCGGGGACCAACTTTTCCCAATCAAAAAAGTGGAAGAGATGATTCAAAAACTTAAAGCCAGAGGCCTGCCGGTTCAACTGCAAATCCTCGACGGCGTCAGCCATTTTCGAACCAATGCGTTCGTCGCCCCCCTCCACGACGCCATCCCCTGGATAAAACAGGTCTGGGAAAAAATCGACGGGAAAAAATAAAAAAAGGAGTTAGAATATGAAACAGGTTTCAAAATTATGGTTATACAGCACTATTTTGTTCCTCATTTTACTGGGCGTCAGCCTGGGTTTTAATTTCTATTTTCTATCCGGTGGGAAGGACGTTTCCCAAAGGGATATCAAAGCGGCGGCCAAAACCATCGGGATCGATTTTACTGCCGGTGAGATCAAACTGATGGCGGAAGATGTAAAAGAGAATTTAGACAGTTACCTGGCGCTGCGCAAATTCCCGTTAGACAACGGCGTGCCGCCGGCCATCTATTTTAATCCCATTCCCCCGGACCTCAAGATAGAGATAAGCGCCGGCCCCAAAGTTGAGTTGAAACTACCGGAAGTAAAGGCGCCGACCGATATCGAAGACCTGGCCTTTGCGCCGGTGACGGTCCTGGCTTCATTAATCAAATCCCGCCAGGTCACTTCCGTGCAATTAACGGAAATGTATCTCAAGCGCCTAAAGCAATACGGCCCTAAATTATTCTGTCTGATTACCCTGACCGAGGAATCGGCCCTGGCGCAGGCGCGGAAAGCGGACCTGGAAATTGCGGCGGGTAATTATAAAGGCCCGCTTCACGGCATTCCCTGGGGCGCCAAAGACCTGCTGGCCACTAAAGGAATCAAAACCACCTGGGGTTCCCCGCCCTATAAAGATCAAGTACCTACAGTAGACGCCGCGGTAGTGAAACGGCTGGAAGAAGCCGGCGCGGTATTAGTGGCCAAATTAAGCGTGGGCGAGCTGGCCTGGGGCGATGTCTGGACCGAAGGGAAAACCCGCAACCCCTGGGATACGGAACAGGGTTCCAGCGGTTCATCCGCGGGACCCGCGGCAGCTACCTCCGCCGGCCTGGTGGGTTTCGCCATCGGCACGGAAACCTGGGGATCCATTGTTTCGCCCTCTACCCGCTGCGGCGTCACGGGGTTAAGGCCCACTTTCGGGAGGGTCAGCCGGTACGGCTGCATGGCCCTTAGCTGGTCCATGGATAAGATCGGCCCCATATGCCGTACAGTGGAAGATTGCGCCCTGGTGTTTAACGCGATTTACGGTTCCGATGGCAAAGACCTGGCAGTGAAAGATTTCCCCTTTACCTGGGACCCCTCGGTAGACATCAAAACCCTGCGCATCGGGTACCTGGCCAGGGAATTTGAAAAGGATTACGATAATAAAAAATACGATACGGCCGCCCTGGAAACGCTGCGCTCCCTGGGCGTAACGCTGAAACCGGTGGAATTGCCGGATTTCCCGGTGAATTCGCTGTCTTTTATCCTTAGCGCCGAGGCCGCCGCCGCCTTCGATGAATTGACCCGCAGCGGCAGGGATGATTTGATGGTGCGCCAGGAACGACAAGCCTGGCCCAATGTTTTCCGCCATTCGCGGCTGATCCCGGCCGTAGACTATATCCAGGCTAACCGGTTCCGGACTGAACTGATGCAAAAAATGGCCCTGCTATTTAAAGATATCGATGTCTATATTTCCCCTACTAATGGCGGCGATAACCTCTTATTGACAAATCTCACCGGCCACCCCTGCGTCGTTACACCCAATGGTTTCGATGAGAAAAATCACCCGGTCAGTATTACGTTTATCGGGAACCTTTTCGATGAGGCCAAAACGTTGGTAGTGGCCAAAGCTTACCAGGACGCCGCGGGGTTTCATTTGAAACATCCCGGCTTGCTAAATAATGCCTCCGGCGGCCAGAAACCCTTTTAGAAAAGGGTTTCTGGACTTCCTAAAACTTTTATTTATGGAAAACAGACAAAAAGAAATTACAAACGCTTCGTGGATTGCTATTTTCGGCAATGCATTCCTATCCATCTCGAAAATCGTCGTCGGTTTGATCTCCGGGAGCCTGGCAGTCGTCAGCGACGGCATCGATTCGGCTACCGATATCGTTACCTCCATGATAACCTTATTAACCGCGCGCATCATTGCCAAACCCCCGGATATGGGGTATCCCTACGGTTACGAACGGGCAGATACCATCGCCGCCAAAACATTATCGTTCGTTATCTTTTTTGCCGGGGCGCAGTTGGGCATCTCCACGGTTGTTAAAATCATCGGGAACCAACAACAGCAGCTCCCCTCTACCCTGGCCCTTTATATTACGGGGATTTCCATCGTGGGGAAATTCCTCTTGTCCCGGTGCCTGGCGCGGGTAGGTAAAAAAACGCAGAGCCCCATGCTGATCGTCAATGCCAAAAACATGCAGAACGATATCATCATTTCAGGGGCAGTATTGGTAGGGTTGTTTTTTACCTTTATCCTTCACCTTCCCATCCTGGATTCGCTGACCGCCCTGGCCGTCAGTATCTGGATCATGAAAGTGGCGTTCGAGATTTTTATGCAAACCAATACGGAACTAATGGACGGACTGAAAAGTCCCGCGATTTACAAAAAAATCTTCGCAGCCATCGATTCGGTTAAAGACGCTGCCAATCCCCACCGGGTAAGGGTTCGCCAACTGGGCAACATGTATATGATGGACATCGACATCGAAGTGAACGGCTCCATGTCGGTCTTTGAGGCGCATAAAGTTGCCCACGAAGTGGAGGAGCGCATAAGAAAAGATATCGACAATATCTACGACATGATGGTCCACATAGAACCCGCCGGAGATAATGCCGCCAATGAAAGATTCGGCGTCACCGGGAAAATGCTAAATGGTAAAAAACACGAATGAACACGAAAAAATTAGCCGCGAAGAACGCGAAGGACCGCGAAGAAAAAGAAAAAAACCTTTGTGTCTTTGTGCCCTGGTGGATTTGTTTTCAATAATTCACGGGCGTCTCTATTTGAAATTTTACCAATTTCTGTTCGCCATCTTCATCTTCTACAAAAACAATCAAGCTGTTGCCTTTAATAAATAATGGCGTTACCCTTTTGAAGCCTTCGGGAAGTTGGATATCGGAATGATACAGGTATTTTCCCGCTGGAGAGAAAATATCGATTTCCTGGACGGTTTTATTGGCGACATCGGTCAGGTGAATGGTGATCAAACCGTTTTTATCGATAACGATTTGCTTAAAGTAGGTGCAGTAATCGGGCATGTTTTTTACCATTTGATCGACCATTTCTTTGGGCATTTTCTCGTTGTTGAGCCGGACATTCTCAAATCGCTCACGTTTGATGTGTTGGGGAATTTTTTTCTGTTCCCTGCCGGAAATGGAGAAGGAAAGTAATTCTTTGCCATTGATGTCCACCTTTTTAATCAAATAGCGGTCGTTTTTCCCGAAATAAATCTCATTATTTTGTTCAGCGGCAATCACCATCGGCGTCGTAATACCGTCTTTGAACTTCACTACCATCCCGCCCGTGGATGAGATCAGCGCTTTTTCAGCGGTTATCTCGGCAATGGGGGTGTGTTTCATTGTATTAAGATCGACAATTTCCAATATATCCAGGTTCTTTTTTTCATCTTCACTTTCTTGCACCTTAAGAAATCGGAATTCATCGATGGGCGTCCTGAGGAATGCCATTCCTCCCAGGTTATACGATTTTACGTATGTCCCGTCTTTTTTGAAGTAATGGACTTTTTGCTGGTCCGGTACGATTACGTATGGTCCTTCAAGGAAGAAGGAATATGCCATTTTGTACTCCCCGGGGCCTTCCCCTTGATTACCGAAGGCATACAGGAATTTTCCATTTTGGTCCAGTACCAGGAATTTGTTGTGTTTCCTTTCCAGGATATAAATTCGGCCGTCGTCATCCTCCTGGAGATCGGAAATTTCGGTTAATACGTAATCGCCTGCGCTGTCGACTTCCCATAATTTTTGTAATTTGAAATCCCAATTACCTTTCAGGGGGTGGTTTTCATTTTTAACTTCCGCCTTTAAAATAGGGGCGTTAAAAAACACTCCCGCAATCACGGTAAAAATTAAAATCAAACCGACATGTTTTGCCATTTTATCCTCGCTTTGAAATGCTGAACATTCATTAAAGACAAATGAAGAATTACTATAAACAAATCCTGTACTTTTGTCAACAGCCACAGAGGGCACGGAGGACACAGAGTTTTTAAAAAGCTTTAGGGGGTCCAGGGACCCTTTCTCGAAAGGGTCCCTGGTCGCGCCGCGAGAAGGCATTTAAAAGGGGAAATGTGAAACTGCATAAAGCGGATAATTTTGGATATATTCTTCCTTTTTAAAGTTCATTTGGGTTACGCGGGATAGTATTGGCGGGTTGAATTTTTCCCCGTAAACAACAAGGCTCGTTTTTCTTTTACTGATTCCCGCTTTCACTTCCAGTGGGTAAATATCTTCATCATGTTGAACGATAAAATCCACTTCCGCCGAGTGGTTGAAACTCCAATAATAAAGTTCCCGTACCGGGTTTCCCTGGGATGACAGGCCCGCGATTAATTCCTGGGCGACATAATTCTCCGTGAATGCCCCATTGAACCCGGAAAACAATTTATTGCCTTCCACGATGGTTTTTGCGGAAAGGTTTGACAATGCTCCCAATAAACCGGTATCCACGATATAAAGCTTAAACATATTCTCATCTTTGTAAGCGCTCAGGGGCAGTTTGGGAGTTTTGATACAGAACGATTTATAGACCAGCCCGGCGTCCAGGAGCCATTGAATGGATTCATAGTAGTCACGCGCCCGCGCATATTTCGATATCTCCGAGTATTTGAATTTCTTGTTTTCTTTTGCCAATTGGGCGGGGATGGCATTCCAGGTATCGGTAATACGAATGGCTTCCGCTTTGGTGGAATACTTTGAAAAATCCTGGAGATACGCGGATAATATTTCGTTTTGAATCTGTCTTACTTTTAATAGATCATTTCTATCGTTTATATACCGTTTTACAACTTCCGGCATACCCCCGGTATAATAGTACATTTTCAAATGATCGATCAATTCATCATGAAAAATGCTCTCGATAGGTTCAAAACCACTGGTGTTTTGCAGGAATTCCCTGAGTTGAGTCCGTCCCAGGGCGTCCAGGTATTCTCCAAAGGTTAGCGGGTATAAATCCAGGAAATTGACTTTTCCCACGGGAAAGGGGGATGCATGTCCTAATTTTAGTCCCAATAAAGAGCCGGCCGCCACAACATGAAATTCGGGCGCATCTTCGCAAAAGTACTTTAGCGATGTGAGCGTACGGGGAGAATTTTGGATTTCATCGAATATGATTAAGGTCTCATGGGGGCGGATTGGGGTTTCCGAGTAAATCGATAATTTATGGATAATCTGTTGCGGTTGAATCCGGCCCACAAAAAAATCAACCAGGTTTGGATCGTCTTCAAAATTAAAATACGCGGTATGCGTATATTCGTTTTTCCCGAACTCTTTAAGGATATATGTTTTCCCAACCTGGCGAACTCCTTTTACGATTAAAGGTTTTCGCGTCGTTGATTTTTTCCAATCAAGAAGTTTTAAATAGAAGTCACGTTTCATAACCCGTATATATCAAAAAACGTGACGAAAGTCAAAATATTTCGGTGAAAAACGTGAAAATTTCGCATTTTTCTCGTCTAAAAACGTGAAAAAGGAAACCTGTTTCGAAGATATATTTGTAGGGAACAGGCATTGCCTGTTCCAATGGTGTATCGGTAGGGAACTGGCACTGCCTGTTCCTATGTGGAATTTATTTGGGAACAGGCACTGCCTGTTCCTATGTGGAATTTATTTGGGAACAGGCAATGCCAGTTCCCTACCAAACCAATTTGTCCTTGGTGTTCCTTTGTGTCTTGGTGCCTTGGTGGCTATTTTCATAGTTCCAACAGTTCCAATGGGGGCATTTAAAGGAACTTGTAAAAAAGATTCCGCCCGGCTATTGATTTATTTCGATTTCGTATTATAATTATTGCAGAGGTAAAAAGAAGCATGGACGTTGCTAGGCAAATTTATCATTTGAATAGAAAGCAAAAAGAATGTATTGAACTGGGGCGGCGGCAAATTGCCGAGGGCGATTTTATATCCGATGCGGAATTGAATAAAGAAGAAGACAAATGGCTAAACGAGTAATTTGGTCGCAAAAAGCCAGGGACAGGAGAGACCCCGAGGATTTAACGCTCTATTAAGAGGTTATTCCAAAGGAAAATAATAATCAGTGTTAATCAGTGTAATCTGTGGACATGTCTTTAATAAAATGATGAATGATGAATGATGAATGATGAAGGTAAAACAGGAAGCGAGGAAGCGAAGAAGAGCGGAAGAGCGGAAAAAACAATCTGTGTTAATCAGTGTAATCGTCGTTACGTGGACGGATGTTTTTTTAATTCGTGTTAATTCGTGTAATTCGTGGGCGGTTTTTTCTTCGCGGGTGAAAAGTGGGCAGGCCAATCTTCAGGCTTTTTTTTCTATATATCTTACGTTTTTGAGGTCTTTAAAATCCGAATCCTGTGTCCATAATATCGCATTATATTTTTTTGCTGTCGCATAGATAATACTGTCCGCCATCGCAAGTCGATATTCGCTGCTTATTTTTGCTGCATAAATAGACAGGTTTTCATCTAATGGCACGATTTCATATCGTTTCAACTGTGCAACCAGTTCTATTGCCGTATCTTCTCCTTTTTCCCTGGCAATCTTCTTCCAGATTTCATATAGTATGATTGCTGGGATAATTATTTCAGGGTTATTTTTGATGGCTTTAGAAAAAAAATCCGAATTAGGGCCGCCAATAAAGTACTCCAACCAACCTGAGGAATCGATGATAGTCATACTTTATATCCTGTCCTCTTTTTCTCTCTCAGGATCTGAATCCATGCCGGCAAGAACTCCCTGCAGATCCTCTATTTTTCTTTCAGGAACCATTTCGATCCTGTCTCCAATGGACATTAATATCATTTTTTCTCCCGGTTTTATGTTGTGCTTTATCCGGAGTTGTCTCGGAATCGCTATCCGGTAACTCGACGATATCGTTACGCTTTGCATGTTACCTCCATTGCCTTGGTAAGGCTTTCGTGGAAATTATATTATATATCCCTTCATTTTTCAACTGGTTATGGGAAAAAGGGGGAAAAAGATAGAAGCGAGGAAGAGCGGAAGAGCGGAAGAGCGGAAAAAGAACGAAGGTAAGAAGGTGAGAGGGTAAGAAGGTGAGAAAAATGAAGCGATAAAACGAGGAAGAGCGGAAAAAACAATCAGTGTAAATCTGTGTAATCGTCGTTACGTGGACGAATGTTTTTTTAATTCGTGTTAATTCGTGTCATTCGTGGGCGGTTTTTTCTTCGCGGTCCTTCGCGTTCTTCGCGGCTAATACTCCTTTTGGAAATCCGGGTGTACCCAGAGAAACTCGCCCCGCTTATTCCTGACCCGTACTAAACCTCCGAAACTCGGATCGCGTTCCTGTATCAGGTGGTGTAATTCTCGCAGTAAACCCGCTTGCGCCAACGTGGACCGACCGTAACGGTTCTCATCGCACCGCTCTTCCTGCAAATCTACATCCGGCAGGACATCTTTGTGGTCGCCAATGAGTGCGTCATCCGCTGCTTTCCCCGCCCCCAAAAGCGCGGCAAAGGATTTCTGGGACAGGTCAAGGTCTTCATCAATCTTCTTGTATTCGACGTCACCCAATGCCCATTTAACCGCGGACCCGGCCACGGGCAGAACCAATCTCAAGGTCCCGGCCACAAATCGAACATACGGCGCTACTTTCTCCAGCCACTCACGAGGCTGATCGAATTCATATACGCCGCGGGACTGATCTTTCCACAATTCCGGCAGTGGAAGGCGTGAATGTTCGCACCACAGGGTCAGGCGAATTTCTTGACTGAGCCAGCCGGGCTTATCCCAAAAAACCGGTTCTAACGGTGTCAGGCTGAACAGCCTCGGACCGTCACGGGCCTCATCGTTCAACGCGGTCATTAACTCTGCGAATCGTTCGTCAGCCTGGCTGACTAATCGACGTAAATCCGTACTAATCGATTGGAAAGCCGTGTTCATACCTTGTTTGATTTCCTGCAGACCCAATTTCAGTTCCGCAAGGGCCAAGTCCGATTGAGGCAATTTCGTGGGTTTGGTCAACAAGGAGTCGATATTCACCCAATTCCCACAAACATTGCAGGGATACTCCGACCGATTTTTCCGGCGTGCGTTGATCAACGCATCAATTTCAAACAAACCTTTGCATGAAAGGGGGCAGGGAATGGCAATGCGGCAATCAAGGCCTTTCCAGTACCGTTCCACCAGACATTTGATCTCCCGGCTAACCATATGCAGGAAGTACTCGGGATAAGCGGCCCGGACTGTGATGTAGATGTCGTTGCCGATTTGTTCCAGCAGCGCCTGCCCGTTGTAATCATCATCCAGCAGCAGCCCTTGCTGCCAGTGTCGGCTGCGTGTGTAATCATGACGGCCCATGGAATAGGGGTGAAAACGGATAATCAGTTGATACATCAAGCCCTCGGCCTGCGCGGATATCCCGGTTTCCGCATCGATAATTCGACATACCTGTGTGCGCTGGACATCGCCGGGTTCGGGATCCGGTTTCCAATCCTCTGCCAATCCCTCAGGCCGTGCGCCTGGGACCAGTTGGGCAATCAAACTGGTTTCGGGTGGTTTGGCAGCGCCGCCGGCGGTAGGCAGTACCACCCGATACGAGAGGTCGAAACGTTCCATCAGGCGAAGGAAGATGGGATGCAGGGCTTCAGGGTAGCGTTCTCCAGGAGATCGCGCCGGGTCTTTCCATATTTCACTCAGCCGGAGGTGATTGATCAGTCCGTTTTGATCTTTGACCTGGCGGTCTTTCAGGACAAAACTGATGGCCTTACTCAGCCACTCCGCCTTCAGGATAACGATGTCTTTAAGGACTTGATCGTCGCCATAATGAATAAGATGCCCCAATTGGTTAAGAATAGCGGCATAAGTGGCCGCCAGTTCTTGATTTATGTTTAAATGACTGCAAATATTTTCGTATTGTTTGTAGGTGATGTAAGGGGCTTTCTGGCTTCGTTCTTTAAGCGAGTCCATAAGCCTTTTCCAATTTCCCGGGACTTTCCGTCCTCCCTGGGGAATGGATGCGGTAATGGTGACTATCTCATTCTTTAATTTCTCTAAACCATCCTGAGTATAACTATCTATGTGATAAAATCCAACGATCAATTCACCGAACTGTTTCCGAAGCGCCTCCTCATCGATGCGACCTTGTCGCTCTTTGGGGCCGCCATGGGTGGCGACTACCAGGATACGGGGACGTTCTTCCGGGCGCTTCTCGTTATAGGTCCGGTATTTAATCAACTTTATCCAGTAATTGACAAACCCCTGTTCCGGCCCTTCCCTGGGTTTCCATATCACCAGGTACAAAGCGGGTGCGCTGAAAAAAAATTGATGAGTGGGCCTATAGACCGGCTGGCCGCAAAAATCCCAACTGTTCAGGGTCAGTTCCACACCGGAGTCGGGATCGTTCAGCCGGACGGGTTTAATATCCACCCCGTGGGTGGTATCCCTATTTTCTATCCACGGATCGTTTCTCAATGCCCCCAACAAACTGCTCTTTCCCACTCCACCTTCACCCACCAGGATGAGTTTGGCCTCATGCAATACCACTTCCTCAACTGCCCGTTGACGCAGGAATTGCAACACCGCTTTCGTTCCCTCAGTAGATGCTGCACGAAGGTCGGGATTCAGAGGGTTATTGTAGATGGAGATGTGACGTAAATTATAGAGATTTCCTATCCATATCGGTAAGTCGGTCAATTGATTGCCTTCAAGATTAAGAGATTTCATTTGGACAAGTCTTCCGATTGATTCCGGTAGTTCAGTCAAATTTTGCCAAGATAGGTCAATCTCCTGTAATTTGGTGAGATATACGATTGACTCCGGCAGTTTGGTCAACTGGTTTGCACTAAGATTAAGAGATTCCAATTGAGTGAGATTCCCGATTGACTCCGGCAGTTTGGTCAGTTGGTTTCCACTGAGATTAAGAGATTTCAATTGGGTGAGATTTCCAATTAAATCCGGCACTTCCGTCAATTCTTGCCACGATAAGTCAAGTTCAGTAAACTGGTTGAGATTTTCGATTGACTCTAGCAATTTTGGCAAGCGATTTCTTGCTTCGGCTTCTTTGGTTATACCATTCTTTGTTTCGTTGTCGATTTCCCTGGATTTCCAGTCCCGGATATTTCGTTCGGTTTCAGCAAACCCGATACCCAGTAATATGATCTTTTTATTTTTCCCCAGGTAAGGGGAATAATATTGTTTTTCTTCGATCTGGTCCAACGCCGCCTGGCCGCTGCCGATCTTGAATTCGATGATATAAATATAACGGTCTATGGATACAACGATATCGCTTCTTCCTAACGCAGTCTGGATTTCGGCCTGGACGTCCATCATGGAAATTTTTAAAGCGACATAAATAAGGGAATGATAATAGGCTTCCCGATTCTCGATATGGATATTGTAAGGAATAGAAGACAGCAGCGCTTTGATATCCTGGATAAACTCGTCGATTTTCTTCTCAGCAAGTGCTTGTTTGATTTTTAAAGCAATCTCGTTTGTCTCATCCCCGGGTTTATTGCTAAAACTCTCCAATAGATATTGGAGGAACGATATTCTGACTTCCCGGTTGGGGTAGGATAGCATATATTTATGGTCTATTACTTTTTTTATCGTTAGATAACCAGTCTGAAAAAGGAGAGAGGAAATATTGTCAACGCCGATGGTCCCGATATCGAATTTTTCAAAAAAATTTCCATTCACCATCAAACGATCATACCGATCGATTAAGCCGCCGGTCTTTTTCAATATATTCACCAGGAATGTCGGGGAGCCGGTAGCAAACCAATAGTTATCAAATAAATAGTTATCGAAAAAGCTGAGAATGGAAAAGGGATTATAAACAAAATTGATCCCGTCCCAGGAGTAGCCGTTATAGTAATCTTTGAGCTTCTCAAAGAGAACATCGCGCTTCTTACCGGTTTTGTTTTCCCATTCAATGATATAATAGGAAAAAAAGTGCTCGATTTCTTCCTGGGTATATCCCAGCATCTTTGAATACCGAGGATGGATGGTGATATCTTTCAGATGATTCAGATCGCTAAAAATGGAGATTCTACTGAATTTGGATACGCCGGTGATAAACAGGAATCTCATATTACCGCTTTGCGCTTTAAGGATGGAATAGAAATTTTTCAAGCTATCCCGGTTTTTTTCCGCTTCGGGGATATTATCCATGTAATCGATAATGGGCTTGTCATATTCATCGATGAGAACAACTACTTTTCTTTTGGCGGCAAGTATTTCGATTAATTCACCGAATTTTTCCTTGCTGGATTCCCCGGTTAATTTTACATTGAATTGAGCAGCCAATGAATCCATTTGCCGGGAAAGAGCCCGTTCCAGTCCGAGCGTTTTATAATCGACTTTAATTAAGTCCAGGTGGATGATGGGGTATTCCAGCCATTCGATTTTGTCATAAATCCAGCAGTTTTTAAAGAGCTCTTTACTGCCGCTGAAGATTTCTTTAAAGGTAGAAATGAGGAGTGATTTGCCGAAACGGCGGGGCCGGGATAGAAAACAGTTGGAATCCCGGCTAATCAATTCGTAAATATCGTGGGTCTTATCAACGTAGATGCATTTTTCCAGGATGCGGTCTTTGAACGTATGTTTACCGATTTCCAGTTTATATCTCAGTTTATTTTCATTACTCATACTTGCTGTACCTCATGAATCGGATTATATCATAACTGGCTGCAATCCGTAAACTATAAAAAATCATTTCTTAAAAGCGATGGGGATTATTGCAGTGTGCCCCCCTTCCATACCTCTTTCGCTTTCGCTATCACAGGAAACCTAAAAATTCTCCTCATGAGATGAAGAATATAACAGAAATCGGGGGGAAAGGCAAGAGAGGGGGGGGGAAAAAGGAAGCGAGGAAGAGCGGGAAAAGATAGAAGGGAAGAAGGTGAGAAGGTGAGAGGGTAAGAAAAAATAAAATGATGAATGATGAATGATGAATGATGAAGGTAAAACAGGAAGAGCTGAAGCGAGGAAGAGCGGAAGAGCGGAAAAAGATAAAATGCTGAATGATGAAGCCCGCTGCGCGGGCACACTATTAATGTATAAATCCGAAATCCGAAGCACGAAATCGCGGTGTTTCAAACAAATTCAAATGACCAAAACAAAAACATGTGCCCGCGAAACACGCGAAAAACACGAAAGTCCGGCCTGTCCCGAATTTATCAAAAAGAAGTACTTGACGAAACATCAAATATGGTGTATTGTGAAGGATGAAAGGTAAGGAACTGGTTAAACTTCTAAAAAAGGAAGGTTGGCAATTGGCAAAAGTTGGTAAGCCCATAATGGGAAGGAGGAAAAATGATTAAACCATTTGAAGCCATCGCGGTGTTTTATAAAGACGAGGAAGGTTATTACCAGGCTTATTCTCTAAATGTAGATGGGGCAATCTCATACGGGGAAACCCTGGAAGAAGCACGGAATAATATTAAAGAAGCCATCGAAGGCGTTATAAGAACCGCTCTCGATAAAGATATTGCCAACTTTTTCTCTCACGACGACCATAAACCTCGGACAGGAGAAATCGTGGAAACGGTTAAAATAGACAGGAAATTGCAAGTCGCCGTATCGATTAAAATCGCCAGGGAAAAAGCCGGTTATACCCAACGGGATTTCGGTAAAAAATTAGGTCTCACACAGCAAAGTATTTCCCGTTACGAAAAAGGTCTGATTATTCCTGCTGCCGATAAATTTTTAGAATTCCTGGAAGCATGATCTGTTTTGTCCAATGCCGGACTTCCGTTTCGACTTCCCCTGTGGCGGAGGAAAAGATAGAATGATGAATGATGAATGATGAATGATGAAAAAAAACAGGATTCAGGATTTAGGGGGCAGGTTTCCGTAGGGGCAGGCCCCCGTGTCTGCCCGTTTAATTGACCCGGGCCAAAGGACCCCACATCGCGTTACGTGAAACTCGAAAGCCGCTAGCACGAAGGGCAAATTACAAATTTCAAACCACAAATTACAAACAAATTTCAAAAAGACAATGAAACAAAAAAGCAAATGGCCAATACTGGGGTGAAAATTTTCCTGTCACCTATCCCTCCAGATGACAATAATAAGTAGAAAGGAGGAAAAAATAAAGGTTTCACTTTTTGTGACCACATTTTATTCTAATAACACTTCCTTCGTCTTTCATTATCTCCTTAAATTCTTTCGTTAGACTCCAATGGGAAAGACTGGTGTACTTCATGATGTATGCCATCGGTACGTCATCCTTAATCATTCGACTGGCGACTTCGTCCATTGTTAGCCTTAAACCTTGCTCCCAACCGGCTGACCAGCCGTCATCAAATCCTTCATCCCATGCTTTTTTTTCGTCACCCTGGTCCCAATGTGGAAATCTTGACATGCAAATCACCTCTTCTCACAGTTTTGCGATTTCCGCCGCGGTCAAACCTGAGGATTCTGCAATGACCGCGATATCAATGCCTTTTTCTTTTAACTTTTTTGCCATTTCCAACGTTTTATCTTTTTTCCCTCTCATCTCACCCATTTTATAACTGGATTCATACATACTGGCTTGATAATGTAGGTTCTCAAGATAATCGTCATACTCCCTGCGTTCTTCGTCCGACAATTTCATAATGTCAAGCTTTTCTTTGGCTTCTTTCAACCCCCGGGCGGTAAATTCATCTTTGATTATTTCATTTTTGAAAAAATAAATCCACTCATCGATGGTGTTCCGGGCAATGTCATCAAACTGGTTGATCTTGAGT
>Ga0315278_10000582_pt1 | contig 32412 bp, 29 predicted proteins | sample YL17G06_0_MG_FD_203880 | JGI IMG/M metagenome (GOLD analysis project Ga0315278, IMG submission 203880) | Sediment microbial communities from Yellowstone Lake, YNP, Wyoming, USA - YL17G06_0 | ecosystem: Environmental > Aquatic > Freshwater > Lake > Sediment | place: USA: Wyoming | collected... | reverse complement strand
GCCGCGATGACGCAAGACTGCGCGATGCCCCATGCAGATGCAGTGACGACGGGCCAGGTTCAGAGCACAAATGACTGACGTTCAGACGCGCGCGCGCCGGCAGCAGCGCATCGAGGAACTCAGCGCGGCCTCGATCCGTGCGCTCAGTGGCATCGCTGATCTGCACTTTCGTGGCGGGCGCCTGCATCGGGGCCGGCAGGCGCTGCCGGTGTTTGCGCCGCATCTGCATCCTACCCTGGAGGCGGACGACTTCACGTCGTTTCGCGGCGCCGCCGACGGCCTGGCGCTGAGGTTGACCCACAGCGACGAGAAACTGCACCGCAGCCTGCGCCCCAGCGACCCGGTCGAGTGTCTGTTGTTCGAGCTGCTGGAACAGTTTCGCTGCGAAGCGCTACTGCCCGCAAGCATGCCCGGCGTGCGGCGCAATCTGCGGCACCGTTTCGAAACCTGGTCGCTCGCCTATCACGACGCAGGCGCTACCGAATCGGCGCGCGGGCTATTGCTCTACACCGTGACGCAGATGTGCCGCGCCCGCGTCACGCGCGACGCAGTGGTCGAGGCAACGCAAGACTTGTTGGAGGCGACGCGTGCGGCGCTCGCTCCCGTGCTGGGCGTGGCAATGGCCGGCCTGCGCCGCCAGCGCGCGCACCAGGCCGAGTACGCGCAGCATGCGTTGGACATTGCGCGAACCTTGGCCACGATGCTGAATGGCGGCGCGGCCTTCACGAATTCGGAAACGCCGCAAGACGAGGTCAATCAGACCGACCCCTGGGCCGCGTTCAGCGCTTTGCTCGACCCGGGCGACGAACTCGACGAGTCCGTGGCGACTGCTGTCTCGGGCCGCAGCCTGGTGCTCGAGGGCCACGCCGGCTACCGCGTCTTCACCACGGCTTACGACCGCGAAGTTAAATCGACCGCGCTGGTGCGACCCGAGCAATTGAGGGAGTTGCGTCAGCGGCTGGATGAATGCATCGTGGAATGCGGCGTGAACGTCGGCCATCTGGCGCGAGACCTGAAAGCCCTGCTCGCGATTCCCGCGCGCGACGGTTGGGACAACGGCCAGGAACAAGGCCTGATCGACGGCCGGCGCCTCGCACAACTCATCAGCTCGCCCACCGAGCGGCGCCTGTTTCGCAGCGAGCGCAGCAGTCCCGGCGCCAATTGCCGCGTCGCACTGCTCGTCGATTGTTCGGGCTCGATGAAGGAACACAGCGAATCGGTTGCCGTGCTCGCCGAGCTGCTGGTTCGGGCGCTGGAGCAGATCGGCGTGCCGACCGAAGTGCTGGGTTTTACGACCAACGCCTGGAACGGCGGTCGCGCCCAGCGCGACTGGGTGCGCGCCGGCCGACCACCCCATGCGGGCCGGTTGAACGAGGCCTGCCACATCGTGTTCAAGGACGTCGACACGTCGTGGCGCCGCGCACGCCCCGGCATGGCTGCCTTGCTCAAGGGCGATCTGATGCGCGAGGGCATCGATGGCGAAGCGCTCGATTGGGCCATGCGACGCTTCAACACGCCTGCCCGAGCCAGTGACGAGAACGCAGGCGACTTCGAAGGCCCGCAGCGCCGCCTGCTGTTCGTGGTCAGCGACGGCTCACCGATGGACAGCGCGACGCACCTCGCGAATGACGCGCACTACCTCGACCATCATCTGCGCGACATGGTTGAAAAGCACGAACGAGCCGGTGCGCAGATCTACGGCGTGGGCGTGGGCCTGGACCTCAGTCCCTACTACCGTTGCAGCCAGGTGCTTGATCTGTCCGCAGGCACGAGCAGCGGGGTGCTGCGCGACGTGCTCGGCATGCTGTGGCGGGGCCGGCGGCGCTGAAGGGTCGGCGCCGCGCTCTTCGGCGACGCGGCATGACGCGTGCAGGCGCGATGCTTTGCGGTTCCGTCGGTCCGGGAGCCTGTCGGGCTTTGGGCGGGCACGACCCAAAGCCCGACAGGCTCCTACGTCCGGCCGAATCGCAGCGCTGACTGGGCGCGTGCTTTCTGCATTTCGACCTCCCGGTCGCGCGGCTGCGCCGTCGTCACAAGTGACGCGATCAACACCCGCGCCGCGCACGCCACATCGGCAACGGCGCGATCGAAGGCCTCGGTGTTCGCCTTCGAAGGAAGATTGAATCCGCTTAGCTTGCGCACGAACTGCAGCGACGCATCCCGAATCTCGAGTTCTGTGGCGGGGGGCTCGAAGTTAAAGAGGGTCTTGATGTTCCTGCACATGTCGGCTCCGTGGCGATCCGGCGCTGCGTAGCGAATCGCCTGGCTATTTTGAGACATGCGCCGGTGCACCGACAATCGACGCAGGAGGCCACATGAAAACCTATTCGATCGAATTGCAGCAAGTGAAGGCGATGCGCAATCAACACGGCACGATTGAGGCCCGCATCGCCGCCGTGGTCCAGCCCCAGTCTGCAATACCTGACGAGGACGAAGCCGGCGAGCCACTGTCGGTGTTGAGCATGACGGAAGAGACGGCCCGCGTGCTGATGCTTCTGCTCAAGGTACAGCTCGCCGAGTTCGACAAGCGCAAGGCGCGCAGCCGGTTCTAGGAGCCTGTCGCTCAGCGCACGGTGAGCAGGACTTTCAACTTGGCCAGCACGTCGGCGACCACATCGTCGGCTGCGCGCCCAGCCTTTTCGGAATTGCGCGCCTCCCAGGCGAGGCTGCGCAGCTGGTCGGAGAGGACGACCCCTTTGACCCCTTTCACGCCGATCAACTCAACCTCGAAGGGATAGCCTTTGACCTGGTTGGTGACCGGGCAGCACAACATCAAACCAGTGGCTGCGTTGTAGGCCTTCGGTGAGAGCACAAGAGCTGGTCGGTGACCGGCTTGCTCGTGCCCAGCTTGCGGGTCGTGGTTTAGCCACACGACATCGCCTTGCTCCGGTGCTGCGAGCTTGCGGCTCACCATGCTTCACGCCCCATGCGACCACCGAAGTCCACGGGTGCATGCCGGTTGGCTTTGGTGATCCCGGCAAGCATGGCTTCGAGCCGGTATTCACGCTGCGCAGGCTCCAGCACGATCCTACCGTCTTCGGTTTTCAGCTCCAAGCGGTCGCCCAGCGCAATGTGAACTTCCTTCAGAACTGCGGCAGGCAGACGCACCGCGCTGCTATTGCCCCACTTCACGACTTCGACTTGCATGATTCATCTCGTTGCTCAATGGATATACAGTGTAGATACCTCGTCGCGTCGTGTCAAGGCGCCGCGGCCCAGAGGTTTCGGAACAAGTTGAAAGCGACGGATTCGGTTCGAGGCCTAGGATCCTCGGCAATCGGGTGACAATGCAGCGCAAGACATCTCGCGCTGCACTCCATGCTCGAAACCTCCGACCTCCGCGACACAGGCGCAGCAGCCGACGCCGTAACCACCGAACGCGCAGCGGTTCCCGAGCTCTCACCCACTGCCTGCGCGGCACGTCTCGCAGAGTTGTTTCCCGCCGTCTTTACGCCGGGTTCGCCGAAGCCGCTGAAGTTGCGCATCCAGGCCGATCTGCAGCAACGTTCTCCCGGCGTGTTCACGCGCAAGGCCTTGTCGGGCTTTTTGCATCGGCACACCACGAGCACCGCCTATCTGAGGGCGCTGGTGAACGCGCCGCAGCGCATCGATCTGGACGGTCTGGCAGCGGGAGAGGTGGCCACCGAACACCGCGAGGCTGCGATCGCAGAGCTGCAACGCCGTCGCGACCTGCATGACGCGCGCCGCGCCGCCGAGCGCGAGGCGCAGCGCGCGGCCGAGCGTGCAACCCAAGACGAAGCCCGACGCGCCCGATTGCAGCAGGACGAACAGCGCCGCGAACGCCAGGCGCTGCTGCGCGCTTTCGAAGCGAGCACGCTGACGCGGCGCAACTTCTGTGCGCTCAAAGGGATGACCGAAACGCAGCTCGACGCGATGCTGGCGCTGGCCCGGCAAGAACCGCCGCTTGCCGAAGCTGGCCCTGTGCTTGACCGGGGCCGCGCACGAACGCCGGCGCCAAGTGCGCCGTCGCGCAATTTCCAAAATCGAAGCAAAGGACCGTCGTGAGCACATTGTTGATCGGGCGACGTCGGGCGATCGCGGCGTTGGCAGGCGCATTCGCATTCGCGCTCGCTGTGGCGTCGGGCGCCTCGGCACAGCCTGCTACCTACCCCGACAAACCGATTCGCTTTGTCGTGCCCTACCCGCCCGGCGGCGGTACCGACGTCATCGCGCGCATCGTGCAGGAGCGCTTTCAGGCGGCGCTTGGCCAGACCATCATCATCGAGAACAGGGGCGGGGCCGGCGGCTCGGTGGGCACCGATGTCGTCGCCAAGGCAGCGCCCGACGGCTATACGGTGTTGTTCACGCTCAGCTCGCACACCATCAACCCAGCGATCTTTCCGAAGCTGAGTTACGACACTCTGAAGGACTTCGAGCCCGTCGGCAGCGTCGCATCGCTGCCGCAAATTCTGGTGGCGAACCCGCAGTTCCCGGCGAACACGGTGGCCGAGTTGATCGCCCTGGCCAGGGCCAAACCGGAAACGCTGTCGTTTGCCACGGTCGGCAACGGCTCGCCCGGGCACCTGGCGGGCGAACTCTTCAAGCTTCGCACCGGCACGCAGATGACGCACATTCCCTACCGTGGTGGCGGCCCGGCGGTGACCGATGTGATGGGCGGCCAGGTGCCCTTGCTGTGGGTCTCGATTCCGGCCGCAGCGCAGTTCGTGAAGGCGGGCAAACTCAAGGCGCTGGGCGTATCCACGCTCAAGCGCAGTACCGCATTCCCCGACGTGCCGACATTGCAGGAAGCCGGAGTTGCCGACTTTGAAGTCGACTCCTGGTACGCGATGTTCGTGCCGGCACGAACGCCGCCTGCCATCATCGACAAATTGAATCGCGCGCTGAACAGCGTTGTCGCCGACGCCGGCATTCGCGAAAAGCTGCTCGCGCAAGGCGGTGAAGGCGTGGGCGGCACGCCGCAAGCGCTGGCCGAGATCGTTGCTGCCGAGTTGCCGAAATGGGCCAAACTCGCGAAAGACGCGAACATCAAGGCCGATTGAATGGCCCCAGGTTCAACCGAAGCGCCAGCCGGGATTGCGCCGCCCGTCGCCGAGCTTGTGGCGAAAGCGCGCGCGGCGCAACGTATCGCGAACGGCTATGACCAGGCACGGGTCGACGAGCTCGTCGTGGCTGCCGGCTGGGCCATCATCGAACCCGGGCGCAACCGCGAACTGGCCGAGTTGGCCGTGGCCGACACGGGCATCGGCAACGTCGACGACAAGGTGCGCAAGAACCAGCGCAAGACCTTTGGTCTGCTGCGCGATCTGCAAGGCGCGAGGTCGGTCGGTGTCATCGGCGAAGATCCGGCGTTGGGCCTGGTAGAAGTCGCGCGACCGGTGGGCGTGGTCTGTGCGATCACGCCGTCGACGAATCCAGCGGCGACACCGGCCAACAAGATCATCAACGCTCTGAAAGGCCGCAACGCCGTGATCGTTGCGCCTTCGCCCAAGGGCTGGGCAACGTGCGCCCGGCTCATCGCCTTTGTTCACGCTGAGTTCAGCCGCATCGGCGCCCCGCACGACCTGGTGCAACTGCTGCCCGCGCCGGTGAGCAAGGAGTCGACAGCCGAGCTGATGCGGGGTTGCGACCTGGTCGTCGCCACCGGCTCTCAAGCCAATGTGCGCGCGGCCTACGCCAGCGGCACACCGGCATTCGGCGTCGGCGCAGGCAACGTCGCGAGCATCGTCGACGCCAGCGCGGACGTGCAGCTCGCGGCGGAACGCATCGTGCGCTCGAAGACTTTCGACAACGCCACGTCGTGTTCGTCGGAGAACAGCCTGGTGATCGTGAACGCTGTGCGCGCAGCGCTGGTCGAGGCGCTGCAAATACGCGGCGCGGTGCTGCTCGACGCGGCGCAGAAGGAGCGCCTGCGCGCGACGATGTGGCCGGGCGGAAAGTTGTCGCCCGCCGTCATCGGGCAGTCCGCCGGCGTCGTGGCGCGGCGCGCGGGCCTGCACGATGTGGCCCAGCAGCAGCCGAGCATGCTGCTGGTTGAAGAAGACGGGTTCGGCGACGCCCATCCCTTTTCCGGCGAGAAACTTTGCCCGGTTCTGACGCTGTACCGCGCAGCGGATTTTGCCGAAGCCATGGTCGTGGTCGAGCGCATCTATGCGTACCAGGGCGCCGGCCACTCGGTGGGTCTGCACAGCGCAAGACCCGAGCACGCGCTCGCGCTGGGTCTGGCGCTGCCGGTCAGCCGCGTCATCGTCGATCAGGTGCACGCCATCGCCACCGGCGGCAGCTTCGACAACGGCTTGCCGTTTTCGTTGTCGATGGGCTGCGGCACCTGGGGCAAGAACAGTTTTTCCGAGAACCTGAACTACCGCCACTATCTCAACATCACGCGCATTTCGCGGCCGATCCCGGAGCGGATTCCGAGCGAGGCGGAAATCTTCGGTACCTATTTCAGCAAGTTCGGCAGGAAATGAGTTCATCTCCTGCAACGGTGTGCGAGTTGGTGGAGCACGCCGCAGCGACCTGGCCGCAACGCACCTACGCGCTCGACGCCGGAGGCCGCAATCTGCTGACATTCGACGCGCTCGCGGCGGGTTGCCGGCAGGTCGCCGCGCTGCTCGAAGCCCACGCATCGAAGCCCGGTGACACGGTGTCGCTGGTCATGCCCAACGGCTTGATGACGCTGCAACTCCTGCTCGGCGCGATGCACGGTGGCTGGTGCGTGAACCCGGTGAATCTGCTGTCGCAGCCTGAGCAGATGCGCCATGTGCTGGGGCACAGCGATTGCAAGCTGGTGTTCGTCAGCCCGGAGTGGGAGACCGCAGTGCGCGCAGCGCTCGAAGGTGTCGATCGGGAGGTGACGGTGATCGTCATCGAAGCTGACGCCTCATCCGTCCCAAGCCGAATGCCAGCGCATTCGCATTCCGTGATCCCGGCGCAAGCCGCGGTCCAGGGCTCTGCGCATGGGGTGGATCCCGGCACCCGTGTCGGGCATGGGTCGGCGTTGCGCACGGGCGACAGCGCAGCAGCGCAGCGCGTCGCGCTGCTGATGTACACCTCGGGCACCACAGGCGTTCCCAAGGGCGTGATGCTGACCCACGCCAACCTCGCCGCGAACGCCCACGCCATCAGCGCCGAACACGGCTTGAGCGCAGAGGATCGAGTGCTCGCGGTGCTGCCGCTGTACCACATCAACGCCTTTGCGGTGACGATGCTCGCGCCGCTCGCGCATGGCGGCAGCCTGGCGATTGCACCGAAGTTTTCCGTGGCGCGTTTCTGGCAACAGGCGCACGAGCGTGAATGCACCTGGCTCAACGTGGTGCCGACGATGATCTCTTACCTTCTGGAAGGCGCAGCGCCGCCGCGCGAGCAGACGTCGCGCCTGCGCTTCTGCCGCTCGGCGTCGGCCGCGCTGCCGGCCGAGCATCTGCGTGGGTTCGAGGCCAAATTCGGCATCGGGGTGATCGAGACCATGGGCTTGACGGAGACCGCTGCCCCCGTGTTCTCGAACCCGCTGGACAGGACTCGACGCAAGCCAGGATCGGTGGGCCGGGCGTCGGGCGGCGAAGCCCAGGTGGTTGATGCCGATCTTGGACCCGTCGCCGACGGCCAGACGGGCGAGATCACGGTCCGCGGCCCGAGCGTGATGCTGGGCTACTACAAGAATGAAGCAGCGACGCGTGCCACGTTCACGCCCGACGGCTGGCTGCGCACCGGAGACCTCGGCCGGCGCGACGCCGACGGCTTCTTCTTTGTCACCGGCCGCATCAAGGAGTTGATCATCAAGGGCGGCGAGAACATCGCGCCGCGCGAGATCGATGAAGCGCTGTTGCGCCACCCTGCCGTGCTGGACGCTGCAGCCGTCGGCATTCCCGATCGCCACTATGGCCAGGACATCATGGCCTGCGTCGTGCTGCGCGACGGACATGGGGCCGACGAAACCAACTTGCGCGAGTTCTGCGTCGCGCAGCTTGGGCCCTACAAGACCCCAAAGCTGTTTCGCTTCGTCGCGGAACTGCCGCGCGGGCCTTCGGGCAAGGTCCAGCGCTTGAAGCTCGTGCAGCTTGCGCTCTGACCCGCGCCGCCTGCGCCATGCGCCCATCTGACCCTGCCGCCACCCACCCTGCCCACCTTGACCGCATGCTTGGTTCGGGCAGCACAGGGCGATCGCTAAACTGCGACGGCGTTGATCCCCGCGTTGCCGAGACGCCATGACACCACAAACTTCGTCCGCTCTGCGCGCCGAACTCGCTCCCACGGGCACCTTGCGCGTGGGGCTGAATCTGTCGAACTTCCTGCTCGTCAACGCTTCTGGCGCAGACGGTGAACCCGCGGGCATTGCGCCCGATATCGGGCGTGAGCTGGCGCACCGCATCGGTGTGCCGGTTGCGTTCATCAAGTACCCCTCCCCCGGCGACCTGGCGGCTGCAGCGTCGAGCGGCGCGTGGGACGTGGGCCTGATCGGCGCCGACCCATTGCGTGCCGGCGAGATAACGTTCACGTCGGCCTATCTGGAAATCGAGGCGAGCTATCTGGTGCGTGAAGATTCGCCGATGCGGGCGATCGACGACGTCGATCGCCCCGGCACTCGCATCGCCGTGGGCGACAAGACGGCCTACGACATGTACCTGCGCCGCACCCTGAAGCACGCAACGCTGCATCGCGCGCAAGGCCTGGAAGCGTCGTACCAGTTGTTCGTGCGCGAGCAGTTGGAAGCCCTCGCCGGCTTGCGGCCACGCCTGGTGCAGGACCAGGCCAAGTTGCCGGGTTCGCGCGTTCTGGACGGGTGCTTTACCGCCGTCCAGCAGGCCATCGGCACGCCAATCGCGCGCAAGGCCGGTGCCGCGTACTTGCAAGAGTTCGTGCAAGACATCAAGGCTGGCCTCGTGCTCGAACTGATCGCCAGGCATGGCGTTCGCGGCGTCAGCGTCGCCCCCGGTTTGAATCGCTGACCCGGATCGATTCGTTCCAGCAATCAACGGCGGCGGCTGCCGATACTTCTCCAACTGTTCCATGGTCCCCGCATGACGCACGAATTCGACTACATCGTGGTCGGCGCCGGATCGGCAGGCTGCGTGCTCGCGGCGCGGCTGAGCGAAGACCCGGCGACGCGCGTGCTGTTGCTGGAAGCCGGGCCGCCCGACCGGTCGCTCTGGATTCACCTGCCCATTGGCTACGGCAAGACGATGTGGAACCCCAGGTACAACTGGTGTTTTCACACCGACCCCGAGCCGAACATGAACGGCCGGCGCATCTACTGGCCACGGGGCAAGACGCTCGGGGGCTCGAGTTCGATCAACGGCCTGATCTACATTCGCGGGCAGCGCGAAGACTTCGACCATTGGGCGGCGCTGGGCAATGCCGGTTGGGGCTTCGACGACGTGCTGCCCTACTTCATCAAGTCCGAAGGCAATGCGCGTGGCGCTTGCGCGCTGCACGGCGCCGATGGGCCGCTGAAGGTGTCCGACATCGGCGCCAAGCACGAACTGATCGAGGCCTTTATCGAAGGTGCGCAGCAGATCGGTGTGCCGCGCAACGACGATTTCAACGGCGCGCGCCAGGAAGGCGCAGGCTACTTTCAGCTCAATACGAACAAGGGTTGGCGCGTGAGCACGGCCAAGGCCTATCTGCGGCCGGCGCGGCGCCGGCCGAACCTGCGCATTGAGACCGAAGCCCATGCGGCGGCAGTGTTGATGCACGGCACGCGTGCGGTGGCCGTGCGCTACCGCCAGGGCGGCGAAACCAGGCTCGCGCAGTGCAAGGGCGAGGTGCTGCTCGCTGCGGGTGCGATCCAGTCGCCGCAACTGCTGCAGCTTTCAGGCATCGGGCCGGCCGGGTTGTTGGCCCACCACGGCATCGCCGTGGTCGCAGATTCGCCCGGTGTCGGCGAGAACCTGCAAGACCATTTGCAACTGCGCCTGAGCTTCGAGTGCACGCAGCCGATCACGACGAACGACCAGCTCAACTCGGTGTTCGGCCGGATCGCAATCGCCTTGCAGTGGTTGCTGTGGCGCAGCGGCCCGCTCGCGTTGGGCATCAACCAGGGCGGCTGCTTCATGCGCGTGCTCGACGACGATGCTGGCCGCGATGGGCTGCATCGGCCCGACATTCAATTCCACGTCGCCACGCTGTCGGCCGACATGGCCGGCGGCAAGGTGCACCCGTACTCGGGTTTCACGATGTCGGTGTGCCAGCTTCGCCCCGAATCGCGTGGCCAGATTCGCATCCGCAGCGCCGACCCGTTCGCGGCGCCCGAGATACGGCCGAACTACCTGGCCACCGAACTGGACCGACACACCGCGGTCGCCGCGGTGAAGGCGGCGCGTGCCATCGCCGCGGCGCCGGCCCTGCGCAGCTATGTGAAGCGTGAAGTCAATCCCGGCCCGCAGGCTGGCGACGACGGATCACTGCTCGAGTTCTGCCGCAACCACGGAGCGACGATCTTCCACCCCAGCGGAACTTGCAAGATGGGCAACGACGCGCTGGCCGTGCTCGATACTCGGCTGCGTGTGCGTGGCGTGCAGCGGCTGCGCGTGGTCGATTGTTCGGCGATGCCGACGCTGGTTTCAGGCAATACCAACGCCGCCGTGGTCATGATGGCCGAGAAGGCGGCAGACATGATCCGCGACGATGCCCGGTCGCGATAAGGCAATTCTGGCGTGGCGTGCAGAGGAATTGACGATGAGCGAACTCGAACTCAACTGGTCCAGGCCCGACATTCTTGCGCGCCGGGACCGCTTCTACGCGGCGTCGCAGAAGTCGTTCATGCCTTACAAGGTGCCGCTGGTATTCAAGCGCGGGCAATACCAGTACCTGTGGGACGAGGCGGGCAAGAAATACATCGACCTGCTGGGCATGAACGTGTGCATCTCGGTGGGCCATGCACACCCGGTGGTCAACGCCGCGGTGCAGGCCCAGATCGGCCAGCTGCAACACTGCACGACGATGTTCGCGCACCCGGTTCCGGCCCACTATGCGCAAGAGTTGATCGCGCGATTGCCGCAGGGCCCGGACTGGGTGGTGCACTTCACGAGCAGCGGCACCGAGGCGATCGACCTGGCGCTCGTGATGGCGCAGTCATACACGCGCAATATCGACATGCTGGCGTTGCGCAACGCCTATCACGGCGCCACTATCGGCGCGCAGTCGCTCACCGGCATCAGCGCCTTCCGCCACAACATCCCGTTGCTGCCGGGTGTGCACCACATCGCGAACCCCGACCCGTACCGCGGCATTTTCGGCGCGGACACCCAGGCCTACCTGGATGAGATCGAGCGCACGATCCAGTACTCCACCCCCGGCAAGCTGGCCGGTCTGCTGGTGGAGCCGATCCAGGGCTACGGCGGAATCGTCGAGCTGCCCGCGGGATATCTGAAGGCAGCGGCTGACACGGTGCGGCGCGCGGGCGGCATTCTGATCGTCGACGAAGTGCAGTCCGGTTTCGGGCGCACCGGTGACAGCTTCTGGGCCTTCGAGGCGCACGACGTGATGCCCGAGGTGGTGGTCCTGGCCAAGGGCATAGGCAACGGTTTCCCCCTGGGTGCGGTGGTCGCGCAGCGCGAGGTGGCCGACAGCCTGGGTGCCAAGTTCTTCTTCAACACCTACGGCGCCAGCCCCATGGCCTGCGCCGCCGGGCGGGCCGTGTTGCAAGTCATCGACGACGAGCGGCTTCAGGATAATGCCAGGACCGTCGGCCACGCCCTGCGCGGCGTTCTCAACCGCCTGCATGAACGGCACGCGATCGTGGGCGATGTGCGCGGGCGTGGCCTGATGCAGGCCATCGAGCTCGTGCGCAATCGCAAGACGAAGGCGCCCGCCACGCAGGAAACAGCCGCAATCTTCGAGCGCCTGCGCGAACAAGGCCTGGTGGTCAGCAAGTCTGGCGCCAACAAGAACATCCTGCGCATGGTGCCACCGCTGTGCCTGACGCTGAAAGATGTGGACCAAGTGGCCGATGCGTTCGACCGCTGTTTCCAGGGCTACTGAACCGAAAACGCGCGATGAAAGAGCGCATCACGACAGGCAACCTGTGTCCTTTGAAAATCCGCGATGCACCCTTCGCGAGACTTGATGACCGTCACTCGTCGCGTGCCAACTGCCCGGCTAAGATGGCGTGAGCCGTGTTCACGGCCCGGTCCCCGGCGAACACTCCCAGTGCCTGCGGTTCGAGAACGAGATACTGAAAGGAGCTGATCGTTGCGACCCAAACGGCTGCTGCTGACCGCGGGCGTGCTGCTCGTCTCGGTGCTGGCGGCAATCGCGATCGCCGCCGTGCTGCTGGTCCCGCGTTGGCTCGCGCCGAAGATTGCCGAAGCCGTCAAGGCTGCGACAGGGCGCGAACTGAGCGTCGGCGAGGTCGCTGTGACGCTCTTGCCACGGCCGGCGCTGCTGTTGTCGCAGGTGCGCTTCGCCAACGCAACCTGGGGTTCGCAGCCGTGGCTGGCGCAGGTCGACCGGGCGAGCGCTGAGCTCGACGTGCTGGCGCTGCTGTCGGGCCGGCTGCGCATCCGACACGTCATGCTGACCGACGCGACGCTTGTTCTCGAAACCGATTCCGCTGGCACCGGCAACTGGGTGATGGGTTCGGCGGACGCGGCCAAACCGGCATCGCCCGAAGCCCTCGCGATCGAGAAGCTCACGCTGCAATCGCTCGCATTCACCTGGCGCGACGGCAAGACCGGCAACGCGACATCGTTGCAGATCGACTCGGCGGCCATCGCTGCGACCTCGGGCGCGCATTCGGTCGAGCTCAGCACCCGCGCAACGTTCAATGGCAAGAGTGTCGAGATGGCCGGCACTGTCGGCCCGCTCTCGGCGCTGATCGCGAACACGCCGTATCCGGTAGATCTCGAAGGCAAGTTCGGGGCGGCCAGCGTGAGCGTGCACGGCAGCATCGACAAACCGCACGAACTCGGCGGATTCAACCTGGCGTTGAAGGCAAATGCAGTGGAAATCGCCGATGTCGTCGCGCTGTTCGGTGCGACCGTTCCCGCGGCCGGGCCGCTGCGCGGCGCGGCCCAGCTCAGCGGTGCGCTGGCCGCACCGGTGTTCGCCGGCATCGATGTCGCCGCCGGCACGCCCGGGCGCATGGCCCTCACGGCACGCGGCGAGGTCTCGGGCAAACACTCCGCTGCCGGTGGCTACGAATGGCAAAGCAGCGGCATCGACGTCCTCTTCGAGGGAGCCCAGTTCAGCGACCTCGCCCCTTGGGTCGGAACCTCGCTGCCGGCGCTGGGCGCGTACCGCCTCGCCGCACGCGTGGCCGGCACCCCGGCCGCGCCCTCGCTGCCCGCAATCGACATCGCGATCGGTGCCAGTGGCACACCCCAGATCACGCTGCGCGGGAGCGTTGCAGATCTGCGCAATGCCGGCGGCATCGACGTCAAGCTGGCGGCCTCGGCGGCCGATTGGTGGCGGCTCGGCAAGGCAACAGGTGGCCAGCACTTGCCGCCGTTTCGCGCCAGCGCCCGCGTGCGTGGCACGCGCCAGTCGGTTCAAGTCGACGAACTCGCGCTGATAGTCGCCGGGAGTACGGTCAACGCGTCGCTGCAGGTGGTGCGCGGCGGGCCGCGCCTGCGCGTCACCGGCAAGCTGACATCGCCGCTGATCGACCTCGCACGCGGGTCGCCCGCGAGCGGCGGCGCCAGCGCGCCGACCCCCGCGCCCCCCGCCACGCCCTCCGCCGCGGCCGCGTCGCCGCGCTCGAACGATCACTGGAAGCTCGCCGACTTCGACCTCGAACTGCAGATCGCCCGGCTCGTCTTTCCCGGCGGACGTGAGCTGCGCTCGGGCAGCGGGCGGCTGACGCTCGAAGACGGCCGGCTGAATTCGGCCGCGCTGAAGGCCACCCTGGGTGGCGCCAACGTCAAGCTCGATGGCAGCGTCGCCGACCCGGCGAACCTGACCGGAATCGACGTCAACGTCGCGCTGCAAGGCAGCGAACTGGCGGAGTTGTCGGCATTCTTCGGCAAGCCTGTCCCGCCACTGGGGCCGTACCAGGGCCAGGCGCGGCTGCAGGGCTCGCTCGATGCGCTGCGCCTGACCGCGTTCGACGCCAGCGCCGGACGACCCGGGCAGCGCCTTCGCGCCACCGGCCAGATCGACGACCTGCTCCACGCGCAGGGACTGGCGCTGGCGGTTACTGCGGAGGTCAACGACAGCGCGGCTGCCGGCCGCCTGTTCGGCGCCGACCTGCCGCGCCTGCCTGCGTTGCGGGCCACGGCACGCGTCAGCGGCGCGCAGGGTGGCTACGTGCTCGACGATCTCAAGCTCGCGCTGGGCCGCACGTCAGTGCAGGGGCGCGTGTTGTTCGCACCTGGCGAGCCGCGTCCGCGCATAACGGTCAAGCTCAGCGCGCCGCTGGTCGACCTTTCGGAACTGCCTCGGGCGCCATCGAAGCCCGGTGCGTCGAACCCAGCATTGACGGCCGATGTCGACGCAGACATCAGTTTCGATCGTTTGGTGCTACCCGACCGGCGTGCTCTCGGCCCGGTCAGTGGCGTGGCGCGGCTCACGGCAGGAGCACTTGAGTTGAAGCAGTTCAGCGCCGCGCTGGACGGCGCGAGCCTGACCATGGACGGCAGGATCGGCGACCCGCTCAAACCCGCAGCGCTCGATCTCATGCTGAATGCCGAGGTCAAGCGCGGCGCGGGCCTGGCGGCGTTCACCGGCCTGAACTTGCGCGAATTGCCTGCATTCACGGCGAGCGCAAAGCTCACTGACGTGGCCGAAGGCTATGCGCTGTCCGGACTGAAGATCGTCGGCGCGGCCACGACGCTGGCTGGCGACCTTGCGCTGACGCGGGGCGCAAAGCGGTTCAAGGTCAGCACGAAATTGCATTCTGCGTTGCTCGATGGCTCGGCACTCGTGCAGCCCGCCGCCGCCGACGGCAGCACAGTACCACCTGTGGCTGGCAGGCGCGCGATTTTCGACCTGGAATTGCCCGTTGACGCCCTGCGCGCCATCGACGCCGACGTCGAGTTGCGCATCGACGGCGTCAAGCTCGGCGACGGCGCTGCGTTCGCCCCCCTGCTCGCTCGCGTGCTGATTGACGACGGCCGCCTGAAGGCCGAGCCGGTTCAGCTTGGCGGCGCGGCGGGCCAGATGCTGAGCGTTTCGGCAATGGTTGACGCAGCTCAGGCGGCGTGGGATCTTCGAGTCGAAGCCAAAGGCTTCGAGCTCGAGGAGATGTTCAAGCGCTTCGGGCGCCCGGGAGTACTGACGGGCGGCCGCACCGAGCTGGCGTTGCAGCTTCAAGCGCGCGGCAAGACCCTGCAAGCGCTGCTCGGCTCGCTCCAGGGCGAAGCGCGCGTGCAGGTCGGCCCGCTGCATCTGCGCAATGTCGCGATCAACCTCGACCGCGGGATCGTCGCGGGCGCGATCGGCTTGGCGAACCCGTTCCAGAAGACCGATCCCGACACCGACTTCGAATGTGTCGCCGCGCGCGTGCCGATCAAGAATGGAGTGCTCACGTCCGACCAAGGCATCGCCGCCGAGACCACCAAGTACAACCTGGTGTTGAACGGCAGCGTGAACCTGCGCACCGAGGCCATCGACGTTGCCATGACGCCCGTCGTGAAGGGTGGCCTCGGGGTCGGCTCGGCTTCGATTGCAGGGATCGTGCGCGTCGGCGGCACGCTGGGCGCCCCGACGCTGGGGGTCGATGCTGCCGGCGCCGCGAAGTTGGCCGTGAACGCCGGAGTTGCCGTGGTCGCGGCCCCGGTATGGCTCGCCGATGTCGTGCTGAAGAAGGCGCGGTCCGATCCGAATCCTTGCGCGACGGCGCTCGGCACTCAGAAGTAGCTGCGCCAGTCAAAGATCATCCGTACCCCGAACGTATAAATCGTCTCGAGCTTGACCCCGGGAGCCCCCGGCGGCCAGGTCACGGTTGTGCTCTTGGGCACGTCGGCGCCGGCAAAGAGCTGGATCAGAATTGCCGAGCTCTGCCTGTTGTCGAACGCGCGGTAGGGCCGGTATTCCACAATCGGCAGGTCGAAATGGATCGCCTTGAAGTCGACAACCCGGGCCTCGGCGCCCGGCGTGGCGCCAGGCACGATGGTGGTGTTCTCCATACCGTAGCCGTAGAAGGTGGCACCGAGCTCGCGCCCGAGCACGAACTGGAAGCGCCCGAAGCGCGTCGCCCATCCTTGCTGCCATGGAATCAGGCCGCCATTGGCGGCCGTGACCGCCATGTTGGTATAGGTCTCGGGAGAGACGAGGTAGAGCGGCGACGCCAAGATCAGGTCACCCGGAATGACATAGAACGGCATGCGCAGCCGGGTCGAAATGCCGAACCGCGATCGGATCGCGGAGGCGCCGCCGACCGCCTCCAGCGCCGGTGACGACACCTGGAGCGTGTTGGAAGATCGGGAATCGCCGCGCAGCCCGACCGACCCGAACACCAGACCGTCGCCCGACTCTCCGATCACGCCGTCCAAGCCCAGGCCTGCACGCAGCGACAGGTCGGCGCCGCCGACCCACCCGCTGGACGTGACCGAAGGGTCGTAACCGCCATCGACCCTGCGGATGTCCGCCGAGCCGACGAAGCCAATGAACGGCCCGACCTCTGCGCGAAAGCGAGGCAGCGACCCCAGCCCCGGGCCGAGACCCGGCACGGGCGTCGGGCCGAGCACCTCGGGAAGCTGCGCAAATGCCTGCGGCGTCGCACGCAAGCCCGCTTCGCGCCGCGCGAACACGTTGGTCTTGCACACGTCCAGCGCGTCGGGTTCGCTTGGCGCTGCTGGGGTGTGCGCGACCAGCGCAGGGCGATGGCGACCGGCCGCATGGTCGATCAATTGCTCCAGGCCGACACGCACCGCGATCGCCGCACGCTCCGCGTCCTGCGGCCGGATGTGGGCATCCCCCATCAACACCATCGATGCGCTGCCGCCCTTCCAGGTGAACACCTCCAGCCCGGCCGCGTTGTAGTAGTCATGTGTGCCCTTGCGCTGCGACACGTCACCCCAGGCGCCGGCGACATGGCCCGAGGCGAAGACGTCCTCCAGGAAGTGCACTGCAAACGCCTCGTCGGCCAGCATCGCCCGCGCAAGCGCCTGCCGCTCCGCTGGGGCGAGTTGCTCGGCGGCGAGCCGCGTGGCCTTCTGCAAGGCGCTCAAGTGAAACCAGGCGTAGACGCCGATCGCGTTGATCTCGGCGCCGGGGCTGAGCGCCAACTCGGCGTACTCCCGAGGCGTGATCTCGGTGCGTGGCCGGGGCAGCAGGAAGTGCGCGTTGTTGGAGCCGGCGCGAGTCGCGTACTCGGCGTCGGCATTCTGCAACCGGGTGTCTGACGTGCGCAGCGCGTTCACGCGTTCAGCGCGCAAAGCTTCGTCCTCGACGAGGCGCTGGACATCGCCCAACAGGTCCTGGCTGCGGACATTTATTTCGGGCCGGGCCGTGACCGCGACGCGCGCGAGGTCGAGCTTAAGTTGCGCTGCGACATCGGCGACCACCAGAATCCAATCGGTCTTGAGTGCGTTGTCGAGCATGTTCTTGCTCGAGCACGAATGGTCTCCGGCGATCGCAGGCAACGCCGCCCAGTCGAGGCAGGCCGGGGCGAGCCCCTGCTGGGTGTCAGCAGCGTGTTCGCACAGGCGCTGTTCGTGGCCGACGCGTGCTTCGCGCCAGAGGCGCTCGAACAGCGGCTTGCGTTCGGGGTCGAGCTTCTCGACGGCCAGCAACGCGATATCGCGGTGTTCGGGATAGACCCACGCAAGGGCGGGGCCAGCCACGCCGGCCAGCACTGCGGCAAGAAGCGTGAGTCGATGCAACTTCATCATTGAGCAGGTCTGGATCGTGAACGACGGTGAAATTCGGCGCCGCTGACAGCAGCGCCGATGCGATCTGGAGGCGAAACAGCAATCGTCGGTTGCGCCCGCTATTTCCCTCTTGCGGCGAGGTCCTCTTCGACGAAGCGCAACACCGCTTCGAGCAAGGCTTCGCGCGGATAGGCATTCTCGGTGACGAAGAGCGTGCCGATCTTGTCATGCGCGCGTGCGATCGGCACCGCGATCGCCCAGTGATCCGCGTTGATGTAACCGACCAGGCTCGATCCCGGAATGACCTGGTCGTAGAAGATCACCTGGCTGTCGTTGCGCCCGTCGATCATGTTCAGGTCTTGGTTGGTGCCGCGCAAGATTGACGAAATGCGCTCGGGCTGTGGCAAGGTCACGACCGAGTAGGTCGGAACGCCGCTCGGCAGCGGGTTCTGCGCCAGCCAAGCCCTGCGTACGCCGGGGCGCAGGCTGGCCACCGCGCCGCCATCCCCGGATTCGCAGGTCGCACCCGGAAAGTGGCGCAGCAGGTCCGCCTGGTATTGCTGCGCGTCGTTCGCCAGTGCTGAACCGCCCACCGCGCCAGCCATGCTCACGACCGCGGCCACCCGAGGTCGGATTTCCGGGTGGTTGACAATCGCCTCCAACACATCGGGTGCGCCCTTCGAGTAGCCGACCAGCACCAGGCGCGGCGCCCCCGGCGCCAAGGTCATTGCCATCACCGCGTCACGGATCTGGCGCGCGTTGTTCGCGGAGCTCGACAGCGCGTCGACCTTCATCAACTGCTGTTCGTAGCCGAATTTGCGCACGTGCGCCGCAACCGTCCCGGGGGGCTGCAGCCACTGTGCGAAGCAGTCGAAGCCGATCCCCGGCACCACCGCTGCGACAAGCCGGCGACTCGACGCACCGAGAGGCACCGGCTTACCCGTCCCCGCCGGCTCCGTGCCGAGGCGCGTCAGTGCGTCGTCGCACGGCCGGTGGTCGGGCACCTCGCCGGCACGTGCTTGCAGCACCGCGCAGTAGATCTCGCGGAACCGCCCGCGCTTGTCCTGCACGCCGGCCAGCGCGGCCGGCACGAGCACGAGCGGCGGCGTGTCGGTCGTGAACGGCTGCAGCGGCGAGCCCGCGCAAGCTGTCAGCACCACGACAATGGCTGCCGCGAGAGTCAAGGTCGCGGCCCGTGCGCAGCCAGCAATTCGAGTGCAATTCATCACCTTGCGCCGCGAGTGGTTCAGCGCAGCATCGTAACCACGTTCGCCGCCACGAACGCTCCCTGCAAACCCGTGTGATGGAGCCTGTGACGCCCGATCCTTCGGCGTGAGTTGCGCATGCCGCTTTGAATCCAGTCACGGTGTTGGCGGTCCTGATCCTGGGTCTGCGGCACCCCTTGCGCCGCGCCGCGATCACGCAGCGAAATTTGGTGGACAATCGCGAGCCCTTTCAACCCTGCAATGCAACTCACAACGGAAATCACCATGAGACAACAACCCCTGATCATCGTCGGCGCACTCCTGTTGGGCGGCACCGCCCTGCCAGCCCTGACACAAACCCAACCCGCCGCCAAGGCTGCGGTCAGCATGGCGTCGGCACCCGGGCAGGCCACCATCACTGCGGCGGTCTCGATCTCGGCCAGGGTCGAGGCGATCGATGCCGCGAACCGTCAACTGACGCTCAAGGGCCCGAATGGCAATCTGAACACCGTGACCGCCGGCCCCGACGTTCGCAACTTCGACCAGATCAAGGTCGGCGACATGGTGGTCGCGCGCTACGTCGAATCCCTGAGCTTGACGCTGAAGAAGGACGGCAAGGAACTGCGCAGTTCCACCGAGACCCCGGCCGCCGCACGCTCGGCGCTCGGTGAGCGCCCTGCGGGCATCGTTGGCAAGCAGACCGAGGTCACAGCCAACGTCATCGCCGTCGACGCCAAGACCCAGATCGTCACGCTGAAAGGACCGAAGCAGACCGTCGAACTGAAAGTGCCCGACGCCGGCCAGTTCAAGTTGATCAAGGTCGGCGACCAGATCCAGGCGGTTTATATCGAGGCTCTGGCCTTGTCGGTCGAGCCGGCAAAGAAGTAAGCCAGGACGCCACGGCGGCCCGGGCCTGCGGCGCACCACCAGGGTGTGCAGGCCTGAGCCCCGTTGCGGCGTTCAGTAGCGCTGCCGATGAGCGCCGGCACTGCAGCGATGAACATCAACCGGCCGATCTCGACGCCGACGTTGAAGACTGGCGGCGCCTCGTAGAAACGGGCCACGTGATCTCTCACGTAGCCCGTTGCTTTCAAATGGTCGGGACGGCGGGATTCGAACTCGCGACCCCTTGCACCCCATGCAAGTGCGCTACCAGGCTGCGCTACGCCCCGAAAACCTGCGCGATTATAGGGGCTGGGTTTCGAAGCTCGGGCTCAAGACCCGAGCAAGGCGCGAATCGACAGCAGTTCATCGCGTACCTGTTCAGGCGTCAGCTTGCCGCTGACGGTGGCGCGCGCGGGAACCGACAAGGTGCTTGCACCTGCCTGGCTCAGCGCCAATGCGGCCTCGGCGACACGCTCGTTGCGCCGCTGCGCAGTACTAGGCTCGGCCGGGCCGGAGTCTCGAACCGCAGAATCCAGCAACCGGTTGCGGGCGCCACTGATCGTGAAGCCTTGGTCATACAGCAACTCGCGGATACGGCGTATCAGCTGGACTTCGTGATGCTGGTAGTAGCGCCGATTTCCACGCCGCTTCATCGGCTTGAGCTGGCTGAATTCCTGTTCCCAGTAGCGCAAGACGTAGGGTTTCACGGCGCACAAATCGCTCACCTCACCGATCGTGAAGTAGCGTTTGTCCGGTATTTCAGGGAGAGCCTTCTCCATAAGAATCAATAAGTTCCATAGAGAAAGCTAGACTTTACTCGAACTCTTCTGCCAATCGCAGCTCGCCTTGCACGACTGCCTTGAGTTTGGAGCTGGAGTGAAATGTGACGACCTGTCGCGCCGCAATCGGGATCGCTTCACCGGTGCGTGGGTTGCGGCCAGGCCGCGGCGCCTTGCGACGAATCGTGAAGTTTCCGAAGCCCGAGAGCTTGACGTCCTTGCCGGTCGCAAGCGTGGCATGGATGATGCCGAAAAAGCCTTCGACCATGTCTTTGGACTCGCGCTTGTTCAGGCCGAGCCGCTCGAACAGCAACTCGGCAAGGTCAGCCTTGGTCAAGGTTGGCGTGTCGACCGGCGCCTGCGTCGCCTCGATATCAGTTTTGCCGGGTGTGATCATCCTGCCCTCCCGCCCTCGAAGTTCAAGCCCGCAGACGAGCGCCGAGTTGCTGCTTGAGTGCGGCCAGCACAGCAGCAACCACAGTCTCGATCTTTTCTTCCGTCAGCGTCACATCGTCATCCAGCAATTCCATGCGCAGCGTCTGGCTGCGCTCATCGGCGGAAATCGCGCCGCTGGCACCTGGCCCGACGGGTTTGTAAATATCCCACAGGCGTACGGAGCGTACCAGGGGCGCGCCGGCCGAAACAACGATTTGCACCAAACGATCGTGGTTCACCACCTCGGACACGATGACAGAGATGTCGCGCCATACCGGTTGCTGCCGGGCCACAGGCGTCATCACCGGAATCTTGCGCTGCATCAGTGCCGCTGCGTCGAGTTCGAACAGGACCGGGGCGAGCGGCAGTTCGTAGCCCTGCCGCCACTTGGGGTGCAGCTCGCCGAGATGGCCGATCCTGCGCCCGTCGAGTTCGATGGCGGCGCTGCGCCCCGGGTGCAAGGCGGGGTGAATGCAGGCCACGAAGCGCAACTCGCGCGGAGCGAAAAGCGCTTCGATATCGCCTTTGACGTCATAAAAGTCTACGCCGCGCTCTTTGCTCGCCCATTGCAGTTCCTGCGCTGAACCGTAGGCCAGCCCCGCCAGACGCAGCGGCTGGCGCAGGCCCGCGACAGTGACATCGTCGTCAGGCGCGGCCGGATCGCGCAGGTAGGCCCGCCCCAGCTCGAAAATCCGGACCCGGTCACACTTGCGCGCAAGGTTGTAGCGCAGCGCGTTGACCAGGCTGCCCAGAAGGCTCGAGCGCATCACGGCCAAGGGGCTGGCGATGGGGTTGAGGACTCGAATCGGCTGCGCGTTGCCAGCCAGTTCATGTTCCCAACGCTCTTCGACGAAGCTGAAATTGATCGTCTCCTGGTAGCCCAGGGCGGCAACGTCGCGCCGCAATCGCGAACCACCGCGCGTCTGTTCGCTGGCGACGAGCGGTGCAAGAGCCGCCCGCGGCGGGGCGCTATCCAGCGTGTCGTAGCCGAGCACACGGATCACTTCTTCAATCAGATCCTCTTCGATCTGCAGGTCGAAGCGCCAGCTCGGTGGCGTGACGGTCAGTTGCCCGGGCACGCTCGTGAACTGCAGTCCCAGGCGCCGCATCACGCTTTCGCATTCGGCCTGGGTGACTTGCATGCCGATCACCTTGGTGGCGCGGTCAATGCGCAGTGACACCGGCTCCGATGCCGGCAGGCCGGTGATCTGGTCGTCGACCGGGCCGGCCTGCCCGCCACAAACGTCGATGATGAGCGCGGTAATGCGCTCGATGTGCGCGACCGTTGTCGCCGGGTCGACGCCGCGCTCGAAGCGGTGCCCGGCATCGGTGCTGAAATTGAAGCGCCGCGAGCGCCCTGCGACAGCCTGCGGCCACCAGAACGCCGCCTCGACATAGACGTTTTGCGTGGCGTCGGACACCGCGGTCGTCTTGCCACCCATGATGCCGGCCAGCGACTCGACGGCATGGCTGTCGGCGATGACGCCGACCTGGTCGTCAACTTCGATCGTGCTGCCGTTCAGCAGCTCGAGTTTTTCGCCCGGGCGTCCCCAACGAACGCTCAAGCCGCCGTCGATCTTGTCCAGATCGAAGATGTGGGTCGGCCGGCCGAGTTCGAACATCACGTAGTTCGAAATGTCGACCAGCGCGCTCACGCTGCGCTGCCCGCACCGCGCCAGTCGATCGACGATCCAGTGCGGTGTCGCCGCGTTGGGATTCACGTTGCGCACAATGCGCCCGGAGAAGCGCCCGCACAGATCGGGCGCTTCGATCCTGACGGGCAACTTGTCGCGGTGCGTGGCCTGCACCGGCGCGAAGCTCGGCGTGTGCAGCGGCGCCCCGGTCAGCGCCGACAACTCACGCGCGACGCCGAAGACGCTCAAGCAATGCGCCAGATTCGGCGTCAGTTTCAGCGTCAGGATGTTGTCGTCGAGCTTCAAGTGGGTTCGAACGTCCTGCCCGACCGGCGCGTCAGGGCCCAGGATCAGCAAGCCGCCATGGTCTTCGGAGAGTTTGAGCTCGCGCGCCGAACACAACATACCCTGGCTTTCGACACCGCGCAGCATGCCGAGCTTGATCTCGAAACCTGCGCCGTCCTGCTGCGGCGGCAGCAATGCGCCGACAACCGCGCAGGGCACCTTGATCCCCGGCCGCACGTTGGGTGCGCCGCAGACGATGTTGAGCAGCGTTCCCGTTCCCGCATCAACCTGACACACGCTCAAGCGATCCGCATTCGGATGCCGCGCCACTGCCAGGACCTGGGCGACGACGATGCCGCTGAACGCAGGCGCGGCCGGGCGCGAATCTTCAACCTCCATGCCCGACATGGTGAGCAGCTCAGCCAGAGCGGCACTGCTCAGCGCTGGGTTGCAGAACTCGCGCAACCAGGACTCGGGGAATTGCATGTCGCGTCTCGTGTGCCGGCGCGCGCGTCAGCGAAACTGCGACAGAAAGCGCAGGTCGCCGTCAAAAAACAGGCGCAAGTCGTTGATGCCGTAGCGCAGCATCGCCAGACGGTCGATCCCCGAGCCGAAGGCAAACCCGATGTAGCGCTCGGGGTCCAGACCCATGTTTCGGATCACCTGCGGGTGCACCTGACCCGAGCCCGAAACCTCGAGCCACTTGCCCTGCAGCGGGCCGGATTCGAACATCACGTCGATCTCGGCGCTCGGTTCGGTGAACGGGAAATAGCTCGGCCTGAAGCGCAACTTCAGCTCGGCGGTCTCGAAGAATGCTTGAATGAACTCGAGGTACAGCGCCTTCAAGTCGCGAAAGCTCACGCTCCCGCCTACCCACAGGCCTTCGACCTGGTGGAACATCGGCGAATGCGTCGCGTCGCTGTCAACGCGGTAGGTGCGCCCCGGCGCGATGACGCGGATGTCGGGCATGTGCGCCACGCCTTCGTACCTGCGCGCATGCGCACGTGCATAGCGGATCTGCATCGGCGAGGTGTGGGGGCGCAGATTCAGCCAGCGCCCCTCGCTGTCTTTCAAGTCGACGTAGAACGTGTCCTGCATCGAACGCGCCGGGTGATTTTCCGGATTGTTCAGCGCCGCAAAGCTGTACCAGTCGCTCTCGATTTCGGGGCCGTCGGCAACATCGAAGCCCATCGACCCGAAGATCGCCTCGATGCGCTCCTGCGCGAGCGAGATCGGGTGCACACCGCCGGCTCCGCGCTTGCGGCCGGGAAGCGTGACGTCCAGCGCCTCGGCGCGAAGCTGGGCATCGAGCTCGGCGCCGGCAAGCCCCTCGCGGCGCGCCGCCAAGGCAGCCTCGATTGCCTCCTTGGTGCGGTTGATCAGTGCGCCACGGGCCTTCTTTTCCTGCGGCGTCAAGTTTGCGAGCGCCTTGAGCTGCTGCGTCACCAGGCCTGACTTGCCGAGAAACCGCGCCTTGGCGTCTTCGAGTTCGGCGCTCGCAGTCGCCTGGGCGAAGGCATCTCGCGCTTGCCGCACCAAGGGTTCGAGCTCGTCGGTCGGGTCCACGCTTCGCTTCCACGGTCAGAAAAAAGGCCGAACGCAATGCCGGCCTGGAGTTTCGGGCAGGCCCTGGCCGCTGCGTTCTCAGCGCGAGAGCCGCCGTTTCGCCATCAAACCAGGTGGGCCCTGGCTTTCTCGACGATGTTGCCAAAGCCGGCCGGGTCGTGCACCGCCATGTCGGCAAGAACCTTGCGGTCGATATCGATCGAGGCCTTCTTCAACGCGGCCATCAGCTTGCTGTAGGTCACACCCAGGCCACGGCTTGCGGCGTTGATGCGGGCGATCCACAAGTTGCGGAACACGCGCTTCCTGGTACGGCGGTCGCGGTAGGCGTATTGCCCGGCGCGCATGACCGCTTCTTTGGCGATGCGAAACACGTTCTTGCGCCGGCCACGATAGCCTTTGGCAAGGGCGAGAACTTTCTTGTGCCGGGCGCGGGCCGTGACACCACGTTTGACGCGAGACATGGTTTACTTCCTTTCAGTGAAGTGGGTCAGAGACCGGCGAATGGCAGCATTTGCGCCATGTGGCCCATGTTGTCCGCGTGCACGTTCACAGCGCCGCGCAAATGGCGTTTGTTCTTCGTGGACTTCTTGGTGAGGATGTGGCGTTTGAACGCCTGGCCCCGTTTTACGGTGCCTCCCGGGCGAACGCGGAAGCGCTTCGCCGCGCCCTTCTTGGTCTTCATCTTGGGCATGAAAGCCTCCTTCTTGGTTGCTCCAGCAGGCGCCGGCAAACTCTTGCCGTCTTGTGGGCCTGCAGTCGCTTCTGGTCGAAACAGCAGCGACCAAGCTGCTGCTTCGCAAACTCTGCGTCCTGCCTACTGCTTGCGCTTGGGCGCAAGCACCATGATCATCTGCCGTCCCTCCAGCTTGGGCATGTGTTCCACCATCGACACATCGGCCAACTCGTCGCGGATCCGCTCCAGCAAGCGCATGCCAATGTCCTGGTGTGCAATTTCGCGGCCGCGGTAGCGCAGCGTCACTTTGCCCTTGTCACCGTCTTCTTCAATGAACCTGCGCAGATTGCGCATCTTGATCAGATAGTCACCTTCGTCGGTGCCGGGGCGAAACTTCACTTCCTTGACCTCGACGATCTTCTGCTTCGACTTGGCTTCCGCCGCTTTCTTTTGCTCCTGATACTTGAACTTTCCGTAGTCCATCAGGCGGCACACCGGAGGATCGGCCTGGGCGACGATCTCCACCAGATCGACGTCTTTTTCACCTGCCAGGCGCAGCGCCTCGGTAATGCTTACGATGCCAAGGGGTTCATTGTCAGGCCCGTTGAGGCGCACTTCCGGTGCCAGGATCTCTCGGTTCAGCCGATGTTTGCGCTCGGCATTCGGAGTACGGCGGTCAGCAAATGATGTAGCGATGTTCAGACCCTTTCAGCGGAGCCCCTAGGCAAGCGAAGCCCCATACCAACACAACGCGCCCGGATACTTGGTCAAGTCCGCTGGACGATGCTGCTGGCGAGCATCGACGTGAAGTCGGCCAGCGGCAAAACCCCGAGGTCTTTGTTGCCCCGGGCGCGCACGGCAACGGTTCCGTCTGCCTTCTCCTTGTCGCCTACGACCAGGATGTACGGAACCTTTTGCAACGAATGCTGCCGGATTTTATAGGCAATTTTCTCGTTTCGTAAGTCGGCTTCGGCCCTAAGTCCTTGCTTTTGCAGCGCCTTGACCACATTCGAGGCGTAGTCGGCCTGGCCTTCGGTGATCGTGAGCACGCTCGCCTGCACCGGCGCCAGCCAGGCTGGCAGCGCGCCGGCATGCTGCTCCAGCAGGATGCCGATGAAGCGCTCGAAGCTGCCGATGATCGCCCGGTGCAGCATCACCGGGTTTGCCCGAGCGCTGGTTTCCGTCACGTACTCGCCCCCAAGGCGCTCGGCGGTGTTGAAGTCGACCTGCATCGTGCCGCACTGCCATTGACGGCCAATCGCATCCTTCAACGTGTACTCGATCTTCGGGCCGTAGAACGCGCCTTCGCCGGGCGAAACTGAGTATTCGCAACCTGAACGGCGCAATGATTCCATCACGGCATGCTCGGCCTTGTCCCATTGCGCGTCGGTGCCGACGCGGCTCGAAGGCCGGGTCGCGACCTTGTAGATGATCTCAGCGAAACCGAAATCGGCGTAGACCTTCTGCAGCAACGCCGTGTAGGCCACGCACTCGTCGAGGATGTGGTCCTCGGTGCAGAAGATATGGCCGTCGTCCTGGGTGAAGCCGCGTACCCGCATGATGCCGTGCAGTGCACCGCTCGGCTCGTTGCGGTGGCACTGGCCGAATTCACCATAGCGCAGCGGCAGGTCACGGTAGCTGCGCAGCTGCGATTTGAAGATCAGCACATGCCCCGGGCAATTCATCGGCTTGAGCGCGTAGTCGCGCTTTTCCGATTCCGTGGTGAACATGTTGTCGCGGTAGTTGTCCCAGTGGCCGGTCTTCTCCCACAGGCCTCGGTCGAGGATTTGCGGGCCCTTCACTTCCTGGTAGCCGTTCTCAAGGTACACCGCCCGCATGTACTGCTCGATCATTTGCCACACCGTCCAGCCCTTCGGGTGCCAGAACACGAGACCGGGTGCGTGCTCGTCCAGATGGAACAGATCGAGTTCGCGCCCGAGTCGCCGGTGGTCGCGCTTTTCGGCCTCTTCGAGCATCAACAAGTGCTGCGCCAGTGCTTCCTTCGTCGCCCAGGCCGTGCCGTAGATGCGTTGCAGCATCTCGTTGCGGTGGTCGCCGCGCCAATAGGCGCCCGCCACTTTCATGAGCTTGAAGTGCTTCAGGCGCCCGGTGCTCGGCACATGCGGGCCGCGGCACAGATCTTCGAACTTGCCTTCGCGGTACAGCGTGACGTCTTCGCCGGCGGGAATGGAGGCGATGATTTCCGCCTTGTAGGCCTCGCCCAGGCGTTTGAAATGGGCCACCGCCTCGTCGCGCGGCAGCACGCGGCGTTCCACCTTCTCGTCCTTGCGCGCAAGCTCTGTCATCCTGGCCTCGATCGCCACCAGGTCTTCCGGCGTGAACGGGCGCTTGTAGGAGAAGTCGTAGAAGAAGCCGTTTTCGATCACCGGGCCGATCGTCACTTGCGCGTCCGGAAACAATTCCTTGACGGCGTAGGCGAGCAAGTGGGCGGTCGAGTGGCGGATCAGTTCCAGGCCATCGGCATCCCTGTCGGTGACGATCGCCAGTGGCGTGTCGGCGTCGATGCGATGACTGAGGTCGACGACGCGAGCCGCATCACCTTGCCCCACGCGCCCGGCCAACGCCGCCTTGGCCAAACCGGCGCCGATGCCGGCTGCAACTTCGGCCACAGTCACCGGTGCATCGAACTGGCGCTTCGAACCGTCGGGCAATTCAATCGAGATCATCGCGAAACTCCGAAATACAGGGGGACGACTGAGGATCCGCGCCGGCTCGCGGCTCATGCACGCCGCAGCCAACAAAAAAGCGCGGGGTATGCCGCGCTTTGTCTAGAGTGTGGATGCTGCGGAACTGCAGCGAATTCAAGGCGTGCGCGACCGGCCCTTCGTGGTGAAGGTTGGAGTTCGCGGTGTCATAACCGACATGCCTTTCTCGCCCTTGTTGAGAATTGAGCACCCCCAGGCCGCCGCATTGCGGCGACCGCCCCCCGCGGGGGCCAAGGAAACTTGGGGCGGCCCGGCGTTTCCTTGTGAGGCGCGATTGTAGTTCAGGCGCATCGGGTCGGGGCCTCATTGCCAGGTCAATATCGACACATCGGCGGTGCGTTCGATGAACCACAGCACGCCCACCACGATCGCCGCGACCGAACCGCCTCGAATCACCCAGGTCGGGTAGCGCCGGTGCTGGCGCAGCAGGTACAGCAAGGCTGCGGCCGTCAGCACGATCATCAATTGGCCGAGCTCCAGGCCGAGGTTGAATTGAAGCAGCGCCCAGGCAAACTGCGACGTGGGCAAGTTCAACTCGGCCAGCACACCGGCAAAACCAAAGCCATGAATCAGGCCGAACGCGAACGCGACCAAGACGCGCCTGCCGTAAAAGATGGTGCGCAGGTTGTCGCATGCCGCGAGCACGATCGTGACCGCGATTGCCGGCTCGATGAACCACGGCGGCAGCGACACCAGCCCGAGCGCGGCCAGCGCCAGCGTGATCGAGTGCGCCACGGTGAACGCGGTGACGATTCCCGCCATCGGCAACACCGCCTGCCACAAGTGCTGCACCGGCTGCCAGCCTTGCGGCGTGCGGCGCATCACGCACGGCAACAGCAGGCACAGCAGGAACAGCACATGGTCGTAGCCGGTGAGGATGTGGTGTATCCCTTCGGACAGGAACTCGCCGGCGCCCCGCGCTGGCGCGGCGCCGGGTGACTGCGTCAACTCCGCGGCAGCCGTCGGCGCAAGCGCCGGCTCGCGCAGCGTGGCGAGCGCCGGCGCAACATCGGCTGGGCTCGCGCGCGGCACGAGCGTCGCGGCACGCGTCGGGTCGAGCAGGCGCACCACTGCCGGCAGGCCCGCGAGTTCGATCTTCACGATGCCACGATGGGTCGGGTCCACGTCACGCATCAACTGATATCGGATCGCCGGCTCGGCGCCCGGTTTGCAATCGGACCCCAGCCAGAGAACGGCGTAGGCGCCATCGGCTCGGCGCTCCAGGCCCTTGTTCACCGGCCTGAGCGGGCAACCCGCGACTTGCACTCCCCCCAGCGCGTAAGCTTCGATCGCCGGCCACGCCGCCTTGATCTCGCCCCAGGTGAGGCGCCCATCGGCATTCGCATCGAGGTCGAGCGCTGCGTCGAGATCACGCAGCGCCAGGTCCAGGCGCAGGCTCAGCCCGGTTTCGCTCGACTTCAGCTGCAGATACGCGTCGCTCGCTTTGTGCGCATCGGCGGGCAACGCCAGCAGCACAGCGAGGCAGAGCACCAACTGACGAAGCATCACGCCCTCACAGCAGCGAATCGAGACGCCGGTCATGCAGGCCCATCTCTTTGCGCAGGCGATCCACCTCGCGCAGCGCAGCGGCCTGCCCGCTTGCGCGCGCAGCATGCGCCAGAACCAGAACGTCGAGCGGCTCGCGCTGCATGCGCACATTGGTTCGCGCCAGTACCAGCGCCCGCGCCGGTTCGCGCTCGACCCAGAGCGCGAACATGGCCTGCTCGCGCGCATGCAGGGTTTGTGCACCGGGGCGCTGATTCGCCAGCGCGATGCGCTCGCGCATCTCCTGGCTGTCACGTGCCGCGTCGGGCGCCTTGATCCGCGTCCCGGCGATGGCCAACCGCAGCAGCACCGCGTCGGTTCGCGGCTCGCCTTTCAGCGCGTCCAGCGCCTGCGCATCGCGGCCGTTGAACAGCAGGAAATCCGCGTACGCCAGCGTCGTGTAGCGGTCGGCTTGTGCCGCCAGCGCGGCGCGGTACGCGGCCTGCGCTGCAGCCGAGTCGAGCGCACGCTCTTCGAGCTCTGCCAGCGTGGTGAGCAACCAGGCGTGGGTTTGCGCAGGCAGCCGCGGCGCCGCGATCAAGCGTTGCAGCGAGCTGCGCGCAACCTCGGTGTTGCCGCGCAATGCGTCGTTCTCGGCCTGGCAAGCCGCCGCATAGACGCCAGCCGCAAGCCCGGCCAATTCGCGGCATGCGGCGTCGGACTCAGCGTAGCGCCCTTGCACGCGGCGCACGGTGGCCAGCGTCAGCCACGCTTGCGGCGCACGTGGCTGGCGGCGCAGCAACATCTCGAGCAGGCGCGCTGCGGCGTCAAACTCGTGCAGGTATTGCTGCAGCGTGGCCTGCATCAGCAAGACGTCGTCGGGCGCCTGATCCGGGTTGGGCCAGGCCTGCAGTGCATTCAGCGCCATGCCGACGAATCGCGGGTCGCCCTGGTCGCGCGCCTGGTCGAGATAGCGCTGTGCGATCGCAGTCGCGGTTGCGGCGTCTTTGGGCTGCGCCGCCAGTTGGCGGCGCAATTTGCGCTCTTCGGCGCGGCCGCCCAGCACCGCCGGCAGGGTTTCGACGACCTCGTCGTCGTTGCTCGGGACGATGGGCGTGGCGTGGGCACAGCCAGATGCGAGCAATAGCGAGACAAGAAGTCGAATCATGATCGTGTTCGCATTGTCATTCCCGCCTGGCCACTGCGAAGGTGGCGCGACGTCCGTCCCGGCGCGACCGCGCGCAGCGCGAGGCTGCAGGTTGCCATCAGCGTCACGCAGCCGGATCGGCCGGGCTCGTAGCTTCTGAACATGGGGTAGTTGGCGCCGCGACCTTCGGTTGGCGAGCAATGAATGGCGCGTCGCGATGGTTCGACGCTTGCGCGATTTCCATGGCGATGCCGGCGGCGGCGTACCGCGCCGCTGCAAGCGGAAGGATGCGCCGCATGTTCAGTCGCTTCGATTTCAGCGGTCAATTCCTTCATCGGGGTCGGGTTGCGGTCCCGTCGCAGCGCAGCGGCCTGGGGCCTCGTTCAGGCACGAAGCGCTGTCTGGCTACTGCTACGCAGCGACCTCGGGAACGGATGCACGTCGGTACACGGCGCGCGAATGGTGCGTGGAATATTGCATCCAAAACGCCGCGAGTTGCGGATAGGCGAGGAAGGAGCCACGCCATGAAGATCGACGAATTGATTGCGCTCTTGATTCTTGTCACCTACTTCGGCATGCTGGCCGTCGAACACCGACACCGGGCGCGAACGTTTCCGCCGGTGCCGCACTGGCGTTCGCTGGGGTTGGGCTTCCTGGCGCTGTTGTTCATGCTCAACGGGCTCATTCCCGCGCTGCTGCCGATGGAGTGGGTCGCCGCGCACGCGCTGCTTCCGGGTTGGAAACTCGGCGTGGCGGGTGGCGCAGTTCTCGGCTTTCTCGGCGCCACCCTGCTCGACTACGCCGTGCACCGCAGTTACCACCGCGTGCACGCACTGTGGTGCGGCGTGCACCAGTTGCATCACAGTCCGAGTCGAGTCGACATCTACGGCTCGGCCTACGCGCATCCGATCGAAATCGCCTTGATGGTGGCGCAGGGCGTGTTCATGCTGGTGTTCGTGCTCGGGCTTGACCCGGCCGCCGGCGCGATCGCGGGTTATGCGAGCGCGTTTTGCGCGATGTTCCAGCACTGGAATATTCAAACCCCGCGCTGGCTCGGCAACTTCATTCAACGGCCCGAATCGCATTGCCTGCACCACGAACGCGACGTGCACGCCTGGAACTATTCGAACCTGCCGCTGTGGGACATGTTGTTCGGCACCTTCCGCAACCCCGTCATGTTCGCAGGTGCGGTCGGGTTTGCAGCGGGTCGAGGCGAACGCGTCGCTGCCATGCTGATGGGAACCGATGTGCACGCCGACCAGGTTGAGCTTCCCTACCTTCCTGTCTAAACCTTAAATCGAGGTCGGCTCGGCTGCATCCAATTCACCGGTCGCTGCGTATACACCCGCCATCAAGCCGCTCCAACTCAAAATGGAGGATCGAGACATGAACCACGCTGTGCTGTCCGGCGCTGAGGCGCTGGCCACGGGGCTCGACGCGCTGTTCGCGCCACCACCGGACGATGGTCTACACGCCACCGACGCGCCGCGCTCGCGCCCTGTGGCCCGGGCTGATCTCGACCAGGAGTTGCGCCTTGCGGCCTTGGTGGCGCGGATCGCCCAGGGCGACGAGAGAGCGCTCGCCGATCTGTATGACGCCACGTCGGGCCGGATTTTCGCGATGGCACGTGGCATCACGCGCAACGCCCGCTGCGCCGAAGAAGTGACGGGAGACGTCTACTGGCAGGCGTGGCGCCAGGCGCTGCGCTTCGACCCTGAGCGCGGGAGCGTGGTGGCGTGGTTGTTGACCCTGGCGCGCAGCCGCGCGCTCGACCATTTGCGCCGCGCCGACCCTGCCCAGGCGCACCCCGAACCGGAAACGCTGATCGCCGAGACCCCGGCCGATGACACCAATCCGGCG
>Ga0315278_10000581_pt1 | contig 32427 bp, 27 predicted proteins | sample YL17G06_0_MG_FD_203880 | JGI IMG/M metagenome (GOLD analysis project Ga0315278, IMG submission 203880) | Sediment microbial communities from Yellowstone Lake, YNP, Wyoming, USA - YL17G06_0 | ecosystem: Environmental > Aquatic > Freshwater > Lake > Sediment | place: USA: Wyoming | collected... | reverse complement strand
CTCGCCAGGTCGACGGGAATGACCGGCATCGTGCTGACGCTGGCGCTCGCCACCCTCTTCGCCGCGGCGCTGGTCGCGGGGGCCGGCATGGTGGCGGCGTTCTACACGGCCGACGGCGCCGTGCGGGCGATTGCGACGACGCTGCTCGTGCTGGTGGCCGGATACCACGTGTTCGACGCGCTGCAGGTCGTCGCGGTGAGCGCCCTGCGCGGATACAAGCGAACCGTCGTGCCGCTGCTGATCAGCGCCGCCGGGCTGTGGGGCGTGGGACTCGCGGGGGGTTACGTGATCGGCCTCACCTCTGCGCTGCATTTCCCGGTCGTCGGGCTCGCCACGCCGCTCGGCGTGCCGGGCTTCTGGACGGCGGCCACCGCGGGCATGTCCGTGTCGGTCGCGGGGACCGCGATCTACTTTCTTGCCGTGAGCGCACCGGATCGCGCGCGCAGGCGCTGATGCGCAGTCGCCGGCTGTGGCCGTGAGAAGCTCCCGACGGGCGGGCCGGCGCGCCGCCGGCGCCGACCGCTCGGTGCGCGGGGCCGTTCATCCGTTCAGCGCCTTCATCATGGCCTCCGGATAGCGCGTCCCGGCGGCGACGCCGGCCGGAAACACGGCGTCCAGCTCGGCCAGCTGACCCTGGGTCAGGACAACGTCCAGCGCCCCCACGTTCTCCTCGAGGTAGCTGCGGCGCTTGGTGCCGGGGATCGGGACGAGATCGTCGCCCTGCGCCAGCACCCAGGCCAGCGCCAGTTGGCCCGGCGTGCATCCGTTCGCTGCCGCAATCTCCTCGACCTTGCGCACCAATTGCAGATTCCGCGCGAAATTCCCTCCCTGGAAGCGCGGACTGTGGCGGCGGTAATCGTCCTCGGCAAAATCTTCCGGTTTGTTGATCGCGCCGGTCAGGAAGCCGCGGCCCAATGGGCTGTACGGGACGAAGCCGACACCCAGGCGCCGGCAGGTCGCCAGCACATCGGCTTCGGGGTCGCGGGTCCACAGGGAATACTCGCTCTGCAGAGCCGTGATCGGATGCACCTTGTGGGCGCGTTCCAGTGTCGCTCCCGACGCCTCGGACAGCCCGAGGAAGCGGACCTTGCCCTCCTCCACCAGGCTCGCCAGCGCACCCACCGTTTCCTCGATCGGGACCTTCGGATCGACCCGGTGTTGATAGTAGAGGTCCACATGGTCGACGCCGAGCCGGCGGAGACTGCCCTCCAGGGCGAGTCGCACGTAGGCCGGCGAGCTGTCGAAGCCCCGGGCGGCGCCATTGGCCGGATCGCGGAGGATGCCGAACTTGGTCGCGAGAACGACCTGGTCCCGCTTGCCCTTGATGGCGCGACCGACCAGCTCCTCGTTGGTGTGGGGGCCGTAGATGTCGGAGGTGTCGAGGAAATTGATGCCCAGCTCGAGCGCCCGGTGGATGGTGGCGATCGACTCGGCATCGTTGCGATTCGAATAGAAATCGCTCATGCCCATGCAACCCAGGCCGATCGCCGAAACCTGCGGTCCGTTCACTCCCAACTGCCGACTTTTCATCGCGCCCTCATTGTCTTGGCCGGCCCACGCCGGCAACCCGTAATGTACGTCACGCCCGGACCTTTAGGCATTGTTCATATAATTATCAATAAACTATATAATGTATATGATGTTTGACATTAAGAAATACGGCACCCGCCAGCCCCCCCTTGCTTGCGGTCTGGCCCCGAGCCGCGTATGCTGCATCGCAACAATCCCGTTCAGCTACGGAGTCCCCCGATGAATGCAAAGCCCTATCCGGGCCCGCAGACGGTCGGTGGCGCCACCCCGCACCCCCGGGAAGCGCTGGCCGTCGAGAACCGCCGCGGCCTCGCCCGCCAATGGTCTGCCGCCCACCCCGTCGACGCCGCAGTCGCAGCGCTGGCGTGGCACGGCAACCAGGCCATCATCCATCATGTCAGCGTGTCCTACACGCTGGCGGAACTCGCCCGCAACCAAGGCCAGGCGGTTGTCGATGCCGGCGAGCGCCACCTGCCGGAAGGCCCATTGCGGGCGGCGTGCGTGACGGCGGGGAGGTTGCAAGTCCACTTCGCCGAAGTCGTTGCCCACTGGGCCGTCGGCTTCGGACGCCGGTTCGGTCACCTGGCGTTCGCCTTCCCCCGGCTGGACACTCCACCCGCGGCGCCCCTGCGCTGATCGTCCGGCACCGGTCAGGTCCTATACTGACGGCCTCGTCCGCAACCCGAGGTCCGTCATGCCGCGCGCTCTGCTGTTCGCCCTCCTCCTGCTGCTTTCGGCCACTGCAACCGCCCAGGTCAGCCAGCAGCCCTTTTTCAACGTGGTCACGCTCGACGCCAGCGCGGCCGCCGAAGTTCCCACCGACACGCTGACGATCACCCTGTTCACCGAAGAGCAGGGCCCGGATCCGACCGACCTCGCCGCCAGGGTGAACACGCGGCTCGAACAGGCGCTCGCGAAAGCCAAGGCCGACCCGAACGTCCAGGCCCAGTCGGGGATCTACCAGACGAATCCGGTCTACGACCGCGCGAATCAGATCACCGGCTGGCGGATCCGCGCCGAACTCATCCTCGAAGGTCGCGACTTCAAGGCCGTCGGTGCGCTGGCGGGGCGGTTGCAGCCGGCGATGAAGATTTCGGCCATGATGTTCTCGCTGTCCCGCGCGGCGCGGGAAAAGGCCGAGGCGACGCTGCTGACCGAAGCACTGGGCCGCTACCAGGACAAGGCGCGGGTCGTCGCCAAAGCCCTCGGTTTCCCGGGTTTCACGCTGGGTCAGGTCGCGATCGCCACCGACCGCCCGATGCAACCGATCGCGTACCGGCGGACGGCGATGGCGGCGATGGCGGATGCGGCTCCGCCGGTGCCGACCGAGGGCGGCAACAATGTCGTCACGGTCACCGTCTCGGGTTCCGTGATACTGGGGCCGGGCAAGTAGGCGGCACGCAGCGCGCGCCCCGATCGCCGACGATGGATCTCACCGCCACCATCGACGAAGCGCTGCGCCTGCACCGGCAGGGCCGCCTGCGCGATGCGTTCGAGCGCTACCAGGCCATCCTGGCCGAGCACCCGGAGCACGCGCCGGCTGCCCATTATGCGGGCGTCGTGCTGCTCCAGTCCGGCGACGCCAGCAACGCCATCGACCTGATCCGCCAGGCGATCACCATCGACCCGGGGCCCGCCGAGCCGTGGGCGAATCTGGCGCAGGCGCTCACGGCGATCGGCCGGCCCGAGGCCGCGGTCAACGCCCTCAAGGAAGCGGCTGCCCGGTCGCCGCAACAGGCGGAAATCTGGAGCAACCTCGCGGTCGCCGAACTGGAATTGCGGCGGTTTGGCGACGCGGAAGCCTCCGCGCGCAAGGCGGTGGCCATCGACGCGCGCCATGCGCCGGCGTGGTTCAACCTCGCGCTGGTGCTGGAACCGCAAGGCCGAATTCTGGAAGCGCTGGATGCCGCGTCCCGCGCGGCGGCGCTCGAGCCGGACGAAATCGCGCGCGCGGGCCTCGTCGCCCAGCTGCAGGAAGATCTCGGGCGCTTTGCCGCGGCCCGGAAAACCATCGACGCTGCGCTCGCCCGGCGCCCCACCGCAGCGGCGCTGCACAGCCAGCAGGCGCGTGTCCTGGAACGAATGGGCGATCTGCCGGCCGCCGCCCGCAGCCTCGAGACCGTGCTGCGCCTGCAGGCCGACAACGGACCGGCGCTGTCGCAGCTCCTCTTCCTGCGCAAGCAGCTGGGCGACTGGCACGACCTCCCCGAGCTGCAGAACCGCTTCCGTGCCGGGGTGGCGGCGGGATGGCCATGGCTCACGCCATTCTCGCTGCTGAGCGACCCGGCGACGCGGGCGCAACAGCGGCTGGCCGCGGAGCATTGGAGCGCGCACTTCGCCGCTTCGCCTGACGCGGCCGGCCCGCGGGCGACAATCGCCGAAGGCCGCCTGCGGATCGGCTACCTGTCGAGCGACTATTACGAGCATCCGACGGCGGTGCTGACGGCGGGGCTGTTCGAGCACCATGATCGCAGCCGCTTCGAGATCGTCGGCTACTCGACCGGACCGAACGATGGCAGCGCGTTGCGCTCGCGCGTCGCGGCGGCCTTCGGCCGATTTGTCGATGCCGCCGCGTGGTCGCCCGAGGAACTCGCGGCACGGATCCGCGCCGACGGTATCGACATCCTGGTCGATCTCAAGGGACATACGGCGGGGGCGCCGACGGCGGCGCTCGCGCTGCGGCCGGCGCCGATCCAGGCGCACTACCTCGGATATCCCGGGACCTTGGGCGCGGGCTATGTCGATTACCTGATCGGCGACCCCATCGTCACGCCGCTTGCCCACGCGCCGGACTACCGGGAAACGCTGGTGCAGCTGCCCTGGAGCTACCAGGTCAACGATCGCGCCCGCGCCGCCGCGGCCGCGCCTCCGCACGAGGCGCTGGGCCTCGCTGCGGACGCCGTGGTGCTGTGCTGCTTCAACAGCACGTGGAAGCTCAACCCGGAGGTGTTCGATGCCTGGGCGCGCATTCTGCTCGCGCGGCCCGCGGCGTTGCTGTGGCTGCTCGCGCGGGGCGACAACGACGCGGCGACGGGCAACCTGCGACGCGAAATGGCGGCGCGCGGCGTCGATCCCGCGCGTCTCGTGTTCGCGACGCACCGCCCGCGGGCCGACTATCTAGCGCTCTACGAGCACGCCGACCTCTTTCTCGACACCTGGCCGTACAACGCGCACACGACGGCGAGCGATGCGCTGTGGATGGGCTGCCCGGTCGTGACCTGGTGCGGCGAGACCTTCGCGGGGCGGGTCGGGGCCAGCCTCCTCACCGCCGTCGGCTTGCCCGAGCTGGTCACCTCCGGCGTGGACGCGTATGTCGATCTCGCCGTCGACCTGGCCGGCAACGTGGCCGCCCGCGCGAAGTATCGCGAACGCCTCATCGGGCCGGGCCGGGCCAGCCCGCTGTTCGACGTGGTGCGGGCAACGAAAGCGCTCGAAGTGGCCTACGCGCGGATGGCGCTGGACTACCGCAACCGCGTGCGCGCGCCGATCCGGATCGAACCCGCCGACCTCTGAGCAGGGCTTTACCGAAGGGATCAGCCGCGCAGGTAGGCGGTCGCTTGATCGACGCGGCTTATGCAAATTACTTTAATGTTGTCAGGTATTTGTTTAGGTTTATTAAGGTTAGGTATCAAGAACTGCCGGAACCCCAGCTTGGCCGCTTCCTTGATTCGTTCCTGTCCGCGCTGGACCGGGCGTATCTCCCCGGCCAAACCGACTTCGCCGAACACCAGCGTCTTCGCCGGCAACGGCCGGCCGCACAGCGACGAATGCACGGCCAGCAGGATCGCGAGATCGGCGGCCGGCTCGAGGATCCGCACGCCGCCCACGGCGTTGACGAACACGTCGTAACCGCTGGTCTCGACGCCGCCATGGCGGTGCAGGACGGCGAGCAGCAGCGCGAGCCGTTGCGGATCGAGCCCCACCGACAGGCGCCGCGGCATCCCGCCCTGGACCGGATCGACCAGCGCCTGGATTTCAACCAGCAGCGGCCGCGAGCCTTCCAGCGTCGCCACGATCGCGGAGCCGGGCACCGACTCGGCATGCTGCGAGAGGAACAGCGCCGACGGATTGGACACTCCTTTCAGGCCGCGCTCGGTCATCGCGAACACGCCCAGTTCGTTGGCGGCCCCGAAGCGGTTCTTGATCGCCCGGACGAGCCGGAAGCTCGAATGGGTGTCACCCTCGAAATAGAGCACGGTGTCGACAATGTGCTCGAGCACGCGCGGGCCCGCGATCGCGCCGTCCTTGGTCACGTGGCCAACGAGGATGACGACGATGCCGCGCTGCTTGGCAAGGCGCGTCAGCTGCGCGGCGCACTCACGGACCTGCGCGACGCTGCCCGGGGCGGAGGTCAGCGTCTCCGTGTACATCGTCTGGATGGAGTCGATGACCACGACCTCGGGCGCTTCGACGTCGATGGTGGCGACGATGGTTTCGAGCGCGACTTCGGCGAGCAGCGAGATCGGCGCATTGATGAGCGCGAGGCGTTGCGCGCGCAGCGCCACCTGCTCGACCGACTCCTCGCCGGTGACGTAGAGCGCCTTCCGGGTCGCGCCGATCGCGGCCATCGCTTGCAGCAGCAGCGTCGACTTGCCGATCCCCGGGTCGCCGCCCAGCAGGATGACGCCGCCGGGAACCAGACCGCCGCCGAGCACCCGGTCGAACTCCTCGACTCCGCTCGGGAAGCGCGGCGTGTCGCGTGTTTCGATGGCACCGAGCATGCGCACGGCGCTGGGCTTGCCCGCCACGCCCTGAAACCGTTTCGGGGCGGGGGTTGCGATCGATTCGACCAGCGTATTCCAGACGCCGCACTGCGGGCACTGGCCTTGCCACTTGGGGCTCTGGCCACCGCATTCGGTGCAACTGTAGATAGTCTTGGCGCGGACCTGTTTCATCAATCGAGTTCGTCGGGCGTCACGACCGCCGTGCCGAGCTTGCCGACGACCACGCTGGCCGCCGCATTCGCGACGCGAACGGCGGCGCCGAGGCCGGCGCCGGCGCCCATCAGCACGCCGAGGGTCGCGATGACCGTGTCGCCGGCGCCGGAGACGTCGAACACTTCACGCGCCTGCGCCGGAATGTGCTCGGCGCCGCTCGCCGTGTACAGGCTCATCCCTTCCTCCGACCGGGTGACCAGCAGCGCTTCGAGGTCGAGCTCGCCACGCAGGGCCTGCGCTTTTTCCGTCAGCTCGCTCTCATCGCGCCAGCGGCCGGCCACCTGCCGGAATTCGCTGCGGTTGGGCGTCACGATCGTCGCGCCGCGATAGCGTGCCCAGTCCTCCCCTTTCGGATCGACCAGCACCCGTTTGCCGGCGGCGCGCGCGCGCTCGATCATCGTCGTGATGTGCGTCAACCCGCCCTTGCCGTAGTCGGACAGGATCACGACGTCGCACTCCGGCAGCAGGCGGTCGTAGTCGGCGAGGTTGGTCGCCAGCACTTCGTGCGACGGCGCGGTCTCGAAGTCGATCCGCAGCAGCTGTTGCTGGCGCGCGAGCACGCGCAATTTGACGGTGGTCGGCAGCGCTGGATCGCGGTGGAAGGACGTGCGTACTTTCTCGGCCGCCAGCAATCGTTCGAGCGTCGCGCCGGCTTCGTCGGCGCCGGTGACCGAGAGCAGCGTCACCGGCGCGCCGAGCGCGGCGGCGTTGCGCGCGACGTTGGCGGCGCCGCCGGGGCGTTCCTCGCGGCGCGTGATCTTCACCACGGGCACCGGCGCCTCCGGCGAGATGCGGTCGACGTCGCCGAACCAGTAGCGGTCGAGCATCACGTCGCCGACGACCAGCACGCGCGCCGTGGCGACGCGGCTGCGGTAATCGGAAAAGCGGGGCAAGGTGGTCATCGGCAGCGTCCGGGTGCTGCCTATCGGCGGCCGATCGAGAAATACTCGAGCCCCGCGCCGCGGACCTGCGCCGGGTCGTACAGGTTGCGCCCGTCGAAGACGACCCGCTCCTTCAACTGCGCGCGGATGGCGTCGAAATCGGGGCTGCGAAACTCCTTCCACTCGGTGACCACGACCAGCGCGTCGGCACCCGCGAGCGCCGCCATCGGCGAGGTGGCGTACGCAAGGTGCGGCAGGTCGCCGAAGACGCGTTTCGCCTCCGGCATCGCGACCGGGTCGTAGGCGACGACGCGGGCCCCGCGCGCGGCCAGCGCCGCGACGATCTCGCGGGCGGGCGCCTCGCGCATGTCGTCGGTGTTGGGCTTGAACGCGAGGCCCCACAGCGCAAAGGTGCGGCCGGCGAGGTTTGCGCCGAGCCGCGCGACGATCTTCTCGACCAGGCGCAGCTTCTGCGCGTCGTTGACCGCTTCCACCGCGTCGAGGATCCTGAGCGGGCGCCCGAGGTCGGTCGCGATGTGTTGCAGCGCCTTGACGTCCTTGGGAAAGCACGACCCGCCGTAACCGACGCCGGGATAGAGGAAGTAATACCCGATCCGCGGGTCCGAGCCGATGCCCTGCCGCACGTGCTCGATGTCGGCGCCGAGGCTGTCGGCGAGGTTGGCGAGCTCGTTCATGAACGATATGCGCGTGGCCAGCATCGCGTTCGCCGCGTATTTCGTGAGCTCGGCGGAGCGCACGTCCATCACCAGCAGCCGCTCGTGGTTGCGCTGGAACGGCGCGTAGATGGCTCGCATCGCGGCGATGGCGCGCTCGTCGTCGGCGCCGATCACCACGCGGTCGGGGCGCATGAAATCCTCCACCGCCGCCCCCTCCTTCAGGAATTCCGGGTTGGCCACAACGGCGAACGGCAGCTCCGCGCCGCGCGCGGCGAGCGCCGCCGCTATCGTTTCCCGGACGCGATCGGCGGTGCCCACCGGGACCGTCGATTTGTCGACGACGATCTTGTGTTCGGTCATCCGCGTGCCTATGTTGCGCGCCGCCGCGAGCACGTACTGCATGTCCGCCGAGCCGTCCTCGTCCGGCGGGGTGCCGACGGCGATGAACTGCACCGTGCCGTGCGCGACGGCGGCGTCGACGTCGGTGGTGAAGGCGAGGCGCCCGGCCGCCGCGTTGCGCGCGATCATCGCCTCGAGGCCGGGCTCGTGAATCGGGACGCCGCCCGCATTCAGGATCCCGATCTTGCGCGCGTCGACGTCGAGGCACAGCACGTCGTTGCCGACTTCCGCAAAACAGGCACCGGTGACGAGGCCGACATAGCCCGTTCCGATCATCGTGATTCTCACAAGCGATCTCCGAGGGAAGCATTGATGGCGGACAGTGCGGCCAGCGGGTCCGCCGCCTGCGTGATCGGCCGGCCGATCACCAGATAGTCGGCGCCGTTGGCAACCGCGGCTGCGGGCGTGATGATGCGCGCCTGATCGTCCCTGCTGCTGCCGGCCGGCCGGATGCCCGGCGTCACGAGCTTGAAGCCGGGGCCGAGCGCGGCGCGCAGCGCCGGCGCCTCGACCGCGGAGGAGACCACGCCGTCGAGCCCGCAAGCGGCCGTGAGCTGTGCGAGGCGCAGCGCCTGGTCGGCTGCGCTGCGGTCGATCCCGGTGGCGGAGAGGTCGCTGTCGGCAAGGCTGGTCAGCACGGTCACGGCGATCAGCAGCGGGCGCGGGCGCCCCGCGGCGGCGGCAGTCCCGGCCACCGCGTCGCGCGCCGCTTCGAGCATCACGCGCCCGCCGGCGGCATGGACGTTCAGCATCCATACGCCGAGGCGTGTCGCCGCGGCGCAGGCCTGGGCGACGGTATTGGGAATGTCGTGGAACTTGAGATCGAGGAAGACGCGGAAGCCGCGCTCGATCATCCAGCGCACCGGCTCCGGGCCGGCGACGACGAACATCTCCTTGCCCACCTTGAGGGCGCAGGCCGCGGGGTCGAGCCGGTCGGCCAGCGCCAGTGCGTGCATCGGGTTGGCGAAATCGAGCGCGACGATCACGCGTGGGTCGGTTGATGTCACGGACTACCCCGGATTCCGGATGGTGGTTTTTCTGCGGCCAAGGCGGATTTTGACAACGTTTCCGTTCTTCCTGGCGTCCCTGGCACTCAATGCGGTGGCCATTCCCGCCTTCGCTCTCGACGTTCCGGGCAGCGCGGGATGCCGCGCCTGCTGCCGCCCCTTTGCCATCACGCGTACCCGTCCGGCGTCTCGGTCCGCCGCGGCGAGTACGTCTCCCACTTGCCGCACCCGGGGCAGCGCCAGTAATACTGCTTGGCGCGAAAGCCGCAGTGCTCGCACTTGTACATGCCGAGACGCTTGATGTGCTGGCCGACCAGCTGCTTGACGAGCTCGAGATCGTGCCGGCGTTCCGGCGGCGCCGCGAGGAGCTGCGCCTCCAGCAGGCGGTCGAGACCGAGCAGCGTCGGATTCTTGGCGAGCTCGTCCTTGATGAGGGCACCCGCGGCGGCCGGGCCTTCCTCGGCCAGCGTCAGCGCAAAGACGGTGTTGAGGAGATCGAGCGACGGATACTGGAGCTGGAACGACTTGAGGACGCGCAAGCCCTGCCCTGCCTGGCCTGTCTTGCGGTAGGCATCGGCGAGCCGCTCTGCAACGAGCGAAAGGAAGGCGGGATTCTGCGTTTCGACCCGCAGCCAGGCTGCGATCGCGTCGTCGTACGCGCCTTGCTGCGCGTGCAGATCGCCGAGCAGCATCGTCGCCCGTCCGCAGGCCTTGTATTCAGCGAGCGCCTGTTCGATGCAGCCCCGCGCCGCGGTGAAGTCGCTTTTCAGCAGCGCCGCCTGCGCGAGCTCGCAGTCGTAGTGCGCGATCTCCTTGAAGTACGGCTGCTTGGCCAGCGCCTCCATGCGCCGGGTTACGCTGATGGCCTTCGGCCAGTCCTTCTCCTGTTCGTAGATGGAGAGCAGGAAGCCCTGCGACGGGTGCTCGAAGGGCGAGCCCTCGAGCTTGGTGAAGAGCTCCTCGGCGCGATCGAGCAAGCCGGCGCGGTGGAAATCCTGCGCCAGCTCGAACGTCGCGGCACCGCGCTTGTCCGCCGGGAGATCCGAGCGGTCGAGCAGGTTCTGGTGCATCCGGATCGCCCGGTCGATTTCACCCTGGCGGCGGAAGAGGCTGCCCAGCGCGAAATGGAGGTCGATCGTCTGCGGGTCGACCTTGACCACTTCGATGAACGATTCGATCGCCTTGTCCGGCTGCTCGTTCAGCAGGAAATTGAGGCCGCGGAAATAGGAGAGCGGAAGCGCGCGCGATTCGCGCAGCAGGTGCTTGATGTCGATGCGTGCCGCAATCCAGCCGAGCGCGAAAAACACCGCCGGAATCGGGAGCAGCCACCAGAGATCGAAATCCACGCGGAGGGAGAGGGTGGGGTGTTGGCGAATGCGGCAAGGAAAGCGGAGGCGAGTTCCGGGCGCGCTTTCAGTTGCCGTTCATCGGTCCGCTGGTCGGGACGAAGCCCACGGAGCGCGCGGCCTCCTCCGCCCGCTGGCCGGCCGCCGATCCGCGCCGCGCGGACGGCAGGTCGGAGCGCGAGCGTTCGCGCCGCACGCGGTTCAACTGGCGTTTCAACCGCGCCGAACGCACGGCACCGGCGGAGAGACCCGCCGCGACGCCGATCGCAAACGCGATCAGCACGATGAAGATCAGCGGCGCCTGCCAGCTCCACCAGTGGTAGAACTTGAGCGTCACCAGCTCGGAGTTCTGCAGCGCCAGCAGCAGCAGCACGAGGAACAACGCGGCACCGACGATCCAGCGCAGGGCTTGCATGGGCGGCTTACCAAGCAGGAACGGGCGGCATCACTCGACGCGCGGAGCCACACCCGCCACTCACTGCGGGATTGCGCCCTTCGGTAAGATGCGCGCCCGCGGAGCGGGCAAGTCCGCGCATGCTCACGCTCACGCGTCCTTCTTGAAATCGACCCGCTCGCGCAGCTCCTTGCCGGCCTTGAAGTGCGGCACGTGCTTCTGCGGCACCTGCACCTTTTCGCCGGACTTGGGATTGCGCCCGGTCCGCGGGGGCCGGTAGTTGAGCCCAAAGCTGCCGAACCCGCGGATCTCGATGCGCTCGCCCTTGGCCAGGCTTTCGGCCATGGCGTCGAGGACCATCTTCACCGCGAGTTCGGCGTCCTTGGCAACCAACTGCGGAAACTGCGCCGCCAGGCGGTCGATCAGCTCCGATTTGGTCATCACGCGGCCCGCTTACTCGGTCGTCTTGTTGTCCATCTTGGCGCGCAGCAGGGCGCCGAGGTTGGTGGTCCCGCTGCTCGTCCCCGCCGTGTCGGCCTTGATGTTCTGCATGGCCTCGCTCTCCTCGGCGTGGTCCTTGGCCTTGATCGAGAGGTTGATCGAGCGGTTCTTGCGGTCGATGTTGATGATCATCGCGTGCACGGCGTCGCCTTCCTTGAGGTGCGTGCGGATGTCCTCGACCCGGTCGCGGGCAACTTCGGACGCGCGCAGGTAGCCCTCGACCTCGCCGTCGAGCGCGATGACCGCACCCTTGGCGTCGGCCGACTTGACGGTGCCGCTGACGAGATGGCCCTTGTCGTGCATGGCCACGTAGTTGGTGAACGGGTCGCCGTCCATCTGCTTGATGCCGAGCGAGATGCGCTCGCGCTCGACGTCGATCGCGAGCACCACCGCCTCGACGTCCTGGCCCTTCTTGTAGTCGCGCACGGCGGCTTCGCCGGGGAGCGTCCACGAGAGATCGGACAGGTGGACGAGGCCGTCGATGCCGCCCGGCAGCCCGACGAACACGCCGAAATCGGTGATCGACTTGATCTGTCCTCCGACCTTGTCGCCCTTCTTGTGGTTCATCGCGAAATCGTCCCACGGGTTCGACATGCACTGCTTCATGCCGAGCGAGATCCGGCGGCGCTCCTCGTCGATCTCGAGGATCATCACCTCGACCTCGTCGCCGAGCTGCACGACCTTGCTCGGGTGGATGTTCTTGTTGGTCCAGTCCATCTCGGAGACGTGGACGAGGCCCTCGATCCCGGCCTCGATCTCGACGAACGCGCCGTAGTCGGTGATGTTGGTGACCTTGCCGAAGAGGCGCGTGCCGGTGGGGTAGCGGCGCGACAGGCCGACCCACGGGTCCTCGCCCAGCTGCTTCATGCCGAGCGAGACGCGGTTCTTTTCCTGGTCGAACTTGAGGATCTTCGCTGTGACTTCGTCGCCGACCGCCAGCACTTCGGACGGATGCTTGACCCGGCGCCACGCGAGGTCGGTGATGTGGAGCAGGCCGTCGATGCCGCCCAGGTCCACGAACGCGCCGTAGTCGGTGATGTTCTTGACGACACCCTTGACGATCGCGCCTTCCTGCAGCGTCGACAGCAGCTTTTCGCGCTCCTCGCCGAGGCTCGCTTCCATCACCGCGCGCCGCGACACCACGACGTTGTTGCGCTTGCGGTCGAGCTTGATGACCTTGAATTCGAGCGCCTTGCCTTCGAACGGCGTCGTGTCCTTGACCGGCCGGATGTCGACGAGCGATCCCGGCAGGAACGCGCGGATGCCGTTGACCATCACGGTCAGGCCGCCCTTCACCTTGCCGGTGACGAGGCCGGAGACGATGACGCCCTGCTCCATCGCCGCTTCGAGATCGTGCCAGGCCTTGAGGCGCTTGGCCTTGTCGCGCGAGAGTTTGGTCTCGCCGTAGCCGTCTTCCAGGCTTTCGATGGCGACGGTGACGAAATCGCCGGGCTTGACTTCGAGCACGCCCTGGTCGTTCTTGAATTCCTCGATCGGGATGAAGCTTTCGGACTTGAGTCCGGCGTTCACGACGACGATGTTGAAGTCGACGCGCACGACTTCGGCGGTGATGAGCTCGCCCTGGCGCATTTCCTGCCGGCTGAGACTTTCCTCGAACAGCGCGGCAAAGTTTTCCATCGGTGCGGGGGCAATGCTGGTGGCGGCGGTAGCCATGGTGGGTTGGATCCTTCTCGGTCAGATGAGCCGCCGGCGGCGAGAACCCTGTTTCTCGCTCGGCGGGCTGGTTGTGGACGTCCGCTCGCGGATGCCGGCTAAAGCATCCCGGGGCGGGGCCTTGCATGTTCCGGCGGCCCTGAACACGGACCGCCGGGCATTCGACTGCGACTGCCGTGCCGCTCGCTACCCGTCCTTCGCAACCTTCGCCCGAAACAGGTCGAGCACGAAGTTGACGGCAGCGTCGATCGTCATTCGCGTGGTGTCGAGGATCACGGCGTCGGCGGCGGGTTTGAGCGGTGCTGCCGCCCGGCCGGCGTCGCGCGCGTCGCGGTCCAGGATATCGCGCAAAAGACTTTCAATGTTAACCGAGTTTCCTTTTTCGATCAACTGCTTATGCCGGCGCAGCGCGCGTTCCTCGGCACTCGCCGTCACAAAGACCTTGACCGTCGCGTCGGGGAACAGCACGGTGCCCATGTCGCGGCCGTCGGCGACCAGCCCCGGCGCCCGGCGAAACGCCCGCTGCCGGTCGATGAGCGCCGCACGCACGGCCGGCCACGCCGCGACGCGTGAAGCCGCACTGCTGACCGCTTCGCTGCGGATCGCCGCGGTGACGTCGCGACCATCGAGCAGGACCGCTCCATCGGCGAATTTCACGTCGAGGGCTCCGGCAGCGGCCGCGAGCGGGGCTTCGGCGTCGAGCGCAATGCCGGCGCGCCCGGCCTTCAATGCGACGAGCCGGTACAGCGCGCCACTGTCGAGCAGGTGAAAGCCCAGGGCCCGCGCAACGCCGGCAGCGACGGTGCCCTTGCCGGACGCGGCCGGGCCGTCGACCGCGATCACCGGCGCCGGCGGCGCGGTCGTTGCCAAGGCGGTGGCCGGGGCGTTCGGGGTTTCGTCGTGTCCGCCGCCCTCGCGCGCCCGCGCGATCCGGGCAAAGGTGGCGAAGTAATCGGGAAAAGTCTTGCGCACGCAGCCGGGGTCGTTGATCCGCACGCTGGCGCCACCCAGCGCCGCGAGCGAAAAGCACATGGCCATGCGGTGATCGTCGTAGGTGTCGATGGTGGCAGGTGCGAGCCGTGCGGGAGGCACGATGCGCAGGTGGCTCGCACCCGCCTCGACCGCCGCGCCCAGCTTCGCAAGCTCCGCCGCCATCGCCGCGATGCGGTCCGTTTCCTTCACCCGCCAGCTGGCGATGCCGGTCAGCGTGGTCGGACCGCGCGCGAAGAGCGCGACCACCGCCAGCGTCATCGCGGCGTCGGGAATCGCGAGGCAGTCGATGGTCGTGCCGAGGAGACCGGAGCCGGACCGGGCTTCGATCCAGCCGGCGCCGTAGTCGATGCGGGCCCCCATTCGCGCCAGCACGTCGGCGAAGGCGACGTCGCCCTGGATCGAGTGGCGGCCCACGCCGGTGACGCGGACCGGGCCGCCCGCGATCGCCCCCGCCGCGAGAAAATAGGACGCGGTGGAGGCGTCGCCTTCGACCTCTATCGTGCCGGGACTTGCGTAGGCGGCGCCCGCACTCACCCGAAACGCGTTCGGGCCCTCCTCGCCCACCGCCACCTCGAACCGCGCCATCAGGTTGGTGGTGATGGCGACGTACGGCCGGGAAATGAGGTCGCCGATCACGTCGACGGTGACGGCGCGCCCGCTGCGTGCCGTCACCAGCGGCAGCGCCATCAGCAACGCCGACAGGAACTGGCTCGACACGTTGCCGCGCACCGCGACGCGATCGCGCATCGCGCCACGGCCTGCGTGTCCCGGGCCGATGGCCAGCGGCGGGTAACCCTCGTTGCCGAGATAACGGATGTCGGCACCCAGCATGCGCAGCGCGTCGACCAGGTCGCCGATCGGCCGTTCGTGCATGCGCGGGACCCCGGAGAGCTCGTAGGCGCCCCCCGCCAGCGCGAGCGCCGCGGTCAGTGGACGGAACGCCGTGCCGGCGTTGCCGAGAAAGAGCTGCGCCGACTTCGCCGCAAACGCGCCACCCGTGCCGTGCACGACGACTTCCCGCGGCACGCCGGTGCGCTCGATGCGCACGCCGAGCGCCGTCAGCGCCTCCAGCATGCGGTCGACGTCGTCGGCATCGAGCAACTCGCGCACCCGCGTCGTGCCGGACGCCAGGGCGGCGAGCAGCAGCGTGCGGTTGGAGATGCTCTTGGAACCGGGCAGCGCGACGACGCCGGCGACGGCGGCGATCGGGGCGAGGTCGAGATACGCCGGAGGTGTCGGCGGCGGCGCCGGTGCAGAGGCAGTGGTCACGCTTCGCTCATCACCGGATCAGCGCTCCCGCGGCCCGTCCGCGGCCATCGCCGCCGGCGTCGGGCTGTACTTTGCTTCCCACTCGCGCCGTGCCGCGCGCGCCCGCGCAAACACCGCCGCCAGCGCATCGCCGTCGCCGGCCGCGACCATCGCGGCGAGGCGGTCGAGCTGGTCGCGAAACGCCGCCACCTCGACCAGCAGGGCGTCACGGTTGGCGAGCGCGATGTCGCGCCACATCTCCGGCGAGCTCGCGGCGATGCGGGTGAAATCGCGAAAGCCGCTGGCGGCGAAGCGGAAGATGTCGTCGGCGTCCGGACGCGCGGCGAAGGCCTCGACCAGGCCGAAGGCGACCAGATGCGGCAGGTGCGACACGGCCGCGAAGATCCGGTCGTGCGCCGCGGCGTCGAGCACGCGCACCCGGCTGCCGCAGGCTTCCCACAGCGCGGCGACGGTCGCCGTAGCCACCGGATCCGTTTCGCCGACGGGTGTCAGCACGACATTGCGTTCGCGAAACAGCGTCGCGAACGCCGCCGCCGCGCCGGAATGCTCGGTGCCCGCGATCGGATGCCCCGGCACGAAGCGCGGCATCGCGCCGCCCAATGCCGCGCGCGCCGCTGCGATCACATCCTGCTTGGTGCTGCCGGCATCGGTGACGATCGTGTTCGGGCCCAGGCGGCCCGCCATCGCCGCGAGCAGCGCGGGATATTGCGCCACGGGCGCCGCCAGCAGCACGAGATCGGCAGCGGCCAGTTCGGCGGCCCAATCGCCGTCGATCTGCACCTGACGGTCGATGATCGACAGTTGGCGCGCGGCGTCGAGATTGGCGCGGCCGCGGCCGACACCGACGACGGTGTCGACAAGTCCCGCCGCGCGCAGTGCGAGCGCGAACGAGCCGCCGATCAGCCCGACGCCGACGACGACCAGCCTGGCGATGCGGGGCGCGCTCGCAGTCACGGCGTTCGCGGCCCTGCCTTGACGATCAGCCGGCAAGCGCGACCTTCAGCGCCGCGAGAAAGCGGCGATTTTCCGCGGGCAGCCCCACCGTCACCCGCAGGTGCGCGGGCAGGCCGTAGTTGGCCACCGGCCGCACGATGACGCCCTGCTCGAGCAGGCGCTGGTACACGCGGCCGGCGTCGCCCACCTTGATCAGCAGGAAGTTGCCGTGCGACGGCACGAAGTCGAGGCCCTGTGCTTTCAGCTCGCCCTCCAGCTGGCGCATCCCGGCGTCGTTGAGGGCGCGGCTTTCCTCGACGTACGCGGTATCGGCGAGCGCGGCGAGCGCCGCCACCTGCGCCAGCGCATTGACGTTGAACGGCTGGCGCACGCGGTTCAGCATGTCGGCGACCTTCGGATGCATGATCCCGTAGCCGACCCGCAGTGCCGCGAGACCGTAGGCCTTGGAGAACGTCCGCGACACGATCAGGTTGGGATACGCGCCGATCCACGCCGCGCTCGACGCCTGCCGCTCCGGGGGCAGGTATTCGTTGTAGGCCTCGTCGAGGACGACCAGCGTGTCCTCCGGCACCGACGCGATGAAGGCCTCCAGCGCGGCCGGAGAAATCCAGGTTCCGGTCGGGTTGTTCGGATTGGCGACGAACACGATGCGCGTGCGCTCGGTGATCGCCTTCCGCATCGCCGGCAGGTCGTGACCGAAATCCCTGGCCGCGACTTCGATGCCGATCCCGCCGCGGGCCTGCGTGGCGAGCGGATAGACGGCGAAGGCGTGGCGCGAATAGACCGCGTGGTCGCCCGGCTGCAGGAACGCCTGCGTCGCCAGCTCGAGAATGTCGTTGGAGCCGTTGCCGAGGACGATCTGCTCGGCGTCCACGGCGAAGCGCGCGGCCAGCGCGCTCTTCAGTGCGAAGCCGTTGCCGTCGGGGTAGCGCGACAACTCGGCGGCCGCCGCGGCGATCGCCGCGAGCACCGCCGGCCCCGGGCCGCGCGGGTTTTCGTTCGATGCGAGCTTGATGATGTCGCCCTCGTCGAGCCCGAATTCGCGGGCGAGTTCGGCGATCGGCTTGCCCGGCAGGTAGCGCGTGATTCGGCGGACATGCTCCGGTGCCAGCGCGGACGGATCGCGGTGATGGACGTGATGGCGCAGCGCATCGGAGGGTGCGTTCATGGCAGTGGTCGAAGCCTTCAGTAAACCGCCGCCGGATACGATCCCAGCAGCTTGAGAAAGGGAGCTTTTTCCCGCAGTTCGGCCAGTGCCGCGGCGACCTGCGGGTCGGTCGCGTGGCCTTCGACGTCGACGAAGAACAGGTACTCCCACAACCCGGTCCGCGCCGGACGCGACTCCAGCCGGGACATCGACACCGCATGCGTGGCCAGCGGTTCGAGCAGCGCGTAGACCGCGCCGGGGCGATTGGGCGCCGACATCACCAGCGAGGTCTCGTCCTTGCCCGACCGCGGCACGGACTGCCGGCCGAGAACCCAGAAGCGGGTCGTGTTGTTCGGCTCGTCTTCGATGTGCGGAGCGAGCACGTCGAGCCCGTAGATTGCGGCAGCGATTTCGCCGGCGATCGCCGCCGTGCCCGTCTCGGCCGCCGCCAGCCGGGCCGCCTCGGCATTGCTCGCGACGGCCACGCGCGGCACGCCCGGCAGATGCAGTGCCAGCCACTGCGCGCACTGCGCGAGCGACTGTGCATGCGAATAGACCTTGCCGACCTCGGCCAGTGTGGCCGCGTTCGTCAGCAGGTTCTGCCGGATCCGCAGTTTGACCTCGCCGCAGATCGTGAGCGGCGTCTGGCACATGAGATCGAGCGTGCGCCCGACCGCGCCTTCGGTCGAATTCTCGACCGGGACCACCGCGTAGTCGGTCTGGCCGCTCTCGGCCGCGCGAAAGACTTCGTCGATCGTTGCGTACGGTTCGGCATCGACAAAATCACCGAAGTGCTTGGGCACGGCCGCATGGGAAAAGGTGCCGGGCGGTCCCAGGTAGGCGACCCGCAGCCGCTGCTCCAGCGCGAGGCAGGCCGAGATCACCTGCCGGAACACGCCGGCGACGGCATCCTTGGACAGCGGCCCGCGATTCTCGGCCTGCAGGCGCCGCAGCACCTGCGCCTCGCGTTCCGGCCGGTACGCGATGCCGCCGGCCTTCAGCTTGCCGATCGCCTGCGCGTGCCCGGCGCGGGCGTTGAGCCGTTCGAGAAGCTCGCGGTCGAGCGCGTCGATGGCCGCGCGGTGCTCTGCCAGCGCGGAACCGTCGTCCGGGTCGCGGCTATCGGTGGCCATCGGCGCGCTGCCGGTGAGCCCGCGGGCACGGGCCCGCGGGGTGAACGATGCGCAGCCGGCGCCGGCCGTGCTCCGCGGTCACTCGCTGGCCTCGTCGCCGGCCTCGTCGCCGGCCTCGTCGTCGGGCTCGACGACCCGCTCCAACCCGGCCAGCTTCGCGCCCTTGCCGAGGCTGATGAGCGTCACGCCCTGCGTCGAGCGGCTCATCTCCCGGATCGAGCTGACCTTGGTGCGGATCAGCACGCCACCGGTGGAGATCAGCATCACTTCGTCGCCCGGCCGGACCAGGGCGGCGGCGACCACCTGCCCGTTGCGCTCGCTCTGCTGGATCGCGATCATGCCCTTGGTGCCGCGGCCGTGGCGCGTGTATTCGACGATCGGCGTGCGCTTGCCGTAGCCGTTTTCGGTCGCGGTGAGGACCGACTGCTCCTCGTCCTCGGCCACCAGCATCGAAATCACCCGCTGCTTCTTGTCCAGTGCCATGCCGCGCACGCCGTGAGCGTTGCGGCCGGTCGGCCGGACGTCGTTCTCGTCGAAGCGCACCGCCTTGCCGCCCGAGCTGAACAGCATCACGTCGTGCTGGCCGTCGGTCAGCGCCACGCCGACCAATGCATCGCCCTCCGTCAGGTCGACGGCGATGATCCCGGAAGGCCGCGGCCGCGAGAATTCCGACAGCGGGGTCTTCTTCACCGTGCCCATGCCGGTCGCCATGAACACGAACTGGGTGTCGGTGAATTCCTTCACCGGCAGGATCGCCGTGATCTTCTCGCCATCCTGCAGCGGCACCAGGTTGACGATCGGCTTGCCCCGCGCCGCCCCCGTGCCCTGCGGCACGTTGTAGACCTTGAGCCAGTAGACGCGGCCGCGATCCGAAAAGCAGAGGATGAAGTCGTGGGTGTTGGCGATGAACAGCTGGTCGATGAAATCGTCTTCCTTCGTCGTCGTCGCCTTCGTGCCGCGGCCGCCGCGCCGCTGCGCGCGGTACTCGGCCACCAGCCGCGCCTTCATGTAGCCGCCGTGCGACAGCGTCACCACCATCTCGGCCGGGGCGATCAGGTCCTCCAGCGACAGGTCCACGCCCTGAGCGATGATTTCGGAGCGGCGGGCGTCGCCGAACTGGTCGCGGATCCCTTTCAGCTCCGTGCCGATGATCGCCGTGACGCGCTCGGGCTTGGCAAGGATGTCGAGGAGGTCGACGATCTCGGCCATGACGTCCTTGTACTCGTTGAAGATCTTGTCCTGCTCGAGACCGGTGAGGCGCTGCAGCCGCAGCTCGAGGATCGCCTGCGCCTGCGCGTCCGACAGCCGGTAGCCCGCCTGCAACGCAATCAGCGGATCGCCGGGGTGCCAGCCGAATTCGGGCGCCAGCCCCTCGGGGCGCACCGCATCCGCCGCCGACCGCGCCAGCATCGCTTCGACCAGCGGCGAGCGCCAGATGCTGCCCATCAGTCCGATCTTGGCCTCCGCCGGGGTCGGTGCCGCCTTGATCAGCGCGATGATCTCGTCGACGTTGGACAGCGCGACGGCGAGGCCTTCGAGGACATGACCGCGCTCGCGCGCGCGCCGCAGCTCGTAACGGGTCCGCCGGACGACGACTTCCCGGCGATGCTGCAGGAAGTACTCGATGAACTGCTTCAGATTGAGCAGCCGCGGCTGGTTGTCCACCAGCGCGACCATGTTCATCCCGAAGCTGTCCTGCAGCTGGGTCAGCTTGAACAGGTTGTTGATGACGATGTCGGGGATCTCGCCGCGTTTCAACTCGATGACCACGCGCATGCCCGACTTGTCCGACTCGTCGCGCAGATCCGAGATGCCCTCGAGCTTCTTGTCGCGGACCAGCTCGCCGATGCGGATCAGGAGGTTGGCCTTGTTCACCTGGTAGGGGATCTCGTCGACGATGATCGCCTGCCGCTCCCCCTTGCCGATGTCCTCGACGTGCGTGCGGGCGCGGATGACCACGCGGCCGCGGCCGGTGCGATAGCCTTCGCGCACCCCTTCGGTGCCGTAGATGATCCCGGCGGTCGGGAAATCCGGCGCCGGCACGATGTCGATCAGCTCGTCGATCGTCATGGCCGGATTGGCGAGCAGCGCGAGGCAGGCGCCGACCACCTCGGTCAGGTTGTGCGGCGGGATGTTGGTGGCCATCCCCACGGCGATGCCCGACGAGCCGTTGACCAGCAGGTTGGGCAGGCGCGACGGCAGCACCGTCGGCTCCTCCTCCTTGCCGTCGTAATTGGGGGCGAAATCGACCGTTTCCTTGTCGATGTCCGCCGTCAACTCGTTGGTGATCCGCTGCAGCCGGCACTCGGTGTAACGCATCGCCGCCGCGTTGTCGCCGTCGACCGACCCGAAATTGCCCTGCCCGTCGATCAGCGGGTAGCGGAGCGAGAAGTCCTGCGCCATCCGCACCAGCGTGTCGTAGATCGCCATGTCGCCGTGCGGGTGGAACTTGCCCATGACTTCGCCGACGACCCGCGCGCACTTGACGTACGGGCGGTTCCAGACGGTGTTGGCCTCGTGCATCGCGTACAGCACCCGCCGGTGTACCGGCTTCAGGCCGTCGCGGACGTCGGGCAAGGCCCGTCCGACGATCACGCTCATCGCATAATCGAGGTACGAATGCCGCATTTCCGCTTCCAGGCTTACCGGAAGGGTTTCTTTCGCAAACTGCTCCATGGGCGGGGTCGGGTACGTGAGGGTTTCGTTGGGCGTCGGGGATGCGATCCCGGCGCGGCGGCAAGGGGCGGGATGCCGGTAAACGGATCGTTCGGCCGTTCCGCCGCGGCTGCCGCGGTTTGCGCCGCGCTCGAGCGCGGTGGGTTAGCGTCGGCGGCAGGCGTCGAAGAGCCTTGAAAACGCGTAATTTTATCACGTCGTTGTATCGCCGCGACAGTTGCCTCGCCAGGGTGGCCAAAACCCCAGTTTTTTTTGCACCCCCCGGGGGCCTGTGCTATATTTCCCTCAGAAAGAAAGGACTCGAAAGCCCAGTGCCGGCACCGGTCGCGCTACTTGGGCGGGATTTGCAGAGCTCGCAAAAACATGTTTAAAACCAAAGCCAAAGGGGTGGAACAATGACTCGACGTCTCGTCTCCGGTTGTCTCGTCGGCGCGCTTGCGACCGCGTTCGCCGGCAGCGTTGCGGCACAGATGGCCGATCCAAAGGGCTACATGGCCGGCACTGCACCGTGCTCTCCCGGATACGTTTGCATGGCATACCCGATGCCCGACAACGGCGTGGTGAAGAGCGCTGCCTACAACGGGACGAAGGGCCTGGCGGGCAATCTGTGCGTCCGCACCGGAACCTGGACGCCCGCCAACGCGATTATTCAGTGCGACCCCGACCTCGTGCCGAAGCCCGCTGCTGCGCCTGCCCCGGCACCTGCTGCGGCACCCGCGCCGGCACCTGCGCCGGCACCTGCGCCGGCACCTGCCCCGGCCCCCGCTCCTGGCGTGCAGAAGATCACGCTGGCCTCGAAGGCGCTGTTCGACTTCGACAAGGCGGTGCTGAAGCCCGAAGGCATGAAGGCGATCGACACCGAGATCATCGACAAACTGAAGGGCGTGCAAAAGCTTGAGCTGGTCCTCGTCACCGGCCACACCGACCGGATCGGCACCCAGGCTTACAACCAGAAGCTGTCCGAGCGCCGTGCCGACGCCGTCCGCAACTACCTGGTCAGCAAGGGCGTCCCGAAGGACAAGATCGAAACCCTCGGCATGGGCAAGACCCAGCCGGTTCCGGGCGTCAAGTGCGAGATGAAGGCCATGAAGGAACTCATCGCGTGCCTGGCTCCGAACCGTCGCGTCGAAGTCGAAGTCAAGGGCGAGATCATCAAGAAGTAAGCGTTCTGCCCGACAAAAAAGCCCCGCCGCGTGCGGGGCTTTTTTTTGGGTTCTCCGCTCGTGCGCTCGCATCGAAAGGCAGGGTCAGACCCTGCTTCTTTCCTTCCGGTGGCCCATGCGGTGCGGCATGAGCCGCTCGGCACGGGCTTCAAGTGCCGCCAGGCGTGTCGAGCGGGCGTGCGGGACGGCTCGCGACAGGCGGTCAACACACGACCGCCGGGTCGCGAGCCGCGCACGCCGGGCTGACGGCGGCACAGGCGCCCGTGCCAAGCGGCTCACGCCGCACCCGAGCGAACTTGTGCGGCGGACTCGCGTGCCTGTTCGCGAGTTGCGTGGGCCAATTGCGCGGTTGCAACGGCTGAGCGCATTTGATCTTCGTCGCATCGGCACAACGTCTCCACGGCCGCGGTCAGGGCCGCGCGGGCGCCCGTGGGTCGCGCCGTCCGTACATGGGTGGCGCGGCCACCCGTCGGCGTTGTTTCGCCGGCCGTGGCCGCGCCGGGACCCATAGGACGGCGTTTGCGACCCTCGGGCGCCCGCGCGGCCCTGACCGCGGCCGGGGCACGGAGCACTTCTGAACGTTGCCGACAAATCGGCGACGAACCTTTTTTTCGTCCACATGCCCACGGCGGCCCGTCGCCGCGCTACTCTCTCGTCCGATGCGAAACGTCGACCTGCGCCTTGATCCGAAATGGATCGTCCCGATCGAGCCGACCGGATGCCTCTCCGGGCACGCGCTGATCGTCGACGCCGGGTGCATCGTCGCGCTCGTCCCGACCGCCGTCGCCGACAGTGCGTACGCGGCACGTTCGCGCCTGGAACTGCCCGGACACGTGCTGATGCCCGGGCTCGTCAATGCGCACACGCACGCCGCGATGACGCTGTTTCGCGGCGTCGCCGACGACCTGCCGCTGCAGACCTGGCTGGAACGCGAGATCTGGCCGCGCGAGGCGCGGTTCGTTTCGCCCGAGTTCGTCTACGACGGCGTGCGGCTCGCGACCGCCGAGATGCTCAAGGGCGGCACGACCTGTTTCAACGACATGTATTTCTATCCCGATGCCACCGCGCGAGCGTGCCTGGAAACGGGCATCCGCGCGATGCTGGGACTCATCGTGCTCGACTTCCCCACGCCCTACGCCGCCGATCCCGACGCGTATCTGCAGCAGGGGCTGGCGATGCGCGATGCCCACAAGCATGCGCCGACACTTTCCTTCTCGCTCGCCCCGCACGCGCCGTACACGGTCGGCGATGCAACGTGGGAGAAGATCGTCATGTACGCGCGGCAGCTCGACCTCCCGATCTCGACCCACGTTTCCGAAACGGCGATCGAAGTGGCGCAGAGCCTCGAGCGGCACGGCCTCACCCCGATCGCGCGCCTGCACCGGCTGGGCGCGACGGGGCCCGGCTTCATCGGCATTCACGGCGTCCACCTCGCGCCGGCGGACGTCGACCTGCTGGCGACCCACGGCGGGCACCTCGTGCACTGTCCGGTCTCGAACATGAAGCTCGGCAGCGGCATCGCGCCGGTGCCGGCGCTGCTGGCGCGCGGAATCAACGTCGCGCTGGGCACCGATGGCGCCGCGTCGAACAATAGGCAGGACGGCTGGAGCGAGATGCGCATTGCCGCGCTGCTCGCCAAGGTCGGAAGCGGCGACCCGTCGGTGGTGCCGGCGCAGCAGGCGCTGCACATGGCGACGCTGGGCGGCGCGCGCGCGCTGGGCCTGGACGGATCGATCGGCTCGCTGGTACCCGGCAAGCAGGCCGACGTCGTCGCGGTGGATGTGACGGCAATCCGCACCCTGCCCTGTTACGATCCGCTTTCACACCTCGTGCACGTGGCGGGACGCGAGTGCGTCACCGACGTCTGGATCGGCGGCGAGCGCGTCGTTGCCGGGCGCAGGCTCGCGACCGCCGACGAAGGCGCCATCGCGGCCCGTGCCCGCATCTGGCAGGAACGGCTGAAATGAACACACCCCCCGGCGATCGCGTCGCGGCAGTCAACACCGATCCGGCCGAACTCGCCAAGTTCGGCGCGCTCGCCCATCACTGGTGGGATCCCGAGAGCGAGATGTTCGGCCCGCTGCACAGGATCAACCCGCTGCGCCTCGGCTGGATCGAGCGCGTTTGCGGAGGCCTCGACGGCAGGAACGTGCTCGACGTCGGGTGCGGCGGCGGCATCCTCTCGGAGTCGATGGCGGCGGCGGGCGCGAAGGTGCTGGGCATCGACGTCGGCGAGAAGGCGCTGGGGGTGGCCAGGCTGCACAAGCTGGAATCGGGCGCGGCGGTCGACTACCGGCTGGTCGCTGCCGAAACGCTGGCGGCGGAAGCGGCCGCGACTTTCGACGTCGTCACCTGCATGGAAATGCTGGAGCACGTCCCCGATCCCGCGTCCACGGTCGCGGCCTGCGCGGCGCTCATACGACCCGGCGGCACCGTCGTGTTCTCGACGATCAACCGCAATCCCAAGTCCTATGCCTTCGCCGTCATCGGCGCGGAATACGTGCTGCGGCTGTTGCCGCGAGGCACGCACGATTACGCGAAGTTCGTGCGGCCGGCCGAACTCGGCGCATTCGCGCGCAGCGCCGGCCTTGCCCCGGTCGAGATCATCGGCATGACGTACAACCCGCTGACGCGGATCTTCCGCCTCGGGCCGGACACGTCGGTCAATTACCTGATGGCCTTCCGCCGCGACACCGATGCCTGACCCGGCGCAGCGGGTGGTGCCGACCGTCAACAACGCCGCCGTGGAACCGCGCGCGCTTCCCGTCGATGGCGTGCTGTTCGACCTCGACGGCACGCTCGCCGACACCGCGCCCGATCTCGCCGCTGCGCTGAACCGCGTGCGCAGCGAGCGCGGGCTCGAACCGCTGCCGCTCGCGCGGCTGCGGCCGTATGCGTCGCACGGCGCACGCGGACTGCTCGGCGCCGGAATGGGCATCCTTCCGGACCATCAACACTATGAGGGACTGCGCGATGCCTTCCTCGACCAGTACGCCGCGGCGCTCTGCGTCGAATCGGCACTGTTCGCGGAGGTGGCCGCGCTGCTCGACGCCATCGAGGCGCGGTCGTTGCGCTGGGGCATCGTCACCAACAAGGCCACCCGGTTCACTGCGCCGCTGCTCGAAGCGCTGGGGCTCGCGTCGCGGGCGCGCGCGATTGTCTGCGGGGACACCACGCCCCACGCGAAGCCGCATCCCGCGCCGCTGCTCCACGCCGCGTTGCAGCTCGGCATCGCACCGGCTCGTTGCGTCTACGTCGGGGACGCCGAACGCGACGTCATCGCCGGCGTCGCGGCGGGCATGCCCACGATCGTCGCCCGCTATGGCTACATCGAGCCGCAGGATGCGCCGGAGGGCTGGCCGGCGAGCGGCAGCATCGACACGCCGGGCGGCCTGCTGCGCTGGCTGCCGCAGCACCCGGGGACGAGTCCTGGGAGCCTGTCGGACCGACAGGCTCCTAGGGCGGACACGCCCCGGCGTTGAGGAACAGCCATTCCCGCGGCTGGCCGTTGCGGGTCCCGGCAAGACGCACCGGCTGGCTTGCGACCAGTGGCTTCACCACCGCGGCCAGCACGTCGTCGATCGATGCCAGCGCGATCCCGTTCGCCTGCGCGACCCGATCCCCGGCCTTCATGCCCAGCATCGCCGCGAGCCCGGTTTCGTCGCGGACGGCAAGCGCGCCTTGCACCGGCGCGAGCATCGCGGTCCAGCTTTCCGGCCGCGCGCCCATCCCGGTGAGAAGTTCGGCGTTCAGTCGGTAGACAGGCCCGACGAAACCCGCCGGCGGCGCGCAGCCGAGGCGCACCGGGCGGCTGCCGGCGGCTGCCCGCGCCCCGGGTGCGGCAGGCGCTGCCGCCGGCGTTGCCTGCTGCCGCAATTCGATGTCACGCGATTCGCCGCGCACGCGGATCCGGACGGCGTTGGGGTAGACCGCCTCGAGCGTCATGCCGCCGTCGATCTCCTCGCCGCTCTTCACCAGCAACGCGCCGCGCTCCGGCAATCGCAATAACGCGTAGCCGTCGCCGCCGGTACCGGCAAAGACGCCGAGCACGCGCAGGTCAACCGGTGCCGCCGTCGCGGCCGGCACTGCGGCGCTCCCGGGCGCCGGCCCAGCCGGCACCGGCGGCGCACGACCAAAAGGTGCCGCCGCCACGATTGCCGCGACCTTGGCGTCCGTCCATTCGCCCGGGGCAAGGCCGGGTGCGGAAGGGCCGAACCAGCGCCACCCCCAATGCGCGACAACCAGGGCCAGCAACGCGCCGGCGGCGAGCGCCGCGGCCACGCCGCCAAGCCGCCACGGCCAAAGGGCGTGTCCGCCGAGAGCGATCGAAGGCGCGGCCGCAGACCCCATCGCGGCACCCTCGCGGCGCGCGAACATTCGTCGGCGCGGCCTGCGCCCTGCGACATCCTGGAGCCGCACGATCGCTACCGTATAATCCGATCGATCATCAACACCCGCCTGCCACCATTGAATCCCCGACTTGCGCGCCTGCAGCCCTACCCGTTCGAGCGGCTGCGACAATGGTTCGCCGACGTCACGCCGAATCCGGCGCTGACGCCGATCAACCTCTCGATCGGCGAGCCCAAGCACCCGACGCCGGATCTTCTGCTGGCAGCTCTTGCCGCCGGCGCGAAAGGCATGGCGCATTATCCCACGACCATCGGCGACCCCGCGCTGCGCCAGGCGATCGCCGCGTGGCTCGGCCGCCGGCACGGCCTTCCCGCGCTCGATCCCGCAACGCAGGTACTCCCCGTGCTCGGCAGCCGGGAGGCGCTGTTCGCGTTTGCGCAGACCGTCGTCGATGCCAGCCGCCCCGGCGCCACCGTCGCGATGCCCAACCCGTTCTATCAGATCTACGAAGGCGCCGCATTGCTGGCCGGTGCCGAGCCCTACTGCGTCAATGCCGATGCTGGCCGCGGGTTCGCCCCCGCGTGGCACGACGTGCCGGACGACGTATGGGCGCGCACGCAGTTGGTCTACGTGTGCTCGCCCGACAACCCGACCGGACGGGTGACGACCGAGGACGAATGGCGCCGCCTGTTCGAGTTGTCCGACCGGCACGGCTTTGTCATTGCCGCCGACGAGTGCTACTCGGAAATCCATTTCGACGAGGCGCGGCCGCCGCTGGGCGCTCTCGCAGCGGCGCACGCGCTGGGCCGCACCGGCTTTCCGCGCCTCGTTTCATTCGGCAGCCTGTCGAAGCGCTCGAACGCGCCGGGATTGCGTTCCGGCTACATCGCCGGCGATGCGGTGTTGCTCAAGGCCTTCCTGCTCTACCGGACCTATCACGGATCGGCGATGTCGCCGGCGGTCGCCACGGCGAGCATTGCCGCGTGGAACGACGAGGCGCACGTGCGCGCCAATCGCGCGCAGTACGCGGCCAAGTTCACGGCGCTGCAGCCGCGGCTCGCGGCGGCGCTCCCGACGGCGATGCCCGATGCGGCGTTCTACCTGTGGGCGGCCACCCCCATCGACGATGCCGTATTCGCCAGACGCCTCCTCGCGGAGCAGGCGGTGACGGTGCTGCCCGGCAGCTACCTTGCCCGCGATGCCCGGGGCGCCAACCCTGGCCGCGGGTACGTGCGCATCGCGCTGGTGGCGAGTCTGGCCGAATGCACGGAGGCCGTCGACCGCATCGTGACGCTGGCGCGGACGCTCGGCGACGAGCAGTCGGTCCGGTGAGCGCGGCACCCGCCGAACCAGGACCGGGGGATGCGCGCGGCGGGCCGGGACCGGCACCCGCGCGGCGCGCCCTGTCGCCGCCGGCCGCATTTCGTCGCGCCGCTCCCGCCTGCCTGATCACGGTCGCTAGAATCGGTCACGATGACAACGATACCCTTTGCCCGCTTCGGCCCGGTGCTCGCTGCCGGCTTCCGCGTCTCCTGGCTCACGGTGCTGTTGATCGCCGCGATCAACACCGGCATCGCCGGCATCCTGTGGATCGAGGACACGCGGCCGTTCTGGCACCCCCTGGTTTCGGCGCAGTGCTTCGGCTTCGCGATCGCCTACTGCGTCAACGTTGCCTCCCCGTGGGAGAAACCGTGGCCGGTCGCCCGGCTGATCGCCGCGGTGGCGGCGGGGGCGCTGCTCGGCATGTCGCTGGTGATCCTGACCAAGGGCTACACGTTCGAGTACGTCACCACGACGCAACAGACGTTCGCGCTCACGCTCGCGGCAGCGTTCCTCACGGGGATGTTCGTCAGCCTGTTCTTCCTGATCAAGTTCCGCGAAGCCCGCGCCGCGACCGCGCTGCACAAGGCCGAAGCGGAGCGCCACCTCTTGTCGAAGCAGGCGGTCGAGTCCGAATTGAAGCTGATGCAGGCGCAGATCGAGCCGCATTTCCTCTTCAACACGCTGGCGTCGGTGCAGTATCTCGTCGAGACGGACCCGCCCCAGGCCGCGAAGATGCTGGGCCACCTGCTTGCCTACCTGCGGGCAGCGCTGCCGCAGCTGCGGCTGCCCGGCACGTCGCTGGGCAAGGAAATCGAACTGGCCGAGGCGTACCTCAGCATCTTCAGGATGCGCATGGGGGACCGCCTCGCGTACAGCGTCGATGTCACGGAAGCGCTGCGGGCACACCCGTTCCCGCCGATGCTGCTGATGACGGTGATCGAGAATGCGATCGAGCACGGCCTCGAGCCGCGGGCCGAAGGCGGCAGCGTGGCGCTCGCGGCGCGGCGCGCGGGAGAGGCGCTGGTGGTTACGATTACGGACACGGGCGGCGGGCTCGCCTGCGGCACGCCGTCGCGGCCGGGCCACGGCGTCGGGGTCGCCAACCTGCGCGACCGGCTCGCGGCGATGTACGGGACGCGCGGATGCTTTCGCCTCGAGGACGTCGCGCCGCACGGCGCGCGGGCCACCATCGAGATCCCTTTCGTCACCGGCTGAGCGCGCAGCCATGAACGGGACTGCAGCCGGGCGCCGGGCCGCGCCGACGGCGCTGCTGGCCGAAGACGAGCCGATGCTGCGCGCGATGCTGCGGACGCGCCTCGCCGCCGCGTGGCCGGAGCTCGCGATCGTCGCCGAGGCCGCCAATGGCGAGGAAGCGCTCGCGCTGTTTGCCGCACACCGGCCCGACATCGCGTTTCTCGACATCAGGATGCCGGTGCGGAGCGGTCTCGAAGTCGCGCGGGAGCTCGCCGGCGCCTGCCACCTGGTGTTCGTCACGGCGTACGACGAATACGCGGTTGCCGCGTTCGACGAAGGGGCGGTGGATTACCTGCTGAAGCCGCCGTCACCTGAGCGCATTGCCAAAGTCGTGGCGCGGCTGAAGGCGCGCCTGTCGGCGCCGCCCCTCGATCTCACCGCGCTCCTCGCGCGGCTCGCCGAACGCGACGGATCCACGCTGACGGCACCGCTCAAGTGGATACGCGCGTCACTGGGCCCGTCGCTGCGCCTGATCGCCATCGACGACGTCATCTATTTCCAGGCCGCGGACAAGTACACCCGCGTCGTGACCGCCGACGGCGAGGCGCTCATCCGCAAGCCGATCAAGGAACTGTTCGACGAGCTCGATCAGGAAGCCTTCTGGCAGATCCATCGCGGCACGATCGTCAATCTGCGCGCGATCGCCCGCGTCGACCGCGACTGGCGCGACCAGCCGGTGATCGTCCTCAGGGGCCGCGACGAGAAGCTTGCGGTCAGTCGGACGTTCGCCCACCGCTTCAAGGCGATGTGACGATGTCGTGATGCAGGCCGGGCTACGCCGTCGGCGCCGGAGCCGGCATTCGCGTCGCCCGATATTCGGGAGGGCGCGGCGAATCGCGGTAAAATCCCCGTTTTTTCCGCCGAGCTCCACATGTCAGATCTGCAGCCGACCATCGATGCCGCGTGGGATGCGCGCAGCAACCTCACGCCGGGGACCGCCACCGCTGCGGTTCGCGACGCCGTCGCGCGCGTCATTGCCGAACTCGATGCGGGGCGCGCGCGCGTCGCCGAGCGCGTCGACGGTCAATGGATCACGCACCAGTGGCTGAAGAAAGCGGTGCTGCTGTCCTTCCGCCTCGCCGACAACACACCGATGGCGTTCGGCAACGGTCCCCACGGCCCGGCGCCGCTGCAGTTCTACGACAAGGTGCCGACCAAGTTCGCCGACTATTCGCCCGAGCGCTTCGCCGCCTCCGGTGTCCGCGTCGTCCCGCCGGCGACCGTGCGGCGCGGCGCGTACATCGCCGCCAACGTCGTGCTGATGCCCTCCTACGTCAACATCGGCGCCTACGTGGACACCGGCACGATGGTCGACACCTGGGCGACGGTCGGTTCCTGCGCGCAGATCGGCAAGAACGTGCACCTTTCGGGCGGCGTCGGGATCGGCGGCGTGCTGGAACCGCTGCAGGCCAACCCGACGATCATCGAAGACAACTGCTTCATCGGCGCGCGCTCGGAGGTCGTCGAAGGCGTCGTCGTCGAGGAAAACGCGGTGCTCGGGATGGGCGTCTTCATCGGGCAGAGCACGAAGATCTACAACCGCGCCACCGGCGAGACCAGCTACGGCCGGGTGCCTGCCGGATCCGTCGTCGTCGCCGGCAGCCTGCCGTCCGGGGAAGGCAACTGCCACCTCTACTGCGCGGTGATCGTCAAGCAGGTCGATGCGAAAACGCGCGCCAAGACCAGCATCAACGAATTGTTGCGCACGTGAGCCGATCGGTCGAGCCATCGGCGCCGGACCCGGCCGACACGGCCGGCGCCCGAACCCTGCATTGAACACCTGACGCCCCGCCGGTCCTTCGAACTCATTGCCCGACGCCCCAATGTCAGTCAACCTCAAATCCGCCGACGACATCGAAAAGATGCGCGTGGCCGGACGCCTCGGCTCGGAAGTCCTCGATTTCATCACGCCCCACGTGCAGGCCGGTGTCACGACCGGCGAGCTCGATCGCCTCTGTCACGACTACATGGTGACCACGCAGGGGACCGTCCCGGCGACGCTCAATTACGCCCCGCCCGGACACGCCCCCTATCCGGCGTCGATCTGCACGTCGATCAACCATGTCGTCTGCCACGGCATTCCAGCGGACAAGCGGTTGAAGGCGGGCGATATCATCAACATCGACATCACGGTGATCAAGGACGGCTTCCACGGGGACACGAGCCGGATGTTCTGCGTCGGCGCGCCGTCGATCCAGGCGAAACGGCTGGTCGACATCAGCTATGAAGCAATGTGGCTCGGCATCCGCGCGGTGCGGCCGGGCGCGCACCTTGGTGACGTCGGCAGCACGATCCAGCGGTACGCCGAAGGCCATGGGTTCTCGATCGTCCGCGAGTTCTGCGGCCACGGCATCGGCCGCCAGTTTCACGAGGAACCGCAGGTGCTGCACTACGGGCGTCCCGGCACCGGGTTGAAGCTGCTGCCGGGCATGACGTTCACCATCGAGCCGATGATCAACGCGGGCCGTGCGGGAATCCGCAGCCTCGCCGACGGCTGGACCATCGTCACCGCCGATCATTCGCTGTCGGCGCAATGGGAGCACACCGTGCTGGTGACGGCGGACGGCTACGAGGTGCTCACCCTCTCCGCCGGAACGCCGCTACCGCCGCCCGGCAGCTGAGCACGCGATGGCACCGCCCCGCCTGCCGTCGAGCAGCGCCGCCGTCACGCCGCCCCGGCCCGCGCGGGCGTCGGACGATCCGGGAGCGACGGTCAGCCGGTGGCGCGATGCCCTGAAGTCCGGCCGCGCCGCGCTGCAGGAGGGCTTCCTCGCCCGTCCCGACACGCCGAAGCTGCTGCGCGCGCACGCCCGCCTCGT
>Ga0315278_10000579_pt1 | contig 32494 bp, 24 predicted proteins | sample YL17G06_0_MG_FD_203880 | JGI IMG/M metagenome (GOLD analysis project Ga0315278, IMG submission 203880) | Sediment microbial communities from Yellowstone Lake, YNP, Wyoming, USA - YL17G06_0 | ecosystem: Environmental > Aquatic > Freshwater > Lake > Sediment | place: USA: Wyoming | collected... | reverse complement strand
GTTTCCTTGACCCCCTCGGGGGGCTGAGCCCGCACCGAGTGAGCGCCTGCGCGCTCACGAGTGGCTGGCGAAGGCCATCGGGCCTGCAAGCCCGATGGCGGACGACGTATGTCGTCGGCCTGGGGGCCCTCACTAACGCACGCAGTCGACCGAGTAGCGCCGCGCGCCGCCTTCGCCTTCGTCATCGACCAGGCCGTGAACGTCGGTGTCGAAGCCCGGAAACGCCGCGTTGAATTCGCGCGTGAACTGCAGGAAAGAGACGATCTTCCTGTTGAAACGCTCGCCCGGAATCAACAACGGGATCCCCGGGGGATAGGGCGTCAGCAGCGAAGTCGTGATGCGACCCTCGAGTGCATCGATCTCGACGCGCTCGGTATTGCGCCTGGCGATGTTCGCAAAGGCGTCGCTCGGCTTCATCGCCGGGTGCAGGTCGGACAAATACATCTCGGTGGTCAGGCGTGCGATGTCGCGCTTGGCGTACATCTCGTGCAGGCTTTGCGAAAGGTCGCGCAAGCCCATGCGTTCATAGCGCGGATGCTTGGCGCAGAACTCGGGCAGGATGCGCCACATCGGCTGGTTCTTGTCGTAGTCGTCCTTGAATTGCTGCAAGGCCGTGAGCAGCGTGTTCCAGCGGCCCTTCGTGATGCCGATCGTGAACATGATGAAGAATGAATACAGGCCTGTCTTCTCGACCACGACACCGTGCTCGGCGAGGAACTTGGTGATGAGCGAGGCTGGAATTCCAGTCTTGGCAAACTTGCCCGACATGTCGAGCCCGGGCGTGATGATCGTGCTCTTGATCGGGTCGAGCAGGTTGAAACCCTCGGCCATGTCGCCGAAGCCATGCCATTTGGCGCCGGCTTTGAGAATCCAGTCGGCGGCGTCGCCAACCCCTTCGCCCACCAGCTTGTCCGGGCCCCATACGTTGAACCACCAATCTGCGCCGTACTCCTTGGCCACCTTGCGCATCGCGCGCCGAAAATCGAGTGCTTCGCGTATGCTTTCTTCCACGAGCGCCGGCCCGCCCGGTGCCTCCATCATGGCCGCGGCCACGTCGCACGACGCGATGATCGCGTACTGCGGGCTGGTCGAGGTGTGCATCAGGTAGGCTTCGTTGAACAGGTGCCGGTCGAGCTTGCGCGATTGCGAGTCCTGCACCAGCACCTGCGAGGCTTGGCTCAATCCGGCGAGCAGTTTGTGCGTGGATTGGGTGGCGAACACGAGTTGGTCTTTCGGCCTCGTGTCCCATTTCGCAAGCGCGTGATAGCCCTTGTAGAAGGCGTGGAATGCAGCGTGCGGCAGCCACGCTTCGTCAAAATGCAAGGTGTCGATGTAGCCGTCGAGCGCCTTCTTGATCGTTCCGGTGTTGTAGAGCACGCCGTCGTACGTGCTCTGCGTGAGCGTCAGGATGCGCGGCTTGACACTTTGCGGATCGACGCCGGCGAGCAGCGGATTGGCCGCAATCTTGCGCTGAATCGCCGCCGGCGAGAACTCGGATTGTGCGATCGGCCCAATGATGCCGTAGTGGTTGCGCGTGGGCCGCAGGAACACCGGCACCGAGCCCGTCATGATGATCGAGTGCAGGATCGACTTGTGGCAATTGCGGTCGACCACCACCACGTCGCCAGGCGCCACCGTGTGGTGCCACACCATCTTGTTCGACGTGCTCGTGCCGTTCGTGACGAAAAAGCAATGGTCGGCGTTGAAGATGCGTGCCGCGTTGCGCTCCGACGCGGCCACCGGGCCGGTGTGGTCGAGCAATTGCCCAAGTTCGTCGACCGCATTGCAGACGTCGGCACGCAGCATGTTCTCACCGAAGAACTGGTGAAACATGCGCCCGACCGGGCTCTTGAGAAACGCCACGCCGCCCGAATGCCCAGGGCAGTGCCACGAGTACGAACCGTCTTGCGCATAGTCCACCAGCGCGCGAAAGAACGGCGGCGCCAGGCCATCGAGATAGCTCTTCGCTTCGCGGATGATGTGGCGCGCCACGAACTCGGGCGTGTCTTCGAACATGTGGATGAAGCCGTGCAGCTCGCGCAAGACGTCGTTCGGCAGGTGCTGCGAGGTGCGCGTCTCGCCATACAGGTAGATCGGGATCTCCGCGTTCTTGAAGCGGATCTCCTGGATGAACTTGCGCAGGCTCACCACCGCGGGGTCGATCTCAGGGCCCGGCGTGAACTCTTCGTCGTCGATCGACAGGATGAACGCACTTGCCCGGCTCTGCTGTTGGGCGAACTGGCTCAGGTCGCCGTAGCCGGTGGCGCCGAGCACCTCGAAGCCCTCCTTTTCGATCGCCGCGGCGAGCGCGCGAATGCCCAGGCCCGAGGTGTTTTCCGAGCGGAAGTCTTCGTCGATGATGACGATGGGAAAGTTGAAGCGCAGCATGACACTCCTCGACGGGCCGGCGGCGGAAGGCGCGAAGTGTAGGGCCAGCCGGCGCTGCGGGCGTTGGCCCCTACACTGGCGCAAGGCTGCGACGGCGGCGCCTTGCACAATCACTCGGTGAAGGGGATTCGATGGACTTTTCCAATGCGAGCTACTGGTGGGTCGCTGCCGGCGTGGCCGTCGCGGCCGAACTCGCCAGCGGAACGTTCTACCTGCTGCTGTTCGCCCTGGGCCTCGCAGCCGGCGCGATCGCCTCGCACCTCGGCTTGGCGTTGAACGCGCAGATCGTCGTCGCCGCCGTCGTCGCGAGCGGCACCACAGCGCTGTGGCACTGGAAGCGTGCGCGCCAGCCGCACTCGGCGCCGGCAGCGCAGAACCGAGATGTGAACCTCGACATCGGCGAGCGCGTGCACGTCGCGCAATGGGGCGCCGACCGCACGGCACGCGTGCAGTACCGTGGCTCCACCTGGACCGCACGCCTGGCCCCCGGCGCCGCAGCGACCGGTGGCGAGCACCGCGTCAGTGCCGTCGAAGGCAATTGGCTGGTTCTGACCCCGCGCACCGAAACCTGAACCCACTGCTGCGCAACTGCAGGACGATGCGCTGCATCGTCCGCCCCCCGAGAGGGCCAAGGAACCTCGGGAACGGCCCATCCATTCCTTGTGAGAAAGCAAGTCATGCACTTCGAAATCGCGCTGATCGTCGCCGTCATCGCCGTCTTCTTCATCGTGCGCACCTTCAAGATCGTGCCGCAGCAGCACGCCTGGGTTGTCGAACGGCTCGGCAAGTATGACCGGACGCTGACACCAGGCTTGAAGTTCGTCGTGCCGTTCATCGAGCGCGTGGCCCACAAGCATTCGCTGAAGGAGGTGCCGCTCGACGTGCCGAGCCAGGTCTGCATCACGCGCGACAACACCCAGTTGCAGGTCGACGGCATCATCTACTTCCAGATCACCGACCCGATGCGTGCAAGCTACGGCTCGAGCAACTACGTGTTCGCCATCACGCAACTCGCGCAGACGCTGCTGCGCTCCGTGATCGGCAAGATGGAACTCGACAAGACGTTCGAGGAGCGCGACGCGATCAACCACTCGGTGGTGAATGCGCTGGACGTCGCGGCACAAAACTGGGGCGTGAAGGTGTTGCGTTACGAAATCAAGGACCTCACACCGCCCAAGGAAATCCTGCACGCAATGCAGGCGCAGATCACCGCCGAGCGCGAAAAGCGGGCGCTGATCGCGGCGTCGGAAGGCCGCAAGCAAGAACAGATCAACATCGCCACCGGTGAACGTGAAGCCTTCATCGCGCGCTCCGAAGGCCAACGCCAGGCCGAAATCAACAACGCGCAAGGGCAAGCCGCGGCCATCCTCGCCGTGGCCGAAGCCAGCGCCGAGGCGATCCGCAAGATCGCCAACGCCATCCAGGCGCCCGGCGGCGAGCAGGCGGTGCAACTCAAGGTCGCGGAAAAGGCCGTCGAAGCCTATGCTCACCTGGCGCAGAAGAACAATACGATGATCGTGCCAGGCAACATGAGCGAGGTGGCTTCGTTGATCGCCACGGCGATGGCATTGATCAAGGCGAAGGCGCCCGGCGCACATTGAAGCTGGAAACCGCGCCAGGCGAGCGCCGCCCCGCGTCAGAAACTGGCCTTGACCTTGAACAGGAACTGGACCTTCTTGATGTCCGCAGGCGCACCGATCGGAAACGCCAGGTCGATGTGCAGCACGTTGCTGAACGCGGCACGCGTGTTGAAAAGGCGCAGGCCCAATCCGACATCGCTCAGCCAATCGGAGTTTTCGCTGTTCTCGACTGCGCCGCCCCAGGCGCGGCCACGGTCGAAAAAGGCAGCGGCGCCGATGCGGAACAGTTGAAAGTAATACAGGTCGGTATAGAGGCGTTCTTCGAGCGTCAGCAAGACACGCCGCGTGCCACTTTGGTAGCGCAGAGGGTAGCCGCGAAGACCGTTGTCACCGCCCAGCAGCAATTCGTCGGTAGGGTCGGGGTTGGTCAGCGTGTCGCCGGCCGCGGCTGCGTAGAACAGCCAGCGCTTGTCCTGCGGCAGGTAGTACTGGCCCAGCGCGCCCAAATGCTGGCGCCGCACCTGCCCCATCGTGTACTGGCCGGAAAGCGCAGCCGAGGCGAGCAGGGTATGGTCGGCAACGGGTTCGAAGCCGCGCGCCAGCGTCGCCGAGTACAACCAGGCATCGCGGGTGGAACCGAAGGCAGCCAGGGCGCGACCCAATTGCACGGTCGAGGCCAAACCGATCGCGACAAATTCAGTGCGATCGATCAGGTTGCGATTGCGCTGCTTGAGGAAGCGGTCCTCGATCACCTCGAAGCGCAGAAATGGCCCCTGCAGCTTCTCGTCTATCGGCAACTGCGCAGGGGCCACCAGCCCCGGCTCGAACGCATAGGCATTGTCCTGCAGGCTGACGCCGATCGAATAGCGCTGCACCCAGCCGTCAACCCGGCCTTGAGACCAGCCGGCGTAGGCTTCGCCCAGCTGCTGCCGGGTTCGATACTGACTCTCGATAACACCGGACTTGTAGAAGGCATCGATGCGGTCGTCGCTGGAGGCCGAAACGCCGGCCGCCCAGCGCGTGTCCAGCGCGTAGAAGGGCTGCGCGATCGACGCCGCATCGCGACTGCCGTCGCTGTTCTTGGCATGGCTGTAGCTCAGCGCCGTCCAGCCACCGAACGCATGATCGTCGTTGAACTGGAATTCGGTGCTCGAACGATCGACATTCTTGGAGCGGCCGTAGCTCAGCGCCGCGCCGGTGCCCGCCACGCTGTAGTCGCTCAGCCTGATGCTGCCCGCATTCGCCCCACCCGCGCGGCTCAGGCTGAAGCCCAGATCGAGCGTCCAGGTGTCGCGCGTGTGGACTTCGATGTCGACCACCCCGTCGCGGTACGCCACCGCGCGCACGTGCACGTCGTAGAGCTGGCGAAAGCTGCGCAGCACGCGTTCGGTCTCATCAATCCGACTTGCCGAAAGCGGCTCGCCGCTGCGGAACAGCAAAGCGCGGCGGATGACGTCAACGCGCGTCTGAATGTGCAAGGCATTGGCCCAGCGAAACAGGAGTTTGTTTTCATCCGGATTCTCGAGGTCGAAGATGTCGCGGTTGATGATCCGGATCTCGCCAATGACCGCGCCTGCCGCCTCGAGCTGCGCGAACGACGGCAGCGCTGCACTCGGTTCCTGCGCTCGCGCCACGCATGGGACCAACAGCGCAAGTGCCTGCGCGAGTGCGAGTGCGAGCATGCACAGACGCATCCTCGCGGCAAAACGCAGTCGGCGCACGATCAATGCCGACATTCAGGCCATCGACGCAATGCTGTGAACGGCAGAGTCACTCTTTTCAAAGGGCCGGGCTCGCTCGAGCCGGGAGTCGGCGCAGTGGTTGCGCCGCGGGAACTCGCGGCGATTCAACGTGGCTGACCGCGGCCGCGCGCATCTTAGACGATCACGCAGCGAGCGCTGCAACGGCCTGGCCCGATTCGCCGAAAGGGTCGGCTAAACTGCTGCGCCCCTGGAGAGGTGGATGAGCGGTTTAAGTCGCACGCCTGGAAAGCGTGTGTGGGCTAATCCCCACCGCGGGTTCGAATCCCGCCCTCTCCGCCAGGGATGCGCCTCGCAAGGTCTCAAGACGACCCACAAGACGCCAGAAGAGAGCCCGGTCAACAGGGGCTTTGTCGTTTCCAGGAGTCTCGCAAAGCCGTTTGACATCGCGCGCAATTTAGGGGACTCATTGGCGGACTTGTCCGTGGTCCGAAGCCTCGGATTGTTCGCGCCGACCCAGATCTGAGCCACCGTGCCGACCGAATATTGAGCCAGGGGTGGAAGCCGCGTTTGAGATGCCCGGCGCTGGACAAGCGCAGGTCATGGCTTGGTTCGTTGATCTCCTCGATGATGGTTTGGTTGCGCGGGGGGAGACGCGTAGGTCGCAGCGCGTAGCCGCTTTCCCCGCGCGGGGGCAGGTCAAGAGGTCGGTTGCGCTCGCTCCGGTTTGCCTGGCTTGCGAGCCTGCTGACGCGCCTTGATGCGCTTCTTGGCCTCGGCGCTGCTGCGCATGAATCGAAATGCGCGCCGGTCGCTGTCCAAGAAGAACGTCGGCCTGAGCATGGGCTACACCTCTGCGGTCAACGACGCGCTCGCGCTCAGCTCCGTGTTCAGCGGCAGCTTTCGCAGTACGACGGCGCCCGTGAACGGCTCGCTTCCGCCCACGCGCGAGCGCTGCCGGTTGCAGCGGGGCATGACCTGGCTGCTCGCGCGCGGCCAGTTCATGGAACCGGGCGTGACGATGCGGCTGGGCGGCGAGAACCCCGATGCGTCCATCTCGCTGAACGTCGCCAAGACGTTCCAGCATCACGGCGCGATCAACTCGACTGGTCTGCCCGATGCCCATCTGGATGAGCGACAGCCCCAGGAGTCAGACCCCGTTCCTAGCGTGGTCAAGTGTAGAGATCGGCCTCTGTTTTGGCCCCTTGGGATGGGTGCGACCAATTGCCGCTGCGCGTGTCGCGCCCATCGGCCAACTGCGATCCGCAACGGCACTCGGCCCCCGCCGCCGAGCGGGCAGCGTGCGCCGCGCCGACGGGTAGGCGCAACTTGCTGCGAGTTCGCGCTGTAGCCATGGCGCGCGGTTACTAATTCCTGCCCTTCGGGGCGTAAAGTCCCGCCTGTACGTACACGTGGAGGCGACTGCGATGGCGCGGCAGAAGCGGCCCTCGGCGCTCGGCGCTCGGCGCTCGGCTGTCGTCAGCTGGTCGACGATCTCAGGCCATGTCTCGGCCTTTTGGGGGGGCTTGCCTGCAGCGCCCGACTGCGAGCACGATGATTCACGGTCAGGCGGACGTTGGCCCGCCAAGGCTCATGGAGATGCTCGGCAAGTGAAGAACAGTCTTGGCCGGAAGATCTTCGTCGCGTCGCTCGCCGCGCTGGCGCTGCTTTTGGGCTGCTACGTCTTCCTTGCCGCGGACCTGACCAAGTGGAACCTTGCGTCGTCCCATGTCATGCTGGACTACCAGCGCGCCATGCTCGATGGCCAACTGCACACGGCACTGACGCGCGCCATGGGTGAGTCGGCCGCCTACGCCCTGACCGGCAACCACGGCTACGAGAAGGATGCCGCCGAGGCATTGAAGCAGGCGCATGAGGCTGTCCGCCGGTTGCGCCAGATCGTCGAACCATTGCCGTCTGCCGAAGGACAGGGTGAGCACCGGGCGTTTCTGGAGCGGCAGGAGAGCCTGCTGCGACAGACCGAAGGGGCAATGGGGCAAACGACCGCTGCCTTGTCCGAGCCCGGCAAGAAGGCCGGCACGGCCGGCGCCGCCGAAACCGTGGGCTTGATCTACGCCCAAGCGGCCGATGCCGATGCGCTGTGGGCGGCGATCGTGGCGCACCACGCCGCAGAACTGCAAGAGAACGAACTGACCCTGCGCTATCACAGCCGCCGTGCCCAGTTATTGGCGCTGGCCGGGGTGGCCGCCTTCGCGCTGGCGCTCGGCCTGATGATCCACTACGTTCGGCGTCGCATCGTGCAGCCGATCGCGGCGCTGGCCCGACTCACGGGCCTTGTTGCCGCGGGTGACCTGACGGTTCGCGCCGAGGTGACCCGGGGCACCGAGATCGGCCAGTTGCAGCACAGCTTCAACGCCATGGTCGAGGACCTGGCAACGCAACGCCGCGAGCGCTCGACGCTGCTCCAGGGCCCGGCGCATTCGCGCGACGTCGCCCAGGCCGCCAACCGGGCCAAATCCGAGTTCCTGGCCAATGTCAGCCACGAGATCCGCACGCCTCTGCATGGCGTCCTCGTCAGCCTGGATCTGATGCGCGAAACGGCGCCCGACCCGGGGCAGCGCGAGCTGGTGGACATCGCGAGCGCATCGGCGCGCAGCCTGCTTCGCATGCTCACCGACCTGCTCGACTTCTCGCGCACCGGAGCCGCCAATCTGCCGCTGGAAGCGGTCAACTTCGAACCCCGGCGCCTGGTGCAACGGATGGTCGGGCTGTGCGCGCAGCGGGCGGCAGACGAGGGGCTGGCGCTGAACTGCCGCGTGGCCCAGGACGTTCCTGCACGCGTGTGCGGCGATCCGATGCGCATCGGCCAGGTGCTGCTGAACCTGCTCGACAACGCGATCAAGTTCACCGAGCGCGGATCGGTCGATGTGTCGGTCTCGCTTGCCGGGCCGCCGTCGGCGGCCGGCGAGGCAGGGCCAGGGGTGCCGCAGCCGCGGCGCTGGCTGCGCCTGAGTGTCACCGACACTGGCATCGGCATCGCGCCGGCGGCAGCGCAGCAGATCACCAAGCCCTTCTATCGGTCCGAGTATGTGGACTCCCGCGGTCCCCCAGGCCTTGGGCTCGGACTGGGGATCGCGCGCCGGCTCGCCTCCAGCATGGACGGCGAGTTGGGCTTCGAGAGCGAACTCGGCAAAGGGTCGAACTTCTGGTTCACCGTGCGCCTGCAGCCCGAAGGCCTGGCCGAGGCGACGCCAGCAGCAGCCCGAGCCCAGCCGCGACCCTTCCCGGCCGGTGCCTCGGTGCTGCTGGTCGAAGACCAGCGTGACATCCGGGAGGTCGTGGCGCGCGCCTTGCAGCGACGGGGCCTGAGCGTCACCACCGCCGAGAACGGGCGCGTCGCCGTGGCGCTGGCCGAGCAGCGGCAGTTCGATCTGATCCTGATGGACTGCCGCATGCCGGTGATGGACGGATTCGCGGCGACGCGGGCGATTCGTGCGCTCGACGGCGCGCGCGGCCGGCTGCCGATCGTCGCGGTGACCGCCTACGGCCTGACCGAGCCGAAGCAGCGCTACCTCGACGCCGGATTCGACGACCTGGTCGTCAAGCCCTGCACCCTGGAGGACCTCGAGACGGCCCTGCACCGCTGGCTCGTGCCGCGGCGCAGCGATGCCGATTTCGGGGGCAAAGACCAAGCCGAAACCGCCGCGCCCACGGCCACCCCCGGCGCGGTCGCACCAGGTATCCCGTGACGAGCCCGCGTCGCCGACGCCTGGCCAGTGCGCGGCGTGCTGCTGCGGTCCTTCAGGGGCGAGCCAGCGCCGCGTCCGCCTCGGGTTCTGCCTCCGTCGGCACCTGAGGTTCGTCGCTGGTCGGCTCGGCGGCCGGGGGTTGCAGGCTTTCGCGCGCCGGATCCGCAACGCTGCCCGGCGCTGCGCGGCCGGGTGCCGACCGCTGCGTGGCGGGCGCAACGCGCTCTGCAGCCGACGCCGGCCGCGTATCCGGTGAGGCCGACGGCCGGCTCGGCGCGGCGGGCAGCGCCACCGCCGAGAAGCGCCAACCAGCGTAGCTCCTCGCACCCTCGAACTCGGCATACAAGGCCGGGAAGCGCGCCTGCTTCGCCGGTACGCCGCTGGCGCGGCTGTAGACGCCGATGAGTCGGCCCTGCGCATCTCGCAGCAGGCCCCATTCGGAATTCCGCGTCATCGGATCTTCGTAGATCTGGCGCAGGAACCGGCGCTGCGCGGGGGTTCGCGGATCGAGCAGCAGGTCTTGCAGCGAACGCGGAAAGCCGGCGTCGCGCTCGGCGCCGGCCTGCGCATAGGCCACGATCGCGCGCCGGATCTGGTCGCCCGCCCACAGCAGCTGGGTCTCGCGTTCGCGGCGCTGCCATTGGCTCCAGACCGCAGCCCCCGCGGCCAGGGCGCCGTTGGTGATGGCCACCGCGAGCAGCAGCGCGAGATAACTCACCCCACGCTGCGGGGCATGCCGGCTCACCATGTGTTGACCGTCGACCCGTCGAGCGCCGTCGCCGTCGAGCCGCTCTTGACATCGTAGACGCGCCCTGGTTCCGGCGCCGGCGGTGCGACCAGGGTCCAGCTGTCGCTGGCGCTGGTCAGCGGGTCGAGGGGAACGCTGCGCAGATAGCGCTTGGCGACGAGCTCGTCGAGCGTGTCGGGATAGCGGCCGTTGTCGGCGTAGTGCTTGTCGATGGCGTCGCGCAGCAGCGCCAGGTTCTGCTTCAGCGTGGCTTCTTCGGCGCGCTTGACGCCGCCGTAGTAACGGGGCACGGCGATCGAGAGCAGCGTGGCGATGATGGCCAGCACCACCAGCAACTCGATGAGCGTGAAGCCGCGACGCGTCACCATAGTCGGTACGCAATGCCGTTCATCCCGTCGGCGCCGGACATCGAATGCACGTCGTAGACGTCGCGCCCTTCCCGCGGTTCGTCGGGCGGGCTGTCGTAGCTGCGCTTGGCCCAGGTCTGTGCCGGGGCGAGCTGCGGGTCGGCGTGCAGCGGGTCGCGCGGCAGGCGGCGCAGGAAGTAGATCTTCGTCTTCTTCGCGCTGCGCGCGTCCTCGACACCATCGACCAGCAGTTGCAGGCTCGGCGGATAGCCGCTCGCGTCGGCCGTCTTGAGCACGCGGCCGTCCTCGACCGCCTGCTTGTAGGCGTCGATGGCGCCGCGAATCTGGCGCAGTGCCGCGCGCAGTTCGTTCTCGCGGCTGCGTTTGACGCTGAGTTCCGCCAGCGGCAGAGCCACCGTCGAGAGCACGGCGACGATCGTCGCCGTGACCATCAACTCGACGAGCGTGAAGCCCGCCTGGCGCCGCAGCGGTTTCATGGCGCCGACTTCAAGTGCAGCGGCACCGACCCTTCCACCGGCAGGCGCCGGTTGCCGGGATCGACGCCGATGATCGAGCTGATCTGCAAGCTGGCGTTGGCCTCGGGCCGGCGCGCCTTCAGGCGCAGCTTGAGCAAGGAACCCTCACCCTTGGCCGACCCGGCGCCCGAGGCACCGATGGTGGCGAAGACGACGCCCAGGCCGGCGTCGATGCGTGGCGTGAAGACTGCCGAGCCGCCCACCTGGTTGAAGTAGCCACCGTCCTGGACGGCCAGCACCTCGTACTGTTCGGGGTCGTAGCGCAGCTGGATCGACGCGCCCTTGACGAGCCCGTCGCTGCGCGCCTTGAGCTCGACGAAGAACGCCTCGCCGGCCTTGACGTTTGCCGGCGCCTGCCACGACACCTGCAGCGGCAGCGCGGCCTCGGCTGCGACGGCCAGCGTCGGTCTTGCGGCGGCGGCCGGCCCGGGGTCGGCACCCGGCGCGGCGCCGCGCGATGCGGCGGGCGCGGACGCGGCCTCCGGCAGCGCCTGCACGAAGGGCGTGCGCGTGCGCACCGCCGCTTCGGTGCCCGACCAGAACTCGGCCAGTGCGGCGTCGGTGCGATCGACGCCGCGCACCAGCCGAGGTGTGATCAGCAGCACCAGTTCGCGGCTGCGCTGTTCGGTGCGCTTGGTGCCGAAGATGCGGTCGAGCAGCGGCAACTCGCCGATGAACGGCAAGCCCGAACCGGCCTGGCTGTCCTGGTCGGAAATCAGGCCCATCAGCGCCTGCGTCTCGCCGTCACGCAAGCGCAGCACGGTCGACGCGTTGCGGGTGCCGATCTCATAGGCGACGCTTCCCGCCTTGGTGATGGTCTGCGCGCCCAGCGACGAGACCTCCAGGTTGATCTTGATGGCCACCGTGTCGTCGGCATGGACCGTGGCCTCGGCCTCGATCTTGAGGCCGACCTCGATGTACTGAATCTGCTCGGTGGTCACCGGGATGGTCCCGGTCGCGGCACCGGTGTTGCCGACGATCGTGCTCGAAATCAGCGGCACGCGGTCGCCCACGTGCACGCGGGCCTTCTCCTTGTTGCGCACGCGCACCCGCGGATTGCCCAGCGTCCTGGTGTCGCCGTCGGTGCGCAACAGCTTCAGGCCGAAACCGGTATCGGCGGCGATCGTCGTGCTGTTGAGCACCTTGATGTCGGCCACCGTTCCGCTCGGGCCGGTGAACAGCGTCGGGTAGGTGATGCCCAGGTCCCTGACCTTGCTGCGCGACACTTCCAGGATCTCGAGTTCGAGCACGACCTCGGGGTCGGCCTTGTCCTGCGCTGCGATCAGGCGCTCGGCGGCGCGGATCACGTCCGGGGTATCGCGCATGACGATCATGTTGACGCGCTCGTCGACGAAGATGTCTTTCGTCTTGAGCATCGTGCGCAGCAGGTTCACGGTCTGCTTCGGGTCGGCGTTGCCGACGTGGAAGGTGCGCATCACCAGCTCCTGGTGTTCGCGCTGCTTCTGCGGCGTGTTCGGGTACACGAGCACCGTGTTCTCCGTCAGGATCTTCTTGTCGAGCTGGTGGTTCTGGATGATCAGGTCGAGCGCATCCTCGACGCGCACGTTGCGCACGAAGATCGAGATCCGCAGGTCGGCGCGGACCTCGCGGTCGAGGATGAAGTTGATGCCGGCCGAACGCGCCAGCGCTTCCATCACGAGCTTGATCGGGGCGTCGCGGAAATCGAGGTTGACCGGGTTCTGCAGCCTGGACGTCAGCGCCGGCACCGCGAGCGCGCGCTTGCGTTCGAGTTCGCGCAGCTCGCGGTCGAGCTCACGCGCGGGGCCATGGCCCGGGTTCTCGGCCAGGATCGCCCTGACCATCAGGTCGGCGCTGAGGGTGTCGCCCGCCGTGATCTTGGCCTTGGCGTCGGCGGCCAGCACTTCGTGGCGGCGCGCCGCTTCGACGGCCGCCAGGCCGGCAGCGGCGCGGGCATTCGCCGTGTCAACCGCCAGCACCTGGGTGAAGGCGCTGGCGGCGGCGTCGAGGCGGCCGGCGGCGAATTCGGCAGCGCCCGCGCCGAGCAGCCGGTTGATCACCTGGTCACGCGCGCGGATGTAGGCCATGCGGGGCTCGACATCGGCCGGCCGCTCGCGCATCGCCGCTTCGAACTGGCCCAGGCCTTCCTGGTAGCGCCCCTCGTCGATGGCGACCTGGCCGTCGCTGAGCACCGTCGAGCAAGCCGCGCAGGCGGCGAGCAGGACGACCAGCAGGGCCCTGGCGGTCTTGTGTGTCACGGTGGAACTCCGATCGCAAGCACCTGGCGCTGATTGAGCGGCAAGTAGGTGAAGCGCAGCTGCCCGCCCTCGGCGCCCTCGGTGCGGTAGGTCGAGTCGATAACGTCGCCGACGCCGGCCACGATCAGGCGCTCGCCCTGCATCAGATACCAGACCGTGCGTTCGGCCGATTCCTGGATCGAACCCATGTACTTGAAGGGCAGTGGCGGGGCCTCGGGCGGCGGTGGGGCCGGCGGCGCTGCCTCGGGTGCCGGGGGTGGCGCCGGCGGCGCGACGAACCAGCTCTTGACGGCGAGGGCGTTTGCGGCCGCCGCAGCGGGCGCGACGCGCTGGGCGATGAGCGTCGTGTCCAGCGCCGCCAGGGCCGCGTTGCGATCGTAGGCCGGCGGCGTTTCGGCGCGCCGCGGCGCCGGCTGCGGGCCGGCCGCCGGCGCCGCCATGGCCGCAGCGCCGAGCAGATCGACAGCGCGCAGGGTCACCACGCTGGCGGCCTGTGAGGTCGGTGCCGGCGTCGGGCCGGGGCCCGCGCGGGGCTGCGTCTTCCCGGACCGCAATGCCGTGTCTTCGGGCCCGTCGAGCCAGAGCGCCACCAGCAGCGCCAGCGCCGCCGTGCCCGCGAGCGCGTTGGACCGGGTGATCCGCAGGGGCTTCATTTGGCGAGGTGGAAGACGAAGCTGATCTGCGTGTCCACGCTACCGTCGGCCACTTCCTTGCGCTGGAACTGGATCTGTTCGAGCGACACCGTCGGCAGTTCGCGCAGCACGGCGCTGACGAACGCACGGATCGACGGATAGCTGCCCTGGATCGGCACCGTCATCTGGTAGCGGTCGAGCCTGCGCCCGGGCTGGCTGTCGAGCCGGTAGTCGGCGCGCTTGATCTCCAGGCCCAACTTCCGGGCGATGCCGTGCACGCGCCCGAGCCGATCGGTCAGACGATCGTCGCGCTCGAAATGGCGGTAGAACGCGTCCAGCCGCGCGCGCGGCGACTCGGGGCTGTCCAGCGCCTCGCCCATGCGCTCCACGGCGCCGTCGCGGGGCCCCTGCGGCTGGGCTTGCAGCGTGTCGACGCGCTGTCCGAGTGGCCGCACGACCAGCCAGTGCAGGCCGAGCGCGGCGCCGATGAGCAGCGCGCCGCCCCACAGCGCCAGGGCCGTGCCGTGCCGCCGCAGCAGCCACGTCAGGCGCTTCATGGCGCCGTCCTCCAGCTCGCGGCCAGAGTGAACTGCAGCGGCCGCTCGGCAATCTCCTCGCGCAGCTGATGGCTGATGAGGTGGACACCGGTCAGGACCTGTGTCTGCTCCAGCCTCACCATGAAACCGAGGATCGACGGGTAGCTGCGTGCTTCGCCGCTGATGCGCAGCACGCGCTTGCCGGCGTCGGGCTCGATCGACAGCAGCGCGGTGTCGGTCCCGATCGAGGTCTCGATCGACTTGAAGAGCTGCTCCCAAGGCAGGGCGAGTTCCTGCAGGGCCTGCCTGGCAACATCGAGCTCACGCCGGGTCTGCTCGTTCACGGGCTCCTTGAGCGCCGGCGCCGCCACCGCAGCGCTGCCTCGACGGCGCTGCCACTGGCTCATCTCGTCGCGCAGCCGCAGCGTATCGAGCAGGGCGTCGCCGAACAGCAGACCGCCGACCCCCAGCAGCAGCCACGCCGGCCAGGCCGGCCGCCGGCGCACCAGGTCGAGGTCCAGCGCGCGCATCAGGCGGCCCCGCACATCGCCAGCGTCCGGCGGCCCTGCGCCTCGCGTTGGCCGAGCAGCCGCGCCGGTGGCGCATTGTGCGCCGGCCAGGGGGCGCGCTCGCCGACGAGCAGGACCTCGAGCTGCGGCGCCTCGACCTCGGTGTCCAGCGTCGCCAGTTCCTGGGCGATCGTCTCCGCGGCATTCGTGCCGGTGCGGCGCGAGGCGATCTCGCGCCAGCCGTCCGCATCGAGCAGGCTCATGCAGACTCGACCCGCTTCGACGATGGCAAATGCCGTCCGGCCCTGGAATTGGCGGCGGGCCTCGTTGTAGGCGGCCATGAGCAGCGGCTGCAGCGAGGCCAGCCGCAGGCCGAGCCCGGCAAGCCGCGCGCCGAGTTGTTCGACCAGCTGCCGGTCGACCGCGCACGCCACCTGTGGCCTGCCGTAGCCGCCGTCGCAGCTGCGAATCAGCCAATCGGCCGCGGCGACGCCGTAGGTGCGCTCGAAGTGCAGGCGGGCCCATTGCTCGACCTCGGCCGCGCCGTTGAGCTCGGCCTGCCACGGCAGCACCAGGTAGCGCACGAGGTGATTGGAGAGCACGACCAGAACCGCCTCGCCGCGCACGCCGAGTTCGGCCAGCGGCGCCGCCAGCGCGTCCAGCGCGGCCTGCCAGGGCGGCTGGCCCAGGGCGGGCGCGCAGTCCGCGCCCAGTTGGCGCGCTGGACCGCGACCCAACCAGGAGCCGAGCCGGACGAGGTCGACGCGGTCGGGCGCCAGCCCGATGCGCAGGCGTTCAGCCGACCAGCGTGACACGGTTGATCTCCCGCAGCGTGGACTCGCCGCGCCTGACGCAATCGAGCGCCGCGTCGCGCAGGAAGCGCGTGCCGTTGCGCGCCGCCGCCTCGCGCATCAGCCGAACCGGCTCCTTGCGCACGACGAGCTCGCGCAGCTCGTCGTTCAGCGTCAGGATCTCGGCGATCGCGCGGCGCCCGCGGTATCCGGTGCCGCGGCAGCGGCCGCAGCCGCGCCCGATGCGGAAGACGAAGCCGCGCGCCTGCGCGCGAGCCAGGCCCGACTCGGCGAGCAGCGCGTCGTCGGGTTCGTACTCCACCGCGCATTCGGTGCACACCTTGCGGACCAAGCGCTGGGCCACGATGCCGTTCATGGCCGAGATGAAGGTGTAGGGCTCGACCCCCATGTGCACGAAGCGGCCGATGACGTCGAACACGTTGTTGGCGTGCACGGTGGTGAAGACCAGGTGGCCGGTCAACGCCGCCTGCACGGCGATCTCGGCCGTCTCGGGGTCGCGGATCTCGCCCACCAGGATGCGGTCGGGGTCGTGGCGCAGGATCGAGCGCAGGCCGCGCGAGAAGGTCAGCCCCTTCTTCTCGTTGACCGGGATCTGCAGCACGCCGGGCAACTGGTACTCGACCGGGTCCTCGATCGTGATGATCTTGTCCTGGCCGTTGTTGATCTCGGTGAGTACGGCGTACAGCGTGGTCGTCTTGCCGCTGCCGGTGGGGCCGGTGACCAGCAGCATGCCGTAGGGCTCGCGCGCGAGCTTGCGCATGCGCTCGATGGCGCCGACGTCAAAGCCGAGATTGGGCAGTTGCAGGCCGAGCAGCTGGTCGGTCAGGGCCTGCTTGTCCAGGATGCGCAGCACCGCGTCCTCGCCCAGGATGCTGGGCATCACCGAGACGCGGAAGTCGATCGCGCGCCCCTTGACCGACACCTTGAAGCGGCCGTCCTGCGGCACGCGACGCTCGGAGATGTCGAGCTCGGCCATGACCTTGATGCGCGACAGCACCTGCTCCGCCAGTTCGCTGCCGCCGACCTTGCCCACGGGCACCAGCACACCGTCGATGCGGTATTTGATGCACAGGCCGCTCGGTGCGCATTCGACGTGGATGTCGCTGGCGCCGGCCCGCAGCGCGTCGTAGATGGTCGAGCTGACGAGCTTCACGACCGGGCTGTCGTCTTCGCTGATCGACGCGATCGACAGCGACTCTCCCGCCTCGGCCTGCGCCTCGTCGCCGCCGAGCGTGGTGTCGAGCACGGAGTCCATCGCGCGCATCGATTCTTCGTGGCGCGACAGGTAGGCCCGGATGTCGGCGGCGTGCGCGAACCGGAAGACGAAGCCGGCGTGCACGCGCTCCTCGGCCCAGGCGCGCACGCCGGCGTCGAAGGGGTCGCCGAAGGCGACAACGAGCGTGCCGTCGGCGCCGCGCAGCGCCAGGCATTCGTGCTGCACGGCCTCGGCAAACGGCAGCACCTCGAAGGCGGCCTGCAGACGGTGCAGGTCGTTCATCGTGAGCAACGGAAAGCGCACCGTCGCCGCCAGCCGGGCGGCGAACTCGGCCGGCGGCAGGGCGACGATTGCTTCCAGGGCGTCGACCACCCGCGTGCCCGCCGCGCGCGCCTGGGCGCGGGCAACGCCGATCATGTCGGCTGCCAGGGGCTCCGGTCGAAAGGCCTGCGATGCTTCAACCAGCTTCATGGATCCAACGCCAGCGAAGACAAAAATGATGCTACCGCCTGGCGTCGGCGCAGCGCCGCCGGGGCCTGCGGCAAAACGCCGCAGGGGCCGGCGTCGGAGGTTCGCCGAGGGAGGTTCATTTGACGCTCTCTGCCAGCTCGAAGATCGGCAGGTACAAGAGCACCACGATGAGGCCGACCAGGGCACCGATGAACATCATCAGCACGGGTTCGAACAGCCGCGTGAACCAGTCGATCCAGCGCGCCAGATCGTCCTCGTAGAACAGGGCGATGCGTTCGACCATGTGCGGCATGCGGCCGCTGCGTTCGCCCACGGCCAGCAGGCGCAGCGAAACCGGCGTCGTCAGGCCCTGCTCTTCAAAGGCGCGCGACACCGGCTGCCCCTGGCGGATCTGGCGTGCCGCGATCTCCAGGCCCTGGCGCAGCAGCGGCGAGAGCAGCCCGCCGGCCATGTCCAGCGCGGTCGGCAGCGTGATGCCGCTCTTGAGCAACATGCCCAGCGTGCGGTAGAAGCGGGCCAACTCGTAGACCCGCAGCCGGCTGCCGACGGCCGGGACCTTCCAGAGCTGCAAGCCGATCCGGCGGCGAACGCTGCTGCGCGTGATGACGAACGCCAGGACGCCGAGGGCGGCCGCGGTGCCTGCGAACGCCAGCAGGGCGTGCTCCTCGATCACCTGGCCCCAGCCGATGAGCCAGCGGGTCATCCACGGCAGGCTGCCCCCGACCTCCTCGTAGATGCGGCTGAACTTGGGCACCACGTACAGCAGCATGAAGGCGGTGACGAGCAGGCCGACGGTGGCCAGCGTGAGGGGATAGACCGAGGCCGCCACCACCTTGCGCCGCACGCCGTCGAGTTGCGCGTGGTAGGCGGTGAAGCGCGCGATCGCCTCACGCAGGTCGCCGGTGCGCTCGGCGGCGCGCGCGGTGGCCACGAACAGGGGCGGAAACACACGGCCTTGGCGCGCCATGGCATCGGACAAGCTCAGCCCGACGCGCAGGTCGGCACGCAGCTCGGCGAGCACGGCACCGGCGCCACGCCCCTGTTCCTTTTCGGCCAGCAAGTCGACAGCTTCGACGAGAGCCAGGCCGGCGTCCAGCAACGACACCAACTCCTGGCTGAACAACTCGAGCGCGAACCCCGTGCGTGAGGGCGTCCAGCGCAGGGCGACCGGATTGCTGGCCCTGATCGAGATCACGCGCAGACCCCGGCCGGCGGCGGCAAGCCTGGCCTCGGCCAGGTCGCCGGCTTCGACGGTCAGGCGGACGACGTCGCCGGCGCCACGCAAGGCCTTGACGCTGAACTTCACGGTGCGCCCTTACCAGTTGGTGATGTCCGCGTCCTCGCCGCTGCCACCGGGTCGGCCATCCTTGCCGAAGGAGTAGAGGTCGAATTCGCCATGCTCGCCGGGAGACTTGTACTGGTACGGTTGACCCCAGGCATCGGGCGGCGGCGCCTTCTTCAGGTAGGGCCCACTCCACTTGGGTTCGTTGTTGGGTTTGGCGAACAGCACGCGCAGGCCCTGCTCGGTGCTGGGGAAGTGGCCGGTGTCGATGCGGTACTGCTCGAGTGCCTTCTCGAAGCCGTCGATCTGGGCCCGCGCCGCCTTGATCTCCGACTTGCCCACCTGCAGAAAGTACTTCGGCCCGACGTAGCTCGCGAGCAGGCCGATGATGACCATCACCACCAGCAGTTCGAGCAGCGTGAAGCCTGCGCGGCGGCGCAGACATGGCTCGATTGAGGCAGGGTCTGCAGGACCTGCGGGACCTGCGGGAATTGCGATGACCATGATGGCGCTGAACGGCATGGAACGGCGGCGGCGCGGCGGCGTCTAGGCGTGCGGTGCGTGTTTGTTCAGTTTGCGCTGCAGCGTGCGCCGGTGCATGCAGAGCGCGCGCGCGGTGGCCGAAACGTTGCCGGCGCAATCGCGCAGCACGCGCTGGATATGTTCCCACTCCAGACGGCAGACTGACATCGGCTTGGCATCGGGCAACGGCAGCTCGATGTCGACTCGCGCTGCTTCGGACGCGGCGACGAATCTTGGTCTTCGCCTCCTGTCGGAGCGTCTTGGGTCGGCTCGCCCGTGTGCGAACGCGGCGACGATTTCATCGGCGTTGCTCGGTTTGGCAAGGTAATGCGTCGCGCCGAGCTTGATCGCGTCGATGGCGGTGGCAATGCTGGCGTAACCGGTGAGCAGCACGATGTTGGTGTTCTGCTCGGCAGCCACGAGGTGCTTGACCAGCTTCAGCCCCGACATGTCGGGCAAGTGCAGGTCCAGCACCGCGTATTCGGGTGCGTTGGCGTCGATGTGTCGCATTGCCGATGCGCCATCGTGCGCCGTTTCGACCGCGTAACCACGCGCCTCCAAAGCCCGCGCCAGCACCTGGCAGAACGTTCGGTCGTCGTCGGCCAGCAGCAGGCTCGGGCGTTCAGAGTGAAGGGCTTCCATCGTCTTGACTCCTTGGCACTTCGATCGTGATGGCGCTCAATGGCAAGCGAAGCTCGGCGCGCGCGCCACCGCCGAGCCGGTTGGTCAAGTAAATCGAGCCACCCAGCCGTTCCAGGGTGACCACGCTGAGCAGCAAGCCCAGGCCCAAACCGCCCTTGGGCGCCTTGCTGGTGGCGACCTCCCGGCCCAGCCGCTGCAACAGCTCTGCAGAAACCCCCGGCCCGCGATCGCGCACCACGACGTACAGCTCGGGCCCGCTCCAGTCGGCGCGGACTTGAACCTGATGTGGCGAGGCCTCAATGGCGTTGTCGATCAGGTTCGTGATCGCCTGGCGCAGCGTTTCCTCGGCAACGATGCGCGGCGGACGGCTCACGGGATCGAGAGACACCGTCAAGCTTGCGCCTGGATGCAGCGCACGCGCGCGCTCGATGATCGAGCCGATGAACAGGTCCAGGCGCGCGCCGCCCGCCGATTCGGCGCGGCGCCGGCCTGCCGCGCTGGCCAGGCTGGAGACGATCTGCTTGCTCGCGCCCAGCTGGTCGTCGAGCACCTGCAGGTCGTGCTGCAGTTGGACGTTGGCGCCGTGCTCGCGCTTCAACTCGGCGACCACCACCGCCATCGTGGCAAGCGGTGAGCTGAGCTCGTGCGCATACCCGGCCGCGAGCGCGCCGATCGCGACCACCGACTCGTTGCGCATCTGCGTGTCGCGCGCGTCGGCGAGCAAACGCTCGTGCTGCTGCAGCGCCCTGCGCATGCGGCTGACGAAGAAGGCCAGCAGCGCCGCCGCGAAGAAGTAGTTCACCACCATGCCGTCTTCATGCAGCTCGTACAGACGCGTCTCGGCCGCCGCATCGAACAGCGGCACGTTGTGGAAGCGCAGCAACGCGTAGGCCAGCATGGTCGAGATCGCCGTGGCCCCGACCCAGCGCGGCGCCAGGGCCGATGCGGCAATGACCAACGGCAGCGCGAACAGCGGCGCGAACGGGTTCCACGCGCCACCGGTGAAATAAAGCAACACGGCGAAGATCAGGATGTCGAGGTGCACCTGCAGGAACAGTTCGAACGCACTCACTTGGCGTGCGCGCCGCACCCGAAGCCAGGTCGCCAAGGCGACCAGCGCTTCGATCGCCAGCACGGCGCTGAGCGGCGCCATGGGCAGCACCACGCCATATAGCTGCGTGACGACAAACAGGGTCAGTGCCTGCGCGATCGGCGCGAAGACGCGCAGGAAAGCGAGCAAGCGCAGGCCCTGCAGGGTGCCGTGCGGCGAGGTGAGCAGCGCGCCGCCTGGCGGTCCGTGATCGAACCGCCCTTGGTCGAAAGTTGTGGTGGTACCCAAGGGTCTGTCTGTGGTTGGCACTAGTACTGCGCCCCAGATGTTTCGGACCGGCTCATTCGGCGTGGATAGGTTGGAATTGCTGCAATTGTCTTGGCTGGCCCACCTTCGGTCTATCTGGGAAAGCCCGAGAGGGTTCTTGCCTATCGCTCGCTCGTCTCGAGAAGGATCAAGAGACCATTTGCGCTAGATGTAACAAGAGAAGAGCGAACGCAGAGCGCGATGCAAGCGGCGCTGCGACCGCTGGCCGCGGTCATGGGCGTGACGCGGTGGCCTGGCAGGGCACGCCTGCAGCACCCTCTCCTCGCTCTGCGGGAGGCCATGTACGCGCTCGGGTGACGCCGGTGAACTGGCCCATGACGCGGTGCCGTTCGGGACCTGGGGGGCCTGCGACAATTTGCCGCATGCGACCCTATGTCGCATTTTTTCCCTTTCCGGTTTTCTTAGTATCCGCGGCGCAAGGAGTCGTTTCCCGGCCCGTCTCGGAGCGGGCACCAGAGCCCACCGTGACGTCGCGAAGCGGCTCGCGCGAGAGGTCGCCCGAGAGGAGAACAAGGAAACGCAGCGTGCGGTTTCCTGGTCTGCGCAAGGGTGGTTCGAGGTTCACCAGGACAGGGGTACGACATGAGCCAGACTTTCCGGACCGGGCGCGACCAGCGTTTCATCACCGCCGATCGCCTTCAGCCATCAGGGCTGGGAAAAGCATTGGCCGTCGCCGGTCTGACGCTGCTCGCGGCCACGCAGGCGCAGGCGGCCATCACCTGCGAGCGCAACGTCACGGCCAACGTGGTCGCGTTCGACAAGCCGCTGATGTACAACCGACTGGGCGCGGGCAACGTGAACGGCATGATGTTCGCGCTCAAGCGCGACGTCGTCGATGCCTCGGGAAAGCCACTCACCGTGAGCGGCGCGAAGCTCACGGCGGGCCAGCTCGATCTGCGACCCGACAAACGCCATCGCCCGCTCGTGCTGCGCGTGCGCCGCGGGGATTGCCTGACGGTGAACCTGACGAACCGGCTCACCATGGCTCCAAACCCGCGCCAGATTCCACCGAACGTCACGACCCGCGCCGGGCAGGTCTTCGATGTGCAGATCGACGAGCAGATCCAAGACCGCGCGGTCAGCTTCCACGCCTCCGGCATGCAGCTCATCGGCGACATGGGCGACGATGGCAGCTACGTCGGCAATAACCTCACGGACGGATTCGCAGTCGCTGCCGGTGGCACGAAGAGCTACAAGCTCTACGCCGAACGCGAAGGCGCATTCAACGTCACCGGCAGCGCCACGTTCGGCTCCGACGGCAACCAGGGCAACACGTCCAACGGCCTGTTCGGTCAGTTGATCGTCGAGCCCACCGGCGCGAAGATCTATCGCAGCCAGGTGCACGAGGAGGAAATGCGCCTTGCGAAAACCGGCATAACGGCGCTCGGTCAGCCCATCATCAACTACGAAGCGTCATACCCCACAACCGGCGTTTGGGCATCGGAAGGCAAGGCCGGGCTGCCCGTCCTGAACATGATGAAGTGTTCGAACGCCACGACGTGCGAGATCGTGCACTCCGAAATCAACGCCGTGATCGCGGGCCCGAACGCCAACGGCAGCTTCCCGCCCAGTACCTATCCGCTCGAAAGCGTGGGCAAGCGCAACCCGACGGTGCCGACGCGCCTCGAACCGTTCCGCGAATTCGCCTCGGTGTTCCATGACGAAACCGCGAACGGCCAGGCGTTCCCGGGCTTCTATGTGGATGACCCGGTGTTCAAGTACGTGCTTGCGGGCGTCAAGGACGCGTTCATGATCAATTACGGGTCGGGCGGCATCGGCTCGGAGATCATCGCGAATCGCCTCGGCGTCGGCCCGATGCACGACTGCCTGACCTGCAACTACGAGGAGTTTTTCCTCACGTCCTTCGCCGTGGGCGACCCGGCGCTCACGGTCGACGTTCCCGCCAACCTGGGCCTCGAGCACCTCGCCCCCGGTGCATCGCCGGCCGGCCACCAGGGCCCGAAGGCGAACTACGTCATCGGCGCCGATGACCCGTCGAACGTGCACCACAGCTACATCGGCGACTTCGCGAAGTTCCGCAACACCCACATCGGCAAGGAACAGCACGTCTTCCACCTGCACAACCACCAGTGGCTGTACAACCCGAACGACGACAACTCCAACTACCTCGACGCGCAGGGCGTCGGCCCGGGCGTGGGCTACACCTACGAGATCAACTTCGGCGGCTCAGGCAACCGCAACAAGAGCGCCGGCGACGCCATCTTCCATTGCCACTTCTACCCGCACTTCGCGCAGGGCATGTGGTACCACTGGCGTCACCATGACGTGTTCGAGGCGGGCACCATTCTCGCTGGAACACCCAGCATCACCCGTGATGTTGATGGTTTCGCCACTGCCACCGGCTACCACAAGGCGCCTTGGGGTCTGGCCAAAGCGGGTGGCAAACCCGCGCCTGGGTCGCGCGCATATCCCGACGGTGAGATCCGTGCCGGAACGCCCATTCCCGCGGTCGTGCCACTGCCGGGCAAACCCATGCCGGTCATGCCGGGCCGCGTGACAACGGTCGAAAACCCGCTCAAGGTCGCGCCCGCAATCAATGCACTCGTGCCGCCGGTCGGCTCGCTGGCCAAGGTCATCGACCGCAACCTGAATCCCGGTTATCCGTTCTGGATCGCCGGCATTGAAGACATCGTCGGCCAGCGCCCGCCGAGCCCGGTGCTCGACATGATCGACAAGGCGCAGGCCACAGCACTCAAGGCCACCGGCAACCCGCTTTGGCAGGAACTCACGCCCGACCAGGCCGACGGCTGGGACGGCGGGCTGCCGCGTCACGCCCTGCAAGGCTATGCCGCCGGGGGCGCGGACGAACCGGGAGGCGTGATCGTTTCGCGCCTTGACTTCTCCAAAAGGATGGGCAAGGCCGCCATGGTGCCTTATCCCGAGGACGGCACCGTCGTCGAGAAGGTGGCGATGGCCTTCCATGCGCTGCGCTGCCACGACTCGTACTTGCCCAATGGCACCGCCGCAACCTGCACGGGCGGTGCAGCGAAACAGTTCCTGCCCATGGATGCTCCGCTCGTGGCAGGCTGGGTTTCGACACCGGCCAGCACCGCGACCGGTGGTTTCATCACCAACGGCGGCGGCGGCCCGGTGGTTGGCGCGCCGTTCCACAACTCTTGCATCGACGATCGCGGCATCGTGCTCAAGCCCAACATGGTGGGCAGCTTTTTCTCCGGTGACGTGACGACCACCGACTTCAATTCCTCGACGAATCCGAGCGGCACCGGGCTCTTGACCAAGGGCAGCAGCATCTTCAATTCCGACACACCGCGCATCTACAAGGGCGCGTTCATGCAGTTCGATGCGGTATTCAACAAGGTCGGCTACCACTACCCGCAGCAGCGCATCGTCGGGCTCTGGCAGGACGTGGCGCCCGTCATCCAAAAGACCAAGCCGCCCGAGCCGCTGGTGTTCCGCATGAACACCTTCGACTGCGCCGTCTACCACAACACCAATCTGGTGCCCCAGTATTACGAGCTGGATGACTACCAGGTGCGCACGCCCACCGACATCATCGGCCAGCACATCCACCTGCCCAAGTGGGATCTGACCACCGCCGACGGCGCGGCGAACGGCTGGAACTACGAAGACGGCCCGATGTCGCCCGGCATGATCCAGGAGCGCATTGCGGCGATCAATTGCTTCAACGGCTGGCCCGAGGCGTGCAACCTTGGTGTTGCTCCACCGACGGTCGTTGAAGCGCCCCGCAAGCCGCTCCTCACTGCAAAGGACCACCCGTATTTCGGCAAGGTTGCGGCGAACCTCGGCGGCGGTTTCCCTGCTGCCTGGAAGGGCGCACGCACGATCACCGAGCGCTGGTTCACCGACCCGGTGGTCAACACCGAGGGTGTAGACCGGGGCCTGGGCATCATCTTCACGCACGACCACTACGGTCCGTCCAGCCACCAACAGATCGGCCTTTACGCCACGCTGCTGGCTGAGCCTGCGGGCTCGCGTTGGAAGCACAACGAGACCGGCGCACAGCTTGGCTACGATCCGGTGACCGGCGCAGCCGCACGCACCGACACCACATCGGCCGGCTTGAGCTTCAGCGACGGTGGCCCGACCTCATGGCAGGCTGCCATCCTGCCCCCGGCGGCGGCGACAGGCGGCAGCACCGTCAAGGCCGAGACGCTGAAACCGTTCCGCGAGTTCTATCTGGAATTCAGCGACTTCCAGCATGCCTACGAGGCCGGCGTCTACGTCGGCGCTGACCAGGAAGGCCTGCCGCTCAGCGGCACTGGGCCGGGCCTGGGCGCCCAGGTCCTCAATACAGGGAATCCGCAATTCACGGCCCTTGGCAATCGGCCCGAGGAGGCGTTCCGTTTCGCCATCAACCCGCCGGCGCGCGAGCAGATCGCGCCGGTCTTCCCGGACCTGGTGTTGGAGTTGGCCAATACACCTGCCGGTCTGAACAACTTCTGCCCGCAGCGGCCGTGCCCGGGCGCGATCAGCGTCCAGGACCCTGGCATGCTGGTGGTGAACTATCGCAACGAGCCGGTGGGCTTGAGGGTCTTTGACCCCAACAAGCCGGGACCGGACACCAAGAACGGCATGCAGGCCGACGGCGACAGGGGCGACCTGGCGTTCGCACTGCAGTCGCGCACCGACCGTGCCATTGCGCAGATGAACGTGCAGCCGGCGGCTTGGAATACCCCGAGCGGCACCACGATCAACGGTACCAAGTTCCCGCCGCCGATCAATGCGGGCGGCGTGCAAAACGGCGACCCGTTCACACCGATGCTTCGCACCTACGCGGGCGACCGGATTCACGTCAAGATCCAGGCCGGCGGCCATGAGGAAGAGCACAACGCGACCATTCACGGTCTGAAGTGGCTGCAGGCCGGCTCCGGCCACGGCACCGCGCCCAACTCGGGCTGGAGAAACGCCCAAGCCGCAGGCATCTCGGAGCAGTTCACGCTGAACACGCCGGTGATGGCCGACATGTCGTCAGCAAAGGGGTCTTCCGACTATGCGTGGTCGGTCGACGCCGGCAACGACGGCTGGTGGAGCGGCATGTGGGGCTTGGTGCGCAACTACAACCAGCCGAAACAGCGCGACCTGTACGATCTGCCGGGCATGGGCCCGCTGAAGCCGGGGAATCTGCAAGCGTTCGCGCTGCAGACCACGCCGGTGGACGAACGCGCTCAACAAGGCGGGACGCTGAACGGAGTCTGCCCGACGACTGCGCCGCGCAGGAACTACGACGTCTCGGTTGTGTTGGCGAACCAGGTGCTGCCCAAGCCCGCGGGGACGACCCTTCCCGTTTTGCCCGACAACGTGGCCAAGATGCACGTCGGGGCGGCGCTCGATCCGCTCGGCGGCACGCTGGTCTACAACCATCGCGACGCCGTGGTGAGCGGCTCGACCATCGATGATCTGACGGGCCTGCCGACAACCTCGACTTTCCAGGGCCCGCTACACGATCCGACCGCGATCATGTACGTGCGCACGTCCGACCTCGACGTGAACGGCAAACTCCCGCCGGGCGCACCGCTGGAACCGGTGGTGCTGCGTGCGGCCGCTGGCGATTGCATCAACGTCACGCTACGCAACAAGCTGCCCTTATTGGTGCCGGACCTGGCGACCTATTCGACACTGATAGGCGTGGTGAAGCGCGATCGGCTCGGCACCCAAGGCGCGACGACGTTCAACAACAACCTGATCCGACCCTCCAGCCACGTCGGCATGCATCCGCAACTCGTCGAGTACGACGTGACCCGCAACGATGGAGCGAACGTCGGCCGCAACCCGGTGCAGACGGTCGCGCCGGGCGCCACCAGAACCTATCAATGGTACGCGGGGGATCTCGGAATCGGTGCGGTGAGCGGCGCCCTCGCGGACATCGTGGCGACGCCGGTCGAATTCGGCGGCGTCAACCTGATGCCGGCCGACAAGATCAAGCAGGGCGCGAAGTCGCTCGTCGGCGCGATGGTGATCGAACCGGTCGGTTCGACTTGGACCGAGCTCACGACGGTGTTCGACCACCAGACGGGTTCCAGCACTACTCCTCGCGCCACCCGCGCCCAGGCCACGGTGACGGCCGGGGCCAGCACATTCCGCGACTTCTCGCTCGTGCTGACGAAGGGGAACACGCACTACTACAAAGACGGCAAGCCAGTCCAGCACATGAACGGCGAGGGCGTGGGGATTCCGGAGGACTCGCAGGAGGCCTCGGGCATGCTGCTCAACTACGGCATCGAACCGATGTGGTTCCGTTTCGGCATCCTGCCGCAGGCGCCCTTCGGGCCGGCCGCGACTACGGGCTCTTATGCGTCGATCCCGAACTCGCACAAGGCCTACCACAACAGTCTGCCCGTTCCAGGAGTGTTGGCTGCCACGATGGGCGACCCCGTGACGCCGGTCTTCATCGCCACCGCGGGCATGCCGGCGCGGGTGCGCATCACCAACCCGTACGGCACCACGCGCGGCAGCACGTTCCAGATGCACGGCCACCTGTGGCAGCGTGATCCTTACGTCTGCCCGGGCGAAACGCGCAACCTGCTTACCGGGGCATGCCTGATGACAAGCGTTGCCTCACGCGCGATTGGTCAGAACCCGCAAGGCTTCTACGAGGCCGGGCGCGACAGCTGGACGCCAGCCTCGCACTTCGACATCGTGATGCCGAGTGCCGGCGGCGCCAACGCTGTGAAGGGCGACTACCTGTACCGGGATGCAGCGTCGTTCGGCAGCGCGTCAGGTGTCTGGGGAATCATGCGCGTGCAGTAGAAGAACTTTGGCGCTCCGCAGGGCAACCTGTGGAGCGCCTCTCGTCTTTCAGGCGGGGTAGGGCCCTACCTCTCATCTCCCGCCTTCTTTTTCCAGGCGGCATGCGTTGCAGCGTGGCGCCTGGAAAGAGGCCGAAGAGCCTTGAGAGCAGTGGTTCGAACACACGGGCACCCCGAACCGATGCTGGCGGGCGGGACAAGATCCGGAATGTCTGGCGTCACCTGTCGCCGGTTGCACAACGATGAGAGGTGGAAACCATGAAATATCAAGGGCGTTTCGCGCTGGCCGTGCTGGCCGCTGCGATTGTTTGCCCCGCCGTGCCGGCCGAACCGCCCGCCCCGGCGGCGGGTGTTGTCGCGCAGCGCCATGTGCGCAACGGGGTGGCGGTGGATTTCAGCCTGACTCCGGCGGGCAAGATCAAGGCCTTGATGGAAGGCGAATTCGCCGACGTGCGCTTTCGCATCACCGATGAAACAAGCGGCCAGCCGATTCGCGGCGCCGGGCCGGGTGCGTGGATGGACATGGCGCAAGTCATCGAAGGGCGCGGCGCCGAGCAGAAGAGTTGCAAGGACAAGATCTCGCTCTACCTGAAAGGGGCCATCGGCATCCGGCCGATGGTGGACCTGAACAGCTACTACGTCGTGCTGCTGAACAACGACGCGTCGATCGCCGTGGTCGACCCGATCGTCAGCATGGCCGGCGCCACGAGTTCGCTCGCCAGCGTGCTTCTCAACGCGCCCGGTGCCGACTGGGCCGCTTCCGCCCGCGAACGGCTGCTCTACATCACGATGCCGCGCGTCGGCCAGGTGGCAGTGGTCGACACCGAGAACTTCAAGGTGGTCGACAACCTGCCGGCGGGCAAGACACCGGTGCGCGTGGTGCTGCAGCCCGACGGCCGCTACCTCTGGGTCGGCAACAACGATGCCGACGCTGCGGCGAGCGGCGTGACGGTGATCGACCCGCAAAGCCGCAAGCGCGTCGGCTTCATCGCCACCGGCGCCGGCCACCACGAAATTGCGTTCTCCACCGACAACCGCCACGCCTTCGTCACCAACCGCAACGCCGGCACGCTGAGCGTGATCGACGTCGCTTCGCTCAAGCTGGTGAAGACGCTGAGCACCGGTGCGCAGCCGCTCTCGGCGGCGCATTCGGCGCTGTCGCGCTCCGTGTATGTGGCCGACGGCAAGGACGGCCGCGTGAGCGTGATCGACGCCGACAAGCTCGAGATTTCGGCGCGCATTGCGCTCAAGCCCGGGCTCGGCCCGCTGCGCATCAGCCCGGACGGCCGCTTTGCGCTGGCGCTGAATCCGCAGCAGGACCTGGTGCACGTGATCGACGTCTCGACGAATGAGGCGGTGCACGACATTGCCATTCCCGGCCAACCGTTCCAGATCACGTTCACCGAGACCTTCGCCTACGTGCGTGCGATGCACTCGGAGCGTGTCAGCACGATCACGCTGGCCAGCCTCGGCAAGGGCAAGCGGGCCACGGTGCAGAGTTTTGCCGCCGGTTCACAGCCGCCCAAGGCCAGCGGCGGCGTCGCGATCGCCGATTCGGTGGCGTCGGCTGCCGACGAGGGCACGGTGTTCATCGTCAACCCGGCCGACGGCAGCACCTACTACTACATGGAGGGCATGAACGCGCCGTCGAGCAACTACCGCGTCTACGGCTCCAGCCCGCGCGCAGTGACGGTGGTGGACCGCAGCCTGAAGGAAGTGGAGCCCGGCGTCTACACCGGGCGCGTGCGCATACCGGTCGCGGGCGGGTACGACGTCGCCTTCATGCTGCAAACGCCGCAGATGCTTCATTGTTTCAGCGCGACGGCGGCGGAGAACCCGGCGCTCGCCAACAGCCGCGAGCCGCTCAAGCTCGAGTTCCAGACCACCCAGCGCCAATACAACGTGGGCGAGACAGCGACGATCCGCTTCCGCCTCGCCGATGGCGTGACCCGCCAGCCGAAGGTGGGCCTGGCGGGCGTCAACGCGCTCTATTTCCTGTCGCCGGGGCGGCGCCGCACCGAAGTCAAGGTCACCGAAGTCGGCGCCGGCGTTTACGAGGCGCGGATCGCGCTCGCCGAAGAAGGTGCCTGGTACGTCTATGTCGGCGTGCCGACAATGAAGATCGGCTACGAGCGCTTGCCGTTCTTTTCGCTCCAGGCACTCGCGGCGGCCGACTTGAAGTCGCCGGTGGCGGCGCGTTAGGACATGGAGTTCCGCATGTTTTCGAAGCCCTCTTTCATATCGCTCGGCGCCGCGCTGGGCGCCTGGGCGCTGGTTTTGCCGCCGGTGCTCGCGCACGACCCGCATGCGCATCATCAACAGGTTGCAACCCAGCCGGTCGCCGCGCAAAGCGCACGCGTGGCGCTGCCCGACACGGCGCTGCTCGACCAGGACGGCCGCAGCCTGCGCTTCAAGAGCGACCTGGTCGGCGAGCGCATCGTCATCGTCGACTTCATCTACACCACGTGCACCACGGTATGCCCGGTGGTTTCGGCAACGCTGGCGCAGGTGCAGGGCCAACTCGTCGACCGGCTCGGGCGCGACGTGGCGCTGCTGAGCGTGACGGTCGATTCGGTGCGCGACACGCCGGCGCGGCTGAAGGACTACGCTACCCGCCTCGGTTCGGGCCCGGGATGGAGCTGGCTCACCGGAGCGAAGCCGCAGGTCGACGAGGTGCTGAAAGCCCTCGGTGCCTACACGCCCAACTTCGTCGACCACCCGCCGCTGGTGCTCGTCGGCGACGCGAAGACCGGGCAATGGTTGCGCTTCTACGGATTCCCCAGCGCCGAGCAGCTGGTGAAGGCGGTGGCAGACCTGACCGCAGCGCGCGCCAAGGCCGGCGCGGCGGGATGAGGGAGCAGCCGCACATGAAACAAACGATCCAGCTCCTGGCGCTCGTCGCTGCGCTGCACGCGGCGAGCCCCGCGCGGGCGCATGCCGACGCGCACGCGCAAGCCGCGGGCGCGCAGGTGCCGGCTGCGGCTTCGGGCGCAGCCACAGGCGCCGCGCGCGCACCCCAGGACGCGCGCAGCTACTTCACCGACCTTGAACTCGTGACGCAAGACGGCCGCAGCGTGCGCTTCTACTCGGACATGCTCGAGGGCCGCACCGTCGTCATCAACGTGATCTACACGAGTTGCCAGGACGCCTGCCCCTTGATCACGCAGCAGCTCAACGAAGTGCGCCAGCGATTGCCCGAACTGTTCGGCAAGCAGGTCTTCTTCGTCACCCTGAGCTCCGACCCGAAGCGTGACACGCCACAGGCCATGAAACAGTTCGCGCAGAAGCAGCACGCCGACGTCGAGGGCTGGACCTTCCTGACCGGGCGCCAGGACCATATCGACAAGATCCTGAAGAAACTCGGCCAGTATTCCGAAACCGTGGAGGGCCACTCGACGCTGCTGATCGCCGGCAACGTGCCGGCCAAGCGCTGGAGCAAGATCCTCGCGAATGCACCCTCCGAGGCAATTGCGTTGCGCCTGTCTGTTCTGGCGGGCGCCACCGATGCGGCACCCGCAAAGCCCTGACGGCCGGGCGTTGCATCGGCCGACCTGGCGCCAGGGCCTTCTGGCCGCGGGGTTGGCGGCGCTGCTGATCGATGCCGCAGCGGCGGCCGACGCGGCGCCGGCCACCGGGCTCAGTGAGCAGGAGCGCGCCGGACGCGAGATCTACCTGCAAGGCCGCAGCCCGAGCGGCGCCAGCCTCAGCGCGCGCATCGGCATGGGCGGGCTCGAACTTGCCGGCGCCAGCGTGGCGTGCGGCAACTGCCATGGCGAAGACGGCCGCGGCCGCCCTGAGGGCGGGGTATTGCCGTCGAACATTCGCTGGTTGGAGCTGAGCAAGCCCTACGGCCACCATCACGCCGACGGGCGCCGGCACGGCCCGTTCGACGAGCACCTGTTGCAGCGCGCCGTCATGGCGGGCCTTGACCCGGACGGCAACACGCTCGACGGCGCGATGCCGCGCTACGCGATGTCGGCGAAGGACTTTGCCGCGCTCGCCTCGTACCTGAAAAAACTCGAAGCGCTGCTCGACCCCGGCCTGAGCACCGAAGTCATCCGGATCGGCACGCTGCTGCCCTTGAGTGGCCGATTTGCCGCGCTGGGCGAATCGCTGCAAACGCTCTGGACCGCGTACTTCGGATCGCTCAACCAGCGCGGCGGGATTCACGGCCGACGCCTCGAGCTCGTCGTCGAGCCCTGGCCCGCCGACAACGCTGCAGCCAGGGCGCGCGCGCGCGACTGGCTCGCCCAGGGCGATGTGTTCGCGTTGCTGGCGCCGCTGGCGGCTGGCATCGAGGCCGAACTGTCGGACGCCGCCACGGCGGCGCAACTGCCCGTCATCGGACCGCTGACGCTGTTTCCCGAAGACACGCGGGCCTCGAATTCGTTCGTGTTCCATCTGTTGCCTGGCGTGACCGAACTCGCGCAGGTGCTGGCGCAGCACGCGGCGCAGGAACTGCAGCTCACGCAGCGGCCGATCGCGCTGTGGCACCCGGC
>Ga0315278_10000574_pt1 | contig 32580 bp, 34 predicted proteins | sample YL17G06_0_MG_FD_203880 | JGI IMG/M metagenome (GOLD analysis project Ga0315278, IMG submission 203880) | Sediment microbial communities from Yellowstone Lake, YNP, Wyoming, USA - YL17G06_0 | ecosystem: Environmental > Aquatic > Freshwater > Lake > Sediment | place: USA: Wyoming | collected... | reverse complement strand
GGCATTGCGGGTCGCGGGCAATGGCGAGGTCGCGCCAGCGCATCGAGAACGCGTCGATCAGCAGCAGCCGCCCGGTCACGGGTTCCCCCACGCCGGCAATCAGCTTCAACGCCTCGGCGGCCTGCGTCGCGCCGACGATCCCCACCAGCGGCGCGAAAACCCCCATCGTTGCGCATCGCGTCTCCTCGATCTCTTCGCCTTCGCCGAACAGGCAGTGGTAACACGGGCTCGCGCAGTCGCGCGGGTCGAAGACGGCGATCTGCCCGTCGAAGCGGATCGCCGCACCGGACACCAGCGGCTTGACCGCGGCCACGCAGGCGCGGTTGACCGCATGCCGCGTCGCGAAGTTGTCGCAGCAGTCGACGACCACGTCCGCGCGGGCGACGAGCGGCGCGAGCTCGCCGGCGCCGACGCGCGCGGCCACCGCTTCGACGCGGACTTCCGGGTTGATCGCGAACAGCCGATCCTTCGCGGCGGCAACCTTGGCCTTGCCGATGTCGCCGGTGGCGTAGAGGATCTGCCGCTGCAGGTTGGTGAGGTCGACCGTATCGGCGTCGCAGATCGTCAGGGTGCCCACCCCGGCCGCCGCGAGAAAATGCGCCGCGGGCGCCCCCAGTCCTCCGGCGCCGACGATCAGCGCGTGCGCCGCCGCGAACTTGCGCTGCGCATCGATCCCCAACTCGGGCAGCAGGATGTGGCGGCTGTACCGAAGGAGTTGCGCGTCGTCCATCCCGGCCTGCATTGCCGGCTGCGGCATGCCGGCGCGCGGCGTTATTGCGGCTTCGCCTGCGCCGCGAGGGATTTCGTCGATGCGACGACCGGCTGGCCCTTGAGGTGGTTCATCGCCTGCGTCAGCTGGAAGTCGTCGGGCGCGCCGAACTCGAAGCGCGGCGGCTGGGGTCCGGCGGTCGTCTGCGTGTTGGTTTCGGTCGCCGGCTTGTCGCCTGCTTTCGCCGCACCCTTCTCGCTGGCTTTCAGCAGCTCGGCGGCCTTCGCCCGCGCCGTGTCGGCGGGCGTTTCGAGATGGCGCTCGAGATTCGCCTCGCGGATGCGATTCGCCGAATCGCGGCCGTCGTCGACGACGATGTCGGGCTCGATGCCCTTGGCCTGGATCGAGCGGCCCGCCGGCGTGTAGTAGCGCGCGGTCGTGAGCTTCAGCCCCGCGTTGTTGCCGAGCGGCAGGATCGTCTGCACCGAGCCCTTGCCGAACGTCTGGGTGCCGAGCACCGTCGCGCGCTTGTGATCCTGCAGCGCACCGGCGACGATCTCCGACGCCGACGCCGTGCCGCCATCGACGAGCACCGCGAGCGGAACCTTCTTCACCGCGGGCGGGAGGTCCTTGAGGTAGTCCTCGCCGCGCCGCGCGTAGTTGTCCTTGGTGGCGGACAGGCGCATCTTGGCGTCGGGCGTGCGGCCGTCGGTGTAGACGACGAGCGCATCCTTGGGCAGGAACGCGGCCGACACCGCGACCGCCTGGTTGAGGAGCCCGCCGGGATCGCTGCGCAGGTCGAGCACCAGGCCCTTGAGGTCGCCCTGCTTGTACAGGTCCTTCAGCGCCTTGGCGAGGTCCTCGCCGGTCCGGTCCTGGAAGTTGCGGACGCGGACGTAGCCGTAGCCCGGCTCGAGCATCTTTGCGCGGACGCTCTTCACGTTGATCTCTTCGCGTGTCAGCGTGAACGTGAGCGGCGCCTCCGCATCCTTGCGCACGACCGTCAGCACGATCTGGGTGCCGGGTTTGCCGCGCATCTTCTCGACCGCCTTGCTCAGCGGCATGCCGCGCGTCGCGGTGTCGTCGATCTTGACGATCAGGTCGCCGGACTTGATGCCGGCGCGGAACGCGGGCGTGTCCTCGATCGGCGACACGACGCGCACGAAGCCGTCCTCGACGCCCACCTCGATGCCGAGGCCGCCGAACTTGCCCTGCGTCGAAACCTGCAATTCCTTGAATGCTTCGGCATCGAGGAAGTCGGAATGCGGGTCGAGCCCGTGCACCATCCCGTTGATGGCTTCCTTGATCAGCTTTTCGTCCGAAACGGGCTCGACGTAGTCGCTCTTGATCCTGCCGAAAACGGCCGAGAGCAGCTGCAGGTCCTCGTACGGGATCGGCAGCTTCGTCTCTCGCTGCGCCACCGCCGAGAAATTGAGTGACAGCAGGATGCCCAGGAGGGCGCCCAATCCGATCAATCCTGCCTTCTTCCAGCCGTTGCTCATCGCCTGTTCCCCCTGCCAGCCGGCCCGGACGTGCCGGGCCCGCGGCCATGCCCCGCGTACGAAGCGGAAAGTATAACCCTGATTGCAGGTCGCCCTGCGTACTGATATCGGACGCCGAATCAGCGCCGGAGTTCCCCGCTTCCCGCGAGCGGGGGGCGCACCGCACGTCGCGCGAAGGGTTGCGGCCGCAAGGCGCTGCGCCGGATACGTTATCATTTCGGTTTTTTGCGCCGAGGGCCATGCTTCCCTACACGTCGTTCATCCAGGAAAACTGGATGCTGTTCATTGTTCTGTTCCTCTCGGGCGGGATGCTGCTCTGGCCGATGGTCCAGCGCCGCTTGTCGGCGATGAAGGACATCGGCACGCTCGAGGCCACACAACTCATCAACGCCGGCAACGCGGTGCTGCTCGACGTCCGCGAGCCGAAGGAGTACGAGGGCGGGCGACTGCCGAACGCGATCCACATTCCGCTTTCGCAGCTGGCTGGCCGGGGGCAGGAACTCGCCAAGCTGGCCGGTCGCCCCGTCGTCGTCTACTGCGAACGCGGCAACCGGAGCCGCATGGCCGGCGGCCCGCTCGCCAAGCAGGGATTCGCCGATCTCTACAACCTGGCCGGCGGTTTCCGCGCGTGGCAGAGCGCCGGGCTCCCGGTGGAGAAGTGAGATGACTGCCCCCGAAGCTCACTGCGTTCGCCTCCCCCCAAGGGGGCGCACGGCGCCCTTCGGCCGGCCGGGCGGGCACCGGACTGCCCCCGAAGCTCACTGCGTTCGCCTCCCCCCCAGGGGGCGCACGGCGCCCGTCGGCCGGCCGGGCGGGCACCGATGACGGCCCCGGTCACCATGTACTCGACCGCCGTCTGCCCCTATTGCATCCAGGCCGAACGCCTCCTTCGCGCCAAGGGCGTTGCCGAGATCGCGAAGGTACGCGTCGACCTCGACCCGGTGATGCGCCAGACCATGATGGAGAAGACCGGCCGGCGCACGGTGCCGCAGATCTATATCGCCGACTTCCACGTCGGCGGTTACGAAGACCTGGTGGCGCTCGATCGCAAGGGCGAGCTCGACCGGTTGCTCGGGGGTTGACCTGCCCCCGCCGCCGCGCTGCCGTGCCGGCGCGCGGCAGGATTCCCTGCGTGGCAAACGCGAGAGCAGCGGCCGGTAGAGTAAAATAATCTGTTTTACCCCTACCGAAGGATTGCCCGATGGCTGACACACCACAAGCTGGCGGCCCGCCGCCCGGCACCGCCTCGTTCTCGATCGAAAAGATCTACGTCAAGGACCTCTCGCTGGAGAACCCCGGCGCCCCGCAGTCGTTCCGCCAGCAGGCGAGTCCGCAGATCGAGATCGGCCTCCGCACGAGCGGCGACCAGATCGAACCCGACACCTACGAGAGCGTGCTCACCATCACGCTGACGGCGAAGGTGGCCGACAAGACCCTGTTTCTCGTCGAGGCCGCGCAGGCGGGGATATTCACGATCAAGGGCGTCCCGGCCGAGCAGCTGCAGGGCGTGCTCGCCGTCCATTGTCCGACCGTGCTCTTCCCGTACGTCCGCGAAACCATCGCCGACGCTGTCGCGCGCGCGGGCTTCCCGCCCGTGCACCTCGCGCCGATCAACTTCGAGGCGCTGTACGCCCAGCAGGCCGGGCAGGCGGCGCCGGCCACCGCCAACTGACCTGCCCGCCCGATGCGCCGTCGCGATTCCGCGCCGAAGCCGTGGGCCGCCGCGGGGGCCTTCGCGGCCGCCGTGTTGTGTGCGGCGCAGGCACCCGGCGCCGGGGCCGCGGAGTACCGCGCGATCGGAGACCCGGCAACGGTGCTCTATGACGCGCCGTCGATCAAGGCGAAACCGCTGTTCGTGCTGGGCCGCGATACGCCGCTCGAGGTCATCGTCCCGCTGGAAGGATGGATCAAGGTGCGCGACGTCGGCGGCACGATCGGCTGGATCGAGCGCAAGGCGCTGACCGACAAGCGCTCGCTGGTGGTCCGCGTTCCGCTCGCCGATGTGCTCGCAAGTGCCGACCCGGCGGCGCCGCTGGTCTTTCGCGCCGAGTCGGGCGTGCTGCTCGAGTTGGCGGAGCCCGCGCCCTCGGCGGGAGCGACGGCCAGTCCCGGCTGGGTGAAGGTGAGACACCGCGACGGCCAGGCGGGTTTCGTCCGGATCGCGCAGGTGTTCGGCCTGTAGCGCCGCCCGACAGGCTCCCAGGGGCAAATCCCGGAGTGCGCAGCACGAAGGTGGTCCAATGAGAACCCGCGCCGCCGTTCTGGGTGCCGGCGCCTGGGGTACCGCGGTCGCGGCCCACCTCGCGCGGCGCGGCGATGTCCGGGTGACGCTCTGGGCGCGCGACCCCGAAGCGGCTCGCGCCATCGCCGCCGACCGCGTCAACGCGAAATATCTGCCCGGGATCGAACTGCCGGCCGCGCTGGCGGTCACCGGCGACCTTGCCGCCGTCAGCGCGGCCGATTTGCTCGTCATCGGCACGCCGATGGCGGCGGTGCCGGCGCTCGCCTCGCGCCTCGCCGCCGCGGGCGCGCGGGCGCCGCTCGTCTGGCTGGCGAAAGGATTCCTGACGGTCCCCGCCGACGCTGCCGTGCCCGCGGGCGTGGCGCTTGCGCATCAGGTGCTGGGGCCGCGCTGGCCGTCACCCGTCGGCGTCATATCGGGCCCGAGCTTTGCCGAAGAGGTCGCCCGCGGGCTGCCGACGGCCATCGCCGTCGCGGCGACGGACCGGGCGCTCGCCGAGCGGGTCGCGGCGCTGCTGCGGGGTGATACGCTGCGCGTGTACGCAAGCGACGACATTGTTGGCGTCGAGGTCGGCGGCGCGGTCAAGAACGTTCTGGCGATCGCCGCCGGCGCCAGCGACGGCCTGCATTTCGGCCACAACGCCCGCGCGGCGCTCATCACCCGCGGACTGGCCGAAACGGGGCGCCTGCTGGCGGCGCTGGGCGGGCAGCGCGAGACGCTGATGGGCCTCGCCGGGCTGGGCGATCTCGTGTTGACCTGCACCGGCGACCTGTCCCGCAATCGCCGCGTGGGCCTGGCACTTGCGCAAGGCAAGGCGTTGCCCGGAATACTCGCCGAGCTGGGTCACGTCGCCGAAGGTGTCGGCGCGGCCACCGCCGTGCGCCTGCTGGCGCGGCACCACAAGGTCGAGATGCCGATCTGCGACGCCGTGTATCGCGTGCTGTACGAAGCGCTGCCGCCGCGGCAGGCGGTCCTGGGCCTGCTGCAGCGCGAACCGCGCGCCGAGAGCCGGTGACGCCAGCCCCCGGGCATCGGGCGCGCCGGCCGACTCTGGGCCCCCCGGACGAGCGGCCGGTCAGCCGGCGCCGGGAAATCCGGCCTGCCGCCAGGCCTCGTAGACGGCGACCGCGACTGCGTTCGACAGATTGAGGCTCCTCACCCCGGGCCGCATCGGGATCCGGAGCCGCGCGTCGGCGGCGAACTCTCCGAGGATCGCCTCCGGCAGACCCGCGGTCTCGCAGCCGAACACCAGCACGTCGCCCGCCGCGAATCGCGCGTCGTGGAGCATTCGCTCGCCTCCTGTCGTCAACGCGAACCAGCGGCGCCGGTGGTCCCGCTCGAGCTCCGCGCGGCAGGCGGCGAAGTCGGCATGGACCCGGACGCGCGCGTACTCGTGATAATCGAGGCCGGCGCGCTTCAGGTCGCGGTCGTCCAGGCGGAAGCCCAGCGGCTGCACCAGATGCAGTTCGGTCGCGGTGTTGGCGGTGAGGCGGATCACGTTGCCGGTATTGCCCGGAATTTCGGGATGGACGAGGACGACCGCGAAATGCGCGGCGAAATCCGCGGAAGCGCCCGGGGTGGTTGCCATCAGGCGGCCGCCGGTGGCAGCGTGCGCGCGACGACCCAGCACTCGACGCGCGCCGCCCCCGCGCCGCGCAACGCCGCGGTGGCCGCGGCGAGCGTCGCGCCGGTGGTCATCACGTCGTCGACGAGCGCGATGCGCGCGCCGCCCAGGTTGCGGCGACACGCGAACGCACCGCGCACGTTTTGCGCGCGCGCGGACCACGGCAGCGCCGCCTGCGGAACGCCGCCCTCGACCCGCTCCAGCGAATGTGCGACGGGGAGGCCGAGGCTCGCCGCCGCGCGCGCGGCGATCTCGTGCGCCTGGTTGAAGCCGCGCTCGCGCTGGCGGGTGGCGGACAGCGGCACGGCGATGACGCGATCCGGCCAGGCCCCGTCGCCGCGCGCGTGGAGCGCGGTGGCGGCGGCGACGGCGACGGCGAGTTGCGCCGCGGCCCAGTCGGCCAGCGCGAGCCGTCCTCCGTACTTCAACTGCTGCAGCAGGCGGTCGACGGGAAAGGCATAGACGAACGCGGCGACGGTTGCGGCGAACGGCGGTGGATGCTGCAGGCAGCGGCCGCAAACGAGGGCCCCCGCGCCCGGCAGCGCGCACACCGGGCACGCCTGCGGCAGGCGCGGCAGGGCCGCGGCGCACGCCGGGCAGACGAGCGCATCGCCGGCGGGCGCGACGCACAGCGCGCACGCCTGGGGCAGGGCGGCCCGGCAGGTGCGGGCGACGCGCCCGGCCAGCCGCTGCATCCAGGGACGCGCGCCGGCCGCCGCGCCGCTGCCCGCGTCGTATGCACGGCTGTCAAATGCTCGCGTGATTCGATTTGACAAGGACGGGACCTCCCTCGACACTGGGTCTCGATTGTAATCGGGCGCTGCCGGTTGAGGCGGTTCACCCTATCCGCGAGGTCGTTGCGATGCCATCCGCCGAACGCATGATTGCTGTTCTCGACGCCACGGAGGTCTCCCGCCGCGCGGCGCCCGGGGCCGGGGAGCGGGAACGGTGGACCGTCGCGGCGATCGAGGCGCTGTTCGACCTGCCGTTCGCCGATCTCATCCATCGCGCGCAGAACGTGCACCGCGCGCATCACGCGGCCAACACCGTGCAGCTGTCCACGCTGCTGTCGATCAAGACCGGCGGCTGCCCGGAGGACTGCGGCTACTGCCCGCAGGCGAAGCGCTACGCTACCGGCGTTGCCGACGAGGCGCTGCTCGACCTCGACACCGTCGTTGCCACCGCGCGCGCGGCGAAGGCGAACGGCGCGACCCGCTTCTGCATGGGCGCGGCCTGGCGGGGCCCGAAGCAGCGCGATCTCGACCCGGTGCTCGCCATGGTGCGCGAAGTGCGCGCGCTCGGACTCGAAACCTGCGCGACGCTCGGCATGCTGAAGGACGGGCAGGCCGAGCAGTTGAAGTCGGCGGGCCTCGACTACTACAACCACAACATCGACTCGGCGCCCGAGTTCTACGGCGAGATCATCACCACCCGCGATTACCAGGATCGCCTCGACACGCTGCAGCGGGTGCGCGACGCCGGCATCAACGTCTGCTGCGGCGGGATCGTCGGGATGGGCGAGTCGCGGCGGCAGCGGGCCGGGCTCGTCGCGCAGCTCGCGAACATGGATCCTTACCCGGAGTCCGTGCCGATCAACCACCTCGTGCAGGTCGAGGGCACGCCGCTGCACGGAGAGCTGGGGGGCGGTGCCGCGCTCGACCCGTTCGAGTTCGTGCGCACGATCGCCGTGGCGCGGATCGCGATGCCGGTGGCGATGGTGCGGCTGTCCGCCGGCCGGCGCGAGATGGGCGAGGCGGTGCAGGCGCTGTGCTTCCTCGCCGGCGCCAATTCCATTTTCTACGGCGACAAGCTGCTGACGACCGGCAACCCGGACGCCGAAGCCGACCGCGCGCTGCTGGCGAAGCTGGGCATCGCGACGGCCGCGTGACGCGAGCGAGGGCGATGCCTGCGCGACGCGCGGAATGAAGCTGATCGAAGCGCTTGAACGCGGCCTTGCCGAGCGCGCGGCCGCGGGGCTGCGGCGTGCGCGCCGGACGATCGATTCGCCCGCGGGGACGCGGGTCGACATCGACGGCCGCCGCCTGATCGCCTTCGCCAGCAACGACTATCTCGGCCTCGCGAACCATCCGGACGTCGTCGCGGCGGCCCGCGCCGCCGCGAGCCGCTGGGGCGTGGGCGCCGCCGCGTCGCACCTCGTCTGCGGCCACTACGCGCCGCACGCGGCGCTGGAGGAGGAACTCGCCGCGTGGGTCGGCCCCTGCGCCGGCGCGCGGGCGCTGACCTTTTCCAGCGGCTACCTCGCCAACCTCGCGATCCTGACGGCGCTCGCGGGGCGCGGCGACGCCATCTTCGCCGACCGGCTCAATCACGCGTGCCTCAACGACGGCGCGCTGCTGTCGCGCGCGCAATTCGTTCGCTATCCGCATCGCGACCTCGCGAACCTGCGGTCGCGGCTCGCGGCGTCGTCCGCCCGCCGCAAGCTGATCGCGACCGACGCGGTGTTCAGCATGGACGGCGATCTCGCCCCGCTGCCCGGGTTGCTCGCGCTGGCCGACGAATTCGATGCCTGGCTCGTGGTCGACGATGCGCACGGCTTCGGCGTGCTGGGCGGGGGCGCCGACGCGGGTCGCGGCGCGCTCGCCCACTTCGGGCTCGTGTCGGAGCGGATCGTGTACATGGGCACGCTCGGCAAGGCAGCCGGTGTCGCCGGCGCGTTCGTCGCGGCGCACTCCGCCGTCGTGGCGACGCTGGTCGAGACCGCGCGGATGTACGTTTTCACCACGGCCGCGCCGCCGCTGCTGGCCGAGGCGCTGCGGGCGAGCCTTGCCGTCATCCGCGGCGACCGCGCGCGGCACGCGCACCTCGCGGCGCTGGTCGGGCGCTTCCGCGACCGGATGCGCCCGCTGTCGTGGCAGCTCCTGCCGTCGGCGACGCCGATCCAGCCGCTGCTGGTCGGCGACAATGCCGCGGCGCTCGCGCTGTCGCGGGAACTCTGGCGGCGCGGCTTCTGGGTGCCGGCGATCAGGCCGCCGACGGTCCCCGCCGGGACCGCCCGCCTGCGCATCACGCTGACCGCGGCGCACACCTTCGGCGACATCGACGCGCTGGCCGACGCGCTCCTGCAGCTTGCTCCTCCATCCTCCGCTCCCCGATGAGCGCCCGTTTGCACGTCGAATCCGTGGGCGCGGGACCCCCGCTGGTCCTGCTGCACGGCTGGGCGATGCACTCGGGGATGTGGGGCTCGGTGGTGGCGGACCTCGCGCCGCGGTTTCGCGTGCACGCGGTCGACCTGCCGGGGCACGGGCACAGCGTGGCGGTGGCGCCGTGGACGCTCGATGCCGTCGTCGCCGAAGTGGCCGCCGCGTTTGCCGGGCACGACGAGCCGCTCGCCGTCGTCGGCTGGTCGCTCGGCGGCGTCGTGGCGCTGCGCTGGGCTCTCGCCTCGCCCGAACGCGTCGGCAGGCTGGCGCTCATCTGCACGACGCCGTGTTTCGTCGCGCGCCACGATTGGCCGCACGCGATGGCCGCTGCGGCGCTGGCGCAGTTCGGCGACGAGTTGCGCGTCGCGTACCGGCTGACGCTGCTGCGCTTCCTCTCGCTGCAGCTCCGCGGCAGCGACGGCGGCAGGGCAGCGCTCGCCACGATGCGCGGCCATCTGTTCGCACGCCCCGATCCCGCGCCTGCGGTATTGGCGGAGGCGCTCTGCGCGCTGGCCGCGACCGACCTTCGCGCCGGCGCGCCGGAGATTCGCCAGCCCGCGCTCGTGGTCGCCGGCGAGCGCGACGCGCTGACGCCGTGCGCCGCCGGGGAATGGCTCGCGCGGGCGCTGCCCCATGCGCGCTTCACGGCGATCGCCGGTGCCGCGCATGCCCCGCACCTGTCGCATCCGGCGGAGTTCGGGGTAGCGCTCAACGGATTTCTGGATGAGCGCGCAGCTTCCGCCCGTGCCGGCTGACCCAACCGCGGCCGATGCCGGCGCCGTCGACGCGCGCGCGGTGCGCCGGTCGTTTGCGCGGGCCGCAGCGACCTACGATGCCGCCGCGGTCCTGCAGCGCGAAGTCGGGCGGCGCATGGCCGCGCGCCTCGACGTCGTCAAGCTCGCGCCTCTCGCGGTGCTGGACGCCGGCTGCGGCACCGGCGAGGCGCTTGGCCTGCTCGGCGCGCGGTACCCCGCGGCGGCTCGCGTGGGCCTCGATCTCGCGCTGCCGATGCTCGCAGCGGCACGCGTCCGCGATGGCGGACCGGGCTCGCGCCTCGCCCGGCTCGTCGGGACGGTACGCGGCCACGAACCGGCGCGCCGGCCCGCTTACGTCTGCGCCGACATCGCGCGCCTGCCCTTCGCGGCCGGGGCGTTCGGCCTCGTCTGGAGCAACCTCGCGCTGCAGTGGGTCAACGACCTCCCGCGCGCGCTCGCCGAATTTCGCCGCGTCCTCGCCGTCGGCGGGCTCGTGTCGTTCACGACGCTCGGCCCGGACACGCTGAAGGAAATCCGCGCGGCCTTCGCCGGGGTCGACCGCCACACCCATGTCAGCCGCTTCGTCGACATGCACGACATCGGCGACCTGCTTGCGCAGGCGGGATTTGCCGACCCGGTGATGGACATGGAGTACGTGACGCTCACGTACGCGGATGCCGCAATGATGATGCGCGATCTCCGCGCGATCGGTGCGACCAATGCTACGCTGGGCCGGCCGCGCGGGCTCATGGGCCGCGGCCGGTTCGAGCGCGCACGGGCTGCGCTCGAGGCGACGCGCCGCGACGGCAAGATTGCCGCGACCTTCGAAGTGATCTACGGCCACGCCTGGAAAGCGGCGCCGAAGCGCACGGCGGAGGGGCTGCCGATCGTGAGGCTCGACCGGCGGTAGCGCGCCGCTCCACTCCCGCTATTGGCGCCAGGGTGCCGCCAGCGCGCTCGCAGTCCCGCCGCGATCATCCTCGGCCTTCGCCGCGTCGGGCGTTCCGGGCAGCAGCTGCGGCCAGCGCTCGATCCAGCAGCACAGGTGATCGAACTCGGCGATCTCGATCACGCGCGCCTCGGGGTGGCGGCGCGCAAACGACCGCACGACCGACGGCGGGACATTGGCGTCGCGGCCGCCGACGTAGTGGCGCTGATCGATCGCCGGCGCGAGCGGTGGCGCACGCGCGGGATTGAGCGAGCCGGCGAGCTGGCTGTAACCGTGGATGCGCGCCCACTCGTCGATGTCGAGGTTGGCGGCGATCGTCACGACACCCGTCGTCCCGGGGATTTGCGCGGCCATCAGCCACGCGAGGGTGCCGCCCCCGCTGTAACCGATGAGCACGACGTGCTCGTGCGGATGCGCCATCAGGAAGCCGCTCAGGGCCGCGACCATGCTCGTCACCACCGCGGACGAGTACCGTCCGTGCGTCCACAGCAGAGGATTGCACGGCGGATCCGGGCGCGGCTCGAAGTGGCACGGCCGGCCCAGCAGGAGACGCGGGCCGGAATCCTTCGCCATCAGTTCGAGGGCGAACGGCGTGCGCGGCGTCGGGTCCGCCGCGACGCGGTCGAGCCCGATCCAGGGCGTGCCGTCGTGCTCGATGTAGACGTGCAGCGCCGCGGAGCCTTGCCTGAGGCCGGCGGAGTAGGCGCGGTGATCGAAACCTTCCCCTGGCAGGAGGATCGACGTGAGGCCCAGCGCTGTTGCGCGGCGCTCGAAGCGTTCGGACGGCGTCGCGCACGCCGCCAGCGCCAGCGCCGCGACCAGGGCAACGAGCCTTCCGCCGGCCACCCGGACGTCAGAACTGCTTGCGCAGGCCCAGCACGACCGAATAATTGGTCTCGTTCTGCAGCCCCACCGCGGCGCTGAACTGCGCGAACGCCGAGAAGTTGTCCGGGAGCGTCGCGGCGGTGCCGATCGCCAGGAACGCGTAGTCGCGGGTCGGGCTCGCCGTCGGGATCGCGAAGAACGGGTCGAAGGTCGGGCCCGGAGCGGGGCCGGCGACGTACTTGGCGACGATCGACGAGCTGTCATTCTCGAACTCGTGCAGCCACTGCGCGTTGAAATAGGGCACGAACACGGCCGTCGACGTATTCACCGTCGTGCTGAACCTGGCGCCAAGCGCCGACTGCAGCGACTTGACGGTGCGCGCGCTGACGGCGAGCGCGAGGCCGTTGTTGGGCTCATTCTCCGAGAAGGCCTTGTTCTTCACGTGGATGTACCCGAGGCGCGCGGTGGGCGTGATGATGAACGTCCCCGACGTGAAGCTCTTGCCGACGCCGATCGATGCCGACCACTGCTCGCCTTTCGGGTTGGACGTTGCCGAGGTGACGATCGCCTTCGCCGCGGGGTTGTTCGACGGAATGTTGATGTTGCGCGTCGAGTCGTAGTCGACGTTCCCGTACGCGAGGAAGCCGTCGACGTACCAGTCGTCCTTGTACCAGGTGCCGTAGCCGATGACGCCGGTCGTCGCGGCCTTGACGTCGCCGAGCGACTGCTCGTAATCCGAATGGGTGTCGCTGTAGCTGATCGCGCCGCCGATCACGACCGAATCGCTGACCCGGTAGTCGGCGCCGGCGAGGATGCTGAAGCTGCCGTACTTGTAGGCATCCTGCAGCGTCGTCTGGTCGACATTGCCCCAGCTGTAGGCGACGTTGACGAACCCTCCCAGCTTGCCGCCCAGCACGTCGTCGGCGGCGGCTCCGCCGCCGGTGGCGCCGTCGAGGCCCGCGCGCGCCGGCGGCGATGCGCCCGCCACCTGCACGTTCTGGCCGTTGAGGCCGAGCACGATCCCCCGCGCCCCGCCGCGCACGGTCAGCAGCCGCGCGCCGATGCCGTTCATCTTGGACGCCTCGGTGCTGATCTGCTTCTGCGCGTTGGCCTGGACGGGCGCGATCGCCTGGACCCCGGTCGCCAGCTGTTCGTTGGAGATGTTGAGGCTGAATTGCGGCGGGGTTCCCGTCGCGCCCTGGTTGTTGAACGCGCTCACCACCATCTTCGAGCACGAATCGGAGAGCCGCTGCGCCGGCGTGCCGTTGGGGTCCGGTGGCGCGAGCACGGGCCCGCCGTCCAGGCCGTTCAGCTTGATGCAGACGTTCTGCAGCGTGGTGGCGACGGGTTGCTGCAGCTCGGTGAGTCCGGGAACGCTGGGCAGCCCTTGACCGCCGACCGTCGCGGCGTAGCTCGCGAGCAACGCACTGCCCGCGGCGGCGAGCGCCGGCCGGTTGAACAGCGGGAATCGTTTCGTGCGCTTCATCGGGCCTCCCCAGCCAGTGATGTAATTCGCGATCGCGGATCCTGGCGGATGCTGCGCGCAGAGCCATTCCCCAAAAACAGCACAGACCGGCGCCGCGCAGCGTTGCCAAGAGGATCGTGCTTTCGGCACGCCGTCGACGACAAGACACACCGCTGGCCGCGCCCGTTGTCCCCGCGCGAGAGAATCGCAGAGTACGACTGAGAATGTCAATCGGTTTCATTGGGGAGCGCCGGATGCCGTCGATCGGTCGCACGCAGCAACCATTGCGCACGGGGCCTGCCTGAGACTACAGTATGCGGCCCGGCGCGCTGCGCCGACGCCGGGTGCGCCCCGGGAAAGCGCTTTGGCAGCGAACTGGTGACGGCGGAACGCGGGTGGGTGGAAGCACAGGCAAGGCGCCGCCCGGCGCTCGCCTCGAGGGCATGCGTATGAGCAGGATCCATTGGACATTCGGTTTGCGCGGGGCGCGGGCATTGCGGTCGTCCGCATGGGCCGCCGCCGGCTTCGTGCTCTGCAGCGCGACCGCCGTCGCCGCGACGGACACCAGGACCGCGGCCGTCGACCCCCGGCAGAACGCCGACGCGCTGCTGATCGTCGATTGCGCGCTCCCGGCACAGGTGCATCAACTCGGCACCGCCATTTCCTACCTGGCGCCGCGCCGGGCGATCAAGACGTCCGCGTCGGATTGCGCGATCCGCGGCGGCGAGTATGTCGCCTACGACCGGGCCAACCTCGCCACGGCGCTCAAGGTCTGGCTGCCGCAGGCCGAAGCGGGCGACAAGGTGGCGCAGACCAACGTCGGCGAGATCTACGAGAAGGGACTCGGCACGGCGCCCGATTACGCGAACGCCGCGAAGTGGTATCAGAAGGCGGCGGATCAAGGGTATCGTCGCGCCCTGACCAACCTGGGCTTCCTGTACGAGCAGGGGCTCGGCGTCGCCAAGGACCCGGTCGCCGCGCTGAAGCTCTATCGCAAGGCAACCGGCATCGAAGGCACGATCAGCCTCGAAGGGTCATCGTCCACGGCGTCGAAGGAGGATATCGACGCACTGCGCAAGGAACTCGAGCGCACGCGGCAGGAGCTCGACAAGGCCCGGCGCCTGCTCGACGAGGACCGGCTCAAATCGAGCCGGGAAATCGAGCGCCTGCTGACGCAGAAGCAGCAGGCGGCCGCCGCCGGCAACACCGATGAAACGCGCCGGCTCGAAACGCTGCTCAAGGACCGCGAAGCCGAGCTGGAAAAACGGCGCCAGCAGGTGGCGCAGGCCGAACAGAGCGCGGAGAGCTACAAGGCAAAGCTCGCCGGACTGGAAGGCGAAAGCGTCGCGCTGCGGAAGGAGCTCGGGGACGCGCGGCAGCAGCTCGCGCAAAGTCAGGCCCAGATTGACGAGAAGAAAAAGGCGGTCGCCGAGTCCGAGCGGCGACTCGAAGCGATGCAGGCAGCGGGGAGGACGCTTGGGGGATCGTACGATCCGGCGCGGCAGAAGGCGATCGAGGCCGAGCTGGACAAGCGCAACGCGGAGCTGGCGCGGCAGAAGCAGGACATCGCGCGCCTCGAGAGCGAGGTCACCGGCTACAAGACCAAGGTCGCCAGGCTGGAGACCGCGCCGGAGCCGGTCAAGGCGGCCGCTGCCGTCGCGCCGCCCTCGATCCAGATCATCGATCCGCAGTTCGTCGTCACGCGCGACACCGCCACGGTGAAGGTGCGCTCCGGCATCAAGACCCGCGACATCGTCGGGCGCGTGGCAGCGCCGGGCGGGCTGATGTCGCTGACGGCGAACGACGTCGCACAGCAGGTCGATGCCAACGGGATGTTCAAGACGCAAGTCGACCTGGGCGCGGGCAAGACCAGGGTGGCGATGCTGGCGGTGGATCGTCAGGGCAAGGTCTCCCGGCTCGAATTCTTTCTCGAAGAGGACGCGGGCATCGCGAAGGCCGCCGTGGTCGCGCCGCCGAAGCTGCCCGACCTCAACGCCGGCAACTACTACGCGCTCGTCATCGGCAACCAGAAGTACGAAAAACTGCAGCGGTTGAGCACGCCGGAAGCGGACGTCACGGACATCGCGCCGATCCTGCGCGACCGCTATGGCTTCAAGGTCAAGCTGCTCGTCAACGCCACGCGCTACGAGATGCTGACCGAATTGAACAAGATGCGCGACACGCTGACGGAAAAGGACAATCTGCTCATCTACTACGCCGGTCACGGCGAGCTGGACCGCGCCAACGGCATCGCGAACTGGCTGCCGATCGACGCGGAACCGACCAGCAACGCCAACTGGATTTCGAGTTCCAATCTCACCGAGATCCTGAACGCCATGGCGGCCAAGCACATCCTGGTCGTCGCCGATTCCTGCTACTCGGGGGCGCTGACCCGCTCGTCGATCGGTCAGCTCCAGACGGGCCTGACCGACGAAGCGCGCAACGACTGGCTGAAGCAGATCGCCGAAGCGCGCTCGCGGACGGCCCTCACCAGCGGCGGGCTGAAGCCGGTCCTTGACGGCGGCGGCGGCAAGTACTCGATCTTCGCTTCGATCTTCATCGACATCCTGGCGCAGAATCAGGACGTGCTCGAAGGCATGCGCCTGTACCGGGAGATTTCCGCGCGCGTGGTCAACATCGCGCTGCGGCAGAAATTCGAACAGCGGCCCGAGTACGGCGCGATCCGCTTCGCCGGGGGCGACTCGGGAGACTTTCTGTTCGTGCCGAAGAACTGACCCCGGGCCGCGGCATCTTCGTCACCGGCACCGACACCGGCGTCGGCAAGACCGTCGTTGCGGCGGCGCTGCTGCGCGGGCTGGTCGCGGACGGCGTGCGCGCGTTGGGCATGAAACCGGTCGCCGCGGGAATCGAGCCGGGGCGCTCGCGCAACGCCGATGTCGACGCGCTCGTGGCGGCCGGCAGCGTCGCCGCGCCGCTGGCCGACGTCAATCCGTATGCGTTTGACGCGCCGATCGCGCCGCATCTCGCCGCTGCGCGGTCGGGCACCGTCATCGATCTCGAGCGGATCGCCGCCGCGTACGGGCGCCTCGCGGCGCGTGCCGACGCGGTCGTCGTCGAAGGCGCCGGCGGCGCGCTGGTGCCGCTGTCGCGGCGCTCCGACATGCTCGACATTGCCGCGCGCCTCGGCCTGCCCGTGCTGCTGGTCGTGGGCGTCCGGCTCGGTTGTCTCAATCACGCGCTGCTCACCGCCCTCGCGATCGACGGCCGCGGCCTGCGGCTCGCCGGGTGGGTGGCGAACCGGATCGATCCCTCGATGGCGGACGGTGAGGCCAGCGTCGATACGCTTGCCCGGTCGCTGCCGGCGCCGTTGATCGCGGACCTGAGCTGGCACGGCGCCGCCAGCGAGGCGCCGCCGATCCGCGGTGCGTTTCGTCTGCTGTCCGACCCGCCCCGTTGAGGCGGGTCGGCCTCAGAGGCTGAGAGTTTTTCGAGCGTGCCCGAGCAGCGCGCCAGAAGGCGGCCGATCGAGGCGCAAAGCGCAGCCATAGCTCGGGCTATGGCGAGCATTGGCAACGACGAGCGGGCGTCTTCTGGCGTGATGAGCGGGCATGATCGAAAGACTCTCAGCCTCTCACCCGGGCCATCGCCTGTCGCTGCTGTTGTCCGCGCCTTGATCCGTGATAATATTCCGCGGCTTTGCGGCAGGGTGACGCGGGCGCAACGGGCTGCGGGGAATGCTCGGAGGGGGGCTCGTTCACCGGCGGGCTGCGGTTCGGTCGGTGCCTTCGGGCGCGAACGGAGCTGTGCGCAATAATTTCTGTTGGTGCCGTTTATCCAGCGTTTCGAGCAGGGTCGCGCCAGATTCGTCCGGTCGCGGCGGGAAGTTGAATGCCCGGGGCGGAGGGGCTTGCGGGCCCGGGCGCGGCGGGTGGCCCCGGCGCTAGCGGCGGGCGGAGGGCGCCACCGCGGAAACAAACATGAATCTGAACGCGATCGAGGGGAACATGGGGCGCATTGAAGCGAGTTTCCGGGCCGGTCGCCGGCTGATGCAGACGATCATCGCCGCGGCGCTCCTCGCGCCCGGCGCGGCGCTTGCCGCGCTCGAGTACAACCTGCAGCCGCCGGTGACGTCGGTCGCGCGCGACATCATCGACCTGCACCACTTCATCCTCTGGATCTGCGTCGCCATCTTCGTCGTCGTGTTCGGCGTGATGTTCTACTCGATCTTCAAGCACCGGAAATCGGTCGGGCACGTCGCGCAGCAGTTCCACGAGAACACGACCGTCGAGATCATCTGGACCGTCATCCCGCTGCTGATCCTGCTGTTCATGGCCTTCCCGGCGACCAAGACGATCCTCGCGATGAAGGACACCTCGGCGCCCGACATGACGATCAAGGTCACGGGCTACCAGTGGAAGTGGAACTACGATTACCTGCAGGAGGGCATCGGTTTCTATTCGAACCTCTCGACGCCCACCGCGCAGATCGAGAACCTCGCGCCGAAAGGCGAGCACTACCTGCTCGAGGTCGACAACCCGATGGTGGTCCCCGTCGACGCCAAGGTCCGGCTGCTCATCACGGCGGGTGACGTGATCCACGCGTGGTGGGTGCCCGCATTCGGCGTCAAGCAGGACGCGATTCCCGGCTTCGTCCGCGATACGTGGTTCAAGGCGGACAAGGTCGGCACCTATCGCGGCCAGTGCGCCGAGCTCTGCGGCAAGGAGCACGGCTTCATGCCGATCGTCGTCGAGGTCAAGTCGAAGGACGACTACGCGGCGTGGATCGCCGGCCAGAAGACGAAGGCCGCCGCTGCGGGCGACGACCCGGCCAAGGTCTGGGACATGAAGGACATGATGGCGCGAGGCGAGAAGGTGTATGCCGCCAACTGCGCCGCCTGCCACCAGGCGACGGGCAAGGGCGTGCCGCCGGCGTTCCCGGCGCTCGACGGCTCGAAGATCGTCACCGGCCCGCTGATCGCGCAGGTCAAGACGGTGCTGAACGGCGTCGAGCGCGACGGCAAGCCGACGGCGATGGTCTCCTGGAAGGCGCTGTCCGACACCGACATCGCGGCGGTGATCACCTATACGCGGAACAGCTGGGGCAACAAGACCGGCGAGACGGTGCAGCCGTCCGAAATCAAGGTCGCCCGCCAGTAGGGCCCGATCGAATCGTTCTGGAGACGCCAAGATGAGCAGCATTCCCCACGATCACGCAGCCGGCCATGGCGATGGGCACGACGAGCACGCGCACCACCCCTCGGGGATCATGCGCTGGATCACGACGACCAACCACAAGGACATCGGCACGCTGTACCTGTGGTTCTCGTTCACGATGTTCATCGTCGGCGGCTGCATGGCGCTCACCATCCGCGCCGAGCTGTTCCAGCCGGGCCTGCAGGTGGTCAATCCCGAGTTCTTCAACTCGATGACCACGCTGCACGGCCTCATCATGGTCTTCGGCGCGCTGATGCCGGGCGCGGTCGGGTTCGCGAACTGGATGATCCCGCTGCAGATCGGCTCGCCCGACATGGCGTTCGCGCGGATGAACAACTGGAGCTTCTGGCTCCTGCCGCCCGCGGCCATCCTTCTGGTCGGCTCGCTGTTCGTCCCGGGCGGTGCCGCCGCGGCCGGCTGGACGCTCTATCCGCCGCTGACGATCCAGGCGGGGATGGGCATGGACCTCACGATCTTCGCCGTCCACATCATGGGCGCGTCGTCGATCATGGGCTCGATCAACATCATCACGACGATCCTCAACCTGCGCGCGCCCGGCATGACGCTGATGAAGATGCCGTTGTTCTGCTGGACCTGGCTGATCACGGCGTACCTGCTGATCGCGGTGATGCCGGTGCTCGCGGGCGCGGTGACGATGCTGCTGACCGACCGCCACTTCGGCACGACGTTCTTCAACGCGGCCGGCGGCGGCGACCCGGTGCTCTTCCAGCACGTGTTCTGGTTCTTCGGCCACCCGGAGGTGTACATCATCATCCTGCCGGCGTTCGGGATCATCTCGGAGATCATCCCGACGTTCTCGCGCAAGCCGCTGTTCGGCTACGCGTCGATGGTCTACGCGGTGTCGGCCATCGCGATCCTGTCGTTCATCGTCTGGGCGCACCACATGTTCACCACGGGCCTGCCCACCGCCGGCATCCTGTTCTACATGTACGCGACGATGCTGATCGCGGTGCCCACGGGCGTCAAGGTGTTCAACTGGCTCGCGACGATGTGGAAGGGCGCGCTCACGTTCGAGGCGCCGATGCTGTTCGCGATCGGCTTCCTGTTCCTGTTCACGATGGGCGGGTTCACCGGCCTCGTGTGCGCGATCCAGCCGATCGACGTGCAGATCCAGGACACCTATTACGTCGTCGCCCACTTCCACTACGTGATGGTCGCCGGCACGCTGTTCGCGTTCTTCGGTGGCACGTACTACTGGCTGCCGAAGTGGTGCGGCCGCATGTACGACGCGAAGCTCGCCGAGATCCACTTCTGGCTGACGTTCGTGTTCTTCAACGTCACGTTCTTCCCGATGCACTTCCTCGGCCTCGCCGGGATGCCGCGCCGGATTCCCGACTACGCGCAGCAGTTCGCCGACTGGAACATGGTGGCGTCGATCGGCGCCTTCGGCTTCGGGTTCTCGCAGCTCCTGTTCCTCTACGTGGTGGTGAAGAGCATCCGCAGCGGCGCGCCGGCGGCCGCCAAACCGTGGGAGGGCGGCACGACGCTCGAATGGACCGTGCCGTCGCCCGCGCCCTACCACACGTTCGAGACGCCGCCGGTCGTCAAGTAGCGCGAACGGCGCCCGCGGGAAGCCGGCGCCGGAGCGAATGCGATGGACACCAACGCACCGACCAAGACCGACGCCGCCCGGCGCGCGAAGTCCGCGAACCTGCGGACGGCGCTCGTCTTCGCGTCGATCGCGCTCGTGTTCTTCTGCGGCATCATCGCGACCAAGTGGATGGGCGGGCCGACGATCGGCATCGGCGTGATGGGCGTCGCCGTGCTGGTGTTCCTCGTTTTCGCGATCGGCCGGAACCTGCGCAAATGACTGTGCAAATGAGTCCGCAGATCAGCGCGCCGACGAGTGCTCTGACGGCCTCGGGCGCGCAGCGCCTGCGCTCCAACCGCACGCTGCTGCTCAAGCTGGGCACCGTCGCGGTCGCGATGTTCGGCTTCGGCTACGCGCTGGTGCCGTTCTACGAGAAGATCTGCGAGGTCACCGGCCTGCGCAACATCGCGCGCGCGGACACGGTCGCGAACACGCAGGTGGACACCGCCCGCGACGTGCGGATCGAGTTCGATTCCAACGTGCGCAAGCTGGCGTGGACGTTCCGGCCGCTGCAGCCGATTCTCGATGTGCATCCGGGCGAGCTGCGGCAGGCGATGTTCGAGATCGTCAACACGACGGATCGGCCGCTGACCGGCCAGGCGATCCCGAGCTACGGACCGCCGCACGCGGCGCAGTATTTCCGCAAGCTCGAATGCTTTTGCTTCGCGAAGCAGACGCTGCAGCCGGGCGAGCGCCGGCAGATGCCCGTGGTGTTCATCGTCGATTCGGCGCTGCCGGGCGACATTGCAACGATCACGCTGTCGTACACGTTCTTCGAGGTCGAAGGCGGGGCCGGCGGCAGAAGCTGACGATGGTGAGGCGCGCGCGCCGGAGCGGCCGGCGCGCGCGGCAGGGAAGTACAGGCACGACAACGAGGAGTCATCGATGAGCGCAGCACAATCCGGCGCCAAGCCCTATTACTTCGTACCGCAGCCTTCGCACTGGCCGATCACCGGCTCGTGCGCGTTGCTCCTCATGGCCTCGGGCGCGGCGTTTTGGATGAACAACATCGCCGCCGGCCCGTGGATGGTGCTGGTCGGGTTCTGCTTCCTGCTCGTGATGCTGTTCGGCTGGTTCGGCACTGTCATCGGAGAATCCGAAGCGCTGCAGTACAACAAGAAGGTCGACAGCTCGTTCCGCTGGAGCATGAGCTGGTTCATCTTCTCCGAGGTTATGTTCTTCGCCGCCTTCTTCGGCGCGCTGTTCTACATCCGCAACCTGTCGGTGCCGGACCTGGGCAGCCTGGACTCGAAGGTGCTCTGGCCCGACTACACGGCGGCGTGGCCGACCGTGGGCCCGTACATCAAGGAGCAGTTCACGCCGATGGGCGCGATCGGCATTCCGCTGCTCAACACGATCATCCTGCTCACGTCGGGCTTCACGCTGACCGTCGCGCACCACGCGCTCAAGGCCGACCACCGCGGCAGGCTCAAGCTGTGGCTCGCCGCGACGATCCTGCTGGGCTTCGCGTTCATCGGCTTCCAGGCCTACGAGTACATCCACGCGTATTCGGCGCTCAACCTCAAGCTCTCGACCGGCGTCTACGGCTCGACGTTCTTCATGCTGACCGGCTTCCACGGTTTCCACGTGACGATCGGCGCGATCATGCTGTCGGTGATGCTCGCCCGCGTGCTGCGCGGCCATTTCACGCCCGACCACCATTTCGCGTTCGAGGCGGCGGCGTGGTACTGGCACTTCGTCGACGTGGTCTGGCTGCTGCTGTTCGTGCTGGTGTACTGGCTGTAGGCGGCCTTGCGCAATCGAAGCCGCGCGAACCTGCGCGGTTCGTCGCCGTCGGGCGTCAATGGTGCATCAATGCGTTAATGGGGTCAGGTCCAATTAACGCAAAATTGGATCTGACCCCATTGACGTCAATTGGACCTGACCCCATTAACGCCATTAACGCAGCCCGGTCGGCGCGATCCAGCCCATCCAGTACGAGACGACCAGGAACGCGACCAGGCTCGCGGACAGCGCGACCCGCACGGCCAGCATCTTCACCATGCGCGTGCCGTGTCCCTTGTCGTGGTAGAGGTAGTACAGCGCCGAGAACAGGCTGACGATGACGGCGATGAGCCCGGCGATGACGATGATCTTCACGTTTGCATCCACTCCTTGCGGGCCAGTGTAGAGGAAGCCGGGGGCCGATGCCAAACCCGACCCCCCGTGCCGCGGCGCGCGCGCCGCGGCGCTTCCGGCCCCGTGCGCTGCCGACGCTCGCGATGCTCGTCGCCGTCGTCGTGTGCGCGGCCGCGGGCCGCTGGCAGCAGGGCCGCATGCACGACAAGGAAACGCTGCGGGCGCAGATGGATGCCGCGCTGCGGATGGCGCCGGTCGCGATCAAAGGACTGCCCGGCGCGGCGGACTGGATTTCGCTGCGGTATCGCCCGGTCGCCGCCGGCGGCGTCTACCGCGCGCACGCGCAGATCCTGATCGACAACCGGGTGCACGATGGGCGCGCCGGCTACCACGTGGTGGCGCCGCTCGATCTTCCCGACGGCCGCGTGGTGCTCGTCAACCGGGGCTGGATCGCGCAGGGCGCGTCGCGCGCCGTGCTGCCCGACGTGCCCGCTCCCGCCGGAGCCGTCACGGTCGAAGGGCGCATCGCGGTCCCGGCCGCGGGCTATCTGGAGTTGAAGGCCGATGCGGCGGCGGGACCGGTGTGGCAGAACCTCGACCCGGCGCGCTTTGCCGCCGCGACGGGCGTCAACGTGCTGCCGGTCGTGATCGAGCAGACGGCGGCGCCCGCGCCCGACGACGGCCTGGTGCGCGACTGGCCGGCGCCCGATTTCCGCATCGACACGCACCGGATCTACATGGTGCAGTGGTACGCTTTCGCAGCGCTCGCGATCACCCTTTGGCTGCTGCTCAACCTGCGGCGAGCGCCGTCCCCAGACCATGACTGATGCCCCTCCCAGTCCCGGACCCCCGCTCCGGCGCGCGCCGAACCCCGCCGCGGCCCGGCGCAAGCTGCTGTTGATCGCCGCCATCTGCGTCGCGCCGGTGGTCGCGTCGTACGCGTTCTATTACCTGTCACCGCGCGGATCCTTCGTGAACTACGGGACCCTGTTGCCGACCGCCCCGGCGCCCGCGCTCGACGGGATGCGCGGCGACGGCGCGCCGTTCCGGCTCGCCGACCTGCGCGGCCGCTGGGTGCTGCTGGTCGACGCGCGCGGCCGCTGCGACGCGCCGTGCGAGCGCCTGCTCTACGCGTCGCGGCAGGCGCGCACGATGCAGGGCAAGGAGCAGGAGCGGATCGTCCGGGTGCTGCTGGTGCCCGAGGGTGCCGCGCCCGGTGCGGCGTTGCTGGTGGAGCATCCGGAGCTCGTCGTCGCGCAGGTGGCCGCGGCGCTGCGTGCCGGCCTGCCCGGCGCGGCGGACGCGATCTACCTGATCGATCCGCTCGGCAACCTCGTCCTGCGCTACGACGCCGATCCCGACATCAAGGGGATCAGCAAGGACCTCACGCGCCTGCTCAAGGCGTCGGGGATCGGGTGAAGAGCGCCGGCCCTCCTCGGGCGTTGCGCGAAAACTGTTAGAATTCGCGATTTGCCGGCTGCCGGGGCCGGATCCCGCCGCGTTCCCTTCACACGACGATGACCACGCTCGCCTTCACCGAAAGCCGCTCCCGGCAGTTCCTCGCGCTGACCAAGCCGCGGGTCGTTTCGCTCGTTGTGTTCACCGCGGTGATCGGGATGTTCCTCGCGACGCCGGGATTGCCTCCGCTTGCGATCGTCCTGTTCGCGACGCTCGGGATCGCCCTCGTCGCCGGCGCGGCCGCTGCCATCAATTGCCTCGTCGAGCAGAAGATCGACGCATTGATGATGCGCACCCGCCGCCGCCCGCTGCCCGCCGGCGAACTCACGTCGCTGCAGACGCTGGTGTTCGCGGCGCTGATCGGCGGCCTGGGGCTCGCCGTCCTGTATTACGGCGTGAACCCGCTGACGATGTGGCTGACGCTCGCCACCTTCGTCGGCTACGCCGTCATCTACACGGTGCTGCTGAAGCCCGCGACGCCGCAGAACATCGTGATCGGCGGCGCGTCCGGCGCGATGCCGCCGGTGCTGGGCTGGGCCGCGGTGACCGGCGACGTCGCACCCGAGGCGTTGCTCCTGTTCCTGATCATCTTCGTGTGGACGCCGCCGCACTTCTGGTCGCTCGCGCTGTACCGCGCGCGCGATTACGCGAAGGCAGGGCTGCCGATGCTGCCGCTGACGCACGGCCCGCAGTACACGCGGCTCATGATCGTGCTCTACACCTGCGCGCTGGTCGCGGTGACGCTGCTGCCGTTCGCGATCAGGATGAGCGGCTACCTTTATCTCGCGGCGGCGCTGGCGCTGGGCGGCCTGTTTCTCGTCTACGCCGTTCAGCTCTACCGCGACTACAGCGACGAGCTCGCGCGCGCCACGTTCAAGTACTCGATCTGGTATCTCGCGGCGCTGTTCTCGGCGTTGCTGATCGACCATTATTGGCGCTGATGGGCGCGGTCCCCGGGTTTCGCTGCGCTCAACCGGGGCTACGCCGCCTGGCCGCGTTTCCGCATCGGGCCGCCGTTCCGCATCGGGCCGCCGTCTTGCGCATGGCCGCCGCCGCCGCTTCCGTGCTGCTGCTCGCCCTCGCGGGCTGCGATTCCGGCGCGCCGAAGTTCAAGGCGTCCGACGTCACCGGCACCACGTACGGGCGCGACTTCGCGCTCACTGGGCACGACGGCAAGCCGCGCACGCTGGCGGATTTTCGCGGCAAGGTGGTCGTGCTGTTCTTCGGGTACACGCAATGTCCCGACGTCTGCCCGACGACGCTGTCGGAACTCGCCGAGACGATGAAGCGGCTCGGGCCGGACGCCGAGCGCGTGCAGGTGCTGTTCGCGACCATCGATCCCGAGCGCGACACGCCGGAGCTCCTCTCGCGCTACGTGCCGGCGTTCAATCCGACGTTCCTCGGGCTCTCCGGCGACGCCGAAGCCACCGCGCGCACGGCGAAGGAATTCCGGATCATCTACCAGAAGCAGCCGGGCGCGACGCCCGGCACCTACACTGTGGACCATTCGGCGGGTACATTCGTGTTCGACCCGCAGGGAAGGCTCCGGCTCTACATCAGCTACGGGCAGGGGCCGGATGTGTTCGTCCACGACATACGCGAATTGCTGAGGAGCACGCCCAGATGAAGATTCTGCACACGATGCTGCGCGTCGGCGACCTGCAGCGGTCGATCGATTTTTATACCCGGATGATCGGGATGAACCTGCTGCGCACGACGGATCGGCCGGAGCAGAAGTATTCGCTGGCCTACCTCGCCTTCGGCCGCGGCAACGCCGACGGCGGCGCCGAGCTCGAATTGACCTTGAACCACGGCGTGGACCGCTACGACCTGGGCACCGCGTATGGCCACATGGCGTTCGGCGTCGACGACATCGTGGCGGCGTGCGAACGTATCCGGCAGGCCGGCGGAAAGATCTCCCGCGAGCCCGGGCCGGTCAAGGGCGGATCGACGGTGATCGCGTTCGTCGAAGACCCGGACGGGTACAAGATCGAGCTCATCCAGGACGGCACGCTCGCGGCCTGACCGCGGCGCGCCGACGCCGCGCGGCTAGGAGCCTGTCGGACTTAGGGGTTCGAAAGCGAAACGGTGGGAGATCGAGGACAGATGTTGACGATTTCGACGCACCCATCGGGAATGGGTAAGGAGAAATCGGCGAAATATGGACCGCTCTCCCACCGTTGCAGCCGAATCATCCTAAGTCCGACAGGCTCCTAGAACTCGACGAGCTCGAAGTCTTCCTTGCGCGCCCCGCACTCGGGGCAGGTCCAGTTGGGCGGCACGTCCTCCCATTTCGTTCCGGGCGGGATGCCTTCGTCGGGAGCGCCTGCTGCCTCGTCGTAGATCCAGCCGCAGATGAGGCACATGTATTTCTTCAAGGGGTATCGGACAGCTCGAGAGGGTGGTGAGGGCGGCCGGGCTGGCATGGCCGATCAGGACGACAATTATAGCGGAGACGATCGCCGCTTCCGCCGCGAGGCAACCGCCGGCGGTCGTGTACGATCCGCGGCAGGGCGCGCATGGGGCGCGCGATGGATGGGCAGGCGGCGTGGTCAGGATCAACTTCGGATCGGGTCCGTTTCACCTCGAGGGCTGGATCAACGTCGACCTCGACGCGGCGACGCGCCCTGACGTCGTCGCCGACCTGGCTCGCAGCGCGCCGTTCGCGACCGGCGCCGCCGATTTCATCTTCAGCGAGGACTTCATCGCCGTCCTGGGCCTGCCCGGACTGCGGCTGTTCCTGCGCGAATGCCGGCGCATCCTGAAGCCGCAGGGCGCGATGCGCCTGCTGACGCCCGACCTCGCGAAACTGGCGCGGATGTACCTCGACGATCCGGCGACGCTCGTCGATCTCTGGAATCGCACCGTCGGGGTGCCGGTGACGACGGGCACTGCCTGCGAGGTCGTCAACCTCGCCATGGAGCTCGCCGGGCGTTTCCAGTACGATAGCGCGACGCTGATCCAGCTTGCCGCCGCCGCCGGATTCGATGCCGTGCGCGTGGGGTACCGCGAAAGCCGTTTCGCGGCGCTCGCGAATCTCGATTTGCGCAAGCCCGACGAAAGCGTGAGCATGTATCACGAGCTCTACCCGCGGGCCTGACGCCGCCGCTGTCGCGGCCGCTGCGCCGTGCCGGCGCGGCACGCTGCCGCAGGCCGGCAGCGCGACCGCACGCCATGCCCCTTGAATCGGCGCCAAGAGGAAAACCGTTGAAGGCCTTCGTCCTCACCTATCACTCGCATCACTGCCTCGGGACCGAATATCACCTCAACGATCATCTCGCGCTGGCCGTCGATCTCGCGTCGATCACGCGGGCGGGACACCGGATCGTCCCGCTCTCGCGCATCGTCGACCGCCTGCTCGCGCGCCGGAGCGCGGATGCCGCCGGGGACGCCGGGGACGTCGCCGAGGCGGCCTGGGTCGCCCTAACCTTCGACGACGGGCCGGTCTACGACCTCGACGATTTCGTTCATCCGCTTCTGGGCCGGCAGCGCGGATTCGCCGGCCTGATGCAGGATTTCGCAGCAACAGCGCAGGGCGCCCGGCAGCCCGAGCTGGCCGCAACCAGCTTCGTCATCGCGTCGCCCGAGGCGCGACGGGTGATGGAGACCACCTACGATACCGAGTACACGTATCTCGGCGCGGGCTCGATGGGCGACGCGTGGTGGGAGCGGGCGGCGGCGACCGGGCTGCTCGCGATCGGCAACCACAGCTGGGATCATCTCCATCCCGCGCTGGCCCGCGTGGCCCATTCGAAGCAGGCGCGCGCCGACTTTGCGCAGGTCCTGACCGTCGCTGACGCCGACGCGCAGATCGCCGCCGCCGCGCGCTTCATCGCGCAGCGCACCGGCGGCCGCGCCGCCCCGTACTTCGCGTATCCGTTCGGGCACAGCAACGACTTCCTGACGGCCGACTACTTCCCGCAGCGGGGCAGCGCGGCGGGAATTCGCGCCGCCTTCACGACCGAGCCGAGAGAGGTGCGCCCGGACGACAGCGTCTGGCGATTGCCGCGGCTCACCTGCGGCCATCATTGGAAAACACCGGCCGCGCTGACCGACATCCTCTCGTCCTGACCGCCGGAATGGGGCGGCGCCAGGCCGTTGGAGTAAAATCGTGCCGCAGGAAGTCCCGCGCGCGCGACGCGATTCGAGCGGGGCAGGACCCCGAACCATGCCCGCCGCCGCCGAACTCGAATTCCCACCGGTCGTTCTGACCTTCGCTGCCTCCGATCCGTCGGGCGGCGCCGGCATCCAGGCCGACATCCTGACGTTCGCGAGCATGGGTTGCCATCCGCTCTCCGTGCTCACCGCGATCACGGTGCAGGACACGCTGGGTGTCGAGGGCATTCTCGCGCTCGACGCCGAGTGGGTTGCGGACCAGGCCCGCTGCCTGCTCGAGGACATGCCGGTCGACGCCTTCAAGATCGGCGTGCTGGGCAGCGTCGAGAACATCGCCGTGATCGCCGAGATCCTGTCCGACTATCCCGACGTGCCGGTGATCCTCGACCCGGTGCAGGCCTCGGGCCGCGGCGACGAGCTCGCGAGCGACGAAATGACGCGCGCCATGCGGGAGCTCCTGCTTCCGCTGACGACGATCGTCACGCCCAACAGCATCGAAGCGCGCCGCCTCGCCGAAGCGGACGACGACGACGAGCCGTCGCTCGCAGCGTGCGCCGAGCGGCTGCTCGGGTTGGGCGTCGAATACGTGCTCATCACCGGCACGCACGAAGCGACGCCGAAGGTGGTCAACACGCTGTACGGCGGCAAGGGCGTCGTGCGCTCCGACTCCTGGGAGCGGCTGCCGGCGAGCTATCACGGCTCCGGCTGCACGCTGGCCTCCGCCATCGCGGCCATGCTCGCCAACGGCCTCGAGATGTCCGAGGCAGTGCGCGAGGCACAGGACTACACCTGGCACACGCTGAAGAAGGCGTACCGGCCCGGCATGGGACAGTTTCTGCCCGACCGCCTGTTCTGGGCGCGCGAAGAAGCCGACGCGCGGAGCGAAGAGACGGAGGCGCCCCGTGCCCCCGATGTTCGCGGCAGCCACTGACGGCGCCCCGGCCCGGCGCCGCGCGCGCGCCGCCCGCCTGCGCGGCCTCTACGCGGTGACGCCCGATCTCGCGGCTACCGCGGTCCTCGTCGCGCGCGTGGAGGCGGCCATCAGGGGCGGCGCGGCCGCGATCCAGTACCGCGGCAAGACGGCGGACCGCGCGCTCGCCCGGGCACAGGCCGGCGCGATTGCCCGCGTCAGTGCGGCGGGCGGCGCGCTGTTCATCGTCAACGACGACGCCGCGCTCGCCGCGGCCGTGGGCGCCGACGGCGTGCACCTCGGCGAGGACGACGGCAGCATCGACGATGCGCGCAGGGCGCTCGGCCCGGACCGCATCGTCGGCGTCTCGTGCTACGACGACTTCGCGCGCGCCGAGGCGGCGGTTGCCGCGGGGGCGGATTACGTGGCGTTCGGGAGCTTCCACGCATCGGGCGTGAAGCCGGCGGCGCGGCGCGCCCCGCTGTCGCTGCTGGAACGCGCGCGCCGGCTCGGCGTGCCGGTGGTCGCGATCGGCGGCATCACGGCCGGCAATGCGCCGGACCTGATCCGCGCCGGCGCCGATGCCCTCGCCGTCATCACGGCGGTGTTCGGCGCGGCCGACGCCGCCGGTGTCGAGGCCGCCGCGCGCGCGCTGTGCGCCGCCGTCGGCCTGCGGGCCGCGTGACGCAAACCGATTCGTTGAAGGAGGCAAGGGTGAACAGTCGCAACGAGCAACTCTTCGCACGCGCGCAGCGCACGATTCCGGCCGGCGTCAACTCGCCGGTGCGCGCGTTCCGCTCGGTGGGCGGCACGCCGCGCTTCTTCGCGCGCGGCGAAGGACCGTACCTGTGGGACGCCGACGGCACGCGCTACATCGACTATGTCGGATCCTGGGGACCGGCGATTCTCGGCCACGCGCACCCGGCGGTCGTGCACGCGGTGCGCGAAGCGGCGACGCTGGGCCTTTCCTTCGGCGCTCCGACCGAGGCCGAGATCGAGATGGCCGAGATGCTCTGCCGGCGGCTGCCTTCGATCGAGCTGGTCCGGCTCGTTTCCTCGGGCACCGAGGCGACGATGTCGGCGCTGCGCCTCGCGCGCGGCTACACCGGCCGCAGCAAGATCGTGAAGTTCGAAGGCTGCTACCACGGTCACGGCGACAGCCTGCTGGTGAAGGCGGGCTCCGGTGCGCTGACCTTCGGCCAGCCGTCGTCGGCGGGGATCCCGCCGGCCATCGCCAACGAGACCATCGTCCTGCCGTACAACGACATCGACGCCGTGGAGGCGGCCTTCAAGGCCAATGGCGCGAACATCGCGTGCATCATCGTCGAGCCGGTCGCCGGCAACATGAACCTGATCGCGCCGCGGCCGGCGTTCCTGCCCGGATTGCGGGCGGTCTGCGACCGGTACGGCACCGTCCTGATCTTCGACGAAGTGATGACCGGCTTTCGCGTGCATCCGCAGGGAGCGCAGGGGCTCTACGGCATCGCGCCAGACCTGACGACGCTCGGCAAGGTCATCGGCGGCGGGATGCCGGTCGGGGCGTTCGGCGGCAAGCGCGCCATCATGGAATGCATCGCGCCGCTCGGTCCGGTCTATCAGGCGGGGACGCTGTCCGGCAACCCGGTGGCCGTGGCGGCGGGGCTGGCCACGCTCGAGGCGATCGCGGCGCCGGGCTTCCACGACGCGCTCGCCGCGCGAACGCGCGAGCTCACCGACGGTCTGACCCGGGTCGCCCGGCGGGCCGGCGTGCCGTTCTGCGCCCAGGCGGTCGGCGGCATGTTCGGGATCTATTTCGCGCCGGCGGTGCCTGACACGTTCGATACGGTGACGATGTGCGACAAGGACCGCTTCAACCGCTTCTTCCACGCGATGCTCGACGCCGGCGTCTACCTGGCGCCGAGCGCGTTCGAGGCCGGATTCGTTTCGGGCGCGCATGCCGCCGCGGACATCGCCGAAACGCTGGCGCGGGCCGAGCGGGCGTTTGCCGCGGCTCGTTGACGGGTAACGCGCCCCAGACGCCGCATCCTGTCGACCGCGTGCGGACGGGCGTCGTCCGGTGGCGACAGTTTTCCTTGAAAAACGCACGCAAACCCTTGATTCGTGCGGCGAAAGGGTCGTCGGACCGGCGGTCGACATGGTATGATGGCCGATTAATTATTGGGCAGCGAAACGCGTGAACGAAGCTCAAGAAAGACGCCTGGGCGAAATCCTGATCGAGCGCGGCAAGCTCGACCAGGAGGGACTCGAACGCGCCTTGCGTCTGCAGCAGGACGGCGGCGAGAAGCTCGGTCCCCTGCTGGTGACGCTCGGCGTGTGCGCGCAGCGCGACGTCGCCGAGGCGCTCGCGGCGCAGCTCGACCTGCCGCTCGTCGACGCCAAGGGCTACCCGGAGTTCCCGATCCTCGAGGAGCGCATCTCGCCGCGGTTCCTGCGCGAGGCCCGCGCCCTGCCGGTGCGCGAGGACGAGCAGGAGCTCGCGCTGGCGATGGCCGATCCCACGGACAGCTACACCATCGGCGCCTTCGGCCTGGTCACCGGCCGCGCGGTGAAGCCGCTGGTCGCGATCCCGACCGAGCTCGAGGCGGCGCTCGAGCGGCTCTACGGCGCCGGCAAGTCGGCGCTCGGCCAGATCGTCGGCGACGTCGAGACGCGGGTCGACGACGTCGCCTTCGACGCCGACGTCCAGCAGTTGAAGGACCTCGCCTCGGAAGCGCCGGTGATCCGGATGGTCTCGCTGATCATCACCAACGCGCTCGCCATGCGCGCCTCCGACATCCACATCGAGCCGTTCGAGAACCGCCTCATCGTCCGCTACCGGGTCGACGGCGTGCTGCACGAGGTCGAGTCGCCGCCGCGGCGCCTCTCCGCGGCCGTGATCTCGCGGGTCAAGATCATGGCGAGCCTCGACATCGCCGAGCGCCGGCTGCCGCAGGACGGCCGCATCCGGCTGCGCGTGCAGGGCAAGGAGATCGATCTGCGCGTCTCCACCGTGCCCACGATGCACGGCGAATCGGTGGTGATGCGGATCCTCGACAAGGGCGGCGTCGCGCTCGATTTCGTCCGGTTGGGGTTCGAGGACGACACGCTTGCCGCGTTCAAGGCCATCCTGCTGCAGCCGCACGGCGTCCTGCTCGTCACCGGGCCCACCGGCTCGGGCAAGACGACGACGCTGTACACGGCGCTCGACGCGCTGAACAAGCCGGACGTCAAGATCCTCACCGTCGAGGACCCCGTCGAATACCAGATGGCCGGGATCAACCAGATCCAGGTGAAGCCGCAGATCGATCTCACGTTCGCCAACGCGCTGCGCTCGATCGTCCGGCAGGACCCCGACGTGATCATGATCGGCGAAATCCGCGATCTCGAGACCGCGCAGATCGCCGTGCAGTCGGCGCTGACGGGCCATCTCGTGCTGTCGACCGTTCACACCAACGACGCCCCGTCGACGGTGAACCGCCTGCTCGACATGGGCGTCGAGGACTACCTGCTGACGTCGACAGTGATCGGGATCCTCGCCCAGCGCCTGGTGCGCACGCTGTGCGCGCAATGCAAGGAGCCGTACACGGCGCTGCCGGAAATGGTCCAGCAGCTGCGTCTCGACCGCTTCAGCAGCGCGAAGAACATCACGCTCTACCATCCGAAGGGCTGTGCGCAGTGCGCGCAGACCGGCTACACCGGACGCATCAGCATCATCGAAATCATGCCCATGACCGACCCGCTGCGCAGCCTCGTGATGAAGCACGCCAATGCGGGCGAACTGCGCGACCAAGCGATCCGCGAAGGAATGCTGACGATGTACGAGGACGGCCTGCGCAAGGCGGTTCGCGGCATCACGACCTTCGAGGAAGTGCTCCGCGTGACCCGCGAAGGCTAGCATGAAGCGCCCCCACGCTCACTGCGTTCGCTGCCCCCCGAGGGGGCGCGCAGTGCCCTTCGGGCGGCCGGACGGGCAGATGAACGGCCCCCACGCTCACTGCGTTCGCTGCCCCCCGGGGGGGC
>Ga0315278_10000573_pt1 | contig 32596 bp, 33 predicted proteins | sample YL17G06_0_MG_FD_203880 | JGI IMG/M metagenome (GOLD analysis project Ga0315278, IMG submission 203880) | Sediment microbial communities from Yellowstone Lake, YNP, Wyoming, USA - YL17G06_0 | ecosystem: Environmental > Aquatic > Freshwater > Lake > Sediment | place: USA: Wyoming | collected... | reverse complement strand
GATCCATGACATCCAACGACGCCTGAGAGAGCTGTCGCTTCCTGTCGGGGACATCGAGCCAGACGGGAGTTTCGGCATCTCCACACAGGCTGCCGTACAGGCCTTCCAGGCGGATCGGAGTCTGCGGGTGGACGGTCTCGTTGGCGCCGATACCTGGGGACAACTGGTCGAGGCAGGCTACCGGCTCGGGGACCGCACGCTGTATCTGCATTCGCCGTTCTTCCGCGGCGACGATGTCCGAGCGCTCCAGCACAAGCTCAACGCCCTCGGGTTCGACGCCGGTCGCGAAGACGGGATGTACGGGCCGAACAGCGATCAGGCCTTCCGTGAATTCCAACGCAACGTGGGCGAGGAATCCGACGGGATCGTGGGGCTGCACGCGATCGCCACCCTCGATCGGATGCGACCGCAAGAGGACGGGCTGGGTCGCGCACTCGTGCGTGAACAGGAGGAGCTCCGACAGCGGCAACCGTCCATCGAGGGCGCCGTGATCGCGATCGACCCCACGGGAGGGGCCGAGGCGACCGTCGCCTACGCCGTGGCCGAGGCCGTGTGCGACCAGCTTGCCGCCGCGGGGGGCGATCCGAGGATCGTCCGCGCATCCGGCGAGGATCCGACCCCGTCCGATCGAGCACGCACCGCCAACACGGCGTCGGCATCGGCATGCGTGTCGATCCATCTCGACGGCGGGTCGCGCGATCCGAACGGTCCCACCTGCTCCTACTTCGGAAGCGTCGCCACGCATTCACCGGCAGGCATGCTCCTGGCGCGTTCGATCCTCGACGAACTTGCGGCTGAGTTCGGGCGTCCTGGACGGCTCCAGCGGCTCACTATCGCGATGCTGCGGGAGACTAGGATGCCTGCGGTGCAGGTGGAACCGGCGTTCACTGCGGGGTCGGCGGATGACCCCTTCGAAGACCCCTCCTTCGAGGGCCGCGTCGCGGCGGCCGTGGGTCGAGGCGTCTTGCGGTTCTTCGGTACTTAGGCGCGTCGCGGACCGTGCGCCCGCCGAGCCAGCACCGCGAGCACGGTCCCCAGGGCGACACCGAGGGCCCCGGCGCGGAGAGCGCGTTGAGCCTCGGTGGGCGGCGGATCGATGGTCTCGTCTTCGGCCCCTGGGGTATCGGTGGACATCGCCCCGCTATGCTACGCGCCGATGCGGTTCTGCCTGATGCTCGAGGGACAAGAGGGCGTGACCTGGGACGAGTGGGTCGCCGCCGCGCAGGCCGCCGAGCGCCTCGGCTTCGAGGCCATCTTCACGTCCGATCATTACCTGAGCGTCATGGGCAACCGCGGGCGAGGCTCCTTCGACGCGTGGACCAACCTCGCCGGCCTGGCAGCCGTAACATCCACGCTCCGACTGGGAACGCTGGTTTCCCCGGTGACGTTCCGCGAGCCCGCCGTGCTCGCGAAGGCTGCCGTCACGGTCGACCACATCAGTCGAGGCCGCGTCGAGATCGGCATCGGGGCAGGGTGGTGGGAGGAGGAGCACCGTACGCACGGCTTCGCCTTCCCACCGGTGGACGAGCGGTTCGGACGCCTCGAGGAGCAGCTCGAGATCGTCCACGGCCTCCTCACCGAGGACGTGCTCACCTACGAGGGTAATCACTACACGCTTCGAGACGTGCCCTTCGCGCCGAAGGGTGTCCAGGTGCCCCACCCGCCCATCATCGTGGGAGGCGGAGGGGGACCGCGTCTCGCCCGACTCGTCTCCCGCTGGGCCGACGAGTTCAACACCGTCGGCGTGGGACCCGAGGAGGCCGGTCGTCGCATCTCAGGGGTACGGGCACGCCTGGATCGCGACGGCCGCGACCAGACAACGCTTACGACCTCGGTGATGACGTGGTGCTACGTCGGAGCCACCGAGGCCGAGGCGATGGACCGCATCAGGCGCGTGTTCGATCGTTCGATGCGCGCCGAGCGCTTCGCGGACGAACTCGACGAGCTGCGGGCCACCTGCGTGGTGGGCTCGGCGGACCAGGCCGTCGAACGGCTACGAGCCTACGAAGCCGCCGGGGTGCAGCGGATCATGCTGAACCACGAGTTATTCGATGACCTAGAGATGTTGGAAGTACTTGCCGCACAGGTGTTCCCGCAAGTGGCGGACGGATCGTGATTCCCTGGCTGCCGATCGCGGACAGCGCCCCACCCGCGTTCTTCTGGGTGTTCTTCGTGGGCATCATGGTCGTGGGGATCGGGGGACTCGTCCTGTGGATCTGGGCGCTCGTGGACTGCATCCGCGTGCCGGAGGACCGCTACTACCGATCCGGGACCAAGCTCGTCTGGGTGCTCGTGATCGCGTTGCTTCAGGTGATCGGCGCGATCGTCTACCTGGCGGCGGGTCGGCCGGACAAGGCAGCGCGGGCCGGATGGACCGGCGGCGACCCGCCGAGCGGATCCACGCCGATCCCGCCCCCTCCCCCGCCGGCCTGACACGGAGGCCGGCCGCCTGGTCTTCATCACCGCGGCCACCGAGCTGAGGGTCCTTGCAGGCCCGGGTGGGGCGTGTGAGCATCGCCTCGATGGAATGGGGAATCGTCCTGGTCTGGGCCGTCTTCGTCGGCGCCTGGATCTGGGCGTTGATCGACTGTATCCGCGTGCCGGATGACCGCGACTTCCGCTCGGGTACCAAGGTGATCTGGGTCATCGTGATCGTGCTGCTGGGATTCATCGGCGCGATCATCTATCTCCTCGCGGGCCGCCCCGATGGATCGACCCGCAGCGCCCTGGGGAGTGGCACGAGCCCGTCGGATCCCCCTGGGCCCCCGTCTGTCCCCCCCGGAGCGCTCCCACCTCCACCGGCCGGCTGAACGCCCGGGTCCGGCCGCCGCGATCCGCGCCACTGCTAGGCTGAGAGCCTTCCCATGGCCGAGTTCGCCATCGATCGTTTCATCGACCGCTACGCCGCTCGCACCGCCGGCATGTCCGCCTCAGAGGTGCGGGCGCTGTTCGCCGTCGCAGCCCGGCCCGAGGTCGTGTCTTTGGCTGGTGGCATGCCGTTCGTTGAGGCCCTCCCGTCCGAGGACATCCTCGACGTCGTGCGGGAGGTCTTCGAGGAATACGGCTCGATGGCCTTGCAGTACTGCGGCGGCCAGGGTCTCATCGCGCTCCGCGAACGCCTGGTCGGGTTGATGGCCGAAGAGCACGTCACGGCGGACCCTGAGGACATGGTGATCACGACCGGCGCGCAGCAAGCCCTCGATCTCATCGGCAAGATCTTCATCGATCCCGGGGACCTGGTGGCGGTCGAGGCTCCCGCCTACGTGGGGGCGCTCACCGCGTTCGGCGCGTATCAACCGCGTTACCTGCAGATCGACCTCGATGAGGACGGGATGATCGTCGATCAGCTCCAGGAAGCCTTCGTGCGCGGGGATCGCCCCAAGTTCGTCTACACCTGCCCGAACTTCGGCAACCCAGCCGGTGTGACTTTATCACACTCCAGACGCGAGCACCTGGTGGCGCTCTGCCGCGAAGCAGGGGTGCCGATCGTGGAGGACAACCCCTACGGCATGCTGCGCTTCGAGGGCGACCCGCTCCCCGCCTTGCGAACCCTCGATCCCGACAACGTGATCTACCTCGGCACCGTCTCCAAGGTCTTCTCCCCCGGCGTGCGCGTGGGGTGGGCGCTGGCGGAACAGTCCGTGGTGCAGCGGCTCGTCTTGGCCAAGGAGGCCGCCGACCTGTGCGGTTCGTCGTTGAACATGCTCGTGACGGAGCGCTACTTCTCTGGAGATCGTTGGCGCCACAACCTCACCACCCTCGTGGACACCTACGCCGGCCGCCGAGACGTCATGCTCGAGGCGATCGAGGAGTCGTTCCCGAGCGAGGCCCGATGGACGCGGCCGGCCGGTGGCTTCTACATATGGGTGAGCCTTCCCCACTGGATCGACGCCCGCGCGATGCTAGCCGCCGCCGTTGAGCGACGGGTCGCGTACGTGCCGGGAACGGCGTTCTACCCCGACGGCCGCGGCACGAACCAGATGCGTCTCGCCTTCTGCTACCCCACGCCAGAGCGGATCCGAGAGGGCATCGGACGCCTCGGGGGCCTCCTCGACGACGAGGAGCAGTTGTATCGGAGCCTCCACCCATGAGGGTCGCGGTGCTGGCGGGAGGCCGGACCCCGGAGCGTGACGTGTCGCAGCGCAGCGGCCACCGTGTGACAACATCACTCAACCGACGAGGGCACGAGGCGACGATGGTGGATCCCGCCGAATCCCCCCTCGTGGAGACGCTCCGTGGGTTGTCTCCCGAACTCTGCTACCTCACCCTGCACGGCAAAGAGGGGGAGGATGGCACCGTTCAACGCCTGCTCGATCTGCTGGGCTTCGCGTACACCGGCACCGCCGCGTTCGAGTGCGAGGTCGCCTTCGACAAGGTCTTGGCCAAGGACGCACTCGCTCGGGCGGGCGTGGCTACCCCCCCGTGGGTCGTGATAGAGGGATCGGCACTGAGGGACCTGGGGGCCGGTGCGGCCCTCGACCTCGCCCTGGAACGAGTGGGGCTACCCTGCGTCGTGAAGCCGTCCCGGAGCGGATCGGCGCTCGGCGTCGGGTTCGTTCAGCGCGAAGCGGACCTACCCAATGCCGTGATGGCGGCCTTGGCCTTCAGCGGAGCGGCGATCGTAGAGGCCCGGATCGAGGGCTCGGAGATCGCGGCCGGCCTGGTGGGCACGCCGCAAGAACCGCTCCCGCTGGTGGAGATCGTCCCGAAGAACGGGGCGTATGACTACGCCGCGCGTTACACGGCCGGCGCAACCGAGTACTTCGCGCCGGCCCGCCTGCCTTCCGACCTCGTGCAGGCCTGTGCGGCCGAGGCGATCCGCGCAGCCGAGGCACTCGTCACGCGCGACGTCACGCGCGTAGACCTGATCGCGGATCGCGCCGGCGTCCCCTGGGTCCTCGAGGTCAACGTGTCCCCCGGCATGACGGAGACCAGCTTGTTGCCGATGGCTGCGCATGCCGCGGGCATGGATCTCGATGATCTGTGCGACGCCGTCCTACGTTCCGCGCAGGCCCGCAGCTGACCGCGCCTAGTCGGGCGAGAGGCCAGGGCCCGACCCCACGATCTCCGAAACGATCCGATCGAGGTCATCGGCGGAGCCGAATTCGATGATCACGCGGCCGCGCTTCTTACCCATCTGGATCTGTACGCGGGTGGCCAGCTGCTCGGAGAGGATCTCCTCCACCTCGGCCACGCCGACATCTCCGGGGCCCTTCGCCTCCTTGGGCACCGGAGCTTCCTTCGTCGACGGCGCGTCCACGTAGCGTCGAACCAGCTCCTCGGTTTCCCGCACGGACAGGTCCTCGGCGGCAACCCGCATGGCCAGAGCGTTCTGTGCATCGGCGTCACCCAGGCTGAGCAGGGCGCGGGCATGGCCTGACTGGATCTTCCCGTCGGTGAGCAGCTGCTGGGAATCGAGGGGAAGCTGGAGCAACCTGATGGTGTTCGCGATGTGCGATCGAGACACCCCGACCCGTTCCGCCAGCTCCTCCTGCTTCAGGCCGAGGTCCTCCAGGAGTTGCCTGAACGCGTCGGCAAGCTCGATGGGGCCCAGATCCTGCCGATGGATGTTCTCGATGAGCGCCTCGCGCAACAGGTCCGCATCGTCTGTATCGCGCAGGACGACGGGAACGGTGGCCAGGCCCGCTACCTTCGCCGCGCGCAGCCGACGTTCCCCCGCCACCAGTTCGTAGCCTGCTTCGGCCCTGCGAACGACGATGGGCTGAAGGATGCCGACCTCGCGTATCGAGGCCGCCAGAGCCCGGATCTCCTCCTCGTCCCAGTGCGTTCGGGGCTGTTTCGGATTCGGGGCGATCGCGTTGACGGGAGCCTCGATCATCCCCGAAGCGCCCTCACCCGCCTCGGGCGCCCCCGGGATCAGCGCCGACAACCCTCGACCCAGTCCACCTCGCTTCGACATTCACTCGCCTCCCTTACGGAACAGTCGCCATCGGCGCTTGGGCTCCCCGTCCTCGTCCTTCAATGTCGCTCCGATGTCGGCGACCGCCTGGTGGGCGCCGGCGTCGTCCGGCGTTCGGTCACCGGAGGGAGCGGGGGAGGAGGGCGCCTGATAGTCCGCGTCCTCGTCGATGACCACCACCCGTCGCTCGGGAAGGTGCCCGGGTGGGACAGGGGATGTCGGCAACTGAACCCGAGGGGCCGGCGGAGGCGGCTCATCCACGTCATCCCAGATCTCGTCCTCGGCGGCCCCCAGATCGATATCGATCTGGCGCCCCGACTTGACCTCTTCGACGGGTTCGGGCTCCGCTTCGGGAGCAGACGCTGGATCGAGCACCTGGTCTTCGAGCGCCGCATCTTCTAGCGCAACCGCCACGGCTTCGGTAACCTCTTCTTGGACGGCCTCGACTTCAAGCTCGTCCTCCGCACCGAGGGACCCGGCGACGCCGGCCTCGGCCTCCTCCTCGATCGCGTGTACCGTCGGGACCGTTTCGAGCTCGGCCTCGTCGGGTGGGGTTTGCGTGATGACATCCTCCACCGCGGGGATCACCACCGTCGGCAGATCGTCGTAGATCGGCATGGGCTCCGTGGGAGGCGGACGGACGGCTACCTCGCGCGCCAGTTCCCGATAGCTCTCAGCCCCCTTCGATTTCGGGTCATACACCGTGATGGGCTGACCGTACCCGGGTGCCTCGGAAAGACGCACGGTCCGCGGGATGATCACGTCGTAGACCAGGTCGCTGAAGTAGTTCCGCACCTCTTGGACGACCTGCTCGGAAAGCTTCGTGCGTGGATCGAACATCGTCATCACGATCCCGCTCAGGCGGAGGCCCGGGTTGATGTTCTGCTGCACCAGCGAAACGTTACGCAGGAGCTGGCCGAGACCCTCGAGGGCGTAGTACTCGCACTGGATCGGGACGATCAGCTCCTCCGCGGCCGTGAGGGCATTCACGGTGAGCAGACCGAGCGAAGGCGGACAATCCATGAAGATGAAGTCATACACACCCTCTCGGACCTCCGCCAGGGCCTTCTTCAGTCGCCCCTCGCGGGAGAACTGGCTGACCAGCTCGATTTCCGCGCCGGCGAGGTCGATCGTTGAAGGGATCGCGTGGAGACGTTCGACCGGTGTATGCACGATAGCTTCAGTAACTGGAGCCTCGGCGACAACGACGTCATAGACGGTGATCTCTCTCGCCTCGTGCCGGATCCCCATCCCCGTTGATGCGTTGCCTTGCGGGTCGAGATCTACGACCAGGACCCGGAACCCTATGTCGGCGAGAGCGGCCCCAAGGCTTACCGCTGTCGTTGATTTGCCCACCCCACCCTTCTGGTTCGCGATCGCGATGATCCGGGCGACTCCGGGCGTCTCGGGCACCTGGGGCTGCGGCTTGCGTTTCGCCCGCCTGGCCTTGGCGGGCGCCGACGCTCCGCCCTTCGGGGAAGAAGGCGATGAGCTGGAACGCGAGACGGCGCTGGCGCCGGATGAGGCGGTGGTCACTGCGGGGTCATGATAGCGACCGGCCCGGACCATGCAAGCTAGATGGACCGGAAAAGGGGGCACGAAGGCGCCGAACTGGGCACGGGGCCGCTCGATCAGGCAAACGTAGCTTCGAGCAAAGCGCCGGCTCCGGGCAAACCCGAGGCCGGGTGCACCCGGATGGACACCCCATCCGGGACGTCGCCGGATACATCGAAGCTCGCTCCGGCCCAGTAAATCACTCGCCCCCGTCCGGTGAGGAGCGGGCTCGCGGCGGCGCACGTCTTCGCGAAGGGAGCGAACGCCCGCGCCAGACATAGATCCCGACGGTCCCGGAGGGTTTCGGCCCGGCGCGGGTAGACGTCGACGTTGGCAAGCCCCAGTTCCCGCACCGCTTCCTGGAGGAAAGCGGCGCGATTGCGCCGAACCTCGACGAGCGTCAGCGAGAGTCGCGGTCGGGCGATGGCCAGGACGATGCCGGGGAGCCCGCCGCCGGAACCCAGATCGTAGCCGGAAGCCGCTTCTGGGCCGATCAGGGCCGCGGCGCGAAGGCAGTCGAGGATGTGGCGCTCTCGGATCCGCGGCAGGTCTTTCGGGGCCACGAGGCCCATGGGTCCGCCCCGTTCGACCAGGAATCGCTCGTATGCGTTCAGTTGCTCCAGTTGGGTCTCCGGAAGAGGAGTGCCGATGGCAGCCGCTGATCGCGCCCAACCCTCATGTTTCACGTGAAACATTCCCTCGACTGGGATCGGGCCATCTCACGAACCCTCCGCAGGACCGCGCATCGCGCGGGTGGGTGATCGGGCGCCCGGGCCGCGGCCTCAGAGCGAGCGGATGACGACGTAACGGTTGGGATCTTCGCCCCGTGAGCTGGTTTCCACACCTGCTACATCCGCGACCGCGTCGTGCACGAGCTTCCGCTCGTAGGCGTTCATCGCTTCGAGTTCCTCTTCCCCGCCGTCTGATGCGATGCGCTCGGCGACCTCACGCGCCCGCTCGCCGATCCGGGAGTCGCGACGCTTCCGATAGTCCTCGACATCCACGATGACGCGCACCCGTTGATCCATACGGCGGCCGATCGCCATCCTCGCCAGTTCCTGGATCGCATCCAGGGTTTGGCCCTGCCGGCCGATCAACAGCGACATGTCATCCTCGGGGCCGTCCACGATGTCGACGTACATCTGATCGCCCTGCTGATTCGGTTCCGCTATGGCATCGATGTCCATCTTGGCGAGCAGTTCATCGACGAAGTCCGCCACCGCGTCCGCCTGGGCCTCGATGTCACCCAGTCCCTCCGCTGCTTCGATCGCGCTCACCAGGACACGAGCCTCTGCCGTATCTCCTGCCTCGTCGAGGACCTCGACGGTAACCCGATCCCGGCTCACGCCGAGCTCGGCGAGAGCGGCTTCCACCGCTTCGTCCACCGTGGTGCCGCTGCGCTCAACCCGTCGAGCCATCGCTACCGCCTCCCGGACGTTTCTTTGGTCCTGACCCCTTCGATCCTCCGCTGCCGCCCTTGCCGCCCGTGTTCGGCTTGCGCCTGGGTCCGGAGGGCTTGGGGGGGGTCGAACCGGGCTTCTCGCCCTTGGTTGGTGGCTTGGCTCCCTTGGCCCCCTTGGGGTCATCCCGCTCCTGCTGGGCCTGCTCCAGCATGCGCCCCATGAAACCCTTCTTCACCGGCTGGTCGCCCTTCGCGGCGTTCTTAGCGCGCTGCTCCGCCATCCTCTTGTCTAGCGCGTCCGGTCCGATGTGTCCCGCGCGCATCAGGAGCGTCTGTTGGGCGATCTGGAACCCATTCGAAACGGTCCAATACAGGACCAAGCCCGCAGGGAAGTTGATCCCGATAACTCCGAACATCAGCGGCATGTACTGGAGGATCTTGGTCTGGCTCGAGGCCGCGCTCGCAGGTGATGCCTTCGTCATCTGGCGCTGCTGATAGAAGGTGCTCGCAACCATCAGGGCGAGGAGCACGAAGTACGGAATCCTCGCCACCGGACTGTCGCCACAGTCGAGCGCGGAACGCGAAGTGAGGGTAGGGATCGGTTGATCGTCAGCCCCGTTGATCAGCGGACGGTCCGGTTCGATCGGCTGACCCTTAGTATCCTTCAGGATCGCCACATCACCTGATTGAACCGCCGAACACTGCAGGTTCACGATGACGACGCCCGTGTTCTGGTGCTCGATCACGTTGGCGAACAGCTCGCTATCCACCGGCAGGTGATTGTTCTGAACGATGTAGGAGGTCTCCTGCCCCGCAACCGGTGCCGTCGGTTCGAGCGTAGGCATGCGCAGCACCGCGTACATCGAGATCAGGACGGGAAACTGAAGCAGGAGCGGCAGGCACCCGCCCAGCGGGTTGACCCCGGCCTCCTTGTAGAGCTTCATCGTTTCTTCCTGGGTCTTCGCCTTGTTGCCCTTGTTCCGCTTTTGGATCTCCTTGATCTTGGGCTGGATCGACTGCATGAGCTGCATCGACTTGATCTGCTTGATACCGAGAGGTACGAGCAGGAACTTGATCAGCAGAGTGAGTAAGATGATCGAAACCCCGTAGTTGGGGATGAACCGGTAGATCGTGGCCAACACCCATCCCAGCGCGTTGAGCAACGCCTGGAACAGCTCAGAAACGACGGGGATCGCGCCGGCGAACATCTAGGTTCTAGCCCCCCGTACGATGTCGTCATACAGAGCTGAGGTGTTCACGGGGCGACTCGGCGGCGGTACGTGGTCGACCCCGCCCGCCCCGAACGGATTGCAGCGCATGATCCTCCAGAGGGTCATCGCCGATCCTCGCACGGAACCATGGCCGCGGATCGCGTCCTCCCCGTAGTGAGAACAGGTGGGGTAGAAGCGACACTGCCCCCCCAGCCAGCCAGATAGGGTGACCCGGTACAGGCGGATCCCCCCGATCAGAACGGCACGCACGGGCGACCCCAGGGTCCAGATTGCGCGACGAAAAGCGTTCATGCGCGCGTCATCTCGCCCCGGCGCAGCACGTTCATCATCTCGGCCACCAGATCCTGCGTCTTGGCGCCCCTCACGGCCTCTCGGGCCACTAGGACGGCGTCGAAACCCTCGCTGACCTGCGGGGCTACCTGGGTCCAGGCCTCCCGCAGGATGCGTCGAGCCCGGTTCCGCTCAACGGCGCCGCCCACTTTTCGGGAGGCAACCACAGCGGTTCTGCCCGGGCCGGGCGCGAGAAACACTACCACCCGGTCTGCGTGCAAACGGCGGCCCTCTTGGAAGACCCGACGGACCTCCCGATCGCGCACGACGGGGTCAAACGGTGAGCTTGGCCCGACCCTTCCGCCGGCGGGCGGACAGGATCGAGCGGCCGGCGCGGGTCCGCATGCGGAGGCGGAATCCGTGCCGCTTGTGGCGGCGGCGGTTGTTCGGCTGGTAGGTACGCTTGCCCTTGGCCATGTCAGTTCCTCATCGCTCGACGAGAAGGCCGGCACCAGGCCGGCCACGCCCGAGAGTATACGGGGCCACGGCCACGCGGGACAAAGGGTCACGGGCGGGCCTTGACAACAGAAAGAGTGTCAAGACCCCCCCGTCCGAAGGTCGTGTGGAAAACCGCCGTGCTACTGTGCGCACCGCCTCCCCCCCGGGGTGATCGCGGCACCGCCCCGACGATCAGGCCCCGTGCTGGCTTCTCGATAGGTTTTCCACCGCTGTGGAAAGGTTCTGTGGATAGGTATGCCCCTCGCGTATTCCGAACGAACGGCCCGTGAAACCTGGGGTGGTGTCCTTGATCGGGCCCGCCGGGAACTGCCGGAGACCACCATCGTCATGTGGTTCTCCGATGTGCGCGCCGTCGGGTTCGCCGACGACGTTCTTGAGCTCGCGGTTCCCAGCCAGCTAGTCCGAGAGCGGTTGCAGCACAACCATCTTCAGCTCATCGAGCAGGCGGCTGCGGAGCAGGCGGGGCGGCCCGTCAAGGTCGAGATCGAGGTAGACGAGGCCCTGCGCACCGAACCGGGCCAAGGGCTCGACGTGTTCGAGGACAACGCGGGGCCACCCCCCGCGTCCTTCGCCGCGATCGGCGCCCCCGCCGAGGCGCTTGGGAGCCGTGACGACCTCGGCGCGCCCGGACTTCCATTCCCGAACTACACCTTCGATGCGTTCGTTCCCGGTCCGTCGAACCGCTTCGCGCATGCCGCGGCCATGGCGGTTGCGGAGGCGTCGCCCTCCACGGCGTACAACCCGCTGTTCATCTACGGCGCCACTGGGCTCGGCAAGACTCACCTCCTGATCGCGGTTGGCCATCACATGCATCGACTCGCTCCTGGCATCCGCGTTAAGTACGTAACGTCCGAACAGTTCGTGACCGAATTCATCAAGGCGGTGCGCGAACGCCAGGGCGATGCCTTCCGGCAGCGTTTCCGGGAGGTGGACATCCTCCTGGTGGACGACATCCAGTTCCTCGCGAAACGCGAGGAAACGCAGACCGAGTTCTTCCATACGTTCAACCATCTTCACGGGGCCGGGAAACAGATCGTGATCGCGTCCGACCGTCCCCCGCACGAACTGGCGGGTCTGGAGGAACGCCTCGTGAGCCGGTTCCGTTGGGGCCTGTGCGTGGATGTGCAGCCGCCCGACCTCGAAACGCGAATCGCGATCCTGCAACTCAAGGCAGAGCGGGACCAGATCGAGGTTCCGCCCGAGGTGGTCGAGTTCGTGGCGTCCAAGTTCGACCAGAGCGTCCGTGAGCTCGAGGGAGCGCTGGTGCGGGTCGTGGCGTGGTCGGAGCTCACCAGCCAGCCCATCGACGTCACGCTCGCCGAGCGGGCCCTTCAAGACCTCATCCCTCAGACGGAGAACGAGATCCCGCCACAACTGATCCTGGAGGAGACGGCGGGCTACTTCCAGCTCTCCACGGGCGATCTGATCTCGAAGTCCCGATCGCGGCCGCTCACACAGGCCCGGCACATCGCGATGTACTTGATGCGGGAGAACACAGGCCTCTCCCTGGTGAAGATCGGCGAGATCTTCGGCGGACGCGACCACACCACCGCGTTGCACGGCATCAAGAAGGTCGAGGCCGACATGCGGGCCCGCGACGCGACCTTCCGACAGGTTCAGGACCTCACCCGCAGCATCCGAGGCCGCGTCCGAGGAGCGGCGTGAGCGCCACCGCCCGTCCCCAACGCCGGTGGATAACTCCCGCGAGCGCTGTGGGTAGTTCCTGTCACTCCTCGGCTTCACTCCGAAGTGACAGGAGTTGCGCACCGCTCGTCCCCATGTCCCACGGCGCCGCTACGCTGGGCGAACACCCTGCGTATCCAGATTTGCACAGTCCCTACTACCGAAGTACCTATCCGAAGAACGTCCTTAGAAGCAGGAGGTGGGCACGGTGAAGTTCCGGTGTGACCGCGACGCACTGTCCGATGCGTTGCAGACCGTCCAGCGGGGGGTGTCATCCAGGCCGGGGATCCCGGCGCTCACCGGCGTGCTCCTCGACGCGGCCGAAGGCGGGAGCCTGACCCTCACCACCACGGACCTGGAGGTCTCGGCGCGCCTTTCGATCGAGGTGCAGGTATCCGAGGCCGGCGTCGCGCTGGTTCCGGCCCGCCTCTTGGGCGACACCGTGAAGTCTCTGAGCGACGCCCCGATCGACTTCGAGACGGATCAGTCGCAGGCCCATATCCGTTGCGCGGCTTATGAAGGCACGCTCCGCCTGCTCCCCGCGGAGGACTTCCCGGGACTGCAAGAGCCTGGTGGCACCACGATCACCGCCGAGGCAGGTGCGTTCGCGGAGGCCGTCAACCAAGTGGCGCGTGCCGCGTCCCGCGACGAGGCCCGTCCGGTGCTCACCGGCGTGCTCGTCGAGGTCAGCCGCGAAGGCGTGGTCATGGTGGCAACCGACTCGTATCGCCTCGCCGTGCGCGACCTCGTGGCGACCGCCGATAGCGAGGGCAAGGCCATCGTCCCCGAACGGGCGCTCACCGAGGCAGGGCGTGCGGCCGCCGCCGACGAGAAGGGCTCGATCACCGTGTCTTTGGACGACGCGCAGGTCGCGTTCCAGATCGGGGACCTCACGCTCACCTCCCGCCTGATCGAAGGGGAGTTCCCGAACTATCGGCAGCTGCTGCCGGAACAGCACGAGAGCCGGCTGACGGTGTCTCGCCAGCAACTGCTAGATGCGGTGCGGCGCGTCGGACTGCTGGCCCGCGACACCACCCCCGTGCGGATCGAGTTCAACGCCCTGGGCATCAAGCTCAGCAGTTCCAGCCCGGACCTGGGGCAAGCGGTCGAGACCGTCGAAGCGCGCTACGAGGGGGAGGATCTCACCGTGGCGTTCAACCCCCAGTACCTTGCCGACGGGCTCACCGCCTGCAACGGCGAGTCGATCCGCCTCGACGTCCGCGACGGGCTCAAGCCAGGTGTGGTGCGGGGCGATGTCGACGCGTTCACGTACCTGGTGATGCCGGTGCGGCTCCCCGCGGCGGTTAGCTAGTCACCCTGCGGCGCAAGGGCCATCCCTGATGCGCCTCTCCTGGGTCGAGCTGCGGGACTTCCGGAACCACGGGCACACCCGGATCGATCCCATGCCCGACGGCCTGATCGTAGCGGTGGGTCCGAACGGCGAGGGCAAGACCAACCTGCTCGAGGGGATCCACTTCCTCTATGCGCTCGGTTCGCCGAGGACATCCACCAACGGGAACTTGGTGCGTGAGGGCGCTTCGGCCGCGTACACGCGCGGCGAGTTCGAGACGCTGAACGGGCGGATACTCGTCGAGGTCGAGATCCCCGGGCAGGGCGCCAGCCGCGTGCAGGTGAACCGTTCGCCGGTGCGTCGCAAACGCGATCTCCGCAACCAGGTCCGCGCGGTGCTGTTCGGTCCGTTCGACCTGCCGGTGGTAACGGGTGATCCATCCAAGCGGCGCACGTTCCTCGATGAGGCGGTGATGGCGCTCTGGCCGCTGAAGGAGTCGCTGTTCGCCGCCTACGATCGCGCGCTGCGGCAGCGCAATCGCCTGCTGAAGGAGTGGGATCGCCCCGGGGTGCCGGTGGGCATCGAGGCGTGGGACGAGGAGCTCGTTCTGGCTGGCGCCACGTTGATCGGGGCGCGCGCCGAAGCGGTGGCGTGCCTCCAACCGCACGCGAGCGAAGAGTTCCAACAGCTGGCCGGTTACGGGCTCGCCTGCACGTATCGTCCCAACGTGTGGGCACCCGACGACATCGCCGAAGCCTTCCGGGCCAAGATCGAAGAGCGCCGGCAAGATGAGCTGCAGCGCAGGACGTCCTTGGTGGGCCCGCATCGCGACGATCTGGAGCTCGCCGTGCGCGACCTCGGCGCTCGTGCGTTCGGTTCCCACGGCGAGACGTGGGCGGCGGCGTTGTGCCTGCGTCTGGGGCTGGCGTCCGCCGTGACCCAGCAGTTGGGCGAGCCCCCGATCCTCCTGGTGGACGATCCTTTCAGCGCATTGGATCCTCGCCGCCGCGACCAGATCGGCGAGCGGCTCGCAGCGCGCGGCGGGCAGGTCGTGATCTCGGTGGCCGACGACGCACACATCCCGACGTCGGCGCATGCGGTGTGGAGGATCCACGCCGGCTCCGTGTCGGCCCGGGCGGTGGCGTGACGTGCCGCATGCGAAAGGATTCCGTAAACGCGAGGACGTCCGCAGCGGCGACGCGGTGAGCATCGGCGACGTCGTCGAAGGGCTGCTCGCCGAGGAGGTGTTCTCCCGGGGCATGCCGATCGCCAAGCTCGCGTCCACGTGGCCACAGTTGGTGGGGGAGCGGCTTGGGGCGGAGACCTCGCCGCTTTCCCTGGAAGCGGGGGTCCTCACGGTGGGGGTTTCGAACGGCCCGTGGGGGGCGCAGGCGCGCTTCCTGCACGAGGAGATCAGGCGACGCGCCGACGAGGCGCTGGGCGGCGACAAGGTCCAGAGCGTCCAGATCGTCGTCCGCCCGCGCTGAGCGGCCAAGGAACCTGCGACATTCCGAAAAACCGCAGGTAGAACGGCATATGGGGTGGTCCGAAGCCGGGTCGAGCGTCACTGCCATTCGGTAAGATAGACAGGTTCGTGCGACTTTCTCGCGCACGGCCCCCCGCACGCCGCGTGGGGCCTCTGCGTGGGCTCGATCGGAGGCTCGTTGGCGACCAAGAAGAGCACCACCGGCTACGACGCCGGGAACATCCAGATCCTCGAGGGACTCGAGCCGGTCCGCAAGCGGCCGGGCATGTACATCGGCACTACCAGCTCCCGCGGTCTGCACCACCTCGTGTACGAGGTCGTGGACAACGCCGTCGACGAGGCCATGGCCGGCTTCGCCGACAAGATCGTGGTCACCATGCAGGCCGATGGCTCGGTGAGCTGCATCGACAACGGTCGCGGCATCCCGGTGAAGCCCATCCCCGGTGCCAAGGATCGGCGCCCGGCGGTCGAGGTCGTGCTTACGGTCCTGCACGCCGGCGGCAAGTTCGGCGGGGGCGGCTACGCCATCTCCGGAGGCCTGCACGGGGTGGGCGTCTCGGTCGTGAACGCGCTGTCGGAGAAACTCACCGTGGACGTCCAGCGCGACGGCTTCACGTGGTCGCAGTCCTACGAGCGTGGCAAGCCGCTCGGCAAGCTCGTCAAGGGCAAGGCGTCCACCAAGACCGGCACGCGCGTGCAGTTCTGGCCGGACCCGCAGATCTTCGTCGAGACCTTGGAGTTCCGCCGTGAGACCCTCGCCGAGCGCCTGCGCGAGCTGGCGTTCCTCAACAAGGGCACCGAGATCAAGCTGATCGATGCCCGGCAGGAGCCCAAGCTGGAGGAGGTCTTCAAGGCCTCGGGCGGCCTGGTGGACTTCGTGAAGTACCTCGCCCAGGGCAAGGAAACCGTGAACAAGATCATCTCCATCGAGACCAAGTCCGACGACGGCGAGGTCGAGGTCGCCCTGCAGTGGAACACGGGGTACACGGAGTCCCTCTACTCGTTCGCCAACACCATCAACACGCACGAGGGTGGTATGCACGAGGAGGGCCTGAAGAAGTCGCTCACGAACGTCCTCAACAAGTGGTCGCGCGCCAAAGGCTTGCTGAAGGAGAAGGAAGAGAACCTGATCGGTGAGGATGTCCGCGAGGGCCTCATCGCCATCATCTCCGTGAAGCTGCGCGACCCGCAGTTCGAGGGGCAGACCAAGACCAAGCTGGGCAACGCCTCGATGCGCTCGCTGGTGGAGACCACCGTGAACGGTCAGCTCACCACATGGTTCGAGGAGCACCCGGGCGAGGCCAAGCGCGTGTTCACCAAGGCCTCCAGCGCCGCCAAGGCCCGTATGGCGGCACGCCAGGCCCGCGACCTCACCCGGCGCAAGTCGTTCCTGGAGAGCGGCTCCCTGCCGGGCAAGCTCGCGGACTGCCAGCTTTCGGACCCGGCCAGTTGCGAGCTCTACATCGTGGAGGGCGACTCCGCAGGCGGTTCGGCGAAGAGCGCGCGGGACCGGGCGAGCCAGGCCATCCTGCCGATCCGCGGCAAGATCCTGAACGTCGAGAAGGCTCGCTTGCACAAGATCCTTGAGAACAACGAGATCCAGGCGCTGATCACCGCCATCGGCACGGGCATCGGCGAGGAGTTCGATCTGGAGAAGGCGCGGTACCACCGAGTGGTCCTGATGGCCGACGCCGACGTCGACGGCGCACATATCCGCACGCTGCTGCTCACGTTCTTCTTCCGCAACATGCCCCAGTTGATCGACGCCGGCTACGTGTATCTCGCGCAGCCGCCGCTGTATCTGTTGAAGGACGGGAAGGCGGAGCGCTACTTCTACACGGAGCGCCAGTGGGACGAGTACCGCAAGAACGCCAACGGGAAGAAGGCCGAGAACCCCCAGCGCTTCAAGGGCCTCGGTGAGATGGACGCCATCCAGCTGTGGAACACCACCATGGATCCCGAGCATCGGACCCTGCTGCAGGTGGGCCTGGAGGACGCCGTCGCCGCCGACCGGCTGTTCAGCGTGCTGATGGGCGAAGACGTTCCCTCGCGCAAGGCGTTCATCGAGACCAACGCGAAGTACGTCCAGAACCTGGACGTCTAGGGAGCTGATCCGTGAGCCAAGAAGGTCTGTTCGTGGGCAACGTCGAGCCCGTGCAACTGGAAGACGAGATCCAGCGCTCGTACCTCGACTACGCCATGTCGGTGATCGTGGGGCGCGCGCTGCCCGACGTACGGGACGGGCTGAAGCCGGTGCACCGTCGCATCCTGTGGTCGATGTTGGAGTCGGGCTACCGGCCCGACCGCCCCCACCGCAAGTGCGCGGCCGCGGTGGGCGAGGTGCTGAAGAAGTACCACCCGCACGGCGACCAGTCTGTGTACGACGCCCTGGTCCGTATGGCCCAGGACTGGTCCCTGCGCGTGCCGCTGGTGGACGGCCACGGCAACTTCGGCTCGGTGGACGGCGACCCGCCCGCGGCCATGCGGTACACGGAGGCCCGACTGTCGAGCGCCGCCATGGAGATGCTCCGAGACATCGACTCCGAGACGGTCGACTTCGTTCCCAACTACGACGGCTACGAGGTCCAGCCCACGGTCCTGCCCTCGCGCTTCCCCAATCTGCTCGTGAACGGCTCCGGCGGGATCGCCGTGGGCATGGCGACCAATATCCCGCCTCACAACCTGGGCGAGGTCATCGACGGCGTCGTGCACTACCTCGACAACCCGGAGTCCACGCCCGCGGATCTCATGAAGTTCATCAAGGCGCCGGACTTCCCCACCGGAGGCACCATCATGGGTCGCCAAGGCGTCCGGGACGCGTACGAGACCGGCCGCGGCTCCATCAAGGTCCGTGCCGTGACCGAGATCGAGGAGAGCAACAACGGCAAGAACAAGATCGTCGTGACGGAGCTGCCCTACCAGGTGAACAAGGCCCGGTTGGCGGAGAAGATCGCGGACCTGGTGAAGGTCGGCAAGCTCAAAGACATCGCCGACCTCAAGGACGAGTCCAATCGCCACGGCATGCGCCTGGTGATCGAGACCAAGCGAGGCGCCAACCCGCAGGTGGTGCTGAACCAGCTCTACAAGCAGACGCAGCTCCAGGAGAACTTCGGCGTGATCATGCTGGCGCTCGTCGAGGGCATCCCGCGCACGTTGAACCTCTCGGAGATGGTGGGCTACTACGTCGACCACCAGGTGGACGTGGTCACCAGGCGCACGCGCTACGACCTGCGTAAGGCCGAGGAGCGCGACCACATCGTCCTGGGCCTGCTCATCGCCCTGGACCACCTCGATGAAGTGATCAAGATCATCCGTGGCTCGCAGGATGCCGAGTCCGCGCGGAGCGCGCTGATGAAGCGGTTCGAACTGAGCGAGGTCCAGGCCAACCACATCCTCGATATGCCGTTGCGCCGGCTCACGCGACTGGCGCGCACGGAGCTCGAGAAGGAGCACGAGGAGCTGCTCAAGACCATCGGGTACCTGAACGCCCTCCTCGACGATCCGGTCAAGTTGCGCGAGGTCATCAAGGAAGAATTGCTGGAGATCCGGAAGAAGCACGCCACGGGCCGCCGAACGCAGGCCAAGGCCGACGTGGGCGACCTCGACGTGGAGGACCTCATCGCCGAGGAGGACGTCGTCATCACCGTGAGCCGTGCCGGGTACGTGAAGCGCCTGCCCATGGACTCCTTCAAGCGGCAGGGCCGCGGGGGCAAGGGGGTTCGGGGGCAGAACCTGAAGGAAGAGGACGTGGTGAAGCACGTGTTCACCACCACCACGCATCACTGGATGCTCTTCTTCACCACGAAGGGACGCGTGTACCGCGTGAAGGCGCACGAGATCCCGGAGACGGGTCGCACGGCGCGAGGTCTCTACGCCGCGAACCTGCCGGGGATCATGCTCGACGCCGACGAGAAGATCAGCGCGGTGATCGATCTGAAGGAGTACGACGAGGGGCGCTACCTGCTGTTCGCCACCAAGAACGGCATCGTGAAGAAGACGGCGCTGCCCGAGTACGACTCTCCCCGCACCGGGTTGATCGCCATCAACCTGCGCGGCGGTGACGAGTTGATCGACGTGAAGTTCACCGACGGCAGTGACGAGGTCATCCTGGTTTCGCGCAAGGGCCAGGCCATCCGGTTCAAGGAATCGCTGGCTCGCGCGATGGGCCGCGCGACGGGTGGCGTGATCGGGATGCGGCTGGCAGATGGGGACCGTGTTTTGTCCGTGGGGATGGTCTCCGAAGGCGAGGAGCTGATCAGCGTCACCGAGCAGGGGTACGGCAAGCGATCCAAGCTCGCGGATTATCCCGTCAAGGGGCGTGGCGGCAAGGGCGTGATCGGTCACCAGCTCACGGCCAAGACGGGCGAGCTCGCTGGGGCCTACATCGGATCCAAGGACATCGATATGTTCGTGATCTCTTCCAGCGGCCAGGTGGTGCGCGTCCCCGCCCAGCAGATCCGCCGGGTCGGGCGCGCGAGCCAGGGCGTGCGCACCATGCGGGTCGAGGACACCGCCACGGTGGTCGCGCTCGCGCCCGTGATCACCCAGATGGACGACGAGGACGAGGTCGACGAGTAGTTGAGTTCGGGGTGATACCCCGACCCGCTCGCCGGGCCGGGGTATCGACGTCGTCCTACGGGGCTAGCAGACCGCCGCGAGGTAGGGGTTCGGGTCCACCGCTGCGCCGTCGTTCGGGTGCCATTCGAAGTGGTCGTGCGGCGACGTAGCGTCACCCGTGGTTCCCACGTACCCGATCACGGTGCCGGCCTTCACCGCGCCGAGCTGCGCGTAGCTCGACAGGTGCGCGTTGTAGACGTGGCCGAGGGGGCCATACACGTCCACCGCGAGGCCACCGAGCTCGTTGCCCGTGGCAACCGCCGTGCCGTCGAAGGGCGCCACGATCGGCGTTCCGCTCGCGGCAGACATGTCGTTGCCCTGGTGGATGTGCTTCGGGACGCCGGGGATGTTCACCAGCACCCCGAAGTTGTCAGCCACGGTGACCGGACCGGCGACGGGGCAGAATCGGAAGATCCGGTAGGTCGCGATCCAGTCGGCGATCCGACGCCGCTGCATCCACAGGTTGTAGACCCGGGCCTTGATCGATCGGACCAACGCGTGCTGGCGTGCGCTCAGCCGGTGGACGGAGGCTTGATAGGTCGAGGAGCTCTGTCGTGGTCCCGACCGGTCGGCACCCCGTTCATTCGCGAGGCGGTTGATGGTGGCGATCCGGCCCTTGTTCGCCTTGATCCACTTGTGCAGCAGCTGCAGTCGATCATGACGCATCTGATACAGGTCCTGGATCTTCACTTCCAGGTTGTGCTTGATGTGCAACGCCTCGTCGACGGAGGACGTCGCGCTCGCGCTCGCCACAACCAGCCCCGCGAAGAGGCACCCCGCCAGTCCCATCGCCGCCAGCCGGCGCTTCCACGTCCGCGTCATCGAACCCCTCCGAACCTCTCGCTCATCCCGAATCTCCGGTATCGGCCCCTCGGGGTCGCGTTCTTGAGGGCGGACGAGACATCCGTAGTCATCCGAGGTCATTTGATACGTACGTAGTTCGACGTGGGCCGCTCGGACCCGAGCCATCAGCCGCGCCCGGCGCGTGGGTCTCGAGGCGTGACATCATCGTCGGGGATGGATCACGTGGCAGGGATCGTGACGGTGCTCGTGGCGAGCCTGGGGCTTCTGGCCACCGTCCGCTGGAGCCTCCCTCGGGCCCCGCGAAGCGCCACCGACCTGCTGCTCGCGGGGTTCGGCGCCGTCCTGGGCATCGGGGGCCTGCTCCTGCAGTCCGACGTCGGCCTCGTGGCGTGGCTGCTCACCCCGATCGCGATCGCGACGATCGCCGTGCTGCACGTGCGCGTGCTGTTCGCGGGCTCGGGACCGCTCAGGACTTAGCGCGGGCTCAGGCGAAGGAGGTTAGCCCGCCACCGGGTCTTGACGCCTTCGAGGGCGTACCCTGATGCCTCAACCGAACAGGATGGCGCGCGCGATCGAGAACCCGACCCGTTCCCAGGAAGCACCACGCTCGGACCGGCCGGCCCAACAGCCGGCGCCGCAGCCTGCCGCGCCCGCGGCTCCGCCAACGACCTCCCCCGCCCCTTCGAGTGCGCCGTCGACGGGACTGCCGTCGCCCGCGCCGTCTCGGCCCACGTCGCGCCCCGCGCGCCGGCCCGCCCGCCGAACCCGGGTGGTGGTCCGACGTGTCGCCCCCTTGTCGGTGCTGAGGTTTTCCCTGATCTTCTACTTCTGCTTGATGTTGATCGTCTACTTCGCGCTCCTGATCATCTACCTGGTCCTGTCGGCGGCAGGCGCCATGGACTCCTTCGCGAAGCTCCTCGGCGAGATCTTCGGCAACGGCTCCAGCACGTTGGGGCCGGAGCCCGTGACGATCAACGGTGGCACCGTGTTCACGGTCTTGTTCGTGGCGGGGTGCATCTGGACCGTGGTGTGGTCCCTGATCACGGTCTTCGTCTCGTTCCTCTACAACCTCGTGAGCGACATCGTGGGCGGGATCGAGGTCACGCTCGCCGAGAAGCCCCAGCGCTGAGCCCCCGAACCGCATCTCGATTGACGGCCTTGAAGGGCGTGGATACGCTGGGTCACGGGCTTCTCGCCCCAGTTCGTGCAACGGGGCCTGTAGCTCAGCTCGGTTAGAGCGCTTCCCTGATAAGGAAGAGGTCGATGGTTCAAGTCCATCCAGGCCCACTCCCGGAAGGAGGGCATCTCCATGGCTGATGATTCCACCACCGAAGAGGCCGACGAGAAGAAGAAGGGCGGCTTCTTCAAGAAGCTGATGAAGATCGCATTCATCGCCGCCATCGTCGGCGGGATCGTCGCGATCGTGAAGCGCCGCAAGGGCGACGATCTCGACGACGTCGAGTGGCAGGAGCTACCGCCGCCAGCCGGCGGCTAGTTCCTCCAGCAGCACCAGGTTCGATGCGGACCCGTGGCTCAGCCGCGGGTCTTCGTCGTTCCCGACGTCGATAGACTCCGGGAACGATGGGGACGAGCGCGTGGGAGACCGCCGGAGCCGCCGCCGCCTCGGCCGGCGTGACGCTTCGAGCGGCCGACCGTCCCGGCGATGGAACCGCGATCCTGGAGATCGTGCGGGTTACCTGGGGCGCTGAGGGTCTGATGCCGCCCGAGATGCTCGTGGCGTTCGCCGAGTCGGGAAACGTTCCCTACGGTGCCTTCGACGGTGTCACCATGGTCGGGTTCGTCTTGGGCTGGGCGGGCGTCGACCCGCACGACGGGGTCCACGTGCATTCCCACATGCTGGCTGCGCTTCCGGATCGACGACACCGCGGCGTGGGGTCGGCGCTCAAGCTCGCGCAACGCGCGCAGTGTCTCGACCAGGGCGTGCACGTCATGCGCTGGACCTTCGATCCGTTGATCGCGCGCAACGCCTGGCTGAACCTGGGCAAGCTGGGTGCCGTGGCCGACCGGTTCCGCCGCGACTTCTACGGGGAGATGACCGACGCGTTGAACGCGGGAGATCGCAGCGACCGTCTGGTGGTGCGCTGGGACCTGGACCGCGAGCCGGGACCGCGGGCGTTGCCACCGAACGCGGAGCGGCTCGACGTGCCACGCGACTACCCGGCCCTACGCGCGGAAGATCCCATCGCCGGCCAACGCGAACGTGACCGGGTGGGACTGGCGCTGGGCGAGCTCCTGGGTGATGGCCGGATCGTTGCGGGCTTCGACCCTGAGGCATCGGCCTACCTGCTCCTCGAGCCGAAGGACCTGCCGGTATGACCTACGTCCGCGCGGTGGAGCTGTACCTCATCGGGCTCCCCCTGGTCCGCCCCTTCCGCACGAGTTTCGGAACGTCCACGGAGAAGGTCTGCGTGATGGCACGGGTCGAGACGGACGAGGCCGAGGGCTGGGGCGAGTGCGTCGCGGACATCGAACCTGGGTTCAGCGAGGAATTCAACGAGGGTGTCTGGCTCGTGCTGCGCGACCTGCTGGCGCCGGCGATGTTCCGCGCGGGCGACATCGCCACGGCTGATCTGGACGGGACGTTCTCCTTCGTGCGCGGGAACCCGATGGCCAAGGCCACGCTAGTGAACGCCCTGCTGGACGCCGAACTCCGGGCGCGCGGGACGTCGTTGTCTTCGTTCTTGGGCGGGACCCAGGACCGTGTGAACTGCGGCGTCTCGGTGGGGATCGCGAAGACGACCGACGAACTGTTGGCACAGGTCGACGGCTATCTCGGGGACGGGTATCAGCGCATCAAGTTGAAGATCGAACCGGGGCTCGACGTGGATCGCGTGTCGGCCGTGCGGACGGCGCATCCCGATATCGTGCTCAGCGTTGACGCGAACGCGGCCTACACGCTGGATGACGCCGATGTCTTCCGGACCCTGGACGAGTACGACCTCCTGATGGTGGAGCAACCGCTGCGCTACGACGATCTCCTGCAGCACGCGGCGCTGCAGCGGCTGGTTCGCACCGATCTCTGCCTGGACGAGTCGATCCGCTCGGCCGCGCACGCGGCCGCCGCGCTGAAGCTGGGGGCGTGCCGGATCGTGAACATCAAGCAGGGTCGCGTGGGCGGCGTGGTGGAGGCGCGGCGCGTCCACGACGTGGCCCGGGAGGCGAACGTCCCGGTGTGGTGCGGCGGGATGCTCGAGACCGGGGTGGGCCGCGCGCTGAACCTGGGCCTGGCGTCGCTCCCGGGATTCACGTTGCCGGGCGATACCAGCGCCTCTGCCCGCTACTTCCCGGAGGATCTCACCGAGTCCTTCGTGATGGACGTCGATGGCACGATGCGGGTGCCGCAGGGGCCCGGGATAGGGGTCGCCCCCCGCGCCGACCGGCTGGTGGCCTGCACGTTGCGCCGTGAACTGATCCGCCCCGGGTAGCTTGAGCCGCGCCCTCTGAGGCGCGAGGATGAGGGCAGGCCCGCGCCGCGGGCATCGGAGCCCATGAAGAAGCGCGTCGTAAGAGCCGAGGAATTCGAAGTCGTCGACGAGGCGGGCCACGTCCGTCTTCGGATCGGCATGTCGAACGACGACAACCCGTTCTTCTCGATGCTGGATCCCGACGGCCACGTCCGCGCCCGGTTCGGTCTGGGTGCAGACGGCAGCGCGGGCCTGGCGATCGGCGACGAGAACGGCAAGGTGCGCGCGACCCTGGGTCTCGCTTCCGACGGCAGCGCCTCGCTCGCCTTCGGCGACAAGAAGGGCCGGATCCGCGCGAAGTTCGGGCTTGCGCCCGAGGCCTCGCCTACCCTGGGCATGCAGGTGGCCGACGGCGACCTGAAGCAGGTGTTCTCGCTGGCCGACCAGGGTTCTCCCACCCTCGGCCTCTACGACGACGACGGCAAGGTCCGCGTGCGGCTGGGGCTCGCCGCGAAGGGCTCGCCGATGCTGCGCTTGCTGGACCCCGACGGGGAGCTGCGAGCGGTGGTCGGTCTCGCGAGCGACGGCTCGCCGTTCATCCAGTTCCTGGACCCGGAGAAGCAGCCCACCTGGACGATGCGGTAGCCGAGGTCTCGGGCCCGTTCAGGCCCGCGTCGCGAACCGGGACGTCACCCGCACGAGCGCGGGTCTCGACGGGAACTCGCTGAAGCCGAATCCCGCGGGCGGACAGGCAGCCACGGAGCCCAGGTCGATGCCTCCGAGCGTTGCCGAGACCTGGGCAGGGCGGAAGTCGTGAATGCCATAGCACTCGCGGGCCCCCGAGCGCGTCGTGCCGCGGGCTCGGACATCGCCGGCCGCGAACCGCGACGATACGATGGGGCGTAGCACCGAGTCCTCGATCGCGATCCACGCCGGCATCGTGCGCAGCCACGGGGGACGCAGGCCGAGCAGACGCGACTCGATCCCGCGCGGGCCGATATCGAACCGGAGCGTCACCGGCCCCGCCCTCACCTCGACCACCTTGGCGCCGGTCCGCTCGACGCGCACGTCGTCAAGGATCAGCTCCTCGAAGGCGTAGTGGCGCGCCACGAAGTCCCGCACCTCGGGCCGGGGCGCGATCAGCAAGCGAGTCCCGTCAGGGCGGCACCACATCAGGTCGGCGAAGGCGCCGAACGGCGAGGCGAACCACCGTCCGGCCACGAACCGGTCACCCGAGGCGAACGAGGCACCGAGGATGTGCCCGTCGAAGATGAGGGTGTGGGTCATCAAGGAGTAACGGTAGAGCGGGGCGCGGTCGCCGGTGATCCGAGAGCCTATGCGCCTAAGGGATCTGTACCAGGAGGCGCATGTGCTGGGCCGAGGCGCCGTTCGAGAATCCCACCACCACCGTCGAGATGGGCGCCAGGTTCTTGACCTGCTCGTCGAAGCCCGCCTGGGCGGAGGGGTCGAGCTGCGTGCGGACCCCGTCCAGCGCTGCTTGGATGTCCACGAAGAGCACCCCGTCACCCGAGGGCACGGAGGCAGCCGCGGTGGTGAAGCCCGGTTCCTGATCGATGCCGCCGCCGTTCTGGCTCAGGTCGACGACCTGCTGCACGTCGGCGACCGACGATCCCACCACCACGGCATCGCCGACGATGGCCCATGCGAGCGTCGGTTGTGAGCCCGCGTCGAGGTAGGTGATCTTCACCCCGTGGTAGACGGTCGTCTGCCAGTTCGGCGGCGTGTCCACGAACGTCGTCCGGCCATTCGGGCGCCGCACGAGCCGCTGACCACCCAGGGGCAGCTGACCCAGGGTATCCGTGATCGACGCGGCCGTGGCGTCGGGGTCGTTCGTTCCCACGATGAAGGTTCCGCCCAACGGGGCGCCCTGAGCGGGCCCGACCTCGAGCGCGATGTCGCCGGAGAGCTGCGCGAGGAGTCCGTCGGCGCCGGTCAGCCCGAGCTTCTCGAGTTCCCGCGCGGTCCCGGGATCCTGCTGCGCCAGCTGGTCCAGCGTCGCCTTCAGCGTGGTGTCGAGGTGCCCGAACGCAAGAAGGCCGTAGGCGTCGGCGGGCACCATGGCAAGCAAGGCGTTCGGGTGATCGGGCTCCGACATCGCGGCGCGCTCCTCTGCGCTCAGGCGCGTCTCGTCGTAGGCCGTAACCAGATCCATCGCCATCCCGTCGGACTCGGCGGATAAGGAGAACCCGAAACCCTCGATCGCGTCGAAGTCCGACGTGCCGGCGCTCGCGAGCGCCGTACCGAGCGCATCCCCGAATTCCCCCGAAAGGTGCCGCACGTTCACGAACGCGAGGCCTAGCCGCCCGTCCGGCAACGCAGCCGTTGCATCGATGAACGCCTGGTTCTGCTGGATCCCAGGGGCCTCGCCCTTCGCGGTGCGGATCACGTTCTCGACCGCGTGCGGATCGGTGCCCATCACGACCGTGCCGTCGACGAGCGCAAGAGCGCCGCCTCCGAACCCCTCGCTCACCGTGCTCTCGACGCCGTCGATCTCGATCGTGCGGGTAGGTGCGCCGTCGGAGGAGGCCAGTTTCTGGATCGCGGCTCGAGCGGCGTCATCGTCATCGCTGTCTACCATCACGGCGATCGACGGGGCTTGGCCGCGTGTGACGTTCACGGCGACCGCCACCTCGACACCGACCCAGTCCAGGTCGTCGTGGGTCATCCCGGAACCCTGCAGGGCCCCGTCGAGCAGATCGCGGACGCGTTCCTGGAGATCTTGGCTGCCACCTAAGTCGGGGAACTTGTCGGTCATCCGCAGGAGGTTCATCTTCTGGCCGGCGGACGGGTCGAGGTACGCGACCGCTACCACGTCGGCGTCCGCCGGGACCATGCCGAGCAGCTCCTCGCCGCTGCCGCGAAGCAAGAAGAACGCGGCCGCCCCCGCCACCCCTGCCACGAGCAGGACGACGAGCGCGATCGCACCGAGGATCCGCCCGCGCCGGTGCGCGGACCTGTCTCGGGGAGCGACGGGCGCGGACCACGAGGTGGCGGGATCGACGATGGGGGCAGGGGGGAGGGGCGGCACGCTCGACCCCGCCGGATCCGGGAGCCCGCGCAGGGGGTCGGTCGAAGGCTGGTCGTCCATGTGTCTATCGCTCGGAACGGGCACGGGCGAGCTTGAATCACCGCGGCCGGGGACGGGTCGCTGTCCCGCCTGGATCAGGTCGAGCCCCGTGCCCCCATCGCGCCAGGCTGGTGCTTCGGGATCCGCTTCGTGAAGAAGAGTGCGACCACGCCGAAGATCGCGAGGAGGGCGAGGGAGGCGCGGAGCCCGGCGAGGCGCGCCTGCTCGTTCACATCGAGGATCGCCTGAGCGGCTTGTTGGTCGATCCCTGCCTCCTGCAGTGCCGTTTGCAGCTGGGCGTCGGAGACGAAGGGCACACCCGTCTCGAGCTGCACGGTGGCTTGCGACGTGACCTCCTTCGGCACGTCTGGGTTCTGCGCGATGCCGCTCAGGAACGAGGCCGTCAATGCGGCGATGAGAACGGAGCCGGCGAGCGCGGTCCCGAGCGAGGCGCCGAACTGGGTGGCGGTGTTCTGGAGGCCGCCGACCTCAGGCGCCTGCTCGTCGGGGACCGCCGAGACGGTGACGCTACCGAGCTGTGAGGCGAGGGCGCCCATGCCCAGTCCGATCAGGAGCAGCGGTACGGTCACGATCTCCGCGCTCGCACCGACGTCCATCGCGCTGAAGAGCACCACGATGCCGATAACCGCCGCCACGAGCCCGACCTCCACGACACGCCTGGGCGAGGCCGCTGGGAAGAACTTCGGGATACCCGCCGCCGCGAGCAGCATCGTGACCGACAGCGGCATGATCTTGAGCCCGGTGTCGATCGCGGAGAGCCCGAGCGCGACCGACAGGTACAGCGGGATCACGAAGAACAGGCCCATCATCACGACGAACTGGAAGAAGAACATCACGAGCCCGCCGGTCATCTGACGGTTGGCGAACAGTCCCGGGGTGACGAGCGGTTCGGCTCCCGCTGCATCGAGACGCCGGATGTGCATCATGAAGAGCCGGATCGCCACGAGCCCTCCGAGGATCAGCCAGAACACCGGTGACAGCCCGAGCACCGAAGGCCCCCCCTCTTCGGGGAGGATCCACCCCCACTCGGACGAGCGCAGGACCCCGAAGATCGCGAGGCCCATGCCTAGTGCCCAGAGCAGAGAGCCCAGCAGGTCGAGATGAGAGCGGACCTCCACCGGCGCATCGGCGATGCGGCGAGAGAACAGGACGATCCCCGCCCCGACGAACACCTCGCCCACGAACACCCACCTCCAGGACGCGTAGGTCGTCGCGAGCCCGCCGATGAGCGGGCCTACGGCGACCGCGATCGCCCCTGCCGCCCCGACCAGGCCGTAGGCACGGGGGCGGCCCGCCGGTGGGAAGTTCCCCGCGACGAGCGCCACGATGGCGGGCATGATCAGCGCCGCGCCGATCCCCTCGAGGAGCGACCAGCCGAAGAGCAGCACGGGGAGGTTCGGCGCCAGGGCCGTCGTCAACGAACCCGAACAATAGATGAAGAGCCCGATCGTGAAGGCTCGCTTGCGACCGATCATCGAGCCGATCTTGCCGCCCGTGACCATCAGCATCGCCATCACGAGGGTGTAGAGGACGATCGCGCTCTGGATCCCGGTGACCGTGGTGTTGAGGTCGTCGGCGACGGTCGCGATCGACACGTTCATGACCGAGCTATCGAGCGCCATCAGGAACTGCCCGGCAGCGAGCGTGAGGAGCACCACGGAGGCCCCCTGAGCGGCCGCGGTCTCCCCAGCCTTGGACGTCATGCCCGCCCTAGACGTCATGTCGTCCAGTCTAATGCGGCGTCTCCGCCGCACAAGAACGGCGTCAGGTCTGGAGGCGAGCGGGGTGGCCTAGGACGACGCCCCACAGGCGACGCGATGCTTCCCGCCAGCCGAGCGAGCGTGCGGCCGGGGAGTAGCCGATCGCGTGCTTCGGCAACCGGATCCGAACCGGGTTCGGGCGGATCGAGAACCGCAGGGGCGAGTCCATGACCTCCGTCTCCCCGTCCAACCCGATCTCGATCGGGGCATCGGACGTGACTTCGAACGTCGGGGTGGCCCACGACGCGAGTCCCTCGAAGCGCTCCGGGTGCCCGGTCGCGAGCGCCGCGAGGAACGCCGCCGCGCCGCCCGACCTGGAACTGCCGAGCACCAGGCTGAGGACGCCGAGTCGGCCCGTGTCCAGTCGGGGGCGGCTCCCCATCCCGCCCGCCGTCGTGCCGTAGGGGTTGTTGGAGATCTGGATCACGTGGGCGCCTCGATGCTCCACGGCGTCGGGGCCGGTGAATCGAAGATCGAAGGGCTCGGTGTCGGGCGCTAGGACCTGCGGCAAGGTCGCGAGCGTCGTGTCCACCTTCGCGTCCCGGTAGGCGGGCGAACGCACGATCGCCGCATACAGGCCCAGCGACACGTTGTTCACGAACACGTGTCCGTTCACGTCGGCGAGGTCCATCGTGCGTTCCGTAGCCTCCCCGTAGGCATCGAGGGCGCCGACGACGTCGTCGCGGTCCAGGCCGAGGTCCAGGGCAAGGTGGTTCCGCGTGCCCGCCGGCACCACGACCATCGGCAGGCCGAACTCGGCCGCCACGGTGCCGACCATCGCCTGGGAGCCGTCGCCGCCCGCCATCCCCAGGACGTCTATGTCGCCGCTCGCGGCCTTGTCCCGAACGGTCTGGAGCCAGTCCATGCCGGCCTCGAGCACGACCGGCTCGATCCCTCGGCGCCCACACTCGTCCACGAGATGGAACCGCTCAGCCTTGCCCCCTCCGGACTTGAGGTTCATGAACAGGACCCCGCGACCGGCGGCGGGTACGGGCGTGCCGGGCGTCTCACTCTGCTTGAGTGCCTTGACCGTATGGCCCAGCGCGTACTTCGCGAGGCGGACCGCGAACACGAGCGCCAAGACGCGGCCGACCAACGAGAGCGCGCGGTAGCCCTCCGCGCCGGCGATGCTGGCGCCCAATGCGACGAGGGAAGCGACCGCCAGCACGAGGCCGGCCACCCGCCGGCTCCCCGCCCTCGTCAGCGCGATCCAGCCGGCTGCAGCGAGCACGGCAAGCAGGAGCGCCTCGACCAAGCCGCGTCCCGGGTCGGAAATGGTCCTCATCAGCGTGCCGACCGCGACCGCCCCGATCAGGAGGAACGCGGCCACGGCCGCCACGCGCTGCGAGCCTGTGGGTCTTCGACTCGAGACGCTCATGCCCGTACGCTACCGCCTCGCCCACGGCGCCGACAGGGCCGTTCGGGCCTGTCGGCCCCCGTCCTCTGGCCCGCGGACGCGACGTGCCGCCGTGCCCTTCGAGTGCTGGGTAGAGTGGATGTCCGAGGGATGCCGGATGTGGTTGACGCTGCTGCCATGGTTCCTGCATCCCGCTGGGGACGTAGCTCAGTTGGTAGAGCGCCGGCTTTGCAAGCCGGAGGTCGCCGGTTCGATCCCGGTCGTCTCCACCGCGTAACCCTGCGTTAGCGCAACTCCGAGCTACCATGAAGTTCGCCACGACGGAGGAGCCTCGGTGTCCAAGCAGATGTTGAACGAGAAGACGTTCGCGAACGTCGAGACGTACCAGCCGATCACGATCCCCGGTAGGCCCGACGCGCCGACGCGCCCCGCCGCGATGACCGTGAACGGCACGATCGGCCGCGCGTTCTTCCTCCTGATCCTTGCCGTTGCGATGGGCGCGGTGGGCTGGTCCTACGGCGATCAGATGTCCGGGACGGTGTGGACCGTGATGCTGGTGGGTCTGCTGGCCCTGTTCGGCCTCTCGATCCTCACGGCGTTCAAGCCCAAGCTCGCCCCGTTCACCGGCCCCGTCTACGCGGTGGTGATGGGGTTCTGGGCGGGCGCCATCTCGTTCGGCTACAACGAGCTCTACCCCGGGATCGTGATGCAGGCGATGTTCGCGACCTTCTCGGTGTTCGCGGTGTGCCTGGTGTTCTACCTCACGGGCCTGGTGAAGGTCACGGACAGGTTCGTGCGCGTGGTGATCGTGGCCACCGGCGGGATCTTCGTGATGTACCTCGTGGCGATCGTGATGCAGCTGTTCGGCGTGAACGTCACGTTCCTCGACAGCCCCTCGCCGTTGGGGATCGGGCTCAGCGTGGTGATCTGCATCGTTGCGGCGCTCAACCTGTTCATCGACTTCCGCTGGATCGACGAGGGGGCGCAGCGGGGCGCACCGACGTACATGTCCTGGTACAGCGCGTTCGGGCTGCTCGCCACCTTGATCTGGCTGTACCTGGAGATCCTTCGCCTGCTCTCCAAGATCCGGAGCTAGCATCAGCGTGGCGATCCGCGTCGCCGCCGCGTCGGTCTTAGCGCTGACGCTCCTGGGCGCGCCGCACGGCGCGGCGGCCGGGAATCAGTCCCAGATTCGCCGCCCTCCGTTCGCCGTCAGCGTCGCGCCGCTGGACGCCGCGACCCGGCGTCTGATGACCGGCAGGTCGTGGCGCCCAGGATGTCCTGTGCCGCTGCGAGACCTCAGGATGATCCATATGCCGTACTGGGGGTTCGACGACCGGTGGCACCGCGGTGAGCTGGTGATCCACCGGCGGTACGCGGCCTCGGTGGTGCGGGTCTTCGAGAAGCTCTACGACGCCCGTTTCCCGATCAGACGGATGCGCTTGGTCGATCGCTACGGGGCCGACGATTATCGCTCGATGGCTGCGGACAACACCTCCGGGTTCAACTGTCGATGGCGTGGCGGCGTCTGCTGCACGTGGTCTCAGCACGCGTACGGCCGCGCGATCGACCTCAACCCGGTGGAGAACCCCTACCTGTGGAGCGGGGGCGTTTCTCCCCCAGCGGGTCGTGCGTACCTCGATCGTTCCCGGCATCGGCCCGGGATGGTGCACGCGCACGATCGGGTGTGGTGGGCGTTCCACGCGGTGGGCTGGGGCTGGGGCGGCACCTGGTCGAGCGAGAAGGACTATCAGCATTTCTCCGCGAACGGTCGATAGCCTGCGGGCTCAGACCGCCAGCAGATCGACCGCATACGTGTCACGCAGCCGCTGATCCACGGGCGCGGCGTCCAGCACGCGCCACGGGGCTTGGCGGAGCGTCCGGGCCACGGCGAGGTGCTCCTCGCAGAACGGAACGAGGCGATGACGGGGGTACCACCCGACGACCGTGGGCGCGACGGTGAGGGGCCCGTGCTGCCAGAAGCAGAACTGGCAGGTCAGCCGGAGGCGCTGCGGATAGGCGAAGCGGGCGCGGTAACCCCGGTCGTGCTCGATCACCCGGCCCCACAGCGCCACCCGGCCGAGCACCGCCGGGCTTCGCATGCGCCGGAGGATGTCGAACGTGTGGGAGGCGTGCAATCCGCACCTGCAGTCGTACTCGGGGGCGT
>Ga0315278_10000572_pt1 | contig 32623 bp, 32 predicted proteins | sample YL17G06_0_MG_FD_203880 | JGI IMG/M metagenome (GOLD analysis project Ga0315278, IMG submission 203880) | Sediment microbial communities from Yellowstone Lake, YNP, Wyoming, USA - YL17G06_0 | ecosystem: Environmental > Aquatic > Freshwater > Lake > Sediment | place: USA: Wyoming | collected... | reverse complement strand
GTCTTGCTGCGGTGCGCGCGCAGACCGAATCCACCCCAGCCGAGAAGGCCGAGAAAGTCGCTGAGCGCAGCCGGAGCGAGGTAGACGCGATATCGTCCCGGCGGGATCGTGCGCGCCGGGCGCGACAACAGCTCGAGCTCCGCGAGTGCAGCGTCGACCTTCCGCTGGAGCTCCTCCCGCTTCCACTCGAACCCGGCATAGTTCGCGGTCACCGCCCGGTCGGCGGAGCGCACGAAGCTCCAGTCGAGGTTGTAGCTCGAGTTGGCGTACCAGTTGCGCTGGCCGAGCGTGTTGGCAAAGCCGCAGTAGATGTCTCCGGCCGCGTAGATTCCGACGAGATCACGGCCCCGCGCCGCGCACTGAATCTCCTCGAGCGCCTCCCCGCCGCCCGGCAATCGGTTCTCGGAGCGGCGCGCGCTCGAGTGCGGCTCGGTGGCGTAGAGGAGGAACGGATCCTCGGGCACCACCGCCGAGCGCTCGCGGAGATCCTCGACGAGCCGAGCGATGCGCATGCGATCGAGCTCGAGGTCACCCGAGAGCGATACGCTTCCTGAGGCATGCCGCCGGCCGCGGATGAGGTCGACCGTCAGCGAGCGCATCGCCACCGCGCCCGCTTGCCGCACCCGTCCCTGATTCATCCGCACGAAGTCCGAATCCTCGCCGTAGAAGCTCGAGAGGTGGATCTCTTGCCCTCGAACCAGGCTCGTGAGGATCGCGGCGACGTCGTGGAAATAGCTTTCCATCACGTCACGCGCCGCCGAACACGTCGACGTCGGCAAACACGCACGGGGGCGAGGCGTGCCCCACGGCGATCGCCTGATTCGGCTCCCCTTTGCCGCAATAGGGTGTGCCGAGCACGTCGACGGTGTCGGCGTCGCCGACGGCCTTCAAGCCTCGCCAGAACGTCGCGGAGATGCCGCGGTAGTTGGGGTTCTTGACGACCTCGGTGAGGCGCCCGTTCTCGATGAGCCGCGCCCACTCGCAGCCGAACTGGAACTTGTTGCGCGAGTCGTCGATCGACCACGAGCAATTCGTCTTCATGTACACGCCGCGCTCGATCCCGGCGATCATCTCGTCGAGGGTCGACCCGCCGGCCTCGAGGTTGAGATTCGCCATGCGGTCGATCGGCGGCCGATTCCAGCTCGATGCCCGCGCGCTGGCAACCCCCCGAATGCCAGAACGCACCTGCGACACCCGGCCGCCGAGCGGGCGGAGGAGAATGCCCTCGCGAATGATCTCTTCCCTCGTCGCCGGATCGCCTTCGTCGTCGAACGCGTAGCTCGCCAACTCCCCGTGCCGAGTGGGATCGAACGTGACGTTCAGGAGCTCCGAGCCGTAGCGATAGCGGCCGAACATGTCGAGCGTGACGAAGCTTCGCCCGGCATAGTTCCGCTCGTCGCCGAGAATGCGGTCGAGCTCCAGCGGATGCCCGATTGATTCGTGGATCTGGAGGATCATCTGATCCGGCGCGAGCAGAAGATCCATCATGCCGCTCGGGCAGTTCCGCGCGTACAGGAGCTCGAGCGCCTCGGCGGCGATCCGCGCGGGCGCCTCGCCGAATCCCGTTTCTTCGAGCACCTCGAGGCCCCCCTGGCGGCAATAGGCGTGGCCGCCGAACGTGCGCGTCTGGGTCTCGGCGCCTTCGTTCGCGCTCGCCGAGAGCGTCGGTAGGAGGTGGTGGAAGCGCTGGCGGAGGCAACCGCCGCCGGCGCTCACGAGAAGAGTCTCCTTCGCGGTGAACCAGAGACCCGCCTCCCAGTCCTCGATCCGGCGGTCGCGCTTGAGTCGCTCGCTCTGCGCGCGCAAGAGGTCGATCTTGTCGCCGAGGGGAACGGAGTCCCAGGGAATCCGCACAACGCTCGCATATTCGCCGACCTGCGGAGCCCGAATGAGCCTGGCTGGATCGACGAGACCGCGGCCGCGCGTCTCTCGTGCCCAGGCGAGGGCTCGATCGACGGCATGCCGCAAGCCCGAGGCGGTGAGGTCCGAGGTCGCGGCATAACCCATGCCGCCGTCGTCGACCACGGAGACCATGGCCCCGACGTCGAGCGAACTCGAAACCGTCTCCAACACGCCGCGGCGCACCGAGAGATGCTCTTCTCGCTCCTCGACCAGACGAAGCGAGCAGTGTTCTACCGCGGGAGCGTTCTCCCGGAAGCGCCGTTCAACGTCTTCCCACATGGGAGCTTGCCGGCTGGCGCTCGGGCGCGCAGAGCGCGATCAGCCATTCCTCGAGCGCGGCGACCGCATCGCCGCGCCCGGTCTTACTCGCCACGTCGAGGTCGGCGAGGTCCTCGATCGCCCGTCGAAGCCGCGCGGCCGAGAATCGCCGCGAATGCTCGACGACGTACCTCACACGATGCGGCGCCACGCCGAGGAGTGGGGCGAGGCTCGCCGAGCTCGGCGCCTCGCGGGCGAGCAGCAGCCGCCGAATCTGCGCGACCAGGGCCCCGACGAGCGCCGGCGCCTCGCTCCCCTCGTCGACGAGCTGGCGGAAGAGGCCAACCGCCTTCGTCGCATGCTTGGCGGACAGGGCATCTTGCAGCTCGTAAATCGCGTGCATTCGCGACGACGCCACGTGCTCCGTCACGCTCTCCTCGTCGATCGCCGCACCCTTGCCGACTGCGAGCGAGATCCGCTCGAGCGTCGAGCGCAGGCGCAACAGATCGTCGCCGACGCGCTCGATGAGCTCGCCGGCGGCTGCAGGATCGAGGCGATGGCCGAGGCGCTCGCTCTCGCGTCGCACCCAGGCGGCGAGCGCTTCCCCCCGGGGCGCCTCGAACTCCACTTCCCCTCCCGCGCGCGCGATCTCCGCGTAGGGCTTTTGTCGCTTGTCGAGGCTCTGGTCCCAAAAGACGACCGGCGGCCCGTTGGAGGAGAGGCTGGCGGCGAGCGCCTCGGCTTCGGCACGGGGAAGCTTCGCCGCCTGCCGCACGACGATCGCCGCCACCGGATCGAGGAGCGAGAGATTCTGCTTCGCCTCGAGGATCTTCCTCGCCGCCTCGCTCTCGCCGCCGAAGAAGCTCCGGACCGTTCCACGCTCGCCGCCCGCCGTACGACGGAGCTCCTCGAGCGCTTCTGCTTTCAGCAGGTCCTGGGCTCCCGTGAAGAGATAGGCGGGAAGGATCTTCTTCTGGCGGAGCGCCGCGCGGAACACCTGGAGGTCCACGCGGCGGAGTGTATCAGGGCCCGCGCGCTCCGTGAACGAGGCGATCGGCTGTCGGTCTTTGGCTCTCGGCAGAGGCTCAATGCGTCTTTGCCGAAAGCCAAACGCCGAGAGCTAAAAGTCCTCCATCATCCGATTATAGAGGTCGCGCGAGAGCTGTTCGATCAGCCGCTCGTTGGCCTCGCGCCGCGTGCTCTCGGACAGCTGGATGTCGGTGAACTGAGGGATTGACTTGACGTTCACGGCGCTCCGCTGGAACTGCGACGAGCTGGTGACGACCGTACCGGGCACGGCGCTGTAGTCCTGCGTCCCGCGCTGGCCAACCGTCTTCCAGAGCAGCTTTCCATTGTCCCGCCGGCGGAGATCCAGGTCCACCCCGACACTGGCTTGATATAGCGTCGCCTCGTCATTGGAGTTGAAGCCGACGGGCCGCGAGACATAGTAGCGGACCATGCCGGTCAGCTGCGCATCGCCCTCCCCGATCGGCACGACCTTCAGCCGGCCGTGGCTGGCCACCTCGTCCTCGAGAGATTCGATCAGCAGCTTCTCGATGCCGACTTCGCGCGTCGCATTCTGGATCGGCCCGAGGCTGATCGTGCGGATCTCCGGCGGCAGCCGGTTGCCGGTGCCAGCGAATTGATAGCCGCAGCCCGCGAGCGACCCGAGCGCCAGAGCCACGGCGAAAAGGCCTCTCGTCCGCGTCGATTCTCGCTTCATCGTTGCGCCCTACTCTCCATCAATCGACAACGAGGTTCAATAGCTTGGCGGGGACGAAGATGGTCTTCACGATCCGCTTCCCCGCGAGGGCGCGCGTCACGGTGGCGAGCTTCTCGGCTGCGGCCCGTACCGTCGCTTCGTCGGCGCCGCGCTCGGTCTCGACGGTGCCGCGCATCTTGCCCGAGACCTGAACCGCGATCGTCACGGTCGCGTCGATCGTCAGTGCCGGGTCGTAGTCCGGCCAGGGCTCCTTGCAGAGGAGCGTGGCATGCCCGAGATGATGCCAACCCTCCTCGGCCACGTGAGGCGCGAACGGCGCCACGAGACGGAGCAGTGTCTCTCGATCGGCGCCGCTCGCCCCCTTCGATTGGATCTCGCCGACGTACTCCATCAGCGCCGCGATCGCGGTGTTGAACTTGAGCGCCTCGATGCGCTCGCCCACGGCGCGAATGATCTTGTGGCGCAGACGAAGATGCGGGTCGCCCGGGACACACTTCGGCTCTTCGACCACGCGCCACACGTTGTGCACGAAGCGCACGAGCCCGATGATCGCGCGCGTGTCCCAGGGCTTCGGCTGCTCGAAGTCGCCCATGAACATCTCGTAGAGACGCAGCACGTCGGCGCCGTGCTCGGCGACCACGTCGTCGGGATTGATGACGTTCAGCCGAGACTTCGACATCTTCTCGACCGACGCGACGAGTTTCTCGCCGCTGGCCTTCACGTGCGCCTCGGTGCCCCGAAACTCGATCTGTTCGTAGCCCTGCCAGCGGTCCTGGGCGTCGCGATACGCGTAGGCGAGCACCATCCCTTGGTGGCGGAGCTTCGCGAACGGCTCCTTCGTCGACACGTGGCCCGCGTCGTAGAGCACCTTGTGCCAAAAACGCGCGTAGAGCAGGTGCAGGACCGCGTGCTCGGCGCCGCCGATGTAGACGTCGACCGGCATCCACTGCCGCTCGATCCCCGGATCCCACGCGGCGCGGTCGTTCCTCGGGTCCAGAAAGCGGAGGAAGTACCAGCACGAGCCCGCCCACTGGGGCATCGTGTTGGTCTCGCGCCGAGCCTCGCCATCGCACTTTGGACACCGCGTGCGGATCCACTCCTCGATCGTGGCGAGCGGGCTCTCCCCGGTGCCCGAAGGCTCGAAGCGCTCGACGGCCGGCAGCAAGACCGGAAGCTCCTTCTCCGGCACCGGGACGACCCCGCAGCGCTCGCAGTGTACGATCGGGATCGGCTCGCCCCAGTAGCGCTGGCGCGAGAAGATCCAGTCGCGGAGCTTGTAACCGACCTTCGGGCGCGCGAGCGCTTTGCTCGCCAGCGATTCGATGACCGCCTTCTTACCGGCGTCTGAATCGAGGCCGGTGTGTGGTCCGGAGCTCACCATCACGACGCCAGGGCCGGCGTCGAGGAAGGCGCGATCCCCGGAAATGGGCGAGCCGTCCCTCGGCGCGATCACCTGCACGATCGGCAGGCGGAAGGCCTGGGCGAACTCGAAGTCGCGCTGGTCGTGCGCCGGCACGGCCATGATCGCACCGGTGCCGTAGCCCCACAGCACATAATCGGCGATCCAGATCGGCACCCGCACGCCGTTCACGGGATTGATGGCGAACGCCCCGGTCGCAACGCCCGTCTTGGTCTTCACCTGCTCGACCCGCTCGCGCTCGCTCTTGTCCCGGGCCGCCTCCACGTATGCGGCGACGGCCGTGCGCTGCGCCTCCGTCGTGACCTTTCCGACAAGGGGATGTTCTGGGGCGAGGACCACGTAGGTCGCGCCATAAAGCGTGTCGGGGCGCGTGGTGAACACGACGATCGGCTCGCCGACCCCGGGCGAGCCCTCGGCCACGAGGAACGTGATGTCGGCGCCCTCGCTCCGGCCGATCCACTCGCGCTGCATGGTGAGCGTGCCCTCGGGCCAATCCAATCCTTCGAGGTCGGCGAGCAAGCGGTCGGCGTACGCCGTGATGCGCAGCATCCACTGGCGGAGATTTCGCTTCTCGACGAGCGTGCCACAGCGCTCGCAGCGCCCCTGCTTCACCTCCTCGTTGGCGAGGCCGGTGCGGTCGTTCGGGCACCAGTTGATCGGCACCACGTCCTGGTACGCGAGGCCGCGCTCGAAGAGCTTAAGGAAGATCCACTGCGTCCAGCGATAGTACAGAGGATCGGTGGTATCGATCTCGCGCGACCAGTCGTAGGAGAGGCCGAGCGAGCGGATCTGCCGCTTGAAGTTGGCAATCGCCGCCGCGGTGGTCTTCGCTGGGTGGATACCGGTGCGCACGGCGTAGAGTTCCGCCGGAAGACCAAAGGCATCCCAGCCCATCGGGTGGAGCACGCGGAAGCCCTTCGCCCGCTTGTAGCGAGCGAGAACGTCGCTGGCCGTGTAGCCTTCGCAATGGCCGACGTGAAGCCCCGCTCCCGACGGATACGGGAACATGTCGAGAAGGTAGATCTTCGGCTTCGACGCCTCGGTGTCGGTCGCGAAGGCATGCTCCGCCTCCCAGCGGGACTGCCACTTGGGCTCGGCGGTCTTGTGGTCGTAGGGCATGAACAGGTCTCGCTATGTCGCGCCTGCCGCAGGGTCGTCTGCGACGGCGAACCGCGCGGTCATTCCTCGACGGTGGGCAACGGGTCACGGCGCTCGCGCACGCCGAGCCGACCGGCGATCTCGTCGAGGATGCCGTTCACGAACCGCGACGATTCCTCGCCGCCGAAGCGGCGCGCAATCTCGATCGCCTCGTCGATCACCACGCTCGTGGAAACGTGCTCGTCGTGCTGGAGGAGCTCGTAGGCGGCGATGCGCAGCACGTTCAGGTCGACGCGAGAGAGCCGCCCGAGGCGCCAATGCTCCGCCGCGTCGGCGAGCATTCGGTCGATCGCCTCGCGCTCGGCGAGCACGCCGGCGATGAGCTCGAGCGCGAACCCGCGGGCTTCGATCGGCGCTTCGAAGTGCTGCCAGAGCCGCTCGAGCGCCTCGGGCGAGGTGTCGCCCGTGAGCTCGATTCGGTAGAGCGCCTGCAGCGCGATCTCGCGACTCTGCCGCCGGGCCCCCATCATTGCCGCCCTCGCCGGATCGCACGCTGCACGCGGACCATCTCGATCGCCGTCTGTACGGCTTCGGCTCCTTTGTTTCCCTGGCCCTCGTCGGAGCGTTCCACCGCCTGCTCCACAGTGTTCGTCGTCAACACGCCGAAGGCAATCGGCACGCGGAGATCCAGCATCGTCGTGCCGACACCGTCGGCGGCCGACTGCGCGACGAACTCGAAGTGAGGCGTCTCGCCGCGGATCACCGCGGCCAGACACACGACTGCGTCGGCCTCGCCGCTGCCGGCGAGCTCGCGAGCCGCCAGCGGCACCTCGAAGGCCCCGGGCACGCGAACGATCGTCACGTCGTCGTCGACGACTCCGGCGTCGGTGAGCGCCCGCAGCGCGCCCGCGAGCAGGCGCTCGGTGATGTACGCGTTGAAACGGGCCACGACGACTCCGATCCGAAGCCCGGTGCCGTCGAGCGAGCCGTTGATCTCACGGGGCATGACCGTCCCCGCCTACGTAATCAGCGGCAGCGTGCTGAAGAAGTGACCGAGCTTCTCCCGCTTGGTGCGCAGATACTCGATATTGTCGTCGTGCGGCGTCGATTCGAGCGCGATCCGCTCGATCACGTTGACCCCATAGCGCTGCAGCCCGGCGATCTTCCGCGGGTTGTTGGTGAGCAAGCGCACCCTGGAGACGCCGAGCTCGCGGAGAATCTGCGCGGCGATGCCGTAGTCGCGAAGATCCTCCTTGAAGCCGAGATCGAGATTCGCCTGCACGGTGTCGCGGCCCTTGTCCTGGAGCGCGTAGGCACGGATCTTGTTGCCGAGCCCGATGCCTCGTCCCTCCTGGCGCATATAGACGAGAACCCCTCGATCCTCACGGGCGATCCGGACGAACGCCTGCTGCAGCTGATCGCCGCAGTCGCAGCGCAGCGATCCGAAGACGTCGCCGGTCAGGCATTGCGAATGGATGCGCACGATGACGGGGTCGTCTCCGGCGACGTCGCCCCGCACCAGGGCCACGTGCTCGTAGGGGTCCACCTCACTGCGGTAGGCGATCGCCTCGAACTCGCCGACTGGAGTCTGGATCCACGAGCAGGCGACGCGAGTGACGAGGGTCTCGAATCGCAGACGATAGCGCACCAGCGATTCGATGCCGACGCGCGACAGATCGTGCCGCTCGGCGAACGCCTCGAGGTCCGCCGCGTGCGCGATCGCACCGTCGTCGCGAAGAATCGCGCACGTGACTGCCATGGGTGGCATGCCCGCCAGACGCACGAGATCGACGGCCGCCTCGGGAATCTGCGGCCGCGAGAGTACACCACCCCGCCGCACTTGTACCGGAAGCACGTGCCCTGGCATGACCAGATCGTCGGCGCTCGCGCCTTCGGCGACCGCGGCGCGGATGGTGGTCGCACGGTCCGCCGCCGAGATCCCGGTCGAAACCCCGCGCCGGGCCTCGATGGACACCCCGAAGGTGCGCCGTACGCTGCCCTCGCCGCCCACGAGCGGAATGCCGAGCGCGCGGAGCTTCTCCTCGGTGAGCACCAAGCACACCAGGCCGCGCGCATGGGTCGCCATGAAATTGATCGCCTCCGGCGTCACACGGGAGGCTGCAAGGCAAAGCTCGCCGCTGCCGTCGCGGTCGTCCACGACCACGACCATCTCGCCTCCGCGAATTTCCTCGAGGACCTGCTCGAAATCCATCTTCGCTCGGCTTTCGGCTCTCGGCTCTCGGTCTTCGGCTCTCGGTCTTCGGCTTTCCGGCAAACGTTGGGGGCGCCGAAGCCCATTCCCGACCGTCGTCGGCCAAAGGCGATCCTAGCGTTTCATCGGCTCTTTCGGAAGGCCGGGCGCCCTTCGATCAAGAGGTCTTCCCCGAGCCGCTCGAGCGTCGCATCAACGACCGGAATTGCCTCGTTCATGCGGCCGAGACCCATCGCCGCAACCATGGGCCGGCCGTCTCCGCCGAGCAACTTCGGCGCGAAGAAGAGAGCGACGCGATCGACGAGACCTCCCCGCAGCGCATGCGCCGCCAGCACCCCTCCGCCCTCGATCAAGACGCTCTTGATGCCCGATCTCGCTAGGTCGCGGAGCACGCGGCGGAGCGATCCTACGCGGTCTCCCGCCCCCCGATGCACGGCGACGCCTCGCCGCCGGAGCCGCCCGGCCTTGGCGCTGTCCTCGGCGAGCGTATAAACCCGGGTGCGTTCCGGATCGTGGGCGAACGCGCGGGCCGACTCGGGGCTGCGCAGCCGCCCGTCGAGAATCACCCGCAACGGATGCCGGCCGCCACGGATCCGGCAGGTCAGCTCCGGATCGTCCAGCAGCACGGTCTCGGATCCGACGATGACGGCGTCCCAACGGTTGCGCATCTCGTGGACCCTGCGCCGCGAGGCCTCGCCCGTCACCCAGCGCGAATCGCCGCTGACGGTGGCGATCCGGCCGTCGAGCGTCGCCGCGAGCTTCAGCACTACGAAGGGAAGGCCCGTCGCCACGTATTTCTCGAAGTCGACGTTCAGCGCGCGGCACTCCGCCTCGCGAATGCCGACGTCGACGGCGAGGCCGAAGCGGCGTAGGCGCCGAATCCCGCGCCCGCGCACCCGCGGATTCGGGTCAAGCGTGCCGACCACGACGCGGGCCACCGCGGATTCCAGTACCGCGTCCACGCAGGGCGGGGTACGACCGAAGTGGAGACAGGGCTCGAGGGTGACGTAGAGCGTCGCGCCGCGGGCGCGCCGGCCGGCCTCGCGAAGCGCGAATACCTCGGCGTGTGGTCCACCCGCCTGGCGGTGAAAGCCGCGTCCGACGATCGTCCCCCCCCTCACCACGACCGCGCCGACCGCCGGATTGGGGCTCGTGCGGCCGAGCCCACGACGCGCGAGGCGCAGTGCCTCGACCATGTAACGGGCGTCGGCTGACGTCACGGTGGCGCGCACAGGTCGCGCCGCGCTCACGCCCTCGCCTTCCCTTTGCCCTGCCCGCTCTTCTTCGCGCCTTGGCCCGTGCGGCTCTGCTGGATCAGGTCCTTCAGCTCGCGCATGAACTCGTTCACGTCTTCGAAGGAGCGGTAGACGGAGGCGAAGCGGACGTAGGCCACTTTGTCGAGGTCGTAGAGGGCTCGCATGATCGCCTCGCCGATCACCGAGCTCGATACCTCTTTCTCGCCCCGCTCCTGCAGCATGCGCTCGATCCGGTCGGCGGTCTGCTCGATCATCTCCATGCTGACCGGGCGCTTCTCGCACGCCTTCTTCAGCCCCGAAATCACCTTCAGGCGCTCGTAGACCTCGCGACGATCGTCCTTCTTGACGATCATCGGCAGCATCTCCTCGACGCGTTCGTAGGTGGTGAAGCGCCGCTGGCAGCGCAGGCACTCGCGCCGGCGGCGGATGATGTCGCCGTTTTTACTGAGGCGAGAATCGATGACTTTGTTTTCGAGATCTCGGCAGAAGGGGCATTTCATCCGGGGGTCGGCTACCGGCTTCCGGCCGGCGGCTTCCGGAAAAGACGCCGTGAATCCTTCGCGGTCGCCGGTCGCCGGAAGCCGGAAGCCATCATTTCTTGTGTTCCTCGATGTACTTCACGACGTCGCCGACGGTCCGGATCTTCTCCGCATCCTCGTCGGAGATTTCCATCTCGTACTCCTCCTCGAGCGCCATCACCAACTCGACGATATCGAGCGAGTCCGCCCCGAGATCCTCGATGAACGAGGCTTCCCGCGTGACCTCTTCTTCTCCCACTCCGAGGTGCTCGCAGATGATCTCCCTCACCCGCGCTTCAGTGTCCTTCGCCGCCGCTTCAGCACCTGCCATGTTCGTGTGACCTCCCGTTGAGATTCCGGCGTCCCTATCACATCGACCTGGCGAGGGACAGGGAGCCGCTGGACGGGGTCCGTGGCGCTCGCCTGGCGATCCACCACTGCTCCCGTGCGCGTCCATCCGTCAATTGCGCTTCGGAGGGTCCTCCTCTTCCGATGCGCTCTTGTCTTCGGTGTCCTCACCGCGTGCGTCGCCATTGCGATCGGACTTACCATCGCGGCGGAACCGCCCCTTCAGCTGCTGCCAGAGGCCGCCGCGTCGCGTAACCGCCCCGGGAAGCTCTTGAATATCGGGGACGACTCGCAGCCCTCCCGAGATCTCGGCGATCAAGTTCTTCCTCGTGGAATCGGCCGCGACGCGGATCGCGTTCTTGATCGCCTTCGGGCTCGACGAGCCATGGGCGATGATCGTCACGCCCTTCACGCCGAGCAACGGCGCGCCCCCGACGGCATCGGAGTCGAGCGCCTGTCGGATGCGGTCGAGATCTTTCTTGAGCAGCAGGTAGGCAAGCTTGGTCTTCAGATTCCGCTCGAACATCTGCCGCAGCAGGAACTGCACGAAGCTGCCGAGGCCCTCGAGCGACTTGAGGATCGCGTTGCCGGTGAAGCCGTCGGTGACGGCGACATCGACGTTCCCGGCATTGATGTCGCGCCCTTCGATGTAACCGACGTAGTTGAGCGGCATCTGGCGGAGCACCCGGTCAGCGGCGCGGGTGAGCTCGGTTCCCTTACTCTCCTCCTCGCCGTTGCTGACGATGCCGACGCGTGGAGACAGGAGCCCGCGTACGCTTCGGGCGAACACGTCCCCCATGACCGCGAACTGCACGAGATTCAGGGGCGCGCATTCGACGTTGGCACCGGCATCGAGAAGCGTGACGTGGCCGCGGCGCGACGGGAGCTCGATGCCGATCGCCGGACGGTCGACACCGGGCAGGTTGCCGAGCAGCATCACCGCCGCAGCCATCATCGCCCCGGAATTGCCGGCGCTGACGAAGGCGTCGGCGTCACCGGACTTGACGAGCGCGAAGCCGACGCGGATCGAGCTGTCGCGCTTGCGTCGCAAAGTCTCGACGGGGCTGTCGTCCATCTCCACGACCTGCGAGGCGTGGTGCACTTGGATCGGCAGATTCCCCGCGCGGTGCCGGCCGAGCTCGTGGGTGATTATGTCGCGATCGCCGACCAGCGTCACGGGTATGCGCAGCTCGCGAGCCGCGGTGATGGCCCCCTCGATGATCGCCTCGGGGGCGTGATCACCGCCCATCGCATCGACGGCAATGGTCTTCATGGGTCAAGGGATGCGGCCACCGGAGGGCCGCACCATGCGCTTACTCCTTCGCGATCTCGACGACTTGACGCCCGCGGTACTGCCCGCAATGCCGGCAGGCGCGATGCCGTTGCGTGGGCTCGCCGCAGGCGGGACAAGCGACGTACTGCGGCACGACGAGCGCGTCGTGCGCGCGGCGCTTGTTGCGCTTTTGACGAGACGTTCTTCGCTTCGGTAGGGCCATTGCGATCTCCAGTCGGGCGCGGGATCACCGCTTCAACGTGCGCAGGACCGCGAGGCGGGGGTCGATCCATTCCTCGTGACAGCCGCAGGCACGGACGTTTCGGTTCGCGCCGCAATGCGGGCAAAGCCCGCGGCATTCGTCGCTGCAGATGGGTCGTGTCGGGAGCGAGAGAATCATGGCCTCGCGTACGAGCGGCGCGAGATCCACCTCATCTCCCTGATAGAAGCTGAGCGACAAGTCCTCTTCGGCGAGCTCCTCGCCCGCCGCCTGCTGGGCGTGCGGCTTCAAAATGAACGTGAACTCCTTCTGCAGGGAGAAGGGGTAATTGGCGAGGCAGCGCGCGCAGGTGCCCGCGACGCGGCCCGTGAATTGGCCGCGGAAGAAAAGGTCGACGCCCAAGCGGTAGAAGTGGACGTTCACCGGCACGGCGCCCTGAAACTGATAGTCGATCACCCCCGTACGGGCGAGCGCTGCGTTGATCTCCGAGACTTCTTCCACGAACGCGGCGTCCTTCTCGGTGTCCTCGATCTCCTCGATGCGAATCTTCACGGCAGCCCCCGCTTATCCGCCGGGTGAAAAGGCGAGCAAGACTTGGCAATATAACGTGGACCCCCGCGCAAGGAAAGACCACCGGGAACGGCCATCGGCTCGCGGCTCTGGGCAATTGGCCGATTGCCTCTTGCGCCGGGGGCTGAAGATGAAGGCCGAAGACCGTCTTCAGTCTTCCCGGCTCGCGCGGATGCCGAGCCGTCGTTCGATACGGCGCACGCGGCGAAGCAGCTCGGGAAGGTAAAGCACGGCGGCGACATATCGTCGCCAGGTGCGGATCTCTACCGCCGGGTATCCGGAAAGCACTGCCCCCGGTTCGACGTCGTTGGGAATTCCCGACTGTGCGGCGATTCGCGCGCCGGCACCGATCGTCAGATGACCGGCGGCTCCGACCTGACCGCCGAGTTGCGCCCCCGCCCCGACCTGCGTGCTTCCGGCCAGGCCGACCTGCGCGGCGAGAAGCGCGCCCTCGCCGACCTCGCAGCCGTGACCGATCTGCACGAGATTGTCGATCTTCGCCGCGCGGCGAATCCGCGTGACGCCGACTGCCGCACGATCGATTGCGGTGTTGGCGCCGATCTCGACGCCGTCCTCGAGCACGACGCTTCCGGTCTGGGGAATTGCGTGCACGCCGCCCTTCTCGTCGGGCAGATAGCCGAAGCCGTCGCCGCCGATCAGCACGCCCGACTGGAGCTTCACGTCGTGACCGATCGTCGCGCGCTCGCGAACCACGGCGCCCGCGTGCGCGGTGAAGCGGTCGCCGATCGTCACGCTCGGATAGATCACGACGTGGGGATCGATGCGCGCATCGGCGCCGATCGTCACGTCTTCCCCGACGACTGCGTAGGCGCCAATCGACGCGCGCGGACCGATCGTCGCGCTCGGCGCGATCCGCGCCGTCGCGTCGATGCCGGGGGGAGGCCGATACGGCTCGTGAAAGAGAGTGAGCAGGCGGACGAAGGCGGCGTAGGGCTGCGACGAGCGCAGCACGGCCACGCCGGGAGCCTCCATGCCCGGGGCGAGAATCACAGCCGCCGCCTGCAGGCTCTTCAACCTAGACTGGTAGCGCGGATTGGCGACGAACGTCACCTGGCCGGGGCCGGCCTCACCAATCGGCGCCGGGCCGGTGATCTCGATCGTCGGATCGCCCTCGAGCTCGCAGCCGAGCTGCCGCGCCAGATCGCCGAGCTTCATGACTCGCTGATTACCGAATCGTGTCGGGAAGAAAAAGGGCCGGCGACAGGAGCGCGCGGGTGCGCGCTTGCCCACTGGACGTCGGGGGTCTAGGAACAGCGGCGTGCCGGACGATCCGTACGACCTCATCGTGATCGGCAGCGGACCTGCCGGACAGAAGGCCGCGATCCGCGCGGCCACGCCACGCAAGCGGGTGGCGGTCACCGACCGGCGTCACAGGCTCGGCGGCACCTCGCTCCACACCGGCACGATTCCGTCGAAGCCGCTTCGCGATGCGATCGTGCGGCGCGCCGAGAGTAGGCCAGTTTGCTTTTACCCCTCCCGTACGGAATATTTCCCCGCTTAGCCATGGAAGAGATCAAAATCGATTTCGACAAGGGCGGCGGGCTCGTGCCGGTGATCACCCAGGACGCGGAGACGGGTGAAGTCCTGATGCTCGCGCACATGAACGAGCAGGCGTTTCGCGCGACCGTGGAGTCCCGGCGCGCGGTGTACTGGAGCCGCTCGCGGGGACTTTGGCGCAAAGGGGAAGAATCCGGAAATCATCAAGACGTTCGCGGCATCTACGTCGACTGCGACGCCGACACGATCCTCTTGAAGGTCCACCAGCACGGCGGAGCCGCTTGCCACACCGGTCGGCGAAACTGCTTCTATCGCGAGACCAAAGACGGCGCCTCGTGGCGGACGATTCTCGAGCCGGTGTTCGATCCCGAGAAGGTGTACGGAGCGAAGAAGAAGTGAGCACCGAGCGCGTGCTGAAGCTTGGCCTGCCGAAGGGGAGCCTCGAGCAGGCGACCATCGAGCTCTTCCGCAAAGCGGGGTGGAAGATCTCCGCCGGCGAGCGGAGCTACTTCCCCTCGATCGACGATCCCGAGATCCGCTGCGCGCTGATGCGCCCGCAGGAGATGCCGCGCTACATCGCCGACGGCACGCTCGACGCAGGCGTCACCGGCAAAGATTGGATCGTCGAGAACGGTGTCGATCTCGAGGTCGTCGCCGACTTCGTTTACTCGAAGGTCAGCCGCCGCCCGACGCGCTGGGTGCTCGCCGTGCCGGCCGATTCGCCGATCCGCAAGCTCGAGGATCTCGCCGGCAAGCGGATCGCCAGCGAGATGACGAATTTCTCGCGCCGCTACTTCGAGGAGCGCGGCATCGCCGTCCAGGTCGAGTTCTCGTGGGGCGCGACCGAGGCCAAGGCGGCCGAGGGTCTCGTCGACGCGATCATCGAGGTCACCGAGACGGGCTCGACGATCCGCGCGCACGGGCTACGGATCGTTGCCGACCTGCTCGAATCGAATCCGCAGCTCGTCGCCAATTCTTCCGCCATGGCGGATCCCTGGAAGCGCGAGAAGATCGCGCAGATCGAGCGGCTCGTCGTCGGGGCGATGGCCGCAGAGAGCCAGGTCGGCATCAAAATGAACGTGCGCAAGGACGACCTCGAGCGATTGATCGCGCTGATCCCGAGCCTCACCGCGCCGACGGTGGCGAATCTCCATCCGACCCCGAACCTGCACGGCGAGCACTGGCTGTCGGTCGAGAGCGTGATCTCCGAAGCAATGGTTCGGGAGCTGGTGCCAAAACTGCTCGCGACCGGCGCCGTCGGCATCATCGAATACCCCCTGAACAAGGTTCTCTGAAGCGTCTCCCATGATCATCCTCCTAAAGCCCGACGTCACTGCGACCGGTCCCGAGTTCGAGCAGATCATGCGCGCTCTCGCGGCGTATCCGGGCGTGACCACGCGCGTCCACGCCGAGCGCGGACAGACCCGTTCGGTGATCGAGATCCACGTGATCGGCAACACGGCGGCGATCCCCAAGGAGCCGATCGAAGAGCTGCCCGGCGTGCAGCAGGTGGTGCGAGTCTCGGACCGCTACCGGCTGATCGGCCGGCACCGCGGTCAGGTGGAGTCGTTCGGCTTCGAGTACAATGGCGTGCGATTCGATCAGGAATCGCTGCACGTGTTCGCCGGGCTCTGCGCGGTCGACTCGCGCAAGCACACCGAGGAGACGATGCGCGCGCTCCGCGACGCCGGCCAGGTGACGACGCGCATGGGCGCGTACAAGCCGCGCACGAGCCCCTATGACTTCCAGGGCCACGGCCGTCAGTGCCTCCCCTACGTGTTCGAGCTCGCCGGCAAATACAGCATCCGTGTGATCGCCATGGAAGTCACCCACGAGCAACAGATCGGGGAGATCCGCTCCGCGCTCGCCGCAGCCGGGAACCCGACCGGCGTCATGTTGCAGATTGGAACCCGCAACGCGCAGAATTTCGAGCTTCTCAAGGTGGTCGGGCAGCAGACCGAGTTTCCCGTGCTCTACAAGCGGGGCATGGGAATCACGCTCGAGGAGTCCTTCAACGCGTGCGAATACGTGGCGAGCGAAGGCAACCGTCGGATCGTCTTCTGTCTGCGCGGCGTCAAGTCGAACCTCGGCGATCCGCACCGCAACTTCGTCGACGTCGCTCACGTGCCCGTCGTCAAGCGGCTGACTCGGCTCCCCGTGTGCGTCGATCCTTCCCATTCCATCGGCCGTCGCGAGGCAGCCCCCGACGGCCTGCTCGACATCCATCACGTCTCGGCCCAGGCGGTCATCGCCGGCGCCAACATGCTGCTCGTCGATTTCCACCCATCACCCGAGGTCGCGCTTTGTGATGGCCCGCAGGCCCTCCTCGTCCGCGACCTCCCGGCCTACCTCGAGGACGTTCGCATCGTCCGCGAGGCCTACGAGAAGCGGCGCGCGCTCGGCGGCCGTTGAGGAACTTCATGGAAGAGATCATTCTTCATCACTACGACGTCTCGCCGTTCTCCGAGAAGATCCGCAAGATCCTCGCCCTGAAGAGGATCACCTGGCGCGGGGTCGAGCAGCCGATCATCGCCCCGAAACCGAAGCTGACACCGCTGACCGGCGGCTACCGCAAGATCCCGGTGCTGCAGATCGGCGCGGACGTCTACTGCGATACCGCGCTCATCGCGCGCGTGCTGGAAGAGCGCGTGCCCGAGCCGTCCTGCTTTCCCGGCGCCAGCCAGGGCGCATGCGAGATCATCGCCCACTGGGCGGATCATTGGCTGTTCATGGCGGCGGTCCCCCCCGCAATCGTCAAGATCATCGATGCGCTACCGCCGGAGTTCATGAAGGATCGCCAGGCGATGTCGCCGGGCTTGACGTTCGAGAATTTCAAAGCCTCGCTGCCCGACTGCCGCAGTCGGCTGGTCGCGGCGATCGATTGGCTGGATACGCAGCTGCGTGGCCGGGACTATCTGCTCGGCGCCGCCTTCAGCCTCGCCGACGCCGCGTGCTTCCACCCCCTGTGGTTCCTGCGCAGCGACGCCGACTCGCTCGCCTGGGTCGCGGCTCGCCCGGCGCTGAAGAGGTGGTTCGACCGCGTCGACGCGATGGGGCGAGGCGAGATGACCCCGCTCGATCCGGACGAAGCCCTGGCGATCGCCCGTCACAGCCTGCCGCTCACTCCCGAGGGGATCGACGGCGAGGACCCAAACGGGCTCAAGCCGGGAGACCGTGTCAGCGTCGTGCCAGACGATTACGGCGTCGAGAAGGTCTCGGGCGCGCTCGTGCGCACGAGCGCGCAGGAGATCTCTCTGCTCCGCGAAGATGCCTCCCTCGGCGAGGTCATCGTCCACTTTCCGCGCGTCGGCTATCGGATCAGGCGCGATTGACGAAAATTCCGCGCCGACGACGCGCCCGCTCGTCGACGAGCGGTTCTCACGAATCGTCGAGTTCCGGCGGGCGCTGCACGCGCGGCCCGAGCTCAGCTTCGACGAGCACGCAACCAACGCGCTCATTCGCGGGCACCTGCGCGCCCTCGGCAGAATTCCTGCGGCGCGTGCCCGGCTGCTTCTTCTTCGTCGGAGCGGCCCGGCCGGCGGCCGATCATCCCTGCGTAATCGGAATGTGCCGTGGCTCTGCGCGTACACGATCGAGCCAGGCGCGCACGGCCGGAAAACGCGCGAGATCGAATCCGCCCTCGTCGGCGACGTGCGTGTAGGCGTAGAGCGCGATGTCGGCAATCGAATAGCGCTCGCCGACGAAGAACACGCGAGCCGCCAAATGACCCTCCATGACGCCGAGCGCGTCGTAGCCGAGCTTCTGCTTCTGCGACAGCTGCCGACGGCGCTCTTCGTCCATGCCGAAGATGTGCAGCCACGCTCGCGCCACGGCGATGTACGGCTCGTGGCTGTACTGTTCGAAGAACATCCACTGCAGCACGCGCGCACGCTCCAGGCGATCGCTCGGTAGAAGCGGCGTCCCTTCGGCAAGGTAGAAGAGAATCGCGTTCGACTCGGCGAGGAACGTCCCATCCTCGAGCTCGAGCACGGGAATCCTGCCGTTCGGATTCTTGGCGAGGAATTCGGGCGTGCGCGTGGCCTGCTCGAGGATGTTCATCTCCATGCGCTCGAACGGAATGGCGAACTGGGTGAGCAGCAGCCGGACCTTGTAGCCGTTGCCCGAAGGGAGAAAGTCATAGAGTCGCATGATGCACCTCCGAAAACGGCTACCGGCCTCCGGCTACCGGCAAAGACTCAACGGTGTCTTTTGCGGTAGTCGGTAGCCGGAAGCCGGTAGTCTCTCATGGCGGCAGCTCCGCGAACTGCCGATACGCCTCGAGCGTCGCCCGCGCGGTCGCGTCCCAAGTGAAGCGCTTCGCTTGCCGCTGCCCAGCTTCGGAGAGCTCCCGTCTCCGCTCCGGGTGATCCAGCAAGGAGAGGGTCGCCTCGGCGAACTCGGCCACATCTTGTGGATCGACGAGCAGCGCCGCATGGCCGAGCACTTCCGGGAGCGCGGTGCGATCGGCGGCTACGACCGGCGCGCCGCAGGCCATCGCCTCGAGCGGCGGCAATCCGAAACCCTCGTAGAGGCTAGGATAGACGAACACCGAAGCACCCGCGTAGAGCGCCGCCAGCTCTTCCTCCGCCACGTAGCCCGCGAGCCGCACCGAGTCCTCGAGGCCGAGGCGCTTCAAGCGTACGACGAGCTCGGCGAAGTCGGGGTCGTCGTGATAGCGACCCGCGAGCACCAGCTCCGTGTCGGGGCGCTGGGCGACGATCGCACGCATCCCCTCGAGGAGAAACGGGATGTTCTTCCGCCGGTCGATCCCGCCCACGTAAAGCAGGTAGCCCGCGCGGAGCCGGTGGCGTCGACAGAAGGCGGCGACCTCGGGCTCTCGAGCAGGCGCGAGCCCGGCGCGCACGGCGAGCGGCGTGACCGCGATGCGACTGCGCGGAATGCCAAGCAGCCTCACCAAATCGTCCGCCGTGTACTTGGAGATCGCGATCAGTCCGCGCGCGCGTCGCAGCGCGCGTCGCTCGAGCCAGCGGCCGAGCAGGAAGCGCGCGCGGTTCTTTCCCTGACGATAGAGCTCGGGCAGACGATGGGGAATGAGATCGAGGACCGTCACCACGTAGGGGGAGTCGAGCGTCGCCGGGGCATCGGTCTGCGAGCAAAAGTGGTAGAGATCGAACGGCAGAGCTGGCAGGGCGCGCGGCCAGTAGATGTGCTGGCGAACGTGGGCCGCTTCCGGCCCGAGCCGTTTGAGCCAGCGCGGTGAAGCAATACGATGCAGTCGCTCGGCGCTGCCGCGGCCGATGCCGTCGAGCTCGCCGTCGGCGTCGGCGAGAAAGCCGATGCGCCGCTCCGGGTCGAGCGGGAGCATTGCCTCGAGGAGCGAGCGCACGTAGCGTCCGATGCCGCGTCCCTGGTGTGACTTGAAGCCCTTCTGCAAGCCGCGGACGTCGACCGCGACGCGGGGAAGCGGTGTCACCGACTGGCTCCGCTCGCGCGTTCGATCGCTCGCCGATAGACGCCGACGACACGCTCCCACGAGCACTGCTCCGCCACGAAGCGCCGACCGTTGTTCCCGAGCTCCCTTCCCTCGGGCGAGCGCAGCCGGTCGATGGCCGATCGAAACTCCTCGTAGGTGGAGTAAGCGAGTCCGGCGCCGCTTCGCTCGCACTGGCCGACCACGGCCCGACTTCGCGCGCTGGCGGCGACGGGCGTACCCACGGCCCAACTCTCGAGGGCGACGACGGAGAGACTCTCGAAGGGCGACGGGATGATCGTAGCGCTCGCGCCCGCGAGTGCCTGCATCTTCTCCCCGTCCTCGAGATAGCCGACGGGCGTGACCCCCACCCGCCGCGGCAGCTTCATGTGCCGCTTGCCGGCGAGTACCAGGGTGAGATCCGGAGCACGCTCGGAACGGTAGCGAGCAAAGTGATCGAGCAGCTCCGGAATGCCCTTCCATACGTCGAGACGGCCGACGTAGAGGAGGAATTCGCCGAGCCCGTGACGATGGCGAAAGCCGTCGGGCGTATGCGTTGCCGGCGGATCGATGCCGATTCCCGCGACCTCCCCTTCGGCCTCGATGCCGAACATCGCCCGAGCGAGATCACGCTCCTCGGGCGTATTCCACACGAAGGCGCGCGGCAGCCGGAAGAGCGAACGGAAGATGTCGAAGCGCGCCGGCGGCTCTTCGTGAAGGGTCGGAACGAGCACGCTCTTGCCGGCCACCAGCGGGAGCCCGAAGTACGTCGGATAATAGAGGTAGGTGAAGAACACGAACGCGTCGAAGCGAGATTCCGCCTCCTTCAGATACGCGAGGAGCTCCGGCGTCCGCGGCCCTTGGCGGATCATCCAGTCGAGCTCGTCCTCGATGGTATGCGGCGTACGGTACAGACGCTCGGACAGGCGGCCGAAGCTGCGCACCCAGCGGCGACTCGCGACCGGGAAGCGCCGCACGCGGACGCCCCCTCGCTCGGTCACCCCGGCAGGCAGCTCGTTCTTCCACGTGAGATAATCCACGGCCGTCGTGCTGACGACCTCGACCCTCGCCCAATCCGTGAGCCGCTCGGCCACTTGTCGGCAGAGCGTTTCGGATCCGCCGTCGACCTCGGCCCCGTAGCGCTGCACGACGAGGGCGACGCACGGCCTCGAGGAACTCGCCACGCTCTGCGCCGGGCTCATACCGAGCCGAGGAGCCGCTCGAGCAGCGGAGTGACCGCCTCGGGGAGGAACTCGCGGGCGCGGGCGCGACCTCTGGCGGCCAGCGCTTCGCGCAGGGTCGGGTCCTCGCAAACCATCGCCGCCAGCTCCGCGATCTCGGCAAAGTCCTTGCGCAGGACCAGCGCGCCCGCGTCGCCGAGCGTCTCGGGGACTGCTCCGGCGGCGTAGGCGATGATCGGCACGCCGAAGTGCATGGCCTCGACGAGCGGCACGCAGAACCCTTCGTGCTCGCTCATGCAGAGGTAGACGTGAGCCAGGCGGTAGTAGGTCACCAGCTCGCGCTGCGATACCCGTCCCGCAAAGGCGACTCCCGAGAGCCCGAGGTCGTGGATCATCTGCCGCAGCGCCACGGAGTAGATCTCCATGTCGGTGTCGATGCCGACGAGAAACAGGCGGCTGTCGGGGTTGATGCGCCGCCGGTAGAAGTAGAAGACCTTGAGCACATCCTCGATCCGTTTGTTCGGCACCAAACGGCCGACGTGCAGGAAGTTCACGTGCCCATCCCGGTACGGCCGCTCGAGACGGCGCACCGGTCGGACGCGGTATCGCTCGGGATCGAGGAGAATCGGCAGCACGGCCGTATGCTCGAAGCCGAGTGCCGCGAGCTCCTGACGGTTGAATTCGGAATCGGCGAGCGCGAGCGTGCAGTGCGCTCGCAAGGCTCGGAGCTCCTCCCGCCCGCGGGCGCACAGGCGAGCCACCTCGGCATTGACGCCGCGGAAGAACTCGGGCGGGGTGATGTTGTGGTAGACGAGGATTCGCGGATTCGGCAGCAGCCGGTAGAGGTCGGTGACCTCGGAGCCGATCGAGAAGTGGTACAGCGCGACCGTGCCGTCGCGCGCCTCGTCGCGGAGCTGCCGGTACGGCCGAGCTTCGCCGTGAAGCTGGGCATCGACGTGCTCCGCGAATATCTCCGAGCGCGCCCCCAGCGCACGAAGGATCCGCCGCAGCGTCAGGGCCTGTTGCGAGATCGCGTCGCCGAAGGCGAGATTCGGCACGAGCTGGTGGACGGATCGTTCCAAGACCTCAGCCCCGCCGCCCATCCCTCTCGAGAAGCTCCCGGAGCACCAGCAACAAGTTCCAGTTGAAGTCCCGCTGGCGGGAGAATTGCGCCTCGGTCTGAAATCGGAGCAGACGCCGAGCGACGCGCTTGATCGCGACGAGCAGCGGACCGATCAGCGGTCGGTGCGAGGTGAGGGCGGGCACTCGATCGACCTCCCAGGTCACGCAACAGCGGCGGAAGATCTCCGAGGCCGCGTCGCCGCCGGCGAAGGTACGAAGCGGCATCGTCGAGACGCGCGCGATCTCGTCGCGATCGAGAATGCCACGCGCCAACCGGTCGGCGAGCCTGGCACGCACCTTCTCGACCACACCGCGACCGATCTCTCCGGCAATCCGAAAGCTGGGTCCTCCCGTGGCGTCCATCCTTCTCAGTTTTCCAGAACCGCGTGGAGCGCGCGCTCGAACCGCCCGAGCACGGCCGGCCATGAGTAGTTTTCGACGACGTAGCGCCGTCCCTGCCGACCCAGCTCGCGGCGATCGTCGCGGTGCACGCGCAGGTACTCGACTTCGGCGGCGAACTCCGTGGTGTCGTTGAAATAGAGCCCGCCGTTCGAAAGCGCAACGTGATGGCAGGTGACCGGGCAGCGTGCGTTCACGAGCGCCGGTGTCTCCTGAAGCCACGCTTCCATCAGCACGATCGAGAAGGATTCGTTGACCGACGGCTGGCAGACGGCGAGCGCGCCCGCGCAGGCGGCGTTCTTCTCGTCTTCGCTCAAACGAGGCAGGTCGACGAGCCCGTCGATCCCGGCGGACGCATCGACGGACCCATCGCCGGCGACGACAAGCGACAAGCCCCGACCCGCATCGCGGCAGGCGCGGAAGCACTCGAGAAGCAGCGGCAGATTCTTTCCCCCCTCCTTCCGTCCGAAATACAGAAGGTAGTCCCCATCGATCCCGTAGCGCGAACGAAAGCTGCGACTCGCCTCTTTCGCCGGCTCGACGGGGTCGAAGCCGAAGCCGACGACGGGCGCCTCCCTCGGGCCTCCATAGAGCCGCCGGGCGAGCGAACGCTCAGGCGCGCTGTTGAACAGCACGGCCCGCACGCTGCGAAAGAGATGCCGGACGACCCTCAAGTAGGCGAACGGCTCGTCGTGCAGACAGGGGATCAGCACGGAGCGCGCGGGATCGATTTGCGTACCGAGCAGCGTCGTGCCGAACAGGTAGGGGAGGAAGATCAGCGCGGAAAAGCGCTCGCGCTCGGCGTGGAGGTAGTCGTAGAGATCCTCCGAGTTGACGCTGCCCTCGGCCCAAGCGAGCTCCTCCTCGAGCTCGAGGGGAAAGCCTTCCGACATCCGCTGTTGGATCGCCAGGAACCGCGCCACGTCGCGCGCCGACACGGCGAAGCGCCGCACCGTCACCGCACCGCTGCGTTCCTCCCCGCTCGGCAGTACGTTGGTCCAGGTGTGATGATCTCGCGCGCACGTCGTCAGCACCTCGACCTCGAAGCGGTCCACCGGAAGCTTCTCCGCAAAACCCCTCGCCAGCGTCTCGGCTCCGCCGACGATCTCCGGGCCATAGCGCGGCACGACGAAGCCCAACCTCAATCGGTCACGTGGCATCGGGCCGCTACGTAGCAGATGGCACCGGCGCCGACCACGGTGGACGGATTTGACAATCGTCTTCGTCCCCAGCGGCCGGATTTGACAACGCGGTGGTTCGGTCTCGATAACAAGCGCGGCATGAGCGACGACTGCGCACCGGACATTCGCCGCCTACTCTCCGATCTCGCGGATCGAATGCCGATGTCGGAAGCGGAATTCCGCTATCGGGTCGAGCCGCTTCGTGCGGCACGCGAGACGGCCGTGGCGCTCCTTCTCGACCTGCTCGGGGGCGAACCCTCCGTCCACGGCATGGCGGCTGCCGCCCTCCACGAGATCGCCACCCCGGCCGATACGCAGACGCTGACCAATGCCTTTCGCGATCCAAAACGATCCGAGCGCGCCCGAGCCGAGATCGCGCAGGTGTTGACCGGTGTGGCCGCCGATCAGCTCGAACGGCTCCTCGAGCCGGAGGAGATCCGTTACCTGAGCCTCTTGTCGATCGACACGCTGCTCGATCGCCTGCGTGATCGCACGAGTATGGCGCAGGTCGTCGAGCTCTACCGCGGATCCCCTCCACGCGAGCGCCGAGCGCTTCTCGACGCCATTTCGGTCGCGACCGCACGACCGCACGCCCAGGTGAGACTCGGCGCGGCGCTCGACCCCTTGTTTCCCCACGAGAGCGATCAAGCGCTCCGCACGCTGATGATCCAGCGGGTCGCCGACCGCGGCGAGCCCGCCGGGGCGCGAGCCCTCAGCCGCTGGCTCGCTCGAGCGCACGGCGCCGAACGGCGCCGCGTGCTCGAGGCCTTGCGCCGGCTCGAGCACCTCGGCATCCGGCCGGCGGCGCGGAGCCTCGAGGCCTGGGTGAGCGGAGCCGACGCCACGGGTAGCTTCAACGTCGGCATCTCGTTCCCGGGAGCGCTCGAGCTTCGCGACATCATCCTCGCCTGCATCAGCGTCGACGCCGGCCTGCGCGCCGTGAACCTCGTCACGGCCGTCGCTCCGGAGACCACCGGAGAGATCGGTCGTGCGCTCGAGGAAGGACAGGCGATTCCGGTGGCGCCGATCGACGTTCCGGCGGCCTTGCATCACATCGAAGCCGCGCGCCGGCGCACCATCGAGCTCGGCCGCGCGCTACCGGAGGGGTTCACGCTCGCCATGCCGTATCTTCGCCGTCCGCTGGCCGTGGCCAAGCCGGCGGCGCCCGCCGGGGTCGTTCCTCGGGCACCCCGAGGCCAGCTCGCGACCCTGCTCGATGCGCCCGCCTACGCGACGTGGACGTTCGGCGGCGCGGAGTTGAGCATGCCACGCTCCCTCGCCGGCGAGGGAGCGCCAACCTCGCACCGGCTGCGAGCCGCGGCGCGCATGGCGCTTCGCGATCTCGAAGGAAGCGCGGCAGCGGCGCGACTCGTGGCCATGCTTCGTCATCAGAGCGAGGTCCATCGCCTGCGTTCGGAAACGTCGCTCGCGGCCCGCAGCCTCGCGGCCGCCAAGGAGATCGAGGAGCGTGGTCTCTCCGCGAGCGGCTTTGCCCGCCGCATGGTCGAGCGCTCGATGGTGGCGAGCCTGATCCACGGGCCGAAAGCCCCACGCTCCGACGTGCGCGACGGATTCAAGCGAACGATCGAAGAGACCACGGCTCTGCGGCGACGAGCCGTGGCGACTCTCGACCTCGCCGAGGCGCTCTATCGACAGCTCGAGAATCTGAACGAGCGCGCCGCCCCGAGCGACCGCCTCACCCTCGCGCAGATGGAGGCGATGGCGATGGCCGCCGCCGCAGCTTGCGTCGAAGAATTCTCACGCGACGCCAGCGAGCAGGCGCGTTTGCCCGGGATGGAAGCGCCGCAGACCGCGCCATCGGCGGTGGTGCGCCGGCGCATCCGTGGCGACGGCACCCGGATCCGGCTCGAGCAGCGAATCTGCGCGGAAATCACCGTACTGACCGCGACTCCCGAGTCGGCGGCGCGACTCGCCGCAGCGCTCGTCAGCGCGGGTTGCTGGTTCGCCGAGGAGGTGTGCTTGCGCCGATGCCGTCGCGGATGCCTGCTCGATCCGGAATCGGACGGCCGCGCGCTGTTCTTCGATCGCGCCCATCCGGCAGGGTTGGACCTGGTTCCGAGCAGCGCCGAGGGCGGTCGCTCGGCCGGCGGCCTCGCCTTGCGGCAGCATCTTGCGCGTCGTCTCGATGAGCGGATCGTCGTCGCGGGCTCTTTCCTCGAGGCGCTCGAGAGGCTCGGACTGCCCGCGCGGGGCGACGGTCGCTCCCGCCTACGGCGGGCCGGCGAGCTTCTCGAACGGCTGCGCGCGTTGCGCCGGGAGGTCGACCGCATCGATGAAGATCCCGCCTGGCTCTACGCGCTGGTCGAAGAGACGGAGCAGTTGGTGCGCGAGGTTCGCACGTTGCACAAGCACCTGCTCGGCGCGGCGCTCGGACGGCTCGTGCCCAAGCCTCGGCAGTTCGAGAGCTTTCAGCCGTATCCCCAGGCGCTCGTCGCGTGGCGGCGCCTCGAGCGCCAGATCCGACGCCTCGGGTTGATTGGGCTCCCGCTGCGGTCGCTGCACGCCGCCATCGATCGCTTCACGAGCTCCGCTCCGCTGCTCGCACTGCTCCGAGCGGTCGGCGAGCCGTCCTCCGCCGTAGCGCTACGGCGACTGGATGAGGCGACGGTCGAATTCTGGACACACACGCCACGAAGCACCCTCGCCTCGCGCACGCCGGCTCAGACCGCGGATCTATCGACACCCTCTTCGCTCTGAGCGCAGAAGTAGAGAAGGGGACGTTTCACAGTTTGTACAGTTTCGTCGTGAGGGACGGCATCTCCGAAACTGTACAAACTGTGAAACGTCCCCTCCGTTGGGCTTCCCCGGTCGGCTTTGCTAGTCTCCAGTCGCGCCCGCATCGGCGCGGAAGGGAGCGACCTTTCATGCGTACCATCGGCGAGATCCTGGCGGCCAAGCATCTTGGCGACGTGGTCACGGTCGGAGCGGGCGATTCCGTACTCGAAGCCGTGCGCCGCATGGACGACGCGAACACGGGTTCCGTCGTCGTCCTCGATGGGAGCCGTTTGGCGGGCATCTTCACGGAACGGGACCTGATGCGGCGGGTCGTGCTGCGGGGACGCGACATCGCCGCGACCGCGGTCTCACAGGTGATGACGCGGGACCTGATCTTCACCGAGCCCGACGAGGCGGGAGAGGAGGCGATGAGCAAGATGACGCGCCATCGCTGCCGGCACCTCCCCGTCATCGAGGGCGAGCGGCTCGTCGGACTGGTCTCGATCGGGGACCTGATGAAAGAGATCAGCGACGAGCAATCGGTCGAGATTCATTTCCTGAAGGAATACATCTACCGCTGACGTCGTTCGCGGGGTTTTCCGGCGCGGTTGGTAGACCGGCAACGTCCCCTTCACCGTCGGCGCAGATCCCAAACTGACCCGCCACGGCAGGCTTGTGGTCTTTGCTTCGCGGCGAAGCGCGGTGCTATGACGCGCTCCTTCAGCCGAAACGAGCGTTTGGAGAATCGATGGGAGTCGGACAGGCCTAGATGCTGCCGCGCCGGTACGTCGAGAAGTATCTCTTCTTTTTGCTGAGACACCGCTGGCCCGTGATCGGGGTCATCGGCGTCATGACGGCCTACTTCATCTACTTCATGATGTACCACATGGCGATCTACACGAACTTCTTCGATCTCTATCCGCCGGGCCATCCGTACATCCAGCTCTACACGAAGTACCGTGACATGTTCGGCACGGCGAACGTCGTGCTTCTGGCCGTCGAGGTGAAGGACGGAGACATCTTCACCACGCCCGAGACCATCCAGAAGGTCGACCGCATCACGCTCGACCTCCTGCACAACATCCCCGGAGTCAACGGCGAGCAGGTGATCTCGATCGCGCACCCGAAGCTGAAGACCACGCTGGCCGCGGGCTCGGGAATCAAAGTCGTGCCGCTCACCTATCCCCGCCTCCCGCAGGACGAGGAAGATCTCGCCTTCATGAGGCAGAAGGTCTACGCGACCGAAGGCGTTCACGGCTTCTTCGTCTCTGCCGACGACAAGGCGACGCTCATCGTCGCCGGATTCTGGGAGGAGTACTTCGACCTCGCCGGGATGTGGAAGCAGCTCCAGGACATCGTCCATCGTGAGGAGGACGCCAACACCAAGATCTACGTGACGGGGTTTCCGATCCTCTACGCCTACTTCATGGAGCTCCTTCCGCAGATGAAGTGGGTGCTGGTCGCCTCGGTCGCGACGATGATCGCGATCCTCTGGCTCGAGTTCCGCAGCTGGCAGGGCGTATGGATCCCCGTGTTCTCCGGCACCCTGTCGGCGGTTTGGGGACTCGGGTTCGGCGGCGTCTTCGGTCTGTCGCTCGATCCGCTCGTACTGGTGATCCCGCTACTCATCACCGCGCGCGCGCATTCGCACTCCGTGCAGTCGATGGAGCGCTACCACGAGGAGTACCGCCGGCTCGGCGATCGGGATGCCGCCATCGTCAAGTCCTACACCGAGCTCTACGCGCCCGCGATGGTGTCGCTGCTCGCCGATGGTCTGGCGATCCTCACGCTCTACGTGGCACGCATTCCGGTGATCCAGAAGCTCGCGCTGCTGTCGAGCTTTTGGATCATTTCGATCTTCGTCAGCGTCGTCACGCTGCACCCGATCATCCTCTCGTTCGTCAAGCCGCCCAAGCAGCCCCCGGAAAGCGCGCCGAATCCGTTCTCGCGTTTCTACGATCGATTCGCCGACGCGACACTCTGGCTCGCAACCGGCTCCCGCCGCATCGTCATGGCCGTGTCGCTCGTGGTGATGCTGGCGATCGGCCTCTACTACTCGCACCTGCTGAAGGTCGGAAACACGACACCCGGCGAGGCGCTGCTCTATCCCGACCATCCCTACAACGTCGCCTTTCGCAAAGTGAACGAGAAGTTCGTCGGCGCTTCGCAGCTGGTGATCATCGCCGAAGGGAAGAAGAGGGAAGCGCTCAAGAGCGCGCACGCGCTCGAGCAGCTCGAGCGATTCGCCCGGCACATGGAGAAACAGGGCGCTGGCGGCTCGATCACCGCCGCGACGCTGCTCAAGAAGATCTTCCGCGCCTTCCACGAGGGGGACCCGAAGTGGAACATGCTGCCCGATCGCGACGATCACGTCGGTCAACTTTTCTTCCTGCTCACGTCGAACGCGCGCCGTGGCGAGCTCGACCGATTCTTCGACCCGAGCTACACGAACGCGACGATCACGCTGTTCTACCGAGACTACAATCACGACACGATCAAGAACTCGATCGCCCAGGCGAAGGACTACATCGCCACCGTCGCCAAGCCCGACGACGCGGTCCGCTATCTCCTGGCAGGAGGCTCGCTCGGCATTCTCGCCGCGGTGAACGAGGAAGTGGAGTGGTCCTACCGGATCAACCTGGCACTGATCCTGACGGTGGTGTTCATCCTCTCCTACCTGACCTACTGGTCGGTCACCGGCGCATTGATCGTCATGCTTCCTTCGCTGGTCGCACCGCCGATGTCGGAGGCGGTCATGTACTGGCTCGGCATCGACATGAACATCAACTCGTTGCCGGTCGCAGCGGTCGGCATCGGCATCGGCATCGACTACGGCTATTACGTCCTCAGCCGGATCGTCGAGGAATACACGCTCGACAAGGCTGGTGGGCGCTTCGAGGACGCGATTGCGCGAGCCATCCGCACGACCGGCAAGACCGTGCTCTTCACCGGCCTGTCGCTGACCGCGAGCATCATCTACTTCGTGTTCTTCCCCATGAAGTTCCAGGCGGAGATGGCGCTCCTGCTCACGTTGATTCTCGCCTTCCACCTGATCGGCGCCCTGATCTTCATTCCGCCGATGGTGAATCTGATTCGGCCACGCTTCGCCGTCGCCGCCATCGACGAGCTGCGCGAGACAAGCGGGCGCGCATGACCGAGATCGTTCGGAGCGGGCCAGCGCCGCGACCTGAAACCGATTTTCATTCCGCCATGAAACCGCTAGGATAGACTCGTGGCGATGGTCGCCACAGACCCTAGGCCCGAGGAGCCCGCGCAGGTCCGGATCGACGATCTCGGCCTGCTGTTCGCCGTGCTCCCCGAGCGCGTGCGCCATCCGCTGAAGAGCGAGGATCCGTCCACGCTTCTCGAGATCATCCTTGATCTCGGTCGTGCTCCGGAAGCGCGTTACACCTGTGGCGCACGGCCACTCGGTAGTGACCCGGTGTCGCACGACGAGATCGCCCACACGATCTCACGCATCGGCAGCTTCGGATCCGACAACCGCGCGGGCATCGAGGGTACGCTCCACCGCATCGCAGCGCTGCGCAACCGGCGCGGAGAGGTCGTCGGGCTCACCTGTCGAGTCGGCCGCGCCGTGACCGGGACGATTCACATCGTTCGAGATCTATTCGCCCGCGGCGAGAGCGTGCTGCTGCTCGGCAAGCCCGGAGTCGGCAAGACCACACTTCTCCGCGAGGCGGCACGCGTCCTCGCCGACGATCTCGGCAAGCGCGTCGTCATCGTCGACACTTCCAACGAGATCGCCGGGGACGGCGACATCCCGCATCCCGGGATCGGCAAGGCGAGACGCCTGCAGGTGCCTTCCTCGGAGCTTCAGCATTCGGTGATGATCGAGGCCGTCGAAAACCACATGCCGGAGGTTGTGGTGGTCGACGAGATCGGCACCCATGCCGAGGCGCTCGCAGCGCGCACGATTGCCGAGCGGGGCGTTCAGCTGATCGCCACCGCGCACGGCACGACGCTCGAGAATCTGCTCGCGAATCCCACGCTGGCGGACCTCCTGGGCGGTGTCGAAGCCGTCACGCTTGGAGACGAGGAGGCGCGCCGGCGCCGCACCCAGAAGACGGTGCTCGAGCGCCGATCCTCACCGACGTTCGACGTCTTGATCGAGATCCAGAGCCATCGTCGGTTCGCCGTCTGCGACAACGTCGCCGAGGCGGTCGACGCCCTGCTCGCGGGACGCCCGGAGCCGCCCGAGATTCGCGAGCGGCGCGACGATGGGAGCGTCGAGATTCACACCGCCGCCCCGCCCGCCCGGCCAAGCGGGCGTGCCGCCGACCAGTCCCGCAGCGAGGCTCCGCGGAAAATCTTTCCCTATGGCGTGAGTTACAGCCGGCTCGAGCGGGCGATCCGTGCCCTCGGAGTGGCGACGGCTGTCACCCCTCATCTCAAGGATGCCGACCTCGTGCTGACGCTGCGCAGCCAGCTCCGTAAATCCCCGCCGAAGCTTCTCGAGGCGCAGCGCCGGGGCCTTCCCGTGATGACCATCAGCAGCAACACGCAAGCGCAGATCGAGGAGCTGCTGTCGAGGCTCTTCGCGGTCGAGCACTCCTACGAGGCGGCGCGAAGCGAAGCAGAGCATGCCGCCGAGACCGTCTTGGCAGAGAATCGGCCGGTCGTACTGCCGCCGCGGCCCGCGCCCGAGCGGAGGCTCCAGCACATACTCGCGGCGGAACGTGGCCTCGGCTCCGAGAGCCGCGGTCGCGAGCCCTTCCGCAGCGTGACTCTCTACCCCGCGGTCGCCCCGGAGCGGCCTGAGTGAGCCCCCGAACTCTGGCAGGAATTCGTTTCACTCTTTCGAGTGAATCGCCAGGAGCAGCCAGCCGACCAGAAACAGGAAGCCGCCCACAGGCGTAATCGCTCCGAGCCAGCGCTGCTCCGTCAAGACCAAGAGGTACAGACTTCCAGAGAATATTAGAATCCCGCCGGAGAAGCACCACCCTGCCTGCTGGGCATCGAGAATCCCGGCCAGCATCAAACCCATCGCGTGATACATCTGGTAACGAACGGCGACCTCGAAGGTCTCCATTCGCTCGACCGTGATGTGGGACTTCAGGCCATGGGCACCGAATGCCCCCGCACCGACGCTGACCAGAGCCATCAGCGATCCGACCAGAGTCCAGTTCATCTTCGCCTCCCCTCAAGTCCTTCATCCGCGTCCACCACACGGCCCGGAAGATGCGAAGAGGGGGAGCACCGCTGCTGGTGCTACCCCCCCGATTGGAGCTTCTGACCAGAGTCGTGGAGCGCGGGACTAAGCAGTCGAGACGGAGATCCGGCGTGGCTTCGCTCGCTCCGTCTTCGGCAGCTCGAGCTCGAGCACGCCGTTCGTCACCCGCGCTTTGATCTCGTCCGTGTTGATGTCGCTCGAGATCATGAATCGGCGCAGATAGTTCCCTACGCTGTATTCGGTGTAGATAGGGGACAGATTCTTGTAGTCCTCGAGAGCCACCCTCCCCTCGAGCGTCAGCACGCCGTCGGCGAGGTTCACGTTGATCTGCGTTCCGTCCACGCCCGGCATGTCCGCCCACAGCCAAAGGGCGTCACGAGTCTCGTAGATGTCTACGTCGGGCTGATACGTCCGGCCGGGTCGTGTCGGTTCCTCGCGGCTGACTTCCTGCTTGCTCCGTACGGACAGTTCTTGTTCCGTCATGCCTATTTCCTCCTTTGCGAAGCGGGGGCGCGCTTCTCACACGGCATGAACCGTGATCTGTCGCGGCTTTGCCTCTTCCTTCTTCGGCAGGCGAATCGTGAGAATTCCGTGCTTGCACGAGGCCTCGGCCCGCGAGAGATCTAGCTCGGACGGAAGCTGCAGCGAGCGCGAAAACTCACCACTGTCGCGTTCACGACGATGGAAGCTGCCGTTCTCGGGGGTCTTGATCTCGCGCTTTCCAGACACCGTCAGTGTCCTGCCGTGAGTCTCGATCTTGAGATTCTCCGCGGCGATCCCCGGCACCTCCATGCGCAGCACGTAGCCCTCGCGGTCGGAGAACGCGTTCATCGGCGGGTAAACCCCTCGACCCGACGGGCCGAGTTCGGACCCAAACGGACTCTCGAAGACGCGACCGAGCTCGCGCTGCAATGAAAGCAAGCCGTCTACCGGATCGAGGTCGGGCGAGAATCGAATGAGCGGCATAGACACCTCCTTGTTCACCCAACGCGCCTTTGGCCCGAGCGCTGTACGTTAGAAGGTAAGACCGAGCTTGGCGTCGTCAAGTGTTCCTCAAGCGCAAGAG